>QWCB01001324.1_pt1 | contig 41984 bp, 29 predicted proteins | sample 1972511 | NCBI WGS metagenome assembly QWCB01 (sample SAMN09866719, study PRJNA288562) | Human gut metagenome isolate term5_stool, whole genome shotgun sequencing... | isolation source: gut | host: Homo sapiens | place: USA: California | reverse complement strand
CTTTTTATCTTTCGTTAATTATAATTTTCATTCAAACAAAGTTTATCTTTGTTTGTTATTTATACTATTAATCGGTGACATTTTAACTAATGATTAACATTATTCTTCCCCTTTAACCTTCTTAATAACGGTATCTCTACTATTATATAGTTTTTCGAGCTTACCACTCTTATTTTGAAAAGCAATAATAATGATACCGGTAATAATCATCATAACAGAAACAATCTGCGCTATACGGAAATCTCCTAGCATTAAGGCATCAGTTCTAAAGAACTCAATAACTAGTCTACCAGTTGAATACCATATCATATAAAAGGCACTTAGATGTCCTTCTTTAATATGGGGTTTCTTTCTTAATATAAGCATAATGATAAAACCAATAAAGGTCCATATGCATTCATATAAAAACATTGGTGCCCTGTAATAACCATTAACATTCATACCTTCTCTTATATATTCAGGTAAAAAAGATAGAGACTTTTCACTTACAATCGGTCCAAAGGCTTCTTGATTAAAGAAGTTACCCCACCTACCAATAGACTGAGCAATCATGGCACCAGGTGCTAAAACATCAAGTGTTCTTAAAAACTTCATATCGTGAATCTTAGTATAGATAAAAGTAGTAATTAGAGCGAAGATAATTCCTCCGTGTATAGCTAGCCCGCCATTCCATATTTCAAAGATTTCCATTTTATGGAGGCTATAATATTTATAATTAAATAACACGTAATATAGTCTTGCTCCAACAATACCAAATATTAGACCATAAAAGATAATATCATTATATAAGTCTTCATTAATCTTCTTTCTCTTTACTTCTCTAAAGATATAAGTAATTCCACAAAGAGCTCCAAGTAAAATAAAAAGTGAGTACCAGTATATCTGAAAACGAATTCCAAATACGGTATAATCAATTGCTACTCTATTCATATTTATCCCCTTTAATTCTATTTAAAAATAGAAATTTAATTAGCACATTACATAAAGATAAAATAACGGCAATAACATATAAAACTAGTAAATTCTTAAAATCTACTCTAGGACCCATGATAAAGTCCGCAAGTTTAAGTATAATCACATTATTGATAAAATAAAAGATACCTAAGCTTAGAGCTGTTATTGGAAGTGTTAATTTAACTAGTAATGGTTTAACGAAAATATTGAGAAGATATATAACTACTGAAGAGACAAAAGAATATAAAAAGAGATGTTTATCATCAATAACGAAACTTTTAAATAGTTTTGATACTAGTAAAAAGATAATCGCATAGATAATAATATTAAGAAGGATATCTAGTGCTCTTCTAAGTGTCATAATTTCTCCTTTAGATAAATTCCGGTGTATGACTTAGGGTTTTTAGCTAATTCTTCTGGAGTACCTGTTCCAATAATAGTTCCTCCATTATCCCCGCCTTCTGGACCTAAATCAATAATATAATCCGCACATTTAATCATATCAAGGTTGTGTTCAATGATAATTACGGTATCTTTATTATCAACTATTTTTTTAATAATTTCAAGAAGAGACTTAACATCATGGATATGAAGACCAGTAGTCGGCTCATCCATAATATAAAGGGTTTTACCTGTTGGTATTTTTTGTAGTTCTTTAGCAAGTTTTACACGGGACGCTTCTCCTCCTGATAAGGTTGTTGCGCTTTGCCCAAGTTTTATATAACCAAGCCCCACATCTTTTAAAACCATAAGTTTTTTATAAATGCGCGTTTGATTTTCAAAAAAGTCTAAAGCTTCATCTACTGTCATATCAAGAACATCAGCGATATTTTTATCTTTATACTTACATTTTAAGGTTTCCGCGTTATATCTTTTACCACCGCAGGCTTCACAAGGAACAGAGACATCAGGAAGGAAATACATTTCAATTTTCTTAATACCATCCCCTCTACAAGTTTCACATCTTCCGCCTTTAACATTAAAAGAGAACCTGTCTTTACCAAAGCCTCTAAGTCTAGCTTCCTTCGTACTTGTAAAAAGTTCACGAATATCATCAAAGACTCCAGTATAAGTAGCTGGGTTACTACGCGGCGTTCTACCAATTGGATCTTGCGTAATTTCAACAATTTTATCGATATTATTAAGTCCCGTAACTTTTGTTATATTAGGTCTTGTAATCTTTGTTTTATAAACCGCTTCTTTAGCAAGATTACTTAAAATATCCATAACAAGTGTTGATTTACCGGAACCTGATACGCCGGTAACTGCGGTAAACACGCCAAGCGGGAACGAAACATCGATATTCTTAAGATTATTATTTTTAGCTCCCTTAATCGTAATCATCTTTTTACCTAGCTTACGTCTTTTAGTTGGCACGTCTATTTTAAGAGCCCCGCTTAAATATTTACCAGTTAAAGAATCTTTATTCTTTTCAACTTCTTTTGGCGTGCCAGAAGCTACTAAATAACCACCATTTTTACCAGCACCTGGTCCAATATCCACTAAGTAATCGGCTTCTTTCATTGTTTCTTCATCGTGTTCAACCACAATTAAAGTATTCCCTAAATCTCGCATTTCTTTTAAAGCTTTTATTAATTTTTTATTATCTCTTTGATGAAGACCGATACTAGGTTCATCAAGGACATATAAAACACCACTTAATTTCGAACCAATTTGGGTAGCTAATCTAATTCTTTGGGCTTCTCCACCAGACAAAGTACCTGCTACTCTAGATAAATTAAGATAAGATAAACCAACATTCTTTAGAAAAGTTAATCTATTAATAATTTCGCTTCTAATGAGTCTAGAGATTTCCATTTTTTCAGCATCAAGTTTTAAGTTCTGCATAATATCTAGAAGGTCTGCAATACTATATTCGGTCATATCTGCAATACTCATCTTATTTATTTTAACGCTTAAGGCTTTTTCATTAAGTCTTTTACCGCTGCATTTAGGGCACCTTGAATCAATGACATATTTAGAAAGCCAGTCTCTAACCCATCTTGATTCTGTTGTCATATAACGTCTATTTAAATTGTTGATAACCCCTTCAAAAGGCTCTTTCTTTTGATAGGTATTACCACTTCTTGTTTCATAATTAAACTGAACTTCTTCACTAGAACCGTAAAATAAAATATCTAGTTCTTTCTTACTTAGCTTATTTATCGGTTTATCCATGTCAATATCAAAATGTTCACATGCTATCTTAAGCGTCATATTACTAATGTTTTCTGGATCTTTTGGCTGCGTTAAAATAGCACCTTCATTAATTGACTTATCTTTATCAGGTACCACTAAGTCTTCAGATATTTGCGAGGTAAACCCAAGTCCATTACAAACTTCACAAGCTCCAAAAGGAGCGTTAAACGAAAATAACCTAGGTTCTAAATTTTCAATTGAAAAATTACAGTACGGGCAAGCATAGTTTTCACTCATTAAAATTTCTTCGCCGTTGATTTCAAATAAAACTAAACCATTTGCTTTTAAAGCTGCCATTTCTACCGCTTCATTTAATCGTGATTTAATTCCGTCTCTTAGCTTAATCCGGTCAATAACTAAATAAATATCATGTTTAAGATTCTTATCTAGTTTAATATCCATATTTAAATCATAATCAGCACCATCAATTTTAGCTCTTACAAATCCATCTTTTATTAGAGATTCAATTAATTTTTGATGCGTCCCTTTTTCTTGTCTTACTAAAGGAGCGTAAATAATAAGACGAGATCCTTCTTCAAATTTTAAGATTTTTTCCGTCATTTCTTCAATCGATTGACCCTTAATCTTAATATTATGATGCGGGCAGTAAACATCTCCGCACCTAGCAAATAAAAGGCGAAGATAGTCATATATTTCCGTTGCCGTTGCAACAGTTGATCTCGGATTATTAGATGTTGTCTTTTGATCAATAGATATTGCAGGAGATAAACCTTCAATTGAGTCAACATCTGGCTTTTTAGAGTTACCTAGAAACTGCCTAGCGTAAGATGATAAAGACTCAATATAACGTCTTTCACCTTCGGCGTAAATCGTATCAAAAGCTAGAGATGATTTCCCTGAACCTGATACACCAGTCACCACAATTAATTTATTTTTAGGAAGCGTTAAATTAATATTCTTTAAGTTATTTTCTCTAGCTCCCTTTATAATTAACTTGTTATTCATAAGCTTCCTCCTTCCTCTAGTAAGATATTACGCATTTCAATCGCCCGTTCAAAATCTAAGTTTTCCGCAGCTTTATTCATTTCACTGCGTATAAAATCTAAGTCTATCTTCATATCTCTATTCTTATTTTTAACTCTTCCTTTACCAGTATCCACATTAGATACCACTTCACGAATTGGTTTTTCAATCGTTTTAGGAATAATACCATGTTTTTTATTATATGCTTCCTGGATTTTACGTCTTCTTGAAGTTTCTTCAATCGCTTCTTTCATCGAGTCTGTTACGGTATCAGCGTACATGATAACTTTACCTTCCGCGTTTCTAGCACATCTTCCCATCGTTTGAATTAAACTGCGATAGCTTCTTAAGAAACCTTCTTTATCCGCATCAAGTATCGCAATTAATGAGACTTCAGGAATATCAAGCCCTTCTCTTAGCAGGTTAATACCTACTAAAACATCATATATTCCGCTTCTTAAATCATGAATTATTTGAAGTCTTTCAAGCGTTTTAATTTCAGAGTGCAGGTACGCGACTCTGATATCTTCATTTTTTAAGTAGTCAGTTAACTCTTCACTCATCTTAATAGTAAGCGTTGTAATAAGCGTTTTTTCACCCTTTATATTGCGCTTTCTAATTTCCTCAAGTAAATCATGAATTTGCCCGTCACTTCTTCTTACTTCAACAAGCGGGTCAAGTAAACCTGTAGGTCTAATAATTTGCTGCACGACTTTATGATCAACTAAGTCCATTTCATAATCACCAGGTGTTGCGGATACATAAATAGCCTGGTTTATCTTCTTTTCAAACTCACTAAATTTAAGCGGCCGATTATCAAGAGCACTAGGAAGACGAAAGCCATAGTTAACAAGCATTTCTTTTCTGGCCCTATCACCGTTATACATTGCCCTAACCTGTGGAAGCGTAACGTGTGATTCATCAACGACAAGTAAAAAGTCATCCTTAAAAAAATCAATTAAAGTAGGAGGAGCTTCTCCTTCTTTTCGCCCGTCAAAATGCCTTGAATAATTTTCAACACCCGAGCAAAACCCTGTTTCTCTAAGCATTTCAAGGTCATAAAGCGTTCTTTCTTTTAAACGTTGATATTCAAGTAACTTATTTTCTTTTTCTAAAACTTTAAGTCTTTCATCAAGTTCTTCTTTAATAGTAACAAGAGCTTTTTCTCTTTTTGCTTCACTAGTTACGAAGTGACTAGCCGGAAAAATAGAAACCGCCTTCCTAGCTTCTTTAATAACTCCCGTTATCGGATCAACAATAGATATTCCCTCTACTTCATCATCAAAAAACTCAACTCTAATTATTTCTTCATGACGACTTGGCATCATGATATCAAGGATATCGCCTCTTAAGCGAAAGGTCCCTCTAGTGAGCTCAAAATCATTTCTTTCATAAAGCATGGAAATAAGTTTTTCAATAATAGCGTCTCTACTAACCTTTTCACCCATTTTTATAGTTAGCATTTGCTTTTCATATTCTTCTTTTTCCCCAATACCGTAAATACAAGAAACCGAAGCGACTACTATTGTATCATCATACGCAATTAAAGATGATGTTGCCGCGTGTCTCAGTTCATCTATTTCATCATTAATAGAGGCATCTTTTTCAATATAAGTGTCACTACTAGGTACGTAAGCTTCTGGCTGATAATAATCATAATAGGATACAAAGTATTCCACATGGTTTTCTGGAAATAATTCTTTAAGTTCACTATAAAGCTGACCTGCTAAAGTTTTATTATGAGCTAGAACGAGTGTCTGTTTATTAGTTCTAGCTATAACATTAGCTATTGTAAAGGTTTTACCAGTACCTGTTGCTCCAAGTAAAACTTGATGTTTCTTCTTTTCATTTAACCCTTTAACAAGAGCATCAATAGCTTCTGGTTGATCACCACTAGGTTTAAACTTCGAATGTAATTTAAACATCTTTATTCACCTCCTATATTATAATGAAATATCATTACTAATCATTATTTAGTTTTTCTGTTTCAGACAATAATTTATCAAAATCTGATACATAATTTTTATCTTGAATTATTTTATATTTTTCATATTCATTTTCAGCTTTTTCTCTAGCTTTTAAAGCAGAAATCTTACCCTTGTTATCTAAGACTTCATAATGAAATAATTTTAAAGACGTTTCAACTTCATTATTCCAATCTCTCATACTCATTACTAACTTTCTTTCAGCGTTATTCTCTGCAATATCTAAAAATATATTTACTAAATTATTTAATTTTTTAAGTTCGTCTTCTCCTAAATAATTTTTAGCTATACTAACATCTGATTTCAAAATTTTACCATCAGGAGATTTATTCCAATTAGTTAATCCCATATGTTCTTTTTTACTATCAACTCTATTATAAATTATTTCTGCTGCAGTATTCCCGGTAATAGCATAATGGAATTTATTTTGAATATTCATATAAAAATCTCTTGCTATCTGACTATTTTTATCGTAATCAATAGAACACTCAGCAAAGATATCTGTAATTTTTTGATAAAACATCCTTTCGCTAGTACGAATTAATTTTATTCTTTCTAGTAATCTTTTAAAATATTCAAGGTCAGCTTTTTTGCCGTGCATAAATCTATCATCGTCAAGTGCAAAACCTTGTATCATATAGTCTTTAATGACCATGTTTGCCCATGTTCTAAATTTAATGGCTTTTTTAGAGTTAACTCTAAACCCTATTGATATGATCATATCAAGATTATAATACTTTGTATTGTAGACTTGTTTGCCATTGTTACCCACATGTTCCATTTTGGAACATGTGCTTCTTTCTTCAAGTTCTTCATCTTCATAAATATTTTTTATATGTTTCGTAATTGCTGGTCTTTGCACGTCAAAAAGATCAGCTATAGCATTTACATTTAACCAAACATTTTCATCTCTCAAGATTACTTCTACTTTTGTTTTCCCGTTTTCATCACTATAAAACAAAATATTTTTTTCATTACCAACTACTATATTACTCATTTATGTATCTCCTTTAAATAATACTTTTTAGGCTTATTACGATGAATATAAATAATTACTATGACTTATAACTTTAATAATTCCATTATTGTGATTATTTCAATTTATTTACTCGATTTATAAAATTATCGAAGTCGGATATATATTTTTTATCTTGCTCTAATTGATACTTACCATATTCTTTATATGCTAGAGCTTTAGCTACTTCACTTGATATTTTTCCTGCTCCATGCAATATTTCTTTTCCATTAAACGCTAAAAAAACGTTTAACTTTTCTATCCAGTCCTTCATCGTCATCGCGTTATGATTTTCAGCCTGCATTTGAGCGTAATCTAAATACATAGAAACTATTCTATTTAAGTCTTTTAATTCTTTTTCACTCATATAATTTTTAGCAATATCAACATCATATTTGTATATTGGGCCTTCTGGAGAATGCTTCCAGTTTGTAAGGCCCATATGTTCTTTACTTGAGTCGACTCTATTATATATAATCTCTGCTGCGGTATTTCCCGTTATTGAATAATGCAATTTGTTTTGAACCGTTTTAAAAAACTCTTTAGTAATATCACTATCTTTATCATAATCAATACTACACTGTGAATAAATATCTGTTATCTTTTGATAAAACCTTCTTTCAGATGATCTAATATTATTAATTTTTTCTAAAATTTCATCAAAGTAATCTTCACCAAAAAGATAATTAGGATTCTTTAATCTTTCTTCGTCAATAACGGCACCTTTTATCATATATTCTTTAAGAATCTTAGTAGCCCATATTCTAAATTTAGTAGCTTCCTTAGAGTTAACACGGTATCCAACTGCAATTATCATATCTAGATTATATATCTTTACTGGTTTCTTAGAATTAACAACGTCGGTTTTTCCGACGGTGTTAATTTCTGTCAACTCATTACTAGCTAAAATATTATTTATATGCTCCGTTATAGTACTTCTTCCAACACCAAAAAGATCAGCTATAAGATTTTGCGTTAACCATATATTATTATCAATAAGCATAACACTAACCTTTACATCGTTATCATTATCGCTATATATTAAAAAATCTCTTTTTGTTACCTGTAAATCATTCACTGTCTATTCTCCTTTGGCCTCTTATTTTACCATATACCTAAAAAAAAGAATACTAAGTCTTACTTCCATAATTTTAGTTTTCTTTTTCAATTATTTTTTCTATTTCATTACCTATTCTTTCAATAACGCCAACTACTAAAGCATTACCCATCATAAAATTACGTCTTCTATCACTCATGCCAGTATTTGTCCAGTTATCAGGAAAGCCATTTATTCTTTCACATTCAACCGGGGTTAATAGTCTTAACTTTTTCGTTTTAAAGTCTTCAATTACATGAGTTGACCTGCTTACCCCGCCTTCACTAGTAAGCATAGTTCTAGCCGGACTATCGAGATTATCTGGAAAAGGCATCTGACCTTCAGTGTAATAGTAAGGTGTACCATCAGGTCTAGTTCTTGGTATCTTTTTACTTCCTTTTAAATAAGCAAATTTATTTATTTGTTCTTCACTTAAGAAATATTTATCAGGAGCCTTCTTTTCTTCCCTAATATTTCTAAGTGGATATATTAAGTTATAATCAGCTTTTACTTTAACAGTATAAATACCACCACTTGTCATAACTCCAGCATTATAAAATTCACATTTAAAATTATTACTTAAATCAACTAAATCATTATAAGCTGCTACACTTGATTCAGCTAGTTCTAAATATGTTTCGTGTATTGGAAACTCCTTAATAAAAAGTCCTTTATCAAAAATAATATCTTTATCTCTAATTTTAGTCATCTTTTTATAATATTCAGTTGAATTATGATAAGCAAATATATATATTCTTCGTCTTTTTTGAGGCAGTCCATATTCCCCGGCATTAATCACGCGCCACTCAACATTATAACCAAGGTCATAAAAGCATCTAAGCATCATACCAAAATCTCTTCCTCTTTGTTTAGCAGGGGATAAAAGTAATCGATCAACATTTTCTAGCAAGACAAAAGGTGGCCTTTTAATTGAAAGTGTCTCTTCAATTGCCCACCACAAAACACCTTTTTTACCTTCAATACCTTTACTACTAGCAAGAGTTTGGGCTACCGAATAATCTTGGCAAGGAAAACCACCAACAAGTAAGGTATGGTCTGGAATATTATGTTTATCAATATCAAAAATATCAACATTACTTAAATTATCAAAACCAAATCTTTTTCCATAACACTCGTATGCTTCTTGGCTTTTAGTAGCAGGTTCCCACTGGTTAGCCCATAAAAAATTCCAGTTAGCATTTTCTATTACTTTATCTTTATCTAAAGTAACTTTATTAAGTCCACATCTAAATCCGCCAACTCCTGCAAACAATTCAACGCATGTCTTTTCCATCTTTCCTCCTCTTGTTGTTTTATATTGCTAATTATATTATATTATAGTTAATTTTAAAGATCAACTTCTATAATTATTATACTAAATTTTACCCAAAAGATCAATCTATAAATAGAGGAGAACACTATGAAAAAAAGTAAAAGCTATACAAGAGAAGGGATAGAAATTATCGCTAAATCCGCAATTGGTAAGAGAGTTAATGATATTTTAAATGAACAATTAATTTCGGTTGAAGATAACAACTATAACAAAGGAGGACTTGGACAGCTTGTTGAAAAATATTTATTTAATATTGAAAATAATAGTAATTCCAGACCCGATTTTGAAGAAGCCGGTATTGAACTTAAGGTAACTCCTTATAAAAGAATTAAAGGTAATAAACTATCTGCTAAAGAAAGATTAGTATTAAATATTATTGATTATATGTCTGAATATCAAAATACTTTTAAAACTAGTCATTTCTTTTATAAAAACCAAAAAATTGAATTACTATGGTATTTATGGGAAGCTGATAAAGATAAAAAGGATTTAATTATTACACATGAACTACTTTTAGATTTAGAGCTAAATGAAGATTTAAAACAAATTGAAGAAGATTGGAATTTAATTATTAAGAAAATAAAAGATGGTAAGGCTCACGAAATATCAGAAGCCGATACCATGTATTTAGGTGCCTGCACTAAAGGTGCTAGTGCTTTATCAACAAGAAAGCAGCCCTTTAGTGATATTCCTGCTAGACAAAGAGCCTTTTGTTTTAAATCTTCATATATGACTGAACTTGTTAGAAAATATATCGGAAGTTACGAGGATGTAGAAAAAATACTAACAACAAATGAAACATTTAACGACTTTGTCTTAAAGGTAATAAATAAATACCAAGGTAAATCTCAAAAAGAATTAATGATGGAATTTAATCTTAATACGAAAGCTAAAAACATTAATAGCATTCTCATAAGTCATATGTTTGGTATCAAAGGAAAGTTATCTGAAACTGAAGAGTTTAAAAAAGCTAAGATTATTCCTAAAACTATCCGTATTGAAGAAAACGGCTCTATTAAAGAATCGATTTCTTTTCCATACTTTAAATATAAAGAACTTGTTAAAGAAACTTGGGAAACATCTAGCTTAAAAGAAGAACTAGAAACCACTAAATATATGTTTTTTATCTTTAAAAAAGAACACAATGAATATATATTTAAAGGAATTAAACTTTGGAATATGCCAGAAATAGATATCGAAACTCATGTTATGGAAATGTGGAAAAAGACATATAACACCATCAAAAGTGGTAATATTGTTAAATCTATTAATAACGGCATTAGAAAAACTAACTTTATTGGTGCTAGTAACAATCCTGTATGCCATGTAAGACCTCACGGAAGAAATGCTAAAGATACTGATATATTACCAGTACGAGATAAACTAACTGGAGCTTTAGAATATACAAAACACTGTTTCTGGATTAATAATAATTATATTAAAAAGATTTTTGATGAATACATATAAAAAACGATGCCTATGCATCGTTTTCTATTTAGTTAATATTTCTAAAGAGTCTAGATTATGAACACCTGGTTTAGAGTAAGTCATATTGCCATTTTTAAAAACAAAGATATTCGGTATTGACATAACACCATATTCTTTAGCTATTTCTTCGTTTAGATCAACATCTAGTTTTAATACTTTAACTTCCTTATGCTTTTTAGCAAATTCATCAATAATAGGTGATTGCATTTGACATGGTCCGCACCATGTAGCATAAAAATCTACTAGTACTACCCCTTCTTTTATTTCATTTTTAAATTCTTCTAATTCCATTCTTCCTCCTTCAAATTATTTAAATAATTAATCGCCGATATGGCCGCTACGGCACCTGATGATGCTGCTGTAACTAGCTGCTTAACTTTAACGGTTGTGCAGTCACCAGCGGCAAAGATATGAGAGACGTTTGTCTTCATATCTTCATCAACTTTAATATAACCATTTACTTTTTCTAGGTCAAAAGCATCGGTATCAGGATTAGACCCAATAGCAAGAAACACACCATCTACTTCTAAATTGCCATTTTTTAAAATAAGATTAACCTTATCACCTTTAATTATTTTTTGAATTTCTTCTTTATAAATATACTCAATATTAGGTATTTCCATCATTCTTTCTACCAAGATAACTTCAGCTTTAGGAAAACCATCACCTCTTACGATCATATAAACTTGTTTTGCATTACTAGATAGTTCAATCGCGTCTTGTACCGCTGTGTTTCCTGCTCCAACAACTGCTACAACCTTATCTTTATAAAAGTTTCCATCACATGTTGCGCAGCTATGAATATACTTACCGCTTCCTTCTTCTTCGCCTTCCACATTAAGTTTCTTATCTTTAGACCCCGTTGCAATAATAATCGTTTTAGCTTTATAAGTACTATCTCTTGTAATAACGGAGTGCCCTTCTATTTTAACGACATCTTCATAAACAAGTTCTGCTCCAAAGCTTAAAGCTTGATCATAGATTTTTTCCATTAAATCATAGCCACTAACACCTGGCATTCCAGGGTAATTATCCACTTTCGTGCTATTGATGATTTTTCCACCAAACCCATCTTTATCAATAATTAGACAGCTCTTACCAGCTCTTTCTAAGTATATAGAAGCCGTAAGTCCAGCAATACCAGCTCCAATTATAATTACATCTTTCATAAAGGCCTCCTAATCTATTATAGCATAACTCTAATATATGCTATAATAAAAAAGGAGGAATAAATGATATTTAGTGACAATATAGATAAAAAGGAATATGAAGAATTTGTCCTTCATAATAAAGATAAAGCCCATTTTTTGCAAAGTAAAAATTGGGGAGAGTTCCAGGAAAAAGTAAATAATAGAAAAGCCTACTTTACGGGAGTTTATAAAGATAATAAACTTGTAGCAACCTGCCTGCTCCTTGAAAGAAAACTACCTCTTGGATACTCTTATATGTACGCACCTCGCGGTCCTATCCTTAACTTTGAGGATACCGATACCTTAGATTTTCTAATTAATAATTTAAAAGCCTTTGCTAAAAAGAAAAGAGCTATCTATATTAAGTTTGATCCTAATATTATTATAAAAAAAGAAAACTATCTAGAAGAACCTCTTAAGATAGATATGGATACAGATAAAATCTTTAAACATTTAACCAAAGACTTAAAATTAAAGCATCTTGGTTTTACTAAAAACTTTGAGACCGAACAGCCCCGTTTTACGTACCGTATAGACTTAGAATTACCTGAAGAAGATATTTATTCAAGATTTAATAAAAAGACGCAGCAAACGCTTAAAAAGGTAGAAGAAATAAAGCCTTTATATACTAAAAACGGAGTAAATGCAATCGATGACTTTTATAGCTTAATGCTCGATACAGAAAATAGAAAAGATTTTGTGGGTCATGATAAAAATTATTATAAAAAGATGTTTGATTACTTTGATGATATAAGTATCTACTTTGCATATATTGAACCTCAAAAATTAATAACGATGCATGAAGACAAAATAAATGAATTAAATAACTTAATAAAGGAAACTAAAGATATACCTAAAAATAAAGGTAAATTAAAAGAATATCATAGTCAAATATTAAGTAATGAAACTAATTTAAAAATGTATCAAGAAGCTTTAGAAAATTATGGAGAAAAAATCTTACTTAACTCATATTTTATTATGACCTATGCTAAGAAGTCTTGGACTTTATATGCTGGTAACAGAGATTACCTTCAAAAAGCTGGAAGTAATATTGGTCTAGCTAAGTACACAATTACTGATGCTAAAAGAAATGGTATAGAAATATATGATCACTTTGGAGCTGTAGATAAAGAATCAAGTAACGACTACCTATTAGGTATCAACAACTTTAAAAAAGCCTTTGGTGGTGACTATATAGAATTTATCGGTGAATTTGATTTAATAGCTAATAAAACTTTATACCTCTTATTTACTAAGTTACTTCCAATTTATAGAAAGATAGTCCATAAGAAACTACAAAAGCAAAATAAAAAGCGTTCTAATTAAAGAACGCTTCTTTTTTTTATTTATTAAACTCTTTTCTTTTTAAAGATATAAGCAAGGATTAAGGCAACAGCACTTAAGATTATAAATAATCCGGCTTTAGAACCTTTAACACCTGTATTAGTAAGTTTTTCTTTAGCTTTATTAGCTACGACAAATGTAACCTTATCAAAGATTTCACCTTCAGCTAAACGGTAATTATGTTGAGCTAAAGCACCGATAACATTAGATTTAGAAGTAATAGTAGCACTATCTTCATCTCCTACTTCATATTCAGAATATAAAACGACTTCTTCTCCTGGATTCATCTTCGCAATTTGTGCCATCTTCGGAGTCTTAATTTCATAAGCATCATTTTCTATAAATTTAGAGAAAATTAAGTTTTCTTCAACAACTACTTCTTCAATTGGAAATTCAGCTGTATTTTTAACAGTTATTTTGAATTTAACTTTATCACCCTTCTTATAAGAGTCTTTCTTATCAATAATTTCTTTCTTGATAGTTGGTTTAAATTCACCTGCAAATAAGCCCCATTCACCGTAAATTGTAATGTTTTCTGCTGGCATTTCAAAGTTATCACTATGATACCATCCTAGGAACTTATATCCTTTAGCTGTTGGTTTAGCAGGAAGTTTAACAATATCACCAGGATAGTGCGTTTCTTGAGAAGGAACTTTAGCTCCGGCTGGAATATTAATACCTTGGTATTTATATGTAACCGTATATGAAATACGTTTAAATGATCCAACGATTTCAACGTCTTTAGCTGGCATTTTAATGCTTCCTTCTTTAAGGTCAAATTCATTACTTGTCCATCCAAGGAATTCATAACCATCTAAAATAGTACCTTTAGCTGTACTATCAATAACAGCATCATCTCCTTTACCATATTCTTTAGTAAGAGGAACAATATATGATTTAGGAGCATCTCCATTTATTTTATAAGATAATTTATATGTAGCTTTCTTTTTAAATGAACCTTTAAATACTACATCTTTCTTAGGCATAGTAAATTCATTACCTGTAATACCATCAGCTTTCCATCCAGAGAATTCATAACCATTAATGTTAATTGGAGCTGCAACAGCTACTTTAGTACCATCAGCATATTCTGCAGTATCTGGAAGCTTAACATCTCCTGGAACATCTCCTTCAAACTTATAAGACACTTTATACTTAGTAGCATTATCATCCCCCATATATAAGTGAACCATGTTTGAATTAATACTCATTGTTTTTTCACTAGCATTTGCTTGGTTATAGAAGTCAATTCTCTTCTTACCATTTAATTTAGGAGTTTGTGTTTTAATACCAATAGTAAGTTTACATCCAGCTCCTAGTTTATTAACTTGGAACTTAACTTCACCATTTTCAAACTTAACCCCTTCTTTATTGCCAACAACATAACCGCTACAAGGTGAGTTATCACTTCTCTTAACGGCACCAATTGTACCACCGCTTGATGCTACAACTCCTTTATAAGTAAGTCCTGCTGGAAGTTTATCAGATACATTAATAATACCTGAATAGATATCAGCTGTTTTACTATCTGATGATTCAACTCCATTCTTATCTTTACCATCATAGATAACGTCTAGATAATAAGTAAGTTCAGAATCTTCCTGTACTTTGTCACCTGATTTTAATACTTCGGCATAGGTAAGTCCTACCATAAGAAGCATTGCAAACATCATAACAAGTAGTCTTTTCGTTTTTTTCATATTACTTTTTCCTCCATTTTTTCTATCTCTCTTATTATATATAATAAACCATTTTCATCTATTTTGGAAAGCTTTTCTATAATTTTATTTCTAATTATATCAACTTGACATATTTCTTCACCCATTTTAGCTATTTCTTTATTGAAAGACTTATCTAAAACATTATTAAAAAGAACTTCATTCTTATCAGCTACAATAAAACTTATTTTCTTTTTACTAAGAGTATCAATAACTTTATCATAAGCATTTTTTCCAAAGACCACACCATCTTCTTTAATTTTATAATCTAGTAAAAAGACAATAATCGGAGCATCTTCTAGACAAACTCTATAAAAGATACCATCTTTAAAAATAACTAAAGCATCTTTATATTCCTTCTTATATTTAGCAATATACTCATTTATACTAGGTTTCTTCATTCTAATAAAGTTCCTTCCTATTCTTTTAAAATAACCAATATAAGAGCTTTCCATTAAGTATTTCTTAATAATATCTTCTTCTTTAAGATTATTGAGAACTCTCCTATAGTTCTTATAAACAAATTTTCTTCTTAATTTATTACCTCTAGTATATCTAATACCTAGATAATTAAATGAATCACTCACCTTTGTAATAGTAGTTTTCTTATTTACTTTTAAATTAAGTTCACTTAATTTAAATATTATTTTCTTCTTTATACTTAGAAGTTTCTCTTTATCCTTATCAAGAATAATAAAATCATCCATATATCTAATATAATATTTACACCCTAAATCTTCTTTTATATAGTGATCTATATTATTCAAATAATAAATAGCTAAAAATTGACTAGTAACCGCACCAATTGATAAGCCTTTATTATTCTTATATAAAGGTAAGCGAAGATCATATTTATTATTATAAAAAGATACTCTTTCATTAACATAATCATGATTAGTTTCACTAATTATATTTTTAACAATGTTGAGTATCCTTTTATCATAAATATCCTTTGAAAGCATATCCATAAGAATGTTATGATCAATATTATAAAAATATTTAGAAATATCAATAGATAAGGCATATGTATCCTGGCCTAAGCCATTTAAATAATCAAATAACTTAGTACTAGCGTATCTTTCTCCGTAGCCAACACGAGTAGCCACATTGGTAGAAATTAATTTAGGCTCAAGAAGCGGCCTGAAGATAAACTCACTAATAAAATGATTAACAATTTTATCTTCAATATACTGATTCATGACAATACGTTTCTTAGGTAAATGAATCATAAAAACCGAAAACTTTTTAGGTTTATAAGTTCCATTCTTCAAGCTCTTATAAATCTTATATAAATTACTATTAATACATAGTTCAAAGCGAAATAAATAGCTTTTATTTTTACAGGTTCTGCAAACTGCCTTCCAAGATTTATAAAGGTTATCCATAGTTAAGACTTTATCAAGATAATTATAAGTATTACTTCTCTTTCTTTTTGTCATTCATATACCAGCCATAAAAGATATCTCTTATCTCTTCTAGATAATGACTTAAGTCTTTATAACTATTTAAATCTTTATAATAAAGTGCTTCTCCTAGTAAAAACTCGGTATCAAAGCAAATAGCTAAGCCTTCTCTTATATTTTTAGAAACAAAGGCGCCAGTTTCTAGAGGTGTAAGATTTGCTATATGAAGCATCTTATAAGAATTATCATCGAGTCTTTTCTTATAATAAGATGAATCATCAAGTTCTCTTACTAATCGGATAAACTGTCTTAAAGAAGACCTTAGACTATAGTTGTCATCTTTTTTAACCATAAATCTCCATTAAAGGCGCAACCTTCTTACCTTAGGCCCTTTTCTGTTACGAAGTAATTAATCAGCGTCTAAGGCGAATATGTTGCTTATTTTGACCAAAGGTCATAGACATACCTGTTTTTGCAAAACCATTATAAATACATAATTATTGCTAAAAATACAAATAGCAGGGCGCACGCCGTTCGTGTTCGTCACGTTGTTGTTGTTCACGTTACCGTCACTGTTCACGTTCAGCACGTTCGCATTGCCGGAACTATTCCAGTTACTAGGCGAAAGGAGCTCTCTCCTTTTTTATTATTCGGTACATCTAAATTAACCAAAATGGTTAATCCAAAATTATTAGTCCTGGCCAGCCAACTTTATGACTGGCCAGGATTACCACTAAAATTAGTATCATTAAAGAAAGTGGATTCAAACGAAGTATCTGACAACAAAAATTTTAATCAGTCAGTACTTCTTTACTTTAGCTCCTGCAAAACTAACGCACCAATTCCCTTGGTGCTAGTTACTTCTAACTCAGACCGTTGGAGCCACCGGTTATTCTTCTTATTTTTTATCTATATTTTATACGGATCATTTTGCGAACCGTTACCCGCAAGTAGCGGTGCGGATGAGGCTATCGTGATAGCAGGGCGCACGCCGAACGTGATCGCCACGAAGTTGTTGTACACGTTACCGTCACTGCTCACGTTCAGCACGCTCGCACGGCCGGAACTAAGCCAGCGACTAGGCGAAAGGAGCCAGTACCATTGATTTGTATATAAGTAATAATTATTGTTATTATTTGTCCAATTTGCTCCTGATAAATTTACTTCATCTACTGATAACAACCCTACTGGATAAGTTAATTTTCTATTTTCTGCTGTTACAGAATAGCTATCATTATTTGGGCACTTCATTGTTGGTTTCCCTGCCACTATTCTATCTCGTCCTGCATAACGTTGATAGTCACCATCAACACTACCTTCAGTTCTATCTCCACAGTAGATAGACTTTTTATCTAGACTTGATTCAAAACCTTTATCCTTGATATGTATCCAACATGTTTTTTTGCTTTATAGGATGGATTAAATTGACTTGTTCCAATTTGCGTATCACTTCCTGTTGTATTTGTACATTTTCCATTTACTGGGACACCATTATATACGATACGTACTCCACCAGTTTCTGTTGTTCTTACTATCTTCCAGCAGAAACCAGCATATAATAAATTATTATTTAGTTGATGCGTTCCTCTAAAGAAATATACTGGATAAGTATCGCTCTTTGTTTCATCAAATAAGTATACACCTTCTCCGTTTGTTTCTGAGTTAACTTTTAAATAATTTATACCTTTTTCTTTATCATTACCAAGTGATTGTTCTTTTATTTTATTGTAAAGACTTTGGGCTTTAAATACTTTTCCTTGCATTCCTTTACCCACTTTTGCTTTAGTCCATGTTGCTCTAAAGATAACATCTTTTTCTGGCATTTCTATATAATCTTTATTAATATATTTAGCATCTGTTATAAGTTCATAGCCTTGGAATAAATAGCCATCACATGTTGCTTGTCCCTTGATAAGTGCAATCTTCTCGAATGGTCTATGGCTTGTTGTCTTTTCAAGGCCTTTTACTGTACACCCATTTGGTGTATTTGCTTCATATATGACTTTATAAGCATCTTTTAATATTGGGGTATCACTTGATATTTGGTCATCTTTTTCTTTTTCAAATGTTGTTTTAATATCAATACCTTTATTAGTTTTATAGAATTCTTCTCTATCTCCAACATGGTCTAATTCTATTTCAAGTGTTGCTTTTGTTCCTGACCTATAAGTTCCTAGGTTCCATGTAACTTTATCTCCTTCTAGTTTTGCTTCACCTTGACTAGCTTTTATTTTAGATGCTGTTCCTTTAAAATGTTTTGATATATAATCAGTGATTACAAAGTTATCATAAATTATTGGATTAGCTCCGGCTTCAAAAAGCACATTATTAAGTCCTTTCATATCAGCTGGAAATTGTCTTTCTGATATGGCTTTAATTGGAGCTTGTATTTCATCTCCCATTTCATACTGGATAGCATTTATACTCATATATGGATACTTTTGCTTTAATTCATTATAAACTGCTACTTCATTTGGTGTTTCTTCATTTGGAAAACCATCAGTTAGAAATAGAAGTACTAAGTCTTTTCCATTTTCCTTCTTGTAACCTTCAAGTAATTTACTAGCTTCTTCTAGTCCTGCTTTATAGTTAGTTGAACCTTTATCTGTTAAAACATTAACTTTAGCTAGAAATTCAGCTTTGTTACTAGTAAATTCTGACACGCGTTCCGCGTTTGAATCAAAAGTTATTAAGGCCGCTCTATTTCTTGGATTACTTAAAACAGCGGTTACAAGATCCGTTGTATCTTTCTTAACTTGTTCTAGTTTATCACCAATCATTGAGCCTGATATATCAAGAACAAAGATAATATCTTTTGCTTGGCTACTTTCCTTCATAATTGATTCAACATCAATCGTTATTTTAGCTTTACCTTCCCCTATCCATTTAGCAGATTTATCCACCTTAAATGAACCAGGTTCTTTCTTGTCATAATTTAGTTTAGTTGACTTAAAAGTAACCTTGGGTACTGGTTTTAACTCTGATAAAGTCTTGTTAAAGATTAGGAATCCTAGTAACAAAAAGATTCCAACTATTATATATTTCTTTTTCATATTGACACTCCTCTATATTAATATTAAGATATTTTAAAATATTAAGCAAGAAAAAAGATATTAACAATAGTCAATATCTTGTTAAGCTTTAAGTAAAGCTTTCATATTCTTTTTATAGGCTTCAACACCTTCTTGATTAAATGGATTAACATTATCAAGAAGACATAAATTAATACATGAAAGCATCATAAAGTGAATGAACTCCCCTAGGTTGTATTCATCGATTTTATCAATTTCAATGATGCTTGAAGCGTACCTTTCATCATGCGCTTTTTTGCTTCCTTGAAGACATATTTCATTAATATCACTTAAATACCTATGATATTTAGTTAAATAGAGATCTTCTTTTGGATCAATTTTAATATTTGTTTCAAAGATAATATTTTTACCTTCTTGAAGAAATTGCCCAGTTGAATGTAAGTCTTTTGAGTTATGAAAGGCAACAGGAAATAAGCCTTTGCCTTCTTTCCCGTTGCTTTCGGCAAAAAGCTGAATAAGAATATCTTTTAAAGGCTCTAGTTTTTCTTCATAAAAACTAAAAGCATGGATAAAGAAGTTTTTATCTTCCATATCTTTTAAGAAGCCTGCATATCTAAGACTTAAGTTTAAAAGAGTAGCTGATGATTCAAAGCCTTCGAGAAAATCTTTATAGTCAAAGCCACCAAAAGCTAGTGGAAATAAACTAGCTGATGTAAAACATGAGTAGCGCCCGCCGATTAATTCTGGGATATATAAAACGCTATAGCCTTTTTCTTTAGCTATTATATCTAACGGACTACTAGGAGACGTTGTTACATAGACATAATCTTCATAGTCTTGATATTTCTTTTTAAGAAGAGGCATCACTATTTCTAGTGCTACTTCTATTTCTAGGGTTTTCCCGCTTTTAGAAACGATATTTAAAACAAAATCTTTATCATCTAGATAATCAAGAACTTTTTTATAAGTACTATAATTATAGTTATAGCCTAAAAATAATATTTCTTTATCTAAATTTATTACCTTACTTAAAGCTTTAGTTCCGTTTAAAGAGCCACCTGTTCCAATAACAAGCATAATATTAGCTTTTTCTTTAGCTTTATTTATCGCTTGAAGCATAGCTTCTTCATCTTTTTTAGAAAAAAAGGATGAAGAGTCTAGCATATAACTTAAGTCATGCTTGTATCTTTCTTTTATATTTTCATTTACTTCATATTCTTTTGGTAAAAGTACATTCATTATTTTTTCTCCTTATAGCTTATTATAACACTATGTTTTTTCCAGTCATTTTTAAGTAAGATATATCTTTCTTTAATAACTTTAGTATCATATTTTATTTCGTTTTTATTAGCTTTCTTTATTTTAATATCATATATAGTATCTAAATACTTATAAGAAATACTATATTCCTTCCATCCTTTTGGAAAATTAGGTTTGATATAGAGCTTATCTCCTTTTTTAGATAGCCCTAGTAAACTAGTTAAAGCTTCATAGTAGAGAATGCTAGAAGAAGCTGCACTCCATGAAGTATCTCCCATACCAAGATAATGTTTATTAGTAAAGATATACCTAGGTAATATATAAGGCTCTAGTTTATACTTATTAATCGTTTCTTTTGATAAAGATCTATTAACTGGATTCATATAGTTAAAGATTTGATAAGCTTCATTAATCATTCCTTCTTTGATTAAAGCTTTCATAAAGAACGTCGATACAAGGTTATCTTGGCCTCCGTTTTCTCTAAAGCCTTCAGGAAGACTTGCAATTAAACCTGGATTATTACGGCTATTTTTAAATGGAGGATTTAAAAGTTTAACTAGTTTATTTTTATCATCAACTAGCTCTTTTAAAGTTTCATTAATTGATGATGTTACTTTATCTTTTGACATATCTGAAAAAGAGGCAAAAGAAGTACTCATTAAATCAATTTTGGCTTCTTTAGAAGACTTAGATCCTATTTTTGCTCCGTTATCAAAGAAAGCTCTTAGATAATAGTTATCTTGATAGGCACATTCATTAATAGCTTTTTCAAGGTTATTTAAAACTTCTTCATATTGAGCGCATCTTTCATCGCCTTCAAAATCCATGATGACTAAAGCTTTTTCTATAATTATTTTTAGGAAGAAAGCCAGCCACACACTTGTTCCTCTTCCTTTAATCCCAACTTTATTAAAGCCATAAGTAAAGTCACCTCCTCCAATTAAAGGAAGGCCATTACGTCCTAGATTTTTAACAGCTTTATTTAAGCCTAATATAAGACGTGAATAAACCGTTGATGTATCTAATGTATAAGAATAAGTAAAAGCTTTTTCATGCTCAAAATCATCAAGGATTGGTCCATTTATGAAAGGTACTCTTTCATCTAATAAATCAAAGTCTCCGGTTACTTCAATGTACCGGCATATCGCATAGATTAGCCATAAGTAGTCATCTTTCTTTCTAGTTCTTAAACCATACTTAATTTCTTCTTCATAATAACTTAAACAGTCGCCTTCTCTAAATTGGTGACTAGAGGCTTTTAATATTTCTTCTCTTAAGATATTAGGATCTATTAGTACGAGGTTCATCGCTCTTATAAGTCTTAAACTAAAGGCTGTTTCTTTATTAATTAAGCCGGTATATAAATAGAAACCATTCATCATCTTATTAAGGGCTTCATCTGGTGTTGTAACTTTAATTCTTCCAAGTACTTCTTTATAGTAGTTAGTTACTTCTTTAAAGGCTTTATCTACTACAGCTTTCATCCTATACTTAGTTATAATTTCTTCTAGATTTTCACTATCTTTAGTAGCGCCTAGCATAAAGATAAAATCTTTACTTTCTTTTTCTTTTAAAGTTATCTCACTAGATACGGTCTTTTCACTCATTTTATTAAGGCTGTATTCTGTTAAAGGAAGGCTTCCGGCTAAATAGACATTTATATCTTTAAAGTGTTCACTCATTTTATTAGTGATGATAAGCGCATCTATTTCAGGATTATATTCTGTTAATAAGTATCTAGAGTTTTCTTCTATACTGTTTCCAAGAACTGGTTTAAGCATAAATTTAATATTGAAAGTATCATCTTTTTTAGCTATTAACTTAGCTTTAAAAAGCTTAACACTTTCTTCAAGAGGAATAAACTCAAGTAATTCTAAATTATAGTTACTTCCTTCATATAGAAACTTACTATAGCCAAAAGAATGCTCTGCTCTAACGGGCTCTAGATACTCATCATTAATAATAATCTTTTCACCGGGGTTATTAATAATTTTATCTTCATCCCACATAGATAATTTAAATAATGCTGGATCTTTAAAATAAGTATAACCACAGCCATTATTCGTAATTAAAGAACCTAAGTTTTTACCTTCAATTATATTAGACCAAGGACTTGGAGTATTATTACTAGTTATAATATAACTATTATCCTTAAAACCTCCAAAACCATTAAAGAACTCTAAGTCTTCATTTTTACTATATCTATTAATTAAAGGATAATCTCTAATCTTTACTTCTTTTAATGGATTATCTCTATATAAAGAGGCTATAGCATCTTCTAAAGTCTTGGCTTCTGCACCTAAAAAATTAATTCGAGAAAGGACTTTAAGTAAGGTTTCTTCTTCTTTACTTAAATCATTATTATCAATTAAATATATATTACCTGGTGTTTCATTAAAAGAAAATAAAGTATTAATCCTATAAATTTCTTGTTCAATCGTAACATCGATAATATGTTGATACTTCTTTTCTTCTTTATTAATAATAACTAAATCAAAATGCATATTATTAAGTTTTAAATATTCATAAGCTTTAATCATATCACTAAGCATATCAATTTCTACAATACTTTTAATATCGACTAAAATTAATGGATTATTTCCGCTTATACCTCTTCTAACTAAGTATTTTTTAGTTAAGGTATTTTGCATTAAAATCTTGCTTCTTTCACTATTGTTAAGATATCTTGATGCTTGATATAAATAATTAAATAAAGAATTATATAGCGGTATTTTCTTTTTATTAATGCCTAAACTCTTAAGTTTAAGAGTCTTTTTAACACTAGCATAATTTATATACTCTTCAAGATTAGATATTTCTTTTAAAGCTTCTAATCTTTTAAGTAGCCCTTCTCTTTTTTCACTATAAGCATAAATAAGATAGATGGTTTTCTTAGCACCTAATTTTATCTTGATGCTGCTTCTTAAAGAAAGAATCGGATCATTCAAGTCCCCTGCTACATTATCATACTTAATACTTAAAGCTTTAGGGTTTCTTAAACTGCTTCCCCTTCCTATAAACTTATCTCTTTCTGTTAAATAAGTAACTGGGCTATCAATACCAGTAATTAAGTGACCAAAAAAGGAAGCTTTATCACTACTATTTTTAGCAATTATCGCTTTTAAATCTTTATTAAACTCAGTACTTAAAAAGATATTATTATCCCTTCCTAAATCAAGCTCTAAGTAGCTAGATAACTCTAAGTCTTTTTCTTTTTTTGAGTTATTCGTAAAAGTTACTTTTCTAATTTCAGCATCTTCTTCAAGAATATAGATAGATGTTTCAGTTGTAATTTCTTCATCATTTCTTATATATTTAGAAGAAGAATCACTAAAAATAGTTTGATATTTTTCTTTACCTTCATATAAAGGAGCGTAAGTCGTGCTAAAGACTTCTTTCTTTTTCTTATCTTTAACATATAAATAGAAACCATAATCGTTTTCTTCTATTTCATTATATCTATTTATTTTAACGTCTTTAAATGAGGCATAACCATTACCATAAGTATTCATAACACTTGAGTATCTTCCACTTGATAATAGATTAAGAGATGGATTGTCATTAATTAGATGAGTCTCTTTTTCTACTTCTACCTCTTTAACAGGAAGCTCTTTACTCGGAATATCTTCTTTAGGAGTTTTTACCTTTTTTTCTTTACCCAAACTTTTAATTAAGAAAGAACTAAAAATAAAGATGACTCCTAAAATTAAACTTAGTTTAGATCTAGTATATTTTAATAAATAAGAAATTATAAGGATAAGACCAAGGGCGATACTAGGAATAGAAAGTTTTAAACGCGTCATATAATCTTTAGTATTAAAGAAGATATAAATAGATATAAAAGCTTTATATGGAAGCATGAGTAACTCTCTTAAAAGAGTAACCTTCTTATATTCATATAACATATTAATAACATTAATAAAGACTAAAATAGAAAGACTAATAAAGAGATGATATTTAGCTAAGTAAAAAGAAAGGATAAAGATAAATAAATTTATGAGTGGTAAAAAGATATCGATAAAAGACTTAAGATGCTTAAATTTATTAATAGTATTCAAACTAGATAAATTACTTAAGCTTTCTTTTTGAGAACTTACTTTCTTTAAATAATAACTTATATTATTAACAGGATAATAAGTATTAAGAGAGATATTTTTTTGATCATCTTGATTAGAAGCTTTAAGATTATAGATAAAGTTTCCCGAGACTTTAGCTTCATTAAAGATAGTAAATGATGGATTAATTACCCTTTTATAGCTCATAGATCTATAGTTTTTATTTAAAGGATGACTGATCGCATTAATTAAATCATAAATAGCTTCTTTAGTAATCTTTTCTTCTTTTATAGCTATAACGTATTTAACTTCTTCTTTTAACTTATTTAAGTTGCTTAAAAGGATTTCTTCTTTTAAAGGACTACCTTGTAATAACTTATTAAAATTATTAATATTATTATCTTTTAAAGAGACAAAGAAGAAAGACTTTGTCTTATATTTTTTATTTAAGCTATTCGCAAGTTTTAACAATTCTTTATCATTTTGGCTTGTAAGTACGGTGTAAATAATATTTTCATCGTTACTCGCGTTATATAACTCTTCTAAAATCTTAAAAGCTTCATCGATATTTTGATCCTTTTCTAAAAGAAGCATAGTTCTTGATGCAGAAGGCACCTTTTGATAAGCCATTTTAAATAAAGCTTCATCCTTATATAGAGCTTTTAAAATATTATTAACTATTTTAGAAGAGATATCAAAAAGGGGTACTAATAAAAGGATAAATGAAAGCATAAAAGATTTATATAAATAGATAGATAAGAAACTATCTAAAATAATTGTTAACATTATTGTTAATAAGATATAGGTAATAAACCTCAGTTTATAATTAATTTCCTTAAAGAGATAAAAACCTAGATGTTTATCCTCTTTTAAAGATTTAGACACTAATTCCTTAACATATGTTAATTCATCTTTTTTATCTTTCCTTTTAATAATTTTCGTGCGGTAACTTATCTTCGCCCTTTCATCCATATCTTGATACTCTTTATCTTTATTAAGCTCTTTTTCGCTCATGCTTAAAGTCTTAATAAAGTCAGATGTATTATGACTTTTAAGTTCTTTAAAAGATGTGATAAGGCCATTTAAAACAAGGTTATTTAATGCTTTTTTATCCGTTGCTTTCTTAATTAAATCTTTGATATTAAGGTTTTCTTTAATAGCTAATTCATTTATTTCAGCAAAAATTTCATTAGAAAGATCGCCATTTTCCCCAAGATTATAATTCATATCAAGAAAAAGTTCAGGATGTTTTAATAGTAGTTTATCTCCTTCTAGATATAATCCTTTGTCAAAGTAGTCACTCGCCATCTTTTCGCTTTCTATTTTCTTAATTAAACTCTCAGCTTCAAGTTTTTTACTTAAGGTTTCTCTTTCTTCACATACTAGTAAATAAAACTTATCAAATAAAAGGATTCTAGTAATTAGAGGAATTAAAGATACTTGATTATAATTAAAATAAAGATTATTTCTCTTTTGATAATCATTAATATCATTACATAAAGTATTAAATTTAATATGATAATTATTATTATCTAGAATATCATTAATTAAAATAAAGATTCCTTTAGTAGATTTTAAATCTCTATTTAGATTAAAGTCTTTTAAATAAGTATTAAATTCTTTAAAAAGATAAAATTTATCTACGATAAGCTGATTATTATGTCCAAGTAACTCTTTAGTTCCATTTTGGGTTAAATAGTTATAATAGTCTTTTATTTCTTTATACTTTTCTTTATAAGCTTTATGCATTATTCCTCCTAGTATATTTTGTTTTGATTAAATAAATTTATATAGTAATTAACTTCCTTAATAGATTGTCTAACTCTTAAGAGTTTTCTTTTTTTAAAAAATTTAGCTTTACTATAGTTATAGATATCTTTATTTAAATTAATTAATGTATTATTAAAGTCTTCATAGGTATCTACTCCTAAAACCTGTTCAAAATACTTAATAAAATCATCTAGTTCTCCCGTAAAGCGGATTTCTTCAAGAGTTAGCATAAAGGATTTACTACTTAGGATAGGTAATAAAAGTTCCATATAAAAACTATATCCTTTAGAGATAAACCTATCAGGATGTTCTTTCTTAATCGTATAGATAGTATTTGCTATTTCAGCACTTTCAATATTATTTAAATCAAAACTTTTAATATATTCTAAAATAGAAGCTGATTGATAAGTATTAACCGCTTCTTCAAAGATATATTTATTATCTTTAACCCCATCTTTAGTAAGTGATAACCCTGTTCTTAAAGCGTTATTAATTAGTGGTTTATTATAGGAATTAATCGCATGATTATATTCATGAATCATTTGATCAAGTTTATCACTTATACTAGATATTCTTTTACTTATATAGATAACGCCTTTAAACTCATTATCTTGATAACTTTTATTAAAAGCAGCTAGTGGTCCATTTAAATCTTTATAGATAATCGGTGTATTTTTAAAGATTTCTCCAATGATTTTTTCTTTTCCAAGACCATAATAAGAAAGAAAAGCAGGTACAACAACATATAATAGATGCCTGGTATTATCATCATAAAAATAATAATTACTTATCTCATCTACTAAAGCTTTTGATCTATTAATATATTTATTTTCAATGTGACTCATGGATTTTTTCTTCCAAACTCTTCAAACAAAAGATAGCATATAAAGGAACGTATTTAACTCCGGCTTTAAAAGCATTTTCAAAAGATCCAACTCTGATAGCCATCTTCGTTTCAAAACTAGCTTTATATTGCGATAAGGATTTAGACCTTTTCTTACCTTCTCTTTGAAGTTCAATAGGAATGATTTCACCGTGTCTATTTTGAACAAGAAAATCAAGTTCAGCTTTACCGCTAGACTGGTAATAATAAAGGCTAAAGCCCATATTAATTAAGGCTGATGCTAAATAGTTTTCAATTAAAACTGGGGCTATTTCAGAATTTAAATAATATTTTTTCTTATTAATATGCATCATATATTTAAGAAGTCCCGTATCGTTTAAGTATAGTTTAAAACTTTTTTTATCTTTAGATGTTGTTAAAGGCCAAACGGCATCTGTTACTTTATAAGATTTATAGATAAATCCATTATCATAAAGGTTATTAATAACATCATCATAGTCTTTACTACGAGCGCCTTCCTTAATAAGCATATATTGAAATTTCTTATTATCTTTTAGAAGCTGAAGTGGAATAATATTTAATACTTCAAGTCCTCTTTGAGCACTGATTAAATTATCTTTACTTAGAACTTCTTTTTTATAAACATCTAGGATCTTACTATAATAAGCATTATTTAATACTTCTTTTTCTTCTTTAGCAGCAATAACTTCTGGCATCCCGCCCGTTAAAAGGTAGTCTTCAAATAAATCAAGAGCCATTTTATGAAAAGGCATGGCTTTATTATTTTTATAAGCATTTCTTATATAGTGAATAAGCTGAGCATTACCAGTAAAATTAAGATATTCTTCAAAATCAACTGCCGTCATTGCTTTAAAAATTGCTTTTTTGGTCTTAAAGTTTCTTAGAACATCTCTTAAAGAAAGAATAAAAATTATATGATACTTCGTATTTTCAGCGAATAATTCAAGCATATGAACATAATCATTAGTTTCAACATTATCAATAATAATTAGGCTATCTCCTTCTAGAATTGTTTCACCCGATAATAAGCTTAAACCTGAGATAATCTTGTCTAATTTATTTTCTTTTGTAAGCTTAAGTAACTCTTCATTTTGAAGAGCATTAAAATAAGCCATATTCTTATAAGCTTTAATTCCAAAAGAAATAGCAGAATACGTTTTACCAACCTGTTTATTGCCATATAAAACAAGTGGTTTCTTCTTAATATCAAGCTGCCAGTCTAAAAGATAACTATCTATTTTTCGTTCCATAAAATGATCTCCTACTATATTAATTATAAGATAATCAAAATTAAAAAGCAATTAAGTAGCAAGTTTTGTAAAAGAAAAAGCAAAGCTTTTGCTTTACTTTGCCATATACTTGAAAATAATATTATTAATATCTGCAATATCATCTACTGGTAAGCCTTCTTGAAGAGCTGCTCCAGCATATAAGGCTTTCGTGATATCTTTTAACTCTTCATCTTTAGCTTTTTCTAACTTTTTAGCAATTGGATGATCTTTATTAATTAGAAGAACCTTATCAGAGATAGCACCTCCTGCTCCTGGCATTTGACTTAGAACCTTTTCCATTTCAATAGATAGTTCACCTTTTGAGGATAAAGCAACAGGGAAATCGCCTAGGCTACTTGAAAACTTAACTTCACTAACATCTTCTTTAATAAAGTTTTGCATTTTTTCTAGTAGACTAGAAGCTTTTTCATTAGCTTTCTTAATTTCTTCTGATTCATCTTCATTTTTCGAAGATGCTACATTAATAAATGGTTTATCATCATATGATCCAAGGACCTTAATAACAAATTCATCAACGGGATCTGTTAATACTAAAATATTTTTACCTTCATCAATCATCTTTTGCGCTTTAGGATGGGATAAAGCTTGTTTAAAGTTTTCACCCGCGACATAATAAATTTCTTTAGCATCTTTATCATAGTCTCTTAGCGCTATTAAATCTGCTTCTTTAGACGCATAAAACATTAATAAATCTTTAAGTTTATCTTTATCCATACCAAAGTTATTATAAGCTCCAAACTTTAAAGATAAACCAAAGTTAGTAAAGAACTTCTTATATTTTTCACTATCTTCTTCTTGAAGCTTTTTAAGTTCTTTTAAAACCTTTGTTTCAATTGTATTTTTAATCGCTGCAATTGCTCTATCTTCTTGAAGGAATTCTCTTGAGATATTAAGTTTAAGGTCTTTAGAATCAACTACCCCTTTAATAAAGCCTAAGTAGTCAGGTAGTAAATCCTTACACCTATCCATAATCATTACGCCTCTTGCGTATAAAGCAAGCCCTAGGTCATAATCTTTTGAATAGAAATCAACTGGCATTTTAGACGGAATAAATAGTAAATAATCAAACTCATATCTTCCTTCAGCTTTACCGTGAATAACTAGTTCTGGGTCATCAAACCTTCTAAATCTTTCTTTATAAAAGCTTGCGTACTCTTCTTCCTTAATACTTCTTTTAGACTTTTTCCAGATAGGCACCATTTCATTAATATGTTCTTCTTTATCATTTAAATAGATAGGATACCTAATATGATTAGAATATTTAACAATTAAGTTTTCTAGATTATTATCATCTAAATATTTATCATAGTTAAATTCATCATCCTTTTTAATTGTTAATATGACTTTAGTACCATCTTCTTTAGATGAATCTTCTTTTATGTCATAGCCTTTTAAACCATGAGATGTCCACTTATAAGATTTGCTACCACGTTTCTTAGAAATAACTTCTATTTTTTCAGCAACCATAAAAGCTGAATAAAAACCGACACCAAACATTCCAATTAGATCAGACTTCTTATCAAGTTTTTCTTTATAGTCTAGGGTCCCACTTCTGGCAACAACTCCTAGGTTCTTATCAAGCTCATCTTTATCCATCCCAATACCATTATCACTAATAGTAAGAAGTCTTTTATCTCTATCAACATTTATGTTAATTCTTAAGTCTTTCTTATCATATTTAAGCTTTTTATCAGTTAAACTTTCAAACTCTAATTTATCTAGAGCATCACTACTATTACTTATTAATTCTCTTAAAAAGATATCTTTATTGGTATAAACAGAGTTTATCATCATATCAAGTATCTTTTTAGATTCAGTTTTAAATTCTTTCATATACACCTCTTTATAATCATAAAACAAAAAATAGCACTTGTCAAAGATAAGTGCTAATTTTATTATTCAACATTAGATAGAGATTCAATCATATCAATCTTTTTAAGTTTACGATTAATAAGAAGTTGTACAATAAAGGAGAAGAAACCAGTAAGTAGAGCTGCAATAATATAAGATAGTGGTTTTAAAGTTTCAATAAATAATAAATCATCTGGCTGAGCCGTTCTTACAACAAACTTATGCAAACCAGCCCCAAGGAAAATGCCTAGAATAATACCAAGTAACGATAAAATCATTGTTTCCTTATAAATATAAGTTGTTACTTCTGAGTCATAGAACCCTAGTACTTTAAGAGTAGCAACTTCTCTTTTACGTTCAGAAACATTAATAATCGTTAGGTTATATAAAACACTGATAGCTAAAAAGCAGGCTGCTATAATAATAGCTAGAATAATACTATTAATACCAACAACGAATGTATCAAATGTTTTCAGTATATCACTGGTATAAATAGCCGTTACAATACCATAATCTGTTAGTTTTAAATCCTTTGATATATTATCATCTATAGCAATAACAGCGTTATATAAAGGTTCTTTTTGGAATACTTTTTCATAGTAAGCCGGAGTCATAAAAATATTATGTCCAACATAATTATTAGCAATACCTCTTACCTTTATAGGAATTAAATTATTGTCCGTATCTCTAATATAAATTAAATCATTTATTTTAGCTTTTAAATGGATAGCCATCTTACTTGTAATAATAGCGCCTTCATCATCTAAGGTTAAAGCTTTATTATGTTTATCATAAAGAGCTATATAGTGATATATTTCTTTTTCATGCTTTGGCATAATTAGATGCGCTGTTAGTTTCTTGTTATCAAATTCATAGGTAAAAGAAGCATTATTAATAAGTAAAGATCTTGGAACTTTAGCAAATAAGTCTTTAGTATTGCCACTTAATTCTTTAACTTCATCTTTTAAAATAAACATTGAGTTATATTTAACAATATCTTGATATTGCAGTTTAGAGACATCTTTAATACTATTATTTAAACCAATTGCTGTAAGAAGAAGAGCAGTTGATCCAGCAACACCTAGAACCGTCATAATAACTCTCTTTTTATATCTAAAGATATTACGAAGGGTTATTTTATTAGTAAATTTTAATCTATTCCATATAAAAGGAATTCGTTCAAGTAAAACTTTTTTACCAGCTTTAGGAGCTTTTGGTCTTAATAGTTCTGCCGGTACTTCTTTAAGTTCTTTTAAAGATGCACTTACGGACACGATACTGGTTATTAAAACAACAACACTAACAACACTAGCAAATGGGAGTGGACTTACAATTATTTCAAGTGGTGGAATAATATATAATCCTAAAAACATTTTATAAACTAGTGATGGGAAGATACGGTAGCAAATAATTAAACCAAGTAGAAGCCCAAGAAGGGAAGCAAAAAGGATAAAGATAGTATAACTTAAAATTAATTGAAATTTACTAAAACCAATCGCTTCTAAAATGCCAAGTTCTCCTCTTTCCTTTTCAATCATTCTGGTAATCGTGTTAAAGCACATTAGAATAACAATAACAACAAAGAAGGCTGGAAGAATCTTAGCTATCGAGTTAACCTTCATAACATCTTCTTTATATGAAGAATAGCCAACAATATCTTTTCTAGATTGTAAGTACCACTTAGGTTTTTCAATAGAGTTAAGTTCATCCCTACCCTTTTGTATTTCACTAGCAGCATCTTTCATCTTACTATCAAAGGTTTGCCTCGCATCATTATATTTAATTAAGGAGTCATCAAGTTTTTTCTTAGCTTCTCTCATTCTAACTTGATATACTCTTTTACTTTCTTTAAGATGGACTTCTTCGTTTCTTAGTCTAAGTAGTCCCTCTTTAATTTGTTTTAAACTATTAAGTTTCGTAGTAAGAAGAGCTTTAGCATTTGGATCATTAACTACTTTTAAAGCTTCTTCGGTTTCGATAATAACTTTATCTAAATTATCGATATTTGTATTAAGCTTAGCTAAATTATTATTAATTTCCGCATATGAAGCCTTTATTTTGTTTTCTCCGTCTATAAACTTTTGATCATTAAGACGTTTCTCACGATAATATTTATTATAGCCATTATCTAAATCTCTTTTACTATTATCAAGTTTAGCTTGATTCTTCTTCTTTTCATCAAGCATCTTATTTTCAGCATCATTTATTTTGGTTTCCGCTTCTTTTAAGATTTCTTCATATCTAATAGCTTCTCTAATCGGTTTAATATCTTCTAGTTCCTTTTTAAGAGGCTCAACTTTTTTATCATATTCTTTATCATACGCTGTGGCTTCTTTAGAATCCTTAGCTATAAGATAAATTTCTGTATAAAAGTCCATGTTAAAGTTAGTTTTATCAACAAATACAAAGCTATCAAGAGTACCATTACCGACACTTGCTACGCCTTTTTGTTCTTTTAAATAAATCGGCGTCTTAATTAAACCAACTACTTTACAAGAATTAATTTTTAAAAATTTATTTAAATCATTTCTTTCAAAGGTAATTGTATCATTTAGTTTATAACGTTTAACATCAGCTAAACATTCATTATGCTTTTTAATATTTCTTCCTTTAATCATTAAAGGTTTATTTACTTTTTCAAGAGCGTGCACTCTTATGGCTTTACCTTTATATAAAACATCAACAGAGTAGCTTGGATAAACGTTCTGTTCGTGTTTAAGAGCTTTTAGAGATTCAACATCTCCTTTAGTAAAGCCGTGCGTACTTATTACTTTAAAATCCATTAAGTTTTGTTTATCGTAATAATTATCAGCCGTATAAAGCATACCCGCAGTTGCTTCTCTTAAACCAAGGAAAATAGCAACACCAACGGCAATAATAAAGATAACCGAAACGAAACGCCCGATTTCCTTAATTATTTTCTTAAATGTATTTTTTAATAAGAGCCTCATTACCAGACTAATTCCTTTACATCTTTGGGTTTTTTATTAATAACTATATCTTCAATCGTACCGTTTTTCATCTTAATAACTTTATCTGCAATACCAGCGATAATCACGTTATGGGTAATAATAACTACCGTCATATTATATCTTCTTGAGGTATTTTGAAGAACTTCAAGAACCTTAATTCCGGTTTTAGAATCAAGGGCCCCAGTTGGTTCATCACATAATAAGAGTTTCGGATTTTTAGCAAGCGCCCTTGCTATTGCTACTCTTTGCTGCTCACCACCAGAAAGCTGTGACGGGAAGTTATGCATTCTTTTAGATAAGCCAACATCTTTTAAAACTGTTTCAGCATCTAGGGTTTCCTTAGACATTTGATTAGAAAGCTCAACGTTTTCAAGAGCTGTTAGGTTTTGAATTAAATTATAGAATTGAAAAACAAAGCCAATATCATGACGCCGATAAGTTACTAGTTCCCTTTTGTTAAAGTTTTCGATATGTTTACCATCCACGATGATTTCACCTCTTGTTGGTGTATCCATACCACCTAAAATATTAAGGACAGTTGTTTTACCAGCACCACTTGGTCCTAGAACAACAACTAGCTCACCTTTTTGAGCACCAAAACTTATATTCTTCGCTGCTTCAATTTTTACTTCCCCGCTTTCATAAGTTTTAGCCACATTTTTTAATTCTATAAACATTTTTACCTCTATTTTCTATTAAAATGGCATCTTAAAATTACCATCTTTAAACATCTTAAACATCTTTTTAGCGTTTTCAAAATTATTTAAAAGTTTATTAACTTCTTGAACGCTAGTACCAGATCCTTTAGCAATTCTTTGTTTTCTTGATGCTTTAATAATATTTGGATTTTTTCTTTCTTCAAGCGTCATTGATGAAATAATTGCTTCAAGTCTTGCTGTTTCTTTAGGGTCTATTTTTACTTTATCAAGACCTGCTTTTCTGGCTCCTGGGAGCATTTTGATTATTCCTTCAAGAGGTCCAAGCTTTTTAATTTGCTGCATTTGTTTTAAGAAATCATCTAAATCAAACTTCCCAGCTTGCATCTTTTTATAAGCTTTTTCCGCTTCTTTTTCATCAATTAATTCTTCAGCTTTTTCAACAAGTGAAACAACATCTCCCATACCAAGAATACGGTCCGCCATCCTTTTAGGATCAAATAAATCAATGCCGCTTAGTTTTTCACTCGTACCGATAAACTTAATTGGCACGTTTGTTATTTCGCGGACTGAAAGAGCTACACCGCCTCTTGTATCACCGTCCATTTTTGTAAGAACAGCACCCGTAAGCGGCATTTCCTTGTTAAATCCTTCAATAACGTTAATCGCATCTTGCCCAATCATCGCATCAAGGACAAGTAATACTTCATCAGCTTTAACAGCTTCTTCAATATTTTTAAGTTCATTCATTAATTCTTCATCAATTTGCAGGCGCCCTGCTGTATCGACAATAACTAAATCTAAACCATTGTTTTTCGCGTATTCAATACTGTTTAAAGCAGTAGATGCTGCATCCATACTATCTTCTTTATAAAAAGCCACACCAAGCTGTTTAGCTAGCTCTTCAAGCTGTTCTTTCGCTGCGGGTCTATGAATATCACACGCTACAAGAAGAGGTTTCTTGCCTTCTTTCTTTCTTAAGTAATTAGCAAGTTTACCAGCCATTGTCGTTTTCCCACTACCTTGAAGACCGCAAAGAAGGATAACACCTGGTTTCTTTTTAAAGACAAGTTCAGCCTTTTCTTCTCCAAGTAGACTAATTAATTCATCATTAACTATTTTTACAAATAAATCTCTTGGCTTTACTGATTTTAAAGCTTCACCAAGGGCTTTTTCCTTTACTTTGCTCGTAAAATTCTTAACTACTTTATAATTAACATCGGCTTCTAAAAGAGCGATTCTAACGTCTCTTAGAACTTCATCAATATTATCTTCTGTTATTTTGCCAAAGCCTTTTAATTTATCAAATGCTTCTTCAAGGCTTGTCCCTAATCTATCAAACATATTCTCTCCCACATACATTATCTTAAAATATATAATTAAATGCAAGTTTCATCAATAAATAATAAGTTAATTTAATCTTTATAATTTTGTTTAAGTATAATTTATTAATTCTATATTTAGATAAAAGGTACGATATTTTTTAGTAAAAATACTTAGCTTTGATATAATTAAATGAAGGAGCACTGTAACAAGATTAATATTTTATAATAATCTTAGGTTTAATAATTATTAAAAAAATGAAAGTTGGTGATATTTTGAAAAATAATATGATGATATATATATCTAAAGATGGAAAAATAAAAGTAGAAGTAAATTTCCAAAATAATAATATTTATATGAGTCAAGATGTAATAGCTAACCTATATGATACAAGTAAAAATAATGTTTCAATGCATTTAAAGAATATTTTTAATGAAGGAGAATTAAATAAAAGTTCAGTTGTTAAGAAATTCTTAACAACTGCTAAAGATGGAAAACAATACAATGTATTACATTATAATTTAGACGCTATTATCGCTGTAGGATATAGAATAAACTCAAAAAAAGCAACAGAATTTAGAATTTGGGCAACTAAAATTCTAAGGGATTATATGATTAAAGGTTTTGCTCTTGATGATGAAAAATTAAAAAATAATGGTGAAAGTCCATATTTTGAAGAATTACTTGCAAGAATACGAGATATTAGATCTTCAGAGAAAGTATTTTGGAGAAAAGTTTTAGATATTTATTCAACAAGTATTGATTATGACCCCAAAAATAAGCTGTCAATAGAGTTTTTTAAAACCGTTCAAAATAAAATGCATTACGCTACTCATGGTCATACTGCAGCGGAAATTATATTTGAAAGGGTTGATTCAAGTAAGAAAAATATAGGATTAACTAATTTTAAAAATAATTATCCAACTAGAAAAGAGACAGAAATAGCAAAAAATTATTTATCCAACGACGAACTTAATAAATTAAATAGGATGGTATCTGCTTATTTAGATATAGCAGAAATTAATGCTTTAGAAAGAAATCCTATGACAATGAAAGACTGGATAAATGAATTAGATTTATTTTTAAAGATAACTAAAAAAGATATTTTAAAAGATGCAGGTTCTATATCTCATGAAAAAGCTTTAAAAAAAGCACATGAAGAATATGACAAATTTATGAAAAAGCATCTAACTATTGCTGAACAAGATTATCTTGAAATATTAAATAAAGATATCAGCGAAATCGATAAATAAAAAAAGAGTATATATTTATATGCTCTTTATTTTGTATTATAAGTCCAAAACTTCGATACATCACTATTAGATGAAAGAGGTTCAGGATTTGGTTTTTCAAGAGTTGTTATAACCGGTATCTTAAACGCTGAACCAAAGGCAATACAAGTACCTGATTGCAGTGTCTTTTGTTTTTCTGCTATTTCTTCACTAATATTTGGAACCATATCCCTTACATACTTAGCATCAAGCGGGTGATTAGTTCTAAAAATTAAGAAGTTAGAGCACTGAGAAATAACCGTATCAGATAGTTCCACGGGTCTTTGGGTAATAATACCTAGCATAGCTCCAAACTTACGGCCTTCTTTGGCTACTCTTTCAAAAATGTTATAGCCATAAATACTTTGCTCTGGGTCATCCTTTTTAATATATCTATGAGCTTCATCTACTATCATATGAAATGGCACACTTCCTTTAATAGCTAAAGACTTAGTATAATCCATAATCATTTGAGCAAAAACTTTAGTAATAACAGAGGCAAACCAGTCATCTGTATCTTCTAGGTTAATATTTAGAATTTGATACTTATTACTTCCCTTAATTAATAAACTACTTAGATATTGTTCTTTATTAAGACTCGCTCCTATTTCAAAAACCTTCTTATAAGGACCATTAATAATATCATTAAATCTAACAGATATTAAGGCCGCATCCCCGTAAGTATTAGGATTGTTATACCAGCCATCGGTGATTAAAGTAAATTGAAGGGCTTTTCTTAAATGTTCAAGATTATAAACGGTATTAGGATTAGGTTCATAGTTATCTAGTTCTGGTTTAATAAATTTTTGGATATATTCAGTTAAAATATTACCTTCTGTAAAAGTACCATGTTTATCAACATAAAAACATTCATGGAATTTTCTCGTATACCCAATACCCGGAACATCCGTATCACTATTAATAGCTTTAGTAGGATTACCCATAATTAAAGCAATCGCGTCATTTTTCTTTTTATTAGGTGAACTTTCAGAATATAAAACCTTTAAAATAGCGCTAGCTAAAACGTGGTTCATATAAGTTTCATCTTCTTTTTGTTCCGCAAAAATGCGGGCATATTTAACCATTTGCTTAATAATTGGAATTTGCGATGTTGAGCTTACTTGAAGCAGCATAGCAAGGCCATTAACCCCAAGTAAATGAATAGGCATCTTAAAACCTTCCATATAAGTATCTTTTGATAGACCAGTTGTTAAAACCCGGTAATTGTAATTAGGATCAATTGATTTAATTGATGAGAAGGCTTTGGTATATTCACCTGATACATCAAAGAAAATAAAATTACTCCTATAAGGTTTAATATGCGGATTAGCAAAAACATTTTGAATAAGACGCGCTATCGCCCATGATTTACCAGAACCAGAGTTACCAATAATGGCAAAGTGATTACTAAAGAAGTTATTTAAATTTAAATATACCGAATGGCCATTATAAAGAGGACTTCTTCCAAGAAGAAGGGTTTCCTTAGAATCAACACCAAGAATTAGAGGTATTTCTTCCTTTAAAATAGCTCTTGTTTCTGCTTGAAAGTTCGGCTTTCTAAGTATCCCTTGTCTAAAGTTAGCGCCTTCAAATTCACCAAGTAAATTAATTCGAGCTTCTTTTTCACCAACGGATGATACTTCTCCTAAAATAAATTTTTCTTTATCATAAATAACAACATGTAAATTTAAGATATTTGATTTATTAGCTTCTTCATTTGTTTCAACAACTATTGAGCCTTCACAGATATATTTAATTTTTCCAAACATATATTCCCCTTTATAAGATATTCATTATCTCTTCTTTTAAATTACTATTTTCTAATAATTTCATTATTTTATTCTTTTTTTCATATATTTTTAAAGTGTCTTCGTATTTATTTAAGGCTTTTTCTACCCCTTTAACCATATTATGTACGGCGTTTCTAGATACTTTATAATTATCCGCCACTTCTTGAAGTGATAAATCATCAAGTGCATAACTTCTATAATATAGCTTTTGTTTATCTGTAAATAAATCTTCATAAATTAAAAAGAGTTCGACTAATCTAAATTTATCATCCATTATAAATATCCTTAAATAAACTATAGATATATTCTTCGATATCAAATAGTTTTAAATCTTCCATACCTTCACCAAGGCCAATGTATTTAACTGGTAGACCTGTTTCCTCTTTTATCGCTAGAACAATCCCACCTTTAGCAGAGCCATCAAGCTTACTTAGGATAATTCCTGTTAAATCCGTAATTTCTTTAAAGGCTTTAGCTTGGACAATCCCGTTTTGACCAGTTGTTGCATCAATTACTAGCAGCGTTTCTGATGGTTCGTCAGGTAATTTATTGTTAATAACTCTTTTCATTTTAGCAAGTTCTTGCATTAAATTATCTTTATTTTGCAGGCGTCCTGCCGTATCTATTAGTAACACATCGGTATCATCAGAAAGGGCTTCATCTATAGCTTGGTGGATAACAGCAGATGGATCACTTACCGGAAGCGTAAAGAAACTAGCGCCAACCTTCTCGCTCCAGTTTTCAAGTTGCTCTCTTGCTCCGGCTCTAAAAGTGTCAGCTCCAACAAGTTTTACTTTTTTGCCTTCTTTTACTAACTGATGCGCGATTTTAGCAATCGATGTTGTTTTCCCAACACCATTAACACCAACAAATAAAATAACCGATGGTTTTCCTTTTAATTCAAGACCAGCTTTTAAATATTCGCCTTCAACATAGATAACAAATAATTCATCAACGATTAAATCTTTTAAAACTTTTGGATCAGTTATTTTTTCTGAACTAGCTCTATCCTTTAACCTATCCATAAAATTAATAACGGTTTTAACCCCAATATCACTACCAATTAATATTTCTTCTAATTCATCATAGTAGTCTTCATTAATCCGGTCATATTTATTAGTTAAATTTATTAATTTAGAAGTAAAAGTTTTTCTTGTTTTACTTAATCCTAAATCGTAAGTCTTATTAGACTTTTCTTCTTTTTTCTTAAATATATTACTTAATGTATTAAAAAATCCCATATAAACTCCTTTAAGTAGTATAACACAAAATAATGACTTAGTTATATTTAGTCATTATATTTTCAATATCTGGATCCGTGTTTTTAAGAACTTTAACTAGAGTTTCTAAAGCTTTAGGATAATCGCCTTTTAAATATAAATCCTTAGCATCATATGAAGCGTGATTAATCTTAGGATTATTAAATCTTAAACGGTTACTATAAACATATAAACTTTCAATATCATTATAATAATTATTTAACATAATCATTTTTTCATTAATTTTAAAAGCTAGATTCATAGCTAAATCAACTGCATCATTTAATTTATCAATAGATTTAGGTTTAATTTTAAGAATAGCATTAACTTCATCTAAGGCTTCCATTGCTTCATTAAATTCAATTTTATAATACTCGTCTTCAACAGGTAGATGAGTCTTTAATTCAGTTATATGCGTTTTAAGAAGCAATTCTTCAATATGATGTGATTCTTCAATAGCTCTTTTTTCATCTTCATATAAATTAGAAAGCTTATTAATTAATTTTTGTAATCTTTCATCAAGATAAGTAATGCCTTCATGTAAAATTTTAATTGCCGCGGCATCATCCTTAAAAGTTACATTCTTTTTCTTAGATTTAGTAATCTTTTTATAGCCTTTAGTAAGTTCAAGAGCTTTCTCTTTGATACTATTAAGTTCTTCAATTTCTTTATTATCAATAATATAAGTATTTTTAACTTCATCTATTTCCTTAAGAATACTGCTTACCCCTTTATTAACTTTAAGAAGTAATTCTTCAAAAATAGGTTTTAATTCTTCGTATTCTTTACGGGCTTTTTGTTCTTCTTCAAAGATAGCAAAGAAACCTTCAAGATATTCTTTCATCGTAATTAGTTCAAAACGGCACTCCACTAAGTTTAATACTTTAATACGGTCCATAATACGGTTTACATTTTGAATAGCATCTTCCATATTACTTGGTATATTTAAATAATTTAGTTTATAACCAAGTTTCAGCATATCTTCATAGGTATCCGTAATGCCTTCAATTTGACGAGGGATAACAACAGTTGCAAGTGTAATTAACTCTGGTACTTCTTTAATAACGGTATCCATATGTTCAATCATCGTATCTATTGCTTTAACGATATGAACGACTTCATTATATTCATTTTTTTCCATGAACTCTTCAAAGTCTTGGAAACGTCTTTCAATATTTTCAAATTGAAGACTTATAATATCTCCTAGATCTTTATAGTTATCTAAATTATCATTAAAAGTATTATTAAGTTCCCGGTATTTAGTCTTTAATTTAATAATTAGACTACGGTACTTTTCTTCACTTAAATTTATTTCTTTAATTTCATCTAGTAGAGTTTTGGCCTTATTCTTAGCGATATAAAGCTCTATTTCTGCTTCATTAAGAGTCTTTTCAAAAGCTTCATACTCCTTGTTATCTTTAAGCATAATAAGTTCAATAATTAGATCATTTAATTTAATAACATTATTATCTTTTAAAAACTTATATTCACTTTTCCAGATATTATATTTATCTTCCATTTTATCGTTTTTAATAATTGTTTCTACTTTGGTAAGTTCTGATAAAATAGGCATACTATCGATAATATTTCTTTCTTCATCTAAATAATCTATTTCACGAGAAAAATACTTATTTCTTTTTTGCCTTCTAATGATATAGATAATTAAAAGGCATATTAAAATAAGACCTAGACTGATAACACTATTAATGAGATTAAACTTCATATCTACCTCTACTATTTATAAATATACCATATATCTCTTTTTTTAGAAAGATTTTTAGCTTAGTTAAATACCATAATGCAACTTTTTAGTTTACATTGATATTACAAGAGAAAAAGCAATTTTTTCTCTTGTTTTTTATGGTTTTTTTAGTAAAAT
>QWCB01000529.1_pt1 | contig 42414 bp, 51 predicted proteins | sample 1972511 | NCBI WGS metagenome assembly QWCB01 (sample SAMN09866719, study PRJNA288562) | Human gut metagenome isolate term5_stool, whole genome shotgun sequencing... | isolation source: gut | host: Homo sapiens | place: USA: California | reverse complement strand
TTTTGCCGATGCGCTTAATCAAACCCTAACCGGTCAACCTTCTGCTTGTTCTTGCGCCAGTTCTTATCGACTTTGACCCATAGTTTCAAATTCACCGGACAGTCGATGAGTGCTTCGATATCCTTCCGTGCCTCACGACCGATACGACCGAGTTTCGTTCCGCCTTTTCCGATGACCATGCCTTTGTGCGAAAGTTTTTCACAGTATATCGTGGCATAAATATCATACAATTCACGATCACTTCTCTTTTTCATGCTGTCAATGCCGACATGAATACCGTGCGGAATTTCCTCTTGCATGTGATAGAGACATTTTTCGCGGATCATTTCCGTGATAATAAAACGTTCGGAACGATCCGTCACCATATCGTCCGGAAAATACTGCGGTCCCTCGGGAAGAAGCTCGTAGAGGAGCGTTGTAAGTGCATCCAAATCTTCCTCTTCTTTTGCCGAAATAGGCAACACCGCCCGAAAAATCCCCAATTCCTCATAACGACGTTTTTCTGCTTCGACCATCTCCGCAGAAGAAAGGTCAATTTTATTGAGCAAGAGCACTAACGGAATGGACCGGATGGTCTTTAATCGTTCCAGAATGAGTCGGTCCAAAGGACCGATGCGCGAGGAAACGTCGGTCACAAAAAGACAGAGATCCACGCCCTCAAGCGCCTCGCGTGAAATCTTAAGCATGGTCTCGCCCAACGCATTCTTGGGAATTTGCACGCCCGGCGTGTCCAAAAAAATCGCCTGCATTCGTTCATTGGTCATAATAAACTGTAGCTTATGCCGCGTTGTCTGCGGCTTGTTGGAGATAATGGAGAGCTTCTCGCCCAACAGACGGTTGATCAACGTGGATTTGCCGACATTTGGCCGACCAATTACCGCGACGTAGCCAGAATGGAACGGCTGGGCGAAACCAAGCGCACGCATAATCCGCTTTTCTTCTCGGCGCATTTTGCGCTTGTCCTCCTCGTCTTCGTGATCAAAGCCCAATAAGTGCAGCAGAGAATGCACCGCTAAATAGATTCTCTCCCGTTCTTCGCTGTGTCCAAATTCCTCCGCCTGCGTTCTGACCCGCTCCATATTGATGACAATATCGCCGAGGACATCCAACGCCCCTTCTTCACGAAGAAGCGCAATTTCCTCCGCTTCATACACCGGAAAACTCAACACGTCTGTCTCTGTGTCCTTGCCGCGGTACTTCGCGTTTAATGCACGAATTTCTTCGCCATTCACAAAGGAAAGCGAAATTTCCACATCTTCCGGTATCTGCTGCGTATGTAAAGCAACGCGTAATGCTTTTTCCAGTTCTTTTTCGTCCGTCTCTTCCCAAACAAGTGAAGGATCTCGATTATCCACGAGCAGATTCATGATTTCTCCTCTTCGTATCGCTCATTTTGGCGGACATTGCCTTCCGATTCTTTCCAAAAGAACCGCTCTCGAACGCAGCTTGTGATTTTCGATTTTCCTGCTCGTTTTCATAGCGTTCAAACGCTTCAATGACGCGTTGGACTAAGGGATGGCGCACTACATCCGCATGATGAAAGGTGCAAAATGCCACGCCATCGACATGGCGCAGAATACGCTGAATGGTCTTTAAGCCGGACGTTTTTCCCTGTGGCAAATCGACCTGCGTGACATCACCGGTAATCACCGCTTGGGAGCCGTATCCCATGCGCGTCAGGAACATCTTCATTTGGGCACTGGTGGTATTTTGCGCTTCATCAAGAATAATAAAGGAATTGTCCAGTGTGCGCCCACGCATATAGGCAAGCGGCGCCACTTCGATCTGCCCCCTCTCCTTGAGCTTCAGATACGCATCTGCGCCAAGAATCTCATACAGAGAATCGTAAAGCGGTCGAAGATAGGGATCAATCTTCTCCTGTAAATCACCGGGAAGAAAACCAAGACTTTCTCCAGCTTCCACGGCGGGACGGGTGAGAATAATGCGCTGTACAGCGTTGTTTTTGAACGCTTTTACCGCCATGGCGACAGCGAGGTAGGTTTTTCCCGTACCGGCAGGACCGATACCGAAGGTAAAACCATTATGCGCAATGGCGTCCACGTATTGCTTTTGTCCGAGGGTTTTCGCACGTATGGGCTTGCCCTGCGCAGTTGTGGTGATGATGTCGGTAAGCAGTTTTTCCACCGGCACATCTTCGTGTTCTTTCTGCATCTGTAGAAGATAGGCGACCTCTTCGGAAGAAATATAACCTTGTCTAGCAATCACGGTAAACATCTGTCCCATAACCGCTCCGGCAGCTTCCATTTCGTATTCCTCGCCACTAAGCTGCAAGCCATTTTCGGTCAGCTTCATTTTGACCGCGAATGTATTTTCGATGGCCTTGGCATGGGCGTTGAGTTCACCGAAAAGAGCCGCCCAATCTTTTGAAGAGTGCTCCTCATTCGACCATAGCAATTTTTTCATGCGTTCGTTTTACTCCCCTCTTTGCCGACGTACACGCCGGCGCATCCTTTCATATCGCTCTCTGCGCCGATCAAAAGGAGTGCTCATGACTTCTTTAAGCACTACCGCCTGTCGTAAATGCTCCCGTTGGACCTCTCTGTCCGTCGCTGCCAACGCCCGAACAAGAGACGAAGGTGACGATGAAGAAAGCGCTTCAATCTCGGTTCTCTGGGCTTCCTTTTGTTGCGCATCCAATACGCCTACTTCGACATCTTCCTCCGGCGGTCCCTCCATGGAGATGACCGGCGGAACCGCATCTTCTCCTTCCATAGACCGCACCGAAGCAACTACGCCTTCCCCCTCCATGGAAATGGTTCGCGAAGCGCTGTGTATCTTCTTTTCGGAAGATCGAGATGTATTGGTTTTCTTCTTCGTCGTTTCCGGCGGTGCGACAGAAGACTTTTTCGTAAACGTTCCCCCCAAAAGGGAAAGGATAAGCTCCGCTAAAGCATCTTGCTTATCGTTTCGATTCATCACACGCCTCAAGCATTCTGTGTCGTATCCGCCCCCGGTTTTTGCTCATCACCGGCAAGGGACTGGCGCATCTTTGTATCGGAAATCATATTCTGCATTTCATAATAGTCCATAACGCCCATGCGTCCCTCACTGAGGGCTTTCGCCAGTGCCTCCGGTACAAGGGCTTCGGCTTCTACTACCTTGGCACGCTGGCGGCGAATCTCGGCAAGATTCTCCTGCTCGGAAGCAACCGCTTGCGCGCGTCGTTCTTCTGCTTTTGCCTGGGAGATGCGTTTATCCGCCTCTGCCTGCTCCATTTGCAATTTAGCCCCCACATTTCGCCCGATGTCCACATCGGCGATATCGATGGAGAGAATTTCAAACGCCGTTCCGGAATCCAATCCTTTATTTAATACCGTCTGGGAAATCAAATCCGGATTTTCCAATACGGCAGAGTGCGTCTGAGACGAACCGACGGTCGTAACAATGCCTTCCCCTACACGCGCAATAATGGTCGCTTCCCCTGCGCCACCAACCAAGCGCTGGATGTTCGCACGCACGGTCACTTTGGCTTTCACCTGCACTTCAATGCCGTTTTTGGCAACTGCCGCAATCTCCGGTGTTTCAATCACTTTGGGGTTAACAGAGACCTGAACCGCTTCTAAAACATTTCGTCCTGCCAGATCAATCGCTGTTGCTTCCTTGAAACTAAGCGCGATATTGGCGCGCTGTGCAGCGATAAGAGCATCGACAACGAGATTCACATTGCCGCCTGCCAGATAATGCGCTTCCAGTTCATTTAGCTGCAACGAAAGCCCTGCTTTGGTCGCCTTAATCAACGGATTCACAATTTGAGAGGGTGTCACGCGGCGAAGACGCATCCCGACCAAATCGCTGATTTTTACCGGGACGCCCGAAAAACGCGCGGTAATCCATAATCCCACCGGTACGAACGAGAAAAACACGCCCAGCAAGACAAGAACAAGAGCCACCATCGGTGCCATATACAAAATGTCGTCCATAGTCATTATCCTTTCTATACCTGTTACCTTGTGGTGATTGTACCCTTTCCTGCTAAAAATCCACGTTTGAAAAACAGGAAAAAGAACAAGGGGAAAAGCAGTCTATAGCATACAGAAACACATGGGAACAACAAAGCAAAACCGGTTCATAAAAAGGAAAAGATGGCACCACAAAGATGCCATCTTTCAAGTCCTATTTTTTACGATTTTTACGACGAGCCGCTTCCGACTTCTTTTTGCGCTTGATGGACGGCTTTTCGTAATGTTCACGCTTGCGATATTCGGCTAATGTACCTGCGCGAGCGATGGAACGTTTAAACCGCTTCAGAGCACTTTCAATGGATTCATTGTCTCCGACGCGAATCTCCGGCATTTTTTCACCCCCCTCGGGTTAAATTCGTAAGTTGAATTATATGCGATACACCTAAGAAAAGTCAACCGCCTTACGTAAAATGCTCCGAACCGTTCGCGATAGCGTATAATCAGAATAACATTCCATCAAGGAGGAACCATGTCTTTACGTGCCAAATGGGCTCACTTCACAGCCAAAAGTGCTTCCCGTCTCATGCGTCTTTTCGGAAAACGAGGCTCGCAACTGCCGGGAGCGATTGCGCTTCAAGTAGACCCCCAGTTTATCCAACAAGTAGCAAAACCCACCCACTGCATCAGCATCAGTGGAACAAACGGGAAAACCACCACATCCAACTTGATTCAAGATGTACTGCAAAAGCTCGATGTGCCGTATCTGCATAATAACAATGGCTCCAATACCAAACCCGGCATTGCTTCCTCTTTAGTAAATCAGGTTCGTTTGGACGGAAAATGTCCGCCCTATGCGGTTCTTGAAGAGGACGAATTATGGCTGCGTCGTATTTTTCCGGAATATCCGCCTACAACGCTTACGGTGACGAATTTATATCAGGACTCCATTGACCGCAATGCCACCGTGCAATTTGTTTTTTCGCGCATTAACGAAGCCCTCCCGGAAACAACAAAGCTCATTCTAAACGCCTCTGACCCCATCTCGTCCCAATTAGGTGAAGGGAGGTGCAAGGAACGTATCTTTTATACCGTTCATCCGCTTCCCCACGAAACGCAGAGTGAAAAATCGCTGATTCAAGACGTTCCCTATTGTCCACAATGCGGACACACGCTGGAATGGGATTTTCGCCGTTATCATCACATCGGCGAATATCACTGTCCTTCGTGCGGATTAACCAATCCCAAACCGACCTATGCTGTAGTGGATTGCAGCGAAGCTGATCACGATTTAACGATTCTCGATCATGGAGAAACATTTCATCTGCCGATGGTTCAAAGCGCTGTGGAGAATATCTATAACACCATTGCCGCCTATGCCACCCTTCGGGAAAACGGCTTTTCTCCTGCGCAGCTTCTTCCGGCTTTCCGTCAAATCAAACTCACGCAAACGCGGTTTGAGGAACTTCACGTCGGAAAAAAGCGCATCGTGAATATCGTTTCAAAGGGAAATAACCCCATTGCCACCAGTCGGGTATTTGCCAATATCTCGGCTACGCCCGGCAAAAAAAGCGTGCTTTACATTACGGATTCTGCCGGTGAAGCCCTACCGGAGACCTGTCCGGGATGGATCTACATGGTCGATTATGCCAATCTCTTCGGTGTGGATCGACTCTATCTCATGACAAAATATGCTTTCGGTATGCGCTTTGCCGCCATACTTGCCGGATGGGATGCCGATAAAATTCATGTCGTTCATCGTCCAGAAGAGATTCTTTCTTCTCTTTCCCCCGAAGAAAGCGAATCCCTCTTCATTCTGCACGACATTGAGGATCACTCTCAAAATTCCGCCAAACAACTCATCACGCTCATCCAAGAAAAGGAGGAAGCCTGTGCGCATTGAAATTCTCTGCCCGGAATGGCTCACTTTCGGCGAACAAACCACGGCTGTCTATTTCGAAAAACTGTTTCCGGAAGCGGAAGTGTATCGCACCGGTTTTCGGGATGCGTTACAGTTTCCCGAAAAGAAAATCGATTTACTCTTCTTTGGACCCATGGCGGAGCCTTGCCTCGAACAAGTTGTACAGAAGCTTCTCCCCTATCGGGATTGCCTAAAAGCGCAGATAGAAGAGGGAATGATGCTTTTGGCAATCAACAACGCCCTTGATGTTTTGGGCAAGAGTCTTACCGTAAAAAATGGCTCACCTGCCAACACCCTATCCCTCTTCGACTACGAAACGGTGCGTGATTATGATCATCGTCGTTCCAAACAGACCCTATTTGAGAAAGACGGTGTCCCGTTTTTAGCCACTATTTTGGGGTTCAGCAGCTATTACGGCAACGAAGGACACGAACTGTACCATGCTTTGTATCCGGCATCGTCTTTTCACGAAAACACGGCTCTCGGTGGCTTTGCCTATCGTAATTCTTGGCTCATCGAATGCGCAGGATGCCTTTTCTTAACCGTTCCCTATTGGGCAAAAGCCCTTCGCCGTCGTTTTTACGCTGACGATACGATTCCACTGGAAGCCGAAATGACAGCCACCTATCAGGATAATCTCCGTATGCTGCAAAACATGCCGGAATATTCGTCGTTTTTATCGGCTCTTCCTCCAAGCAAACAAGAATAAGAGAGGCAAGAGAAGGGCGAATTGCCTTTATTGGTCAAAACCGGGGAAACGAATCGGCTTTCCTGCTAAGACGTGAAAATGCAGGTGCGCGACACTTTGCCCACCGTCTTTTCCACAATTGCTGATAACGCGATAGCCGCTTTCTGCGAACCCTTCACGCTTAGCCACCTCAGCGATGGCTTCAAAAATCCGACTCACTACTGTTGCATCCGCACCGTTCGCAAAATCATTAGCGGAGGTAATGTGCTTCTTCGGAACAAAAAGCAAATGCAAGGGCGCAGCCGGAGCAATATCCCGAAATGCTACGACATCCTCATTTTCAAAGACAAATTCGGCAGGAATGTCGCCCTGCGCAATTTGACAAAACAGACAGTCCGTATGGGTGTTTTTCATCTTTGCCTCCTTTTTGAAGTTCTTTGGCGTTTTTCTGTGTTTCATCCCCTTCTTACCCTTTTTCTCTTGCTTTGTCTGTAATTTTCTTCCGCTCATCCAAAAAGGAACGATTTTACAAAGAAAAGAAATGACGTTTCCCCATTGATTAGAAGCGATTACGTCTATAATAGAAAAGGTAGCTTATGTTCCTCATCGCGAGCCTCATAAAACGAAAACTGTCGAAGGAAAGAAATAGAGAAAGGAGCCCTCATGGCCTGTACAACCCTCTTAGTCGGAAGAAATGCCAGTTATGACGGATCAACGCTGGTTGCCCGTAATGAAGACTGCGGAAGCGTCGGTTTTACCGAAAAACGCTTCGACGTTGTTCTTCCTGAACAGCAACCCAAAATCTATCGTTCCGTTCTTTCGCACGTCGAAATTCCTCTTCCGGAAAATCCGCTGCGCTATACGGCAATGCCGGATGCGCTTTTGCGAGAAGGACAATGGGCAGCAGTCGGTGTAAACGCCTGCAATGTCTCCATGTCGGCGACAGAAACCCTTACGACCAATCCACGTGTACAGGGTGCGGATCCTTTTGTTGAACGCATCCCAGAACAAGGCAAAAAAGGCGATGCCGACTACGTTGCAGAAGTCCCTGGAGGCATCGGGGAAGAGGATCTCGTTACGCTCGTTCTGCCCTATATTCATAGTGCGCGCGAAGGGGTTTTGCGTTTGGGCGAATTGCTGGAAACCTATGGCACCTACGAAAACAACGGCATTGCTTTTCAAGACGTAAACGATATATGGTGGCTGGAAACCATTGGTGGGCATCATTGGATGGCGCGCCGCGTTCCGGAAGACAGCTACGTTGTGATGCCCAATCAACTGGGTTTAGATGCGTTTGACTTTGATGACGCGTATGGAGAGCAAACGAACTATCTCTGTTCAGCAGACTTAAAAGATTTTACGGAAAAACACCACTTGAATCTTTCGAATGGAAAGGGCTTTACTCCGCGGGATGCGTACGGCAGCCATTCGGATGCAGACCATGTCTACAACACCCCACGTGCATGGGTTGTGCAGCGTTTCTTTAACCCCACTGAAACCAGATGGGAAGGAGAAGACGCCGACTATACGCCCACGGCAAATAACATCCCTTGGTGTCGAAAACCGGAACGTAAAATTACGGTTGAGGATGTCAAAGAAGTATTGTCCAATCATTATCAGGGTACACCATACGATCCCTATGCAAAAAAAGGAGATCTCTCGCAACGCGGATTGTTCCGCCCCATTGGAATCAATCGCAACTCGCATTTAGCGTGCGTTCAGATTCGTCCGGATCTTCCCGAATCTTGTCGCACCATAGAATGGATCACCTTTGCCAGCAATGTGTTTAACGCGTTCTGTCCCTTTTATGTCAACATCAATCGCGCACCAAGCTATCTGTCCTTTACCCCTGAAAACGTGAGCACGGATAGCTTCTATTGGGCAAGCCGCCTCATCGGCGCACTGGCCGATCCGCATTTTTCGGAAAACATCGCCCATATCGAGCACTATCAACAAAACGTCGCCTGGCGCGGACATCAGCTTCTAAACCGGTGGGATGAAAAAATGGTCAACGAAAAATGCGCGTATACCGCGGCTACTGCGCAGTTGGAAAATGCCAACGATGAATTGGCTGCCATGTTGCGTGAAGAAACGGACAAAGCGTTGGCAAATGTGTTACAGGAGACCAGTCGCTTAATGAAAAACGCATTTGCACGCGCGGATCGCTAATCAGCAGAAGCAATCGGTTTACCACCTGCTTCGAACAAAAAAAGAGCAATAGAAAAAGCCGGCGCAGAAGGTTTCTGCGCCAGCTTTTTTCATATAATACGAAAACATACGCCGAATGAAAACTATTCTTCAATCATTTTTTTACCGGAACGCAAGAATGTCGCGGTAGCACGCCCGATAAGCCGTTCTTCCACGTACAACATCGCCTGCGTAACGACGACTTTTCGCCCCGCCTTGATGATGTTCGCTTCGCACAAAACCGTATCACCCGAATGAACTGCGCCTAAAAAATGGTAATTCATATCGACAGTTGCTACTGCATCGTTAAAGGCAACAAGTGCGGTAGCCATGGCAGCATCCGCCATGGTCATGAGTACACCACCCTGCACTACCCCCTGGGGATTTTGATGCTTATCCGCCGAAGTCACCAGTCTTGCGGTCGCCGTGCCTTCCTTTGCATCAACAATCTCGATGCCCGCCGCAATCATGAATCGATTCGTTGTACGGCGTAAATCGACCAAACGGTCAAATAATTCTCTTGAAATCGCCATTCTTCCTCCTTCTCTACCTTCTCTATCATACCCCATTTCCGACAAAATGCGTTTGGCAAGCCGAAGGAAATGCGCTACTCTATATAGGAAGAGAAGGGGCGGTCACAATCGACCGAAGCAATGGAGGTTGTCCATGAAAGATGTATTTGCACGTTCTTTGGCATTACATGCCGAATTAAAAGGCAAAATGAGTGCGGAATTAAAAGCTCCCCTCGAAAATCAGGAGGATCTTTCCCTGATGTATTCGCCGGGCGTTGCTCAACCCTGCCGCGAAATCGCTGCCAATCCTGAATCGGTATATGACTATACATGGAAAGGAAACACGGTGGCGGTCGTAACAAACGGCACAGCCATCCTTGGCTTGGGTGATCTTGGTCCAGAGGCAGCCCTTCCTGTTATGGAAGGCAAGTGTGCGCTCTTTAAGCGCTTCGGCGGTGTCAATGCCGTTCCCGTTCTTGTCGATTCCAAAGATCCGGAAGAAATCATTCGCATTGTCAAAGCCATTTCCCCCACCTACGGCGGCATTAACTTGGAAGATATCAAGGCTCCTGAATGCATCACCATCGAACAGACACTGATTCGGGAATGCAATATTCCCATCTTCCACGACGATCAACACGGTACTGCCATTGTCACCACGGCAGCCGTCATCAATGCGCTAAAGCTGGTGAAGAAAAACGCAGAGGACTGCAATGTGGTCATTTCCGGCGTTGGCGCTGCCGGCTCATCCATCATCCGTATGCTAAAGCGTATCGGCATCGCAAACTTCTATGGATACAACAGCAAGGGCATTCTCAACCGCAAAGACGCAGATTCCTATACCAATCCTCTCTATCGTGAATTAGCGCAGATTACGAATAAGGATGCCGAAGACCTCTCGATAGAGGACGCCATGAAAAAAGCGGATATCTTTATCGGCGTAAGCGTGCCCAATAAGATTGATAAAGCAATGGTGCGTTCCATGCGCCGTGATCCGATTGTTTTTGCGATGGCAAATCCGGATCCGGAAATCCCGTATGATGATGCGCGTGAAGCCGGCGCAAGAGTTGTCGGAACGGGGCGCAGCGATTATCCCAACCAAGTCAATAACGTCCTTGCCTTCCCCGGCTTGTTCAAAGGGGCGCTGCAGGTTCATGCTACAGAAATCAATGAGGAAATGAAGCTCGCTGCCGCCTATGCGCTTGCCAACCTCGTGACGGAAGAGAAACTATCGGAAGAATATGTCATCCCCGGTCCTTTTGAAACAGGTGTCGCCGATGCGGTAGCCAAAGAAGTTGCTGCCATCGCCGTAAAAATGGGTGTTGTACGCGCAAAATAAGGAACTTTTTTACGCGACTGACAGTCCTAACATCTCCATCAAAAAAAAGAACCGAGGCAAACCTCATCGGGTTTCCTCGGTTCTTTTTGATACGGTTTCCTCACGCATTGTCCACGTTTAGCACGACGCAACCGGAACGCCGTTCACCTTGGCGCACGCCTCTACAACATGCTTTGCCAATACAGTGGTAGTGATACCTCCAATGCCGCCGGGCGTTGGAGTCGCCGCCTCGACAATAGGTTCAATCGCTTCCCAATTCACATCTCCGCAAATCTTCCCCTCTTTTCGACTGGTTCCCACATCAATAACAATCTGTCCTTCTGAGACATACGATGCATCCACTAAACCGGCTACCCCCGCAGCAGAAATGAGAATGTCTGCTCTTTTGCTGATAGAAGGAACCTCTTTGGAATAGATATTCGTCATCGTCACTGTGGCAAAACGGTCCGCCAGCAATAAGGCTAAGGGTCTTCCTACCACCAAACCGCTGCCGATAATGACGACATTCGCGCCTTTTAGCGGTATGCCATAATAGTCTAATAGCGCCATCACCGCACCGGGCGCACAATAGGAATACCCCTCTGTGTTTCCGGCAAGAACATGTCCCAAATTGGTAAGGGTAGCGCCGTCAACATCTTTTTCAGGCGCAATTGCCGCTTTCACTCTGTCCGCATTCATCCCGGCGGGCAAAGGCTGCATCAGCAGAATGCCATGAATGCCCTTATCAGCAGAAAGCTGTTGTATCGTCTCAATGAGTTCCCTTTCTTTTGCTTCCGGCGACAAGGCGACAGAGCAAACGGCGATGGAAAGAGCATCCATCTTCTTGCGAATCCCCTTCTCATAACTGATATCCCCCGGTTTTGCGCCTACACGTACCACCGCAAGCGTCGGGAGAATCTGCTTTTCTTCCAGCCGGAGGCGAAGATCGCGAATTTCGCCTTCCATGGATGCATTGACTTCTTTTGCCAGTAAGGTTCTCGTAGCCGCCTCCTTTCTTCATTCGATAGCGTTTATTCGTATTTGTACGGCATATAACTTCTCCGTAACGCGTAATGGATTCGCGCTATTTTTTCGTTCCTTCCGCCCACTGACGCAGGGTCGGAAGGAATGCGCCGCCGACGACATTTCCCGCCGTAATAAGAAGAATGGCGAGAATGCCTTGCGCGTTCCATCCATTTCCCATCCAGAAATAGAACATGTCGGCTATGGAATGTTCATAACCGGACAGGATGAACACGACCACACCGAAGAACAGCGCTAAATACTTTCCCACCTCATAGCGGCTTTTGTTATATCCTTCGACCGCAATGTAAATAAGCAAATTGCACAGGCATCCCAGAACAAATAAGCTCAACGGTGAATCGCCTACTTTTGTGGATACCATTGCGCTCGCGCGTTCCATCATTGCCGGAGCGATGCGACCAGCACGCAAAACCAAACTTACAAGACCCGTGCCAAGCAAATTGCCGACCCAGATAAGCGGTAAACGCTTGAGCGCCGCCTTATCGCTTTGTAGCAAATAACACGCCTTTCCGGTGAAGAGAAAAAAACCGAATTCCACAATTGTGAATAACCCAATCGTAAAAAACAAAGCCCCTACGAGAGGATTCTTTTGCGCTAAAAAAACGGCGCCTCCGATGCCAATCATGACACCGGCAGCTACACTTTTTAGCATTGTTTCCTTAAACGTCACCATTTCCGAGTTCAACCCTTCCTACTTTCCGCTGACTTCTCCAACCACAACCGGTTCTTGTTCGGGCTTTACGGTAAGAAGCGCCAATGCCGCAGAAGCGGTGATAATCAAAAGGCAACCCGCTTCGACAGAAATAGTCGTTTCTTTTGCCGGTTTCCCTTCTTGGGCGCATACGGAAAAGGGAGAACGGGAATACAACAGAAGCGTGGCTCCATCGTGAGGAGAGACGCTCTCCTCTTGGCGTAGCACTTCCGTATGGGTTGCCAGTCCTTCCCGTGTAATGAGATTAAAATCGACACAGTCCGCCGTGTTCGTGGAGTCGGTTGTCCAGGAACCGCGGAAATTCTCCACTTCATACGGAGCAAGGGTACGTGAATAAAGCGCTTTTCCGTCTACAGAATGATCGACGCTTAAACTACCGACGAGCGGAAAAATCATGCGATTGTATCCGGAAAAATCACTGAAAGTGGACTGCGTATCCGTAAAAGTCGCCGAGGACAGGCGGATTGAAAAGGTTCGTTTTTTGAAATCTTCTCCTGCCGGATCGATATAAAGCTGCGTTGTCGTCCCGCCTGCCCAGGTAGAGACCTGAAATTGTTCGGGCGTAATGATGGAATAGTGCATATCATTCCTCCTCTTCGGTTACTAAATCGGCAAAAGGGGCGCCGATCATTTCGGAAAGGGCTTGCGGATTCACCTCCACCTGTACCCCTACCTGACCGGCGCTGATCGCCATAACGGACAAGGATTTTGCCGATTCGTCAATCCAGGTGCTGAAGGCTTTTTTCATGCCGATGGGCGAACAGCCTCCATGAATATACCCGGTGAGCGATTTCAATTCTTTTTGTGCGAGCATGTCGATCTTTTTTTCACCGGCGACTTTCGCCGCTTTCTTCAAATCGAGATGTCTCTCGGAAGGGACGACAAATACATGCGGTTCTTTCCCCTTTGTCACCAGCGTTTTATAGGAATGCGCCCGCTCTTTTCCGGTTTTATCGATCAAATGCGCGCCATACGTAATGCCTTCCCCCGTATCGTATTCAAAATCCGCATAAGGAATTTTCGCCTGATCGAGACGACGCATCACATTGGTTTTCATGTGTTCCTCATTTACTTGGAATAGTCATAGAAGCCCTTGCCCGTCTTGCGTCCAAGACGACCGGCGCGAACCATCTTCTTAAGCAGCGGATGCGGACGATACTTGGTATCGCCGAACTCGGTATACAGCACTTCCATAATCGCCAAAACGATATCAAGACCTACCAAATCCCCTAATTCCAGTGGTCCCATGGGATGATTGGCCCCCAGTTTCATTGCGGTGTCGATACCTTCCGGCGTAGCCAGTCCTTCGGCGTAGATACCAACCGCTTCGTTGATCATCGGAATCAAAATACGATTGACGACAAAACCGGGACCTTCCTTGACGACAACCGGCGTTTTACCGATTTCTTCGGATAAGACAACCACTTTTTCCGTCATCGCATCCGGTGTATCCAAACCGGGAATCACTTCAATTAATTTCATCACCGGTGCCGGATTGAAAAAATGCATTCCGATAATCGGACGGGAAAGTCCTTTTCCGACCTCTGTGATGGAAAGAGAAGAGGTGTTGGAAGCAAACATCGTCTCCGGCTTGCAGAGCGCATCCAAATGTTTGAATGTTTCCTGTTTGATTTTCATGTTTTCAATCGCCGCTTCCTCAATAAGGTCGCAATCGCCAAGATCATCGTTCAGGCAAGGTGTAATGCGTGCCAATACGGCATCCGCATCAGCCTGTTCCATTTTTCCTTTGGTCACCAGACGGGACAAATTCTTATGAATTTTTTCTTTTCCGCCTTCGGAAAACTCTTTTTTAATATCCGAGAGCATTACCTCATGACCGGCTTGCGCAAAAGCCTGTGCAATACCGCTTCCCATCGTACCTGCACCAATCACTCCAACCTTCATCATAGCCTCCTTATAATTGTTATATTCTGGTAAAAAGGACTTTCGCCCTCTCTGCTTGCGGTCTATATACCCCTTCTCAACGCAGTTACGCCCCTCTTTTCAAAAAAGCCGAAGCGAACATCCACCAAAAAAGGCACAAAAAAAAGCGCATGCCGAAGCACGCGCTTTCCGTAAATCATTACTTATTGACGGATTCTTTGAGGTTTTTGCCTGCTTTGAATACCGGAGCAACCGATGCCGGAATGTCAATGGTTTCCTTCGGGTTGCGGGGATTGCGACCCGAACGAGCTTTGCGCTGACGGGTTTCGAACGTTCCAAAGCCAACCAACTGAATCTTTTCGCCGTCGATCAGTGCTTCGGTGACAGACGAAGTGAAGGCATCAAGAGCACGTGTGGCCTCTGCTTTGGTCAACTTACTTTTTTCTGCGATTTGAGCAATTAATTCCGATTTATTCATGCTATCCTCCCTAAAACTCAATTTCAGTGCAATACTGTAGTTTGATTATACCAAAACTCGTCCATTCTGCAACCCGAAATGGCGTATTTTTGCGGTTTATGCTTATTATTATCTTGTTTCGACATGTTTTGACCGTACTATAGGAATAACACTCCCTAACGATCAAGCATCCGGAGAGAGAATCGCCTTGGGATAAAACCGCAAATCCAAGTCTTTGGCGCGGCGATTAAGATAATTAAGATAACGCATGTTTTCCACTCGCTTCTCCACCACCTCACGCACATCTTTCATCTCCTCTTTTCGCCCTTCCACATAGACGACGAGGTAGAGTTCGTGCTCACGATCATAGTAGAAATCCACTGTGCCCAGGGTTTGCGAAAAAATTTCCGTATCGCCCACACGCCTGTCGTCAATTCCCATATCAATGAAACGAGAAAAAGAAGTCTTTTCGAAAAGATCGTTATTCATCACGCTTTCATATTCCGCCATCTCACGAGGAGAATCGTGCAATTTTTCTACAATCTCTACGGCTTCCGCCCGTGTAGGTACGGTGATTTGGCTATAGGTCAGCAGCGTACATTGCTTCGGATTCTTCTTGTAATACGTTAGCAAATCTTCCTCGGTTAGCGGATTCGCCGCAAAATACGCTGTACGATGCGCTTTTTCTCTTGCTTCCCGACGCAAGGAATCTAAAAAAACATCCTTTGTCAGATGCAGGTTTTGCAACTGCGTCATCAATCCCTGTTCATCCCCAAAGCGCTGCAGTGCCTCCTGCCATGCCAACGCAGAAAGGGATGCGCTATCCACTGCAAGAGATTTATCCGCTTCAATGAGTTTGTCGATAGCCAGTTGATGTCCTACATCCAACAGAAATGCCTGTCTTTCGTCCTCCGTCATAGCCGGGACGGTCTGTTTTCCTTTATGCAGAACAAGATCAAGCGTATTCGCTTCCTGCAGAAGGGTTTCCCGCGTTAAAATGGTCTCGCCCTGTAAGGTCGCCACAACATCGGCATCTTTTCCACATGCCGTCAGACATACAAAAAGGATGCCAAGCAGGAAAACGTGTAAAACGAAAGCTCTCGCCCGAGACAAAGAACGGTATATTTTCTGTGGACATTTATCGCCATTCGTCATACCACGCCCCTCCTTCCAATCTTTCTCTCCTTCCCGCCCAACAAGAATACGCTCTAAAACCAACGGGAGAAAAACAAAAAGAATCGGTGTCAAACGACACCGATTCTTCACGTAGCATTTCATCCATCTATAAAAATCGTTGCCGATTATAATTTCTGAACGTTTGCTGCTTGCGGGCCTTTTTCGCCGTCGACAATATCAAACTCGACGTTCTGGCCTTCATCTAACGTGCGGAATTCGCCCGTATCGGGAAGAGCGGAGAAGTGAACGAACACATCGTTGCCGTCTTCTGTGGAGATGAATCCGTAGCCCTTAGTTGCGCTAAACCATTTAACCGTGCCTTTAACCATGTTACTAAATCCTCCAAAATTTTAACTTCGGTCATGATGACCCGAACCGAATCATAACACGAATGCCATTTTCCGTCAATGTTCCGTCTTTGCCAGCGCTTCGGCATCCGCCAGTGCCTGCAGAACTTCCGGCAACAACTTTTCATACGAAGCGAGCTTCTCGCGTTCTTTTTCTACGACGGCTGCAGGAGCTTTGCCAACGAAGCCGGCATTCCCTAATTTTTTCGTCAGGCGCGCAATTTCCCCTTCTACGCGTTCCTTTTCCTTCGTCAGCTTTTCACGCTCCGCTTCGTAATCGATCAAACCGGCAAGCGGAACGTATATTTTTAACTGTTCTTGTACAATCGTTGCCGCGCCTTCCAGTTGTGGATCCTGCGAAAGAATTTCCACTTCTTGCGCACCGGCAAGCGTCATGATACGGCTCTTCATCTGCTCCAAAATCAAGCGTGTCTCATCGTCCGCCGCATAAAAGACCACCTTGCCTTTCTTTGCAAGGGGAATGTTGCGAGACTGACGTTCATTACGAATCGCAGTGACGGCACGCAAGACACGATCCATCGCCGCTTCTTCCTCCGCAAAACAGAACGAATCCTCTGCGGTCGGATACGTCGCATGAATAATCTTGCCCGTTGTACCGGGAAGTGCTGCCCAGATCTCTTCCGTAATGAACGGCATCACGGGATGAAGCAGGCGCACCACCGCACGCAACACATATAGAAGAACCGACAATGCGCATCGCTTCGCTTTCGGATCTTCACCATAGAGCCGTTCTTTTACCATCTCAATGTACCAGTCACAGAAGGAAAACCACGTAAAGTCATAGATTGCCTGCGTTGCTAACCCAATCTCAAAGCGATTCAGATTCTGTTCAACCGTTTCTTCCAGCGTATTGAGCGAGGAAAGAATCCAGCGGTCTTCGACCGTCCAGTCCTCCGGCGAAAGTGCTACGTTTCCGTCCTCTTCAACATTCATCAACACAAAACGAGTCGCGTTCCATAGCTTGTTTGCAAAATTGCGGCTTGCCTCGACACGTTTTTCCGAGAAACGCGTATCATTTCCCGGCGTATTGCCGGTAACCAGCGTGTAACGCAGAGCATCTGCGCCGTATTGATCGATAATCTCCAAGGGATCCACGCCATTACCCAATGATTTGGACATTTTCCTGCCCTGTTCGTCTCGTACAAGACCATTAAAGTACACATGCGAAAACGGTGACTTGCCCAGAAAATACTCCGCACTGAAGACCATACGAATCACCCAGAAAAAGAGGATGTCATAACCGGTAACCAATGTGTCCGTCGGAAAGAATTTCTCTAAATCTTCGGTTTTTTCCGGCCATCCCAGCGTCGAAAACGGCCAAAGAGCGGAAGAAAACCAAGTGTCCAGCGTATCCGGATCCTGCGTGAAAGAAGCTTCGCCGCATTTTGGGCATTTGTGTGGTGCTTTTTCGGAAACAACCACTTCCCCACAATGGTCGCAATAGTAAACCGGCAGACGATGTCCCCACCAAAGCTGACGGGAGATGGTCCAGTCGTGAATATTGTCCACCCAGTTATTGTAGATGCTCGAAAAGCGAGGAGGAACAAGCTGTAATTCCCCTTCCTCCAGTGCCTTCTTCGCCCCTTGGATATACTCTTTCATGGCAACGAACCACTGTTTGGACAACAATGGTTCAATAACGGTTCCACATCGTTGACAATGCCCCACCGCATGAGAAAGATCTTCAACATGATCCAATAACCCCTGCTCTTCCAAATCCGCAACCATGCGTTTTCGGGCGGCAAACCGGTCTAAGCCGGAATAAGGCGCATATCCTTCGGCAATCGTGGCATCCGTGTTGATGACTACACACTGTCCGAGATGATGGTGCTCCCCAACAGCAAAGTCGTTGGGGTCATGACTCGGCGTGATTTTGACACAACCGGTGCCGTATTCTATGTCCACATAGGAATCCGCAATGACCGGAATTTCTCGTCCCACTAATGGTAAAATGAGTTTCTTCCCGATAAGCGCTGCATAACGCGCATCGTCCGGATTCACCGCCACCGCCAAGTCGCCAAGCATCGTTTCCGGACGGGTAGTCGCTACAGTAAGATACCCGTCGCCGTCTGCGAAAGGATAACGGATGTGCCAAAGATGCCCTTCATCGTCCACGTGATCCACTTCGGCATCGGAAATCGCCGTACCACAGCCCGGACACCAATTAACGATGCGATCTCCACGATAGATGTGTCCTTCTTTATAGAGCGTCTCAAAAACGTGATATACCGCATGGGACAGCCCTTCATCAAGCGTAAATCGCTCACGGCTCCAGTCGCAGGAAACACCCAATTTTTTCAACTGTTCGCGAATACGGCCGCCATATTTTTCCGACCATGCCCACGCCTCGTCCAGAAATTTTTCCCGTCCAATCTCCTGTTTGGTTTTTCCTTCCGCTTCAAGCTTCTGTACCACTTTGCTTTCGGTAGAAATGGAAGCATGATCCGTTCCCGGCACCCATAGAGCTTCATAGCCGGACATGCGTTTCCAACGAATGAGAATATCCTGCAGCGTATTGTTCATCGCATGACCCATGTGCAATTGACCGGTAACGTTTGGAGGAGGCATGACGATGGAATACGCCGGCTTCTTGCTTTTCGCGTCGGCAATAAAATCGCCATCGGCGACCCAGGAGGCATAGATACGCTGTTCAAAGGCTTTCGGATCGTAGGTTTTTTCCAAATTTTTCATACTCCCCCCCCCTTAAAAGCCTAAGGAATTGATGGCGGCCACCAAAATGCCAAGTACCATCGTTACCGCCAATATAAGAGCAAGAACACGAACCCCTATTGCATGACCTTTGCGATTTCTCTCAGGTGCCGTGTTTTTATCTTTTTTTGCTGCTGATTTCATGCTTTCCTCCTTTGATTCTTCCTCCTATCTTACCATACTCCCCATCCAATCGGACATCGTCATGCCACAGGTCAAATGTGAAATTTTCGTTTCTTCTTCGCCATTATTTATCTGTGACAAATGAAATTTTCTTCCTTTTTCCTTAAAAACAGAGATGGATTTTTCTCCTTTTTATCGCATAGTATGATAAAATTTTCCTGTATGCGGTCGTGCAAACTATATTCTTTTATATTGAGTATATTGAGCGACTCGCGCATTTCTCTATTCCACATCGAAGTGAATTTTTCTTCGAGGGTATAGTAAGCACGTGGTTTTGTTTTCCGGGTTTTACCCGATGGCTGCGAACATTCCCTTTCTTTCGGGAGAATGTTCGAAGAAAGGAGTACAACGAACGATGGGAAAGAAATTTGTTTATGACTTTAAGGAAGGCAATCGCGATCAGCGCCTTCTTCTCGGCGGTAAAGGCGCGAACCTTGCCGAGATGACCAATTTAGGCATTCGTGTTCCGCAAGGTTTCATCGTCACGACCGAAGCCTGCACCGAATTCCAGAAAGAACAAAAACTGTGGGCTGCGCTGAAAGAGGAAATCAGCGAGCACATGAAGCATCTTGAAGAAACGACCGGCAAAAAATTCGGAGATGAAACCGATCCGCTTCTTGTCTCGGTTCGTTCTGGTGCGCCGATTTCCATGCCGGGTATGATGGATACCATTTTGAACCTCGGTTTGAACGACGTTTCCGTAAAGGCGGTCGCCGAAAAGTCCGGCAATCCTCATTGGGCGTATGACTCCTATCGTCGTTTCATCACGATGTTCTCGGATGTCGCCATCGGTTTGGATCGCTCCAAATTTGAGGATATTCTCGAAAAAGAAAAAGAAAAAGCCAACGTTCAGCAGGACTATGAACTCAGCGCGGAACAGCTGCAGGAAATTGCCGAGCAATACAAAGTGCTTTATAAAGAACTGACCGGTGAAGAATTCCCGCAAGATCCCCGTGCACAGCTCGAAAAAGCCATCACCGCCGTATTTGAGAGCTGGAACAATGAACGCGCCATCCTCTACCGCAAGATGAATGAAATCTCGGATGATCTGGGAACCGCAGTCAACGTTCAGCAGATGGTTTTCGGCAATATGTCCAACACGTCCGGTACCGGTGTTGCGTTCACCCGCAATCCTGCCACCGGTGAAAACGCCATCTTCGGCGAATACCTCATCAATGCACAAGGGGAAGACGTTGTAGCCGGTATCCGCACACCGTCCACTATCGCTCATCTGCAGCAGGAAATGCCCGAAGTCTATGATGAATTCATCAAGACCGCTCATCTTCTGGAAAATCATTATGCAGATATGCAGGATATGGAGTTCACCATTCAGGATGCACAGCTCTTCTTGCTGCAAACCCGTAACGGCAAGCGCACAGCGCAAGCCGCTCTGAAAGTCGCCGTTGACCTTGTTCATGAAGGAAAAATCGACAAGGAAACCGCTATTACGCGCGTTGATCCGAAATCCTTGGATCAGCTTTTGCATCCGACATTCTCCGCGGAATCCCTTAAAAAGGCAACGATGCTGACCAAGGGTCTGGCTGCTTCGCCTGGTGCAGCATCCGGTAAAATCTGCTTTAGCGCAGAAGAAGCGGAAAAACGTGCGCAAAACGGTGAATCCGTCCTTTTGGTGCGTAACGAAACTTCGCCGGAAGACTTGCGCGGAATGGTTTGCGCTCAAGGCATCGTCACCGCTCGCGGCGGTATGACCTCTCATGCCGCTGTTGTTGCTCGCGGTATGGGCAAATGCTGCGTCTCCGGCGCACACGATTTGCGCATTGACTACAACGCCCAAACGTTGACGATTAACGGAAAAGTATTTACCACGACCGATACGCTCTCTCTCGACGGTTCTACGGGTGCTGTTTATGAAGGCGAAGTTCCGACGGAGGCACCGGCGCTTACCGGCGATTTCGGTGAATTCATGGGTTGGGTAAATGAGATCAAGCGTCTTCAGGTGCGCACCAACGCGGATACGCCGCGTGACGCAAAACAGGCGATTGAATTCGGTGCAGAGGGCATCGGTCTCTGCCGTACCGAACACATGTTCTTTGAAGGGGATCGCATCAACGTTGTGCGTGAAATGATTCTCGCTAATAACGAAGAAGCACGTCAGAAAGCGTTGGATGAGATTCGCCCGATGTTGGAAGAAGATTTCTACCAGATGTACAAGATTGTCGGCGACCGTCCGATGACCGTTCGTCTGCTTGATCCGCCGCTGCATGAATTTGTACCGCATACACAGGCGGAGCAGAAAGTAATTGCCGATAGAATGGGCATCTCGGCGGAAGAAGTAAAAGCCCGTGTCGACGCTTTGGCGGAAGCCAACCCCATGCTCGGACACCGTGGTCTGCGTCTCGCCATCACCTGGCCTTCCATCTACGCTTCCATCTCCCGTGCGATTGTACAGGCTGCCCTTCGCGCAACGGATGACGGCGTAAATGGCATCGTTCCGGAAATCATGATTCCGCTCACGGTAGACGATAAAGAGTTCCGCTACGTCGAAAAAGTCGTTCGCGACGAAGTCGAAAAAGTCTTTGCGGAACAGGGTCGCAAACTTAACTATCTCGTCGGCACGATGATTGAAACCCCGCGTGCTGCTCTCTTAGCCGGTGAAATTGCTGAAACTGCACAGTTCTTCTCCTTCGGTACCAACGACCTCACGCAGATGAGCTTCGGATTCTCGCGTGATGACGCCGGTTCGTTCTTGCCGGAATACAGCGAAAAGAAGATTTTTGAACGTGACCCGTTTGTCTCGCTGGATCAAAAGGGTGTCGGACAGCTCGTCAAACTGGCTGTAAAGAATGGTCGTGCGGCGAACACGGATCTGCACTTGGGTATCTGCGGCGAACACGGCGGCGATCCGGCAACGGTTAAGTTCCTGGATGGTGTAGGACTGGATTACGTATCCTGCTCACCGTTCCGTGTGCCTATCGCCCGTTTGGCAGCAGCACAGGCGGTTGTCGAAGCGAAGAAGAACTAACGCCTACGCAACCACAAAAGAAAAGAAAAAAGAGGAGCCGGTTTCTGGCTCCTCTTTTTTTATGGATAAATGGCGTGTCCTATTATTACAATAAACCTACTTTTCGATACACTTTGGAAAGTGTTCTGCGTGCCGCTCGCTGTGCCGTCAAAGCACCGTTTTGGCTGATTTCTTCGAGTTGTTTCTTCTCCTGCATCAAAGCGAGGAAGCGTGTGCGAATGGGATCCATCTTCAGGACAATTAAGTCCGCCAAAGCACGCTTAAAAGAAGCATAATCACTATCATGGAAACGCGCGACCACTTCTTGAGGACGCAACTCGGCATAGGCGGCATAGAGATGAATGAGATTCATCAGCCCCGCCTGCTCCGGACGATAGCAGAAACAAGCTTCCGAGTCGGTGACAGCGCGCGCAATTTTACGACGAATGGCTTCTGCGTCGTCTTTAATTAAAATATAGGCATTTTCGTCCGGATCCGATTTGCTCATTTTTGAATACGGATCTTTCAGGCTCATAATGCGCGTAGCATTTTCATCGGTTAATGGTTCCGGCAGAACAAAGGTCGGAGAATATCGAGAGTTAAAACGTTCCGCCAGATCACGAGTGAATTCAAGGTGCTGCTTTTGATCGGCGCCTACCGGCACGACATGACTTTGATAGAGAAGGATGTCCGCTGCCATCAATACCGGATAGGTCAACAATGCGGCATTGAGGTTGTCCGCATGTTTTTGCGCTTTATCCTTGAACTGCGTCATGCGTTGCAGCTGTCCGATGGAACTGATGGAATTGAGCACCCAGGAAAGCTCGACGTGTTCCGGAACCTGCGATTGAATAAACAACGTCGCCTTGGAAGGATCCACCCCGCTCGCTACAATATACGCAATGACCTCCAGAGAACGTCGGCGTAAGTCGGCAGGCAGCTGTGTGACCGTAATAGCATGTAAATTCGCCACGCCGAAAAAACAGTCGTATTGATCCTGCATTCGCACAAAGCTCTTAATGGCACCGAGATAATTTCCAATCGTCAAATCGCCGGAAGGTTGAATAAGACTAAAAGCCACCTTCTTCGCGACAGGTTCATTCTGCGCGGTGGTGTTTCTTTTTTCCAATTCGCTCATGATTTTCTCCTTGCCTTTTGTTTGCAATCGCTACTGCAAATGGTTACGAAAGAAAACGCGCTGTACCGAAGTACAGCGCGTATTACTGAAACTTCCTCTACGTGAATATCAGTTAACCAGACGACGTGCGCCCATGAAACGGCTCTGATACCAGTTATCGTAGATGTTGGTCATAATGACACCGATGCCCGGAGCCGAAGCGTGAACCATCATGCCGTCACCGACATAGATGCCGACGTGGCTGACCGTACCGGATCCATCCGTAGTGTAGAAGAGCATATCGCCCGGCTGCAGATTGTCCATAGAGACGGCATAACCGTATCCGGATTGACTTTCTGCAGAATGCGGGAGGTAAATGCCGATATTACTATAGGCACGCAGAACCAAACCGGAGCAGTCAAAGGCATCCGGACCGCTGCAAGCAAAGACGTAGGGCTTGCCCACCTGCGCACGAGCAAATTCTGCGATGGAAGAATAACTTCCGCTCGGCGCATCCTGACTACCACTCGGCTGTGAGGGTTCTTGTACGGCAATCTTCTCGTCGCTGAGCAGGACAGAAGAGATGTAGGCTTCCTGCCCATCGTAATCAAATTTCACCCAACCATCGGACTCGACACCTTCAACATAACGATTTACACCAAAGGTGGTGATAATCTCGTAGTTCGTTCCCGGTCCTCTGCGTACATTCGAAACGACGTTGACATAACCGGCACGCGCCTTGGGTTTTTTCGCCTCTTCTTCTTGGCGTGCTTTCTCAGCACTCTTCGGCGTATTCTCCGGCGAAACGTCGATCTTGGCACTGCCAATCAAACCGGCATAAACGTATCCCGTTGAACCGTGGAAATCAAAGCGAATCCAGTCGCCTTCTCGCGTTCCTTCAATGGCGGAATTGGCATAGAGCGTACCGATAACCGCTGATTTCAAATCGGCTTTCTGGCGAACGTTAATCACATCGCAATTTACATAGCCAGAAACACTCGCTTTAGCATCTTGTTCTTTTTCTTCCGCTTCGCGCTTATCCTGTGCTTCTTTTTCTGCCGCCGCTTGATCTTCCGCTTCTTTCTTTGCTTTTTCAGCCGCAATGCGTTCTTCTTCGGCTTTCTTCTCTTCGGCAATGCGATTTTCTTCTTCTTGCGCCTCTGCCTCTTCTTCCGTAACCGGTTGGACAAAATGGCGATTTACATAACCGACCAAGGCACCGGAGCTTTCCACGGCAATCCAGTCACCGTCAATCGACCCACGCACCACTTCATTACGAAGAGCAACCGTCACCACATCCGCATCAAGCGTCGGCTTCTGACGGACGTTCAAAACATCCGTTACGACAACACCGACAAACGGCTTGCTGGTTTCACGGGAAAAAGTCGGCATTTGATCATTCTGATCTTTCGGGATATTTTCCGCAATTTCTTTTTCGGTCGGAACACCCGTGCCTTTATTCTCTTTGTCTTCCTCTTTTTGGGATTCGGACGAAGGTTTTACTTCAATAAACGAGAGACGATTGCTAATCTCTTTGTTCTCCGGCTGACGCTCCTTCTTTTCGGGGAGACGCTCACTTTTTTGAACATCTTCCTCGTCGGCGCTCTGCGCAACCTGATTCGGATTCGAGATGCGATACTCCACTTTCTGTACCGGGTCGTACACCTTCTGTGCGGCGTTCGCCTTCTGCTCCGATTTTTTGTCCTCTTTCGGGAGGTTTGCCTTTTCCATGACCTTAAGAGATTCTTTGTACTGCGCCTCAAGGTTCTTGGTCACGTAATCTGCGTTTGATGCATCGATGTTAATAAACTGCGATGCTGCGATAACGCCGGCAACACCTGCAACACCGACTATAGCGCCTACTCGTTTCTTATCCACGACATCCTCCTTATACATAAACCGCCATTCAGAATTTTCTCTCGACCGGTAAAGTTTACATTGACTAAAGTTATAGTAACGGGATTGCAACGTTTTGTCAATAGTAGTTACAAATTTATTACAGAAAAAAACCTGTCTTTTCCCTGACAGGATTTTTTCCCTTTATTCTTTGTTTTCATATTGTATAGACTCCAAAACCAAACCTTTTGCTTCTGCTGAAAAAGCAATCGGATGCGCATATTGTCCCGAAAGTGCCGATAGAATATCGTCTTTTGTCACCTTCCCTCTTCCGGCAAGAAGCGCTGTTCCAACCATCATACGTACTTGATATTGAAGAAAACTCGCTGCGGAAAAGGAAAAGATATAACGGCTGGCAGAGCGATTCACTTCGGCATGCAACACGTTACGATGCGTACTACGATACGGCGAAGCGGCAGAAAAGGCGGAAAAATCATGCTCGCCTTCAAAACACTTTACTGCCGTTTTCATCGCATCGAAATCGAGAGAATACGTATAGGAAAACACCGTTCTTCTCTCTGTCGGCAGGACGAGCGATCCGTTTTCCACCGTATAGCGATAGGTCGTGATGTGCGGTATGAACCGGGCGTGAAAAGATATCGGTACGCTTTTCGCCGAACGAATCCGAATATCCGGAGGCAGCTGATTTTGGAGAATCCGACAGAACGTTTCCGACTTCCAGGTAAACGCTGTTAAAAAGTTAACCGCTTGGTCTTCGGCATGTACGCCACGGTCGGTACGTCCTGCGGCAACAAGACGGGTTGCGCGACCGGTGACACGCTCCACGGCAGCGCGTAAGGTTCCGGCGATGGTGCGTTTCTCCGGCTGTTCCTGATATCCGCAAAAATCCGTTCCTTCGTAGGCTACACGGAGAAGTATGTTCTGCATCTTCCTCTCCCATCTCAAAAGAAAATGCTAATGGCAAGAAACACGCTCAAGCAGAGAGCAAATAAGATGCCATCCTGCGTCCGCATCTTTAACGGATTCAGTCGGGTACGTTTATTATTCCCCGTGTAGCAGCGCGCTTCCATGGCTACGCCAAGCTCATCCGCACGGCTAATGGCATTTAGAAACAGCGGTACAAAAAGAGGAATCATGGCTTTTGCACGCTGCAAAATATTGCCGGACTCGAAATCTGCGCCGCGCGCTTTCTGCGCTTTCATGATTTTATTGGTTTCATCAAAAAGCGTGGGAATAAACCGCAACGCTATGGAAATCATCATGGCAATGACATGCGACGGGAATCCCGTCCAGTCAAGTGGTTTCAAAAGCCAGGCAATGGCATCCGTAAGTTCCAACGGACTGGTCGTAAGGGTTAACAGGCTTGTACCCATGACCAAAAGCATCAGGCGTATGGCAATGAATGTCGCCCGAAGAAGACCTTCCTCACTGACCGAAATCGGACCGAACGTCCAAATCACTTTTCCCGGCGTAAACGCAACGTTGATGACAAAGGTAAACACCAGAATCAGGAAGATTGGTTTTAAGCCCTTCCACAAGCGCCCCATGGGCACTTCCGCCAGAATCGTTACCAGAACAATCAGGGCAAAATACAACGCATAACCCATGAATGTTTCCACCAAGAAGGCTGTCACCATGAAGATGAGCACCAAAACCAGTTTGACGCGCGGATCTAAACGATGAATCGAAGAATCGCCGGGCAAATATTGACCGATCGTGATTTGATTGCCCACGTTACGCCTCCTTTCCCGAAAGAAAATCGGAAAGCGACGCAACCGCTTCCTCGACCGTTATCGCGGTGGTTTCTACAGGTAAGCCTTCCTCTTTTAGTCGCTGCATAAGCTGCGTCACCTGCGGCACCGATAGACCGATGGCTTCCAGTTCTTCCCGACGGGCAAAAACAGCATGGGGCGTATCATCCATAACCAGTTTTCCCTGGTCCACAACAATAATCCGTTTCGCCTGTTCGGCAATATCTTCCATGGAATGGGTGACAAGAATGATCGTCATATCCGGATTCGTATCATAGAGATGGCGTATGGTGGATAGTATTTCTTCGCGTCCGTGGGGATCCAATCCGGCTGTCGGCTCATCCAAAATAAGATACGAAGGACGGAGCGCCAGCACACCGGCAATCGCCACACGACGCTTTTGCCCTCCGGATACTTCAAACGGAGACTCTTTTCCGATGGTATCGGCATCTAAGCCTACCGCCTGTAATGCCCAGCGGACACGCGCATCCACTTCTTCCGCGGGGAGTTTCAGATTTTTAGGGCCATAGGCAACATCCTGAAAGATCGTTTCCTCAAACAACTGGTCTTCCGGATATTGAAAGACGAGTCCTACGCGTTGACGAAGCTCTTTTAGTGCCGCTTTGGGTTCACTCGTCGTAATGCCGTCCACGGTGAGAGTGCCTTCCTGCGGCAAATTCAACCCATTCATATGTTGTACGAGGGTGGACTTCCCAGATCCCGTATGACCAATAATTCCGACGTATTCATGTCGGTCAATCGTCATGGTGATATTGTCAAGCGCTTTTACTTCGTCTTTTTGTCCTCTGTTATAGAAGAAGGAAAGATGATCAAAAACCATACTCATCGCGTTTCCTCCTTTCCGGCAGACGAAAAACCTGCCGCACAGGATTCTGTGGACGACGCGCCAACCGCATTTGCTTTCTTGCCTTTCAGCGCAACAATCGCCTCTACCAGTTCTTCCATACGCAAACAATCTGCAGGAACCGGAAATCCAGCCTGACGTAGGCGATATCCCACTTCCGTAACTTGCGGAACATCTAATTCGAGACGACGCATCGTTTCGACATCGGAAAAAACCTCTCGTGGCGTGCCTTCCAAGGCAATCTTTCCTTCGGAAAGCACCACAATGCGATCCGCTTCCACCGCTTCTTCCATGTTGTGGGTAATGAGGATGATCGTCATGTTTCGATCGTGATTAAGCGTGTGAATCGTATCCATAATTTCTCGACGCCCAACCGGATCCAGCATCGCCGTAGGCTCATCAAGAATAATGCACTCCGGAAGCATTGCCAGCACGCCGGCAATCGCGACACGCTGCTTCTGTCCGCCAGAGAGTTTATACGGTTCTCGACGTTTATAGGGGGTCATGCCTGTTGCGGCTAATGCCGCATCAACACGCTCTCGCAGCGCAGGCAGCGGTATGCCAAGATTTTCCGGACCAAAGGCAACGTCCTCTTCAACGACGGAGGCTACAATCTGATTATCCGGATTCTGAAAAACCATGCCGCAGTGCGACCGAATCGACCAAACTTTTTCTTCCACCCGCGTATCCATGCCCAGAATGGTAATCTCCCCCTCCTGCGGCAGCATCTGCGCATTCAGCAGACGGGCAAGCGTCGATTTGCCGGAGCCATTGTGCCCGAGCAGAGCGACAAACTCGCCTTGTTTTACGTGCAGATTGACTTCATTAAGCGTAGGTTCTTGCCGTTCGTTCTCCTCGTATTGCGGATAGCGAAAGGTGACCTGCTTAACGGCAACGATCGTATCGTCCTTTGTCAAATGCGAATGTCTCTTCGCTTCGGTCGTCTCTTCGGCATGAGCCTCTTCAAGCAACCGGTTCGCTGTTGTCATGCAGTTCTCCTGTCTTCTTAAAATGTATGGTCAGCCGGCGAATAATTCGTATAACTTTCATAAACAACAACCGGCGTACCGTTCGTATAATTCTCGTAAATCGTTTTGGCGGTTTGCAGGTTCAAATTGATGCAGCCGTTCGAACCGGAGTAAATATAGTATTCTCCGCCAAATTCCGTAACCCATGGCGCGTCATGCAGCCCCACACCACCGTAATTGATGGGCATCCAATACTCCACTTTGGAGTCATACGGTGTGCCGTCTTTATACCGACCCTGCAGCTTACGCCCTTTTTCTCGACTCCAAATCATGTGTACACCGCGCGGCGTTTCATTATACTGATTGACTTTGCCGGTGCGAATGGCGCTGTCTATCAGCAGTTCACCATCTTTGTACGCCCAAAGATGTTGACGCGATAAGTCAATCTCGATGTACGTATTACCGATGTCATTGAACGATCCGCGCGCAATGCCGGCGTTATTGTATACAGGCTCTGCCTCTGCAAATGTTCCGCCTTTTTTAAGCATCTCCTTAATGCTCTCTACGGTTTTTTTGACATTAATCTGCCAGCCGTAGATGCCCGGCGGAACCGTCACCGTTCCTGCGCCTGTCGTTTCAAATTCACGAGACGTTCCGTACGTATCCGTTTCTCTTGCCATTTTTACGACGAACGACGATATCCCCTCGTCCGGCAGAGAATAGTCTCCGGCATCGGAACGCTTGAGCAACGGAAAAATCTCCTGCGGGCCGAAATGATAGGTTTTATCGCCCAAAACATACGTGATGGAAGAAGCTAACAGCTGCTCCACTTTTTTCTTCTCTTCTGTCAGAGCAGGATCCTCCTGCGTTACTTTCGGCTTTTCATACGCCTCGTCAACATCAATAGTCTGCTCATTGCTGGAAATCGTGGTGAAAATACGTTTTTTAAGCGCGTCCATATTGATACGCGCACCCGGTTCCTCCGGTTTGATGCGCACGCCTTGCGCTGTGGCTTCAAGAGTCGCATCTTTTGGCGGTTCGCCATGGGGATCAAACCCCGCTTCTTTCAGCAAATAGGCCAAGCGTTCTTCGTCATAATCCACCTGATAGCCGGCAAGCGAATAATCGTGCGCAAAGAAGTACTCTATTGGCCATTTCCAAGAAGAAGGCTGGCGCGGCGTTTCCCCTTTCAAAAGATAACGCAAACGAATCGTCTTGGCATCCAACGTGATTTCGGCATTCCGTCCAACATAGCGATGCGCTTGTCCTTCCGGATAAATCTCCTTAAGTGCCGACAATGGTTTTCTTCCCAACACATAGCCATTGACACTGGTTTTCGGATAACTGTATCGGGAAAAATAAAAAACGCCAAGCAGATACCCAAGACCAAGGAAAAGCAGCAGGACAAGAAGCAACCGTCGCTTTCCTTTTCCCGGGGAGGACGGTTCGTTCAACGTTTCTGCCTTTGTCGAAACAGAGGCGGTTGCCTCTTCGGATGGATTTGCCGTTTCGGCGATTGGCTTGTTCTGCAGGTCATCCATAGTAAGTCCTTTCGTTAGGGGCGCAACACGAGATCACGGTCAATAGTAAGGAGCAACGCATCTTCCGGATACTCGGCGTGTATACGTTCTTCCAGCTCTTGTTTTAACTCTTCCGTATGAATCGTCTTATCCCAGGGAATAAGAACATCAAAAAGAATGTTTCGTCCATTCGCCTGCGAAATCAGGCGAAAATCATGAATGGAAAACCGCGCGTCATATTCCTGTACCAATTGTCGTATCCGTTTTTCCATCGCTTCTACTTCGTGCGTTCGTGGTTGAAGCGGATCCATGTGAATCGTTATCTCCAACTGATACGTTTCCGCAATACGCCGTTCAATACAATCCACTAATTCATGGCTTGCGATTGCACTTTGCTTTCCGTCCACCTCAACGTGCACCGTGACAAAGCGGCTTCCCGGTCCGTAATCATGGATAATCATATCATGAATCCCTAAAACGCCGGGAAAAGAAAGAAGAGACTGGGTCAGGGCATCCACCAAATGCGCATCTGGCGCTTTCCCTAAAAGAGCATCATAATTTGCTCGCAAAATATCCACGCCGTTTTTCCCAATAAGGATGGCTACAGCGACGGTAAAGGGGCCATCCAAAGGAACGCCGACCACGGGAGAAAGCACAAGCGCAAGAAGAATCGCAGAGGTAGCAAGAATATCCGATTTGGCATCTGCCGCCGTGGCAAGGAAGACATTGGATGATAGGCGTTTTCCCCATCGCGTATATGAGAAAACCATCGCCACTTTTATGCCGATAGATAACAAGACAAGCGCCATCTGCATCGAGGAAAACTGCACAGCAACCGGATCTGCCGTTCGTTTGACGCCTTCCCAAAATAAACTGACTGCCACATAGAGAATCATGATGGCAATGAAAAAGGAGCCCATGTACTCTACGCGAGCATGACCGAACGGATGCTCCCGATCTTCCGGCTTTTCCGCCAAATGAAAAGACAGCAGAGAAATAAAAGAAGACAGCGCATCGAATAAATTGTTTACACCGTCCCCAAGAATAGAAAGCGCACCACTGGTAAGTCCAATGAGTATTTTGATTGCCGCAAGCAATGAATTGGCAACGATGCCGAAAAGACTTCCCCTCCTTCCCAAGGCTTCACGACTTGGCATTTTTGTCTTTTGCATGGATTCATTGGTCATGATGATCCTCATTGTCTCGAAAAAACGAAAACGTGTTTCACGCCTTGGCAACGGTCAAACGCACCTGCCAGAAAATTTCGGCACCCGGCGCAATACGTCCTACCTTATTGTTCGCAATAGCTCTATCCAGACGGTCATAAAAACCATTGGTCGGCTCTAAGGCAATACAGCGGGATCCGGCACTTCCGCCGGTATTGATCCATCCGCCGAGGAAGGGAAACTGTGTTTCATCCCATTGAAGCGTAAAACGCATATTTTGGGAAGGATAAAGAATCGATGCCTCGCCGGTAGGAACGGGATCCGTTAAGTAAAACTTATATGCCTGTTTTTCCGGTACTTCCGAAAGGTTACGCATATCAAAAGCAAACGGCTCACTGCCATGCGCATTCAGCAAAGCATACGGCTCCGGCCAGGAGAGAACGGCGTCGCGCTCATAACGGCACAAGCCATGCAGCGCCCATAGCCAAGGATGTTCATCAATGGATTCATTCAGCAGACGATAGTCTAAAAAAATGGTGTTGCCGTCAAGACGGACATGACGCTCAAAATACAGAGGAATCGAGGATAGACGGAAATATGCCTTTACGGAGCAGGCGGATCGATCTTCTTCAAAAACATTCCATGGTCTGCTCCAGGCATCGCCATGGTCGGCAAATCGTCCAAGATTCTCTACACTACACGGGTCAATCGTCGGAATGCAATCATCAATGCCGGATAAATCAAATTGATCAAAGGGCGCGCCAGGATACGCCCGCGCGTAAAGTTTCGTTTCCTCTTTCGCTGTTTCAAAGCCAATCGGACGTGCAAGCGCTTCAAATTGATTCGGTTTGTGGAGAATGGACGCAATTTTACACCCCACTTCGGGTAACAGAGTGACACGTAGACAATCCGATTCGAGATGCACGACATGAAGGTCGCCGCGATTGTTGCATTTTTTCTCGTTGAGCATTACCCTTTTCCTCCTCTTGCTGTGAACAACGATTCTTTACGATAGGAGCATCTTTCGCCTCCTATCGGGTTAATTGCCGTATTTTAAGCATTCCCATTAAGCATCTTTAATGATAGAAAAGGGCATCTACCCTGTCAAGGCATGGCAATATAGGACAAACGCTTTTCCGGAAACAACAAAAAACGGCGGTGACGGAACATTTCGCGTTCCATCACCGCCGTCGTACAAAGGGAAAGAAAATTATGCTTCGCTCTTTTCTTCCTCTACGTCTTCCTGTGATTCAGAAGATTCTTCTACTTTATCTTCTTCCTTTTCCTCAGCCGATTCTTCGGCTTTGGGAGCTTCCGCCTCTACAGGTGTAGCAGCCGCTTCTTTTACTTCTGCTTTCTTCTCTGCCGGTTTTGCTTCCTTTTCCTCGGTCTTCTTTGAGGAAACCGGATTCGTTACCAGTTCAAGAATGGCCATCTCTGCGGCATCGCCACGACGCGGGCCCATCTTGAGCACGCGCGTATAGCCGCCGTTACGGTCCTTCATGGACGGAGCAATCTCTTCCACCACCTTACGGGCAGCATCATTGCTGTACAGTGTCGAAGAAACCGCACGATTGCCGGCTAAGGTTCCTTTTTTTGCCTCAGTAATCAGTTTTTCCGCCATCTTCTGTGCTTCTTTGGCGCGGGTGACGGTGGTCGTGATTCGACCGTTCAGGAAAAGGGATGAGACCAAATTACGCAGCATGGCTGTGCGATGATCGGTTCTTCTTCCCAACTTTCGTAAATTCGCCAATGTCTCCTCCTTACAGTTACTCTTGCGAATGGTTGAGTTCCAAGCCAAAGGTCAGCACTTTTTCTTCTACCTCGGCATAGGACTTCTTGCCAAAATTACGAATCTTGGCCAACTCGTCCGCAGGTATACGGATAATGTCGCCCAGCGTATGAATATCGGAACGCTTCAGGCAATTATAGCTGCGTAGCGTCAGATCCAGATCTTCGATAGGCTTCTGCAACAACGCATTTTCTTCGGACTCCGGTTCTTTCGCCTCATCCTGTTCTTCCACGACGAATGCAGGCAGCTCCGTAAACAGGCGCAGATGATCCATCAGAATCGTTGCCCCCTGCGAAGTCGCTTCCTGCGGCGTGACCGTACCGTCTGTCCAAACTTCCAAAATGAGCTTATCGTAGTCGGTAATCTGCTGAACGCGCGTATTTTGCACCTCAAAATTGACTTTCTTCACCGGAGTGAAGGAGGAATCAATGGCAATGGTGCCAATCGGATCATCCGCGTCTTTATTCTGGTCGGCAAGCGCATAGCCTTCCCCGTCAATCACGGTCAGTTCCATGTGAATCTCGCCGTCCGCATTTAGCGTACACAGGTAATGATTGCCATTAACAATCTCTACCTCTGTACTTTCCTGAATGTCACGAGCCGTAACAATCTTCGGACCTTCCACATCCAGGCGCAGCGTTACTTCTTCGCCATGCCCCTGCAGACGACGTACCGCAATGCCTTTCATATTCAACACAATTTCCGGCACATCTTCGAGAACGCCGGGAATGGTCGTAAATTCATGCGGAACACCTTCATCAAACTTGATGTTGGATACCGCTGTACCCGGCAAGGAAGAGAGCAACACTCGGCGAAGCGAATTTCCGATTGTCGTCCCGTATCCGCGCTCTAACGGAGACATACTAAAGCGTCCATAGTTCTTATGTTCATCCAATTCAAGGATTTCAACTTTTGTATTGAGTCGATCTACCACGGATCAGCCTCCCCTTCTGTTCTGTCGAACTCGATTCCAACGTCGCGCTACGGGAGAATTACTTCGAGTACAACTCGACAATCTGTGTCTCTTCAATCGGATAGTCGATGTTGTCGCGCATCGGCTCGGAGAGAATACGACCCTGCAGTTTTTCTTCGTCTACCGAAACCCAGGGCATCTGATTCCAGATGTTTTCTTCGGTGTTCTTGAAAAACGCATTCTTGCGTGAACGCTCACGAACATTAATAACGTCGCCCACCTCCAACGTCATGGAAGGCACGGTCGCCTTATGCCCGTTCAGGTCAAAATGACCATGAACGATGAGCTGACGAGCCTGGGCACGAGTCGAAGCAAATCCCATACGGTACACTACGTTATCAAAGCGCAGTTCCAGCAATTTCAGAAGATTCCAACCTGCCTGACCACTCATGCGGGTAGCACGACCAAACAGATTGCGGAATGCTTTTTCCGAGACGCCGTAGATGAATTTTGCTTTTTGTTTTTCACGAAGCTGCATACCGTAATCACTTAACTTGCGCGTGTTGCGCTTAGGATTGCGGCGGCTCTTCTTATCGATGCCGACCACCTGGGGTTCAATACCCAAGGCGCGGCAACGTTTCAAAATCGGTCCGGTATATCTTGCCATGATTGCCTCCGTTACACTCTTCTTCTCTTCGGCGGTCTGCAGCCGTTATGCGGGATGGGCGTAACATCCTTGATCAGCGTTACGCTAAGACCCGCCGTCTCCAATGCACGAATGGCGGATTCACGACCTGATCCCGGTCCTTTAACATATACTTCGACGGTCTTGAGACCTTGGTCAATCGCTTTTTGTGCGGCTTCCTCCGCGCATTGCTGCGCCGCATAGGGCGTGGATTTGCGCGATCCACGGAAACCCAACTGTCCCGATGAAGCCCAAGAAATTACATTTCCGTTTAAGTCGGAAAGCGTCACGATCGTATTGTTAAAGGTCGAGATGATATGAGCCTGACCATTGGTAATATTCTTTTTTACGCGGCGTTTTCCTCCGCGTCTGGTGACTTTCTTTTGCGCTACCATAACATCCCCCTTTATCTCTTATGACCCTTGCGCGTGCGGGCATTATTTTTCGTGTTCTGCCCACGAACCGGAAGGTTGCGACGATGACGGTTGCCACGATAACTGTTGATTTCACGGAGACGTTTAATGTTCATGGAAACGTCGCGACGAAGGTCGCCTTCGACGTGATACTCCGCAATCTGCTCACGAATACGCTGTACTTCCGATTCCGAAAGATCACGTACGCGCGTGTCCGGATTTACATCCGCATTCTTCAAAATTTCGTTGGAACGTGCACGACCGATGCCGTAGATATACGTTAAACCGATCTCCACACGCTTTTCTTTGGGTAAATCCACCCCGGAAATTCGAGCCAAAGTCGTACCTCCTTAGCCTTGACGCTGTTTGTGCTTCGGGTTTTCACAGATCACCATCACGCGACCTTTACGCTTGATGATCTTGCATTTATCACACATCTTTCTTACTGATGGTCTGACTTTCATTGCTTCCTCCTATTTCTTTCTCCACGTGATGCGTCCCTTGGTTAAATCATAGGGGGACAATTCCACGGTCACGCGATCCCCTTCCAGAATGCGAATGTAATTCATACGCAGTTTTCCAGAAATGTGGGCCATGACATCGTGCCCGTTTTCCAGCTCGACGATGAAGATGGCGTTTGGAAGTCGCTCTTTGACGACGCCTTCGACTTCAATCACGTCTTTTGATGACATCAGCTTTCCTCCTTCGTGTGTGCCGCCTCGTATGGGGCTAACCATTTGCGGATGGCGGCGTCATCACATACCGCATCCTCACTCATCGTCTGTAACTCGGACACCACAGCCCGAAAAGGCTGCAGATGAATCACACGCTTCTTCTTGGGATGGGCAAGCGATCTTGTTCGCCCGTCCACCACGTGAACATGTTTTGCATCACAACAATCCAGTACGAGAAAGACCTTGCCTTTATCGTGTCCTGCCTTGGATCGCACCACTTGACCGACAACGAGAGGGCATGGCCGGTTCATATTCGCCTCAACCGTCATGCGTTTATTGCCGCTTCAATGGCACGAAACACGATGTCCACCGGGCGATCGCCATCGACGTGCACGAGAATCCCCTCTTTTTCGTAATACGCAACAAGAGGTTCCGTCTGCTCGCGATAGACATCAATGCGATTCTGCACTGTTTCCTCGCTGTCATCGGGTCGCTGAACAAAACTCGTGCCGCACGTATCACAGATGCCCTCTTTTTGAGGGGGTTGATCGGTAATATGGAAGGAGGCGCCGCAATGCGGACATATTCGTCTGCCCGCCAGCCGCTTGACCAGCACCTGCTCCGCCACTTCGATGGAGAGGACGGCGTCTAAAGGACGACCCCGTTCTGCAAGACCGGCTTTTAGCGCATCCGCCTGTCCCAGCGTTCGCGGAAAACCATCGAGCAAAAAGCCTTGCTCTCCTTCTCGGTCGAGGCGATCCCATAGCATCGCAATCGTCAGTTCATCCGGCACCAGACGTCCGGAGGAAAGATAACTCTCGACCTTTTTCCCCAATTCCGTTTGATTCTTAATATTCTCACGGAAGATGTCGCCCGTAGAGATATGCGACAAATGAAAGCGCTCGACCAGCTTTTTCGCCTGCGTGCCCTTTCCTGCTCCCGGAGGACCAAGTAATACGAGCCTCATCATAGCCTCTCTTTCTTAACGCTTTAAGAAGCCGCGATAATGGCGCATCTGTAATTGCGCCTCCAGCGTGCGCACCATTTCCAGCACAACGCCGACCACAATGATGATCGATGTTCCGCCGAAGCCGAGACTCACCGAGAAGATCTTGTTCACCAAGCCCGGAATGACCGAGAGAACCGCTAATACAATAGCGCCGACCAACGTGATGCGTCCGACTATGCGCTGTAGATATTCCGTAGTCGGTTTTCCCGGACGAATGCCCGGAATAAAGCCACCGGATTGCTGCAAATTACGCGAATACTCGTAGGCGTTAAACTGAATGGAGTTGTAAAAATAGGCAAACAGGACAATCAGCAACACCTGAAATGCGTTCTGCACGATGAAACCAAGCCAGCCCTGTGGTGTCATATACTGCGCCACAAAGCGCTGAACTCCACCGCCAAAGAGCAACGCCAACGTCTGCGGAATGGCCAGCAGTGCCGAAGCGAAGATAATCGGCATAACGCCTGCCATATTCACTTTAATGGGAATGTGCGTCGCTTGTCCGCCGTACATTTTACGACCGACCACACGTTTGGCATATTGTACGGGTACTTTGCGTTCCCCTTCATTGAGCAGAACGACTATGACGGTGATCGCAATCGTCAGGACAATGATGAGCAAAAGAACCAAAATGTTCATTTTGCCGTGAATAACACCTTGAATCATCCCGTACAATCTTCCCGGCATCTGTACAACAATGCCCAAGAAGATAATGAAGGATACGCCATTACCGACCCCATGTTCGGTAATCAGATCGCCAATCCACACCACAAAGGATGCGCCGGCAACCATAACCAGAACCGCAATCGCCTTTTCCATAGTGCCACCGTTACCGAATGCGCCGGAGAAAATGCCCTGCACCAGTGCAAATGCCTGAACCAACGCTAAAGCGATGCCCAGATATTTCGTATACTGTTGAATCTTCTTCCGTCCTTCTTCTCCCTCTTTGGAAATCTCTTCCAGTTGCGGAATCGCGAACGTCAGAAGCTGAATAACGATGGAGGACGTAATGTAGGGGCCAACACCCAAAGCCAAAACACTCAAGTTCGCCAATCCGCCACCACTGATCATGTTCATGATGCCGAGCAGGCTACCCTGCACCGAATTATAAATCTGGTTGATAAGCTGCAAGTTGGCAAACGGAATCGGCAGCGCATTACCGAGACGGAGAACAATAAGCATCAATACCGTAAACTCAATACGCTTTCTTGTCTGTTCTGTTGCCCAAGCATTCTTGAGTGTGGAAAGCATCAGACCACCTCAGCCTTTCCACCTGCCGCTTGAATTTTTTCTTCGGCAGACTTGGAGAATTTGGTTGCCTGAACCGTAAATTTCTTTTCCAGTTCTCCATTGCCGAGAACTTTTAATCCATCCACCAATTCATTCTGATGGATGATGCCAGCTTCTACGAGGCTCTCTGCCGTGATGACAGCCCCCTCATCAAAGCCGTTCAAATCGTCTAAATTCACCACCGCATACTGCTTGGAAAACGGATTATGGAATCCGCGTTTCGGCAGAGTACGGAACAAAGGCATCTGACCACCTTCGAAACCCGGACGAACGCCGCCGCCACTACGCGAATTTTGTCCATCGCGACCGCGACCGGCGAATTTGCCCCAACCGGAGGAATGACCACGGCCGACGCGCTTACGCTCTTTGGTTTCGCCGCCACGTGCAGGCTTTAATTCATGTAATTTCATGATCGACCTCCTATTGTACTTCCTCGACATCAAGCATGAAACCAATCTTCTGGATAGCGCCACGAATGGACGGGTTATCCTCATGCTCAACCGTGCGACCGACTTTCGTCAAGCCTAACGCTTTCGCCGTTTTAATCTGTTTTTCTTGGCGGCCGATGAAGCTCTTCTTTAACGTGATTCTTAACATACTCATGGCCGGCCTCCTATTTCAGAATTTCTTCTACGCTCTTGCCACGCAGACGAGCAACCTGTTCAGCCGTTCTCATGGTGAGCAGTCCGTTCATCGTCGCATTAACGATGCTGCGCGCATTCGAAGAACCCAGCGATTTGGCGCGAATGTCGGTAATGCCCGCCATTTCGCAGACCGCACGCACCGGACCACCGGCAATAATTCCGGTACCTTCTTTTGCCGGCATCAACAGAACACGTCCAGCACCATCGCGGCCGATAATCGTATGCGGAATGGTGGTACCGACAAGCGGAACATTCACCATCGAGCGTTTGGCTTCTTCGGAACCTTTGCGGATCGCATCGGGTACTTCAAGCGACTTTCCTGTACCGATGCCGACACGTCCTTTTTTGTCGCCTACAACGACAATAGCGGCAAAACGGCCCGTACGACCACCTTTAGCGGTCTTGGAGACGCGGTTAATCGAGACGACTTTTTCTTCAAGCTCTTGCTTGTTGTCTTCTTTATACATGATTCCTCCTCCCCGGTTACAGCTTAAGGCCGGCTTCACGGGCGCCATCGGCAACCGCTTTTACCTTGCCGTGATAGATGTAGCCGGAGCGATCGAAGACGACCGTCTCAATGCCCTTTTCAAGAGCCTTCTTTCCTACTGCTTCGCCCACAGCTTTTGCGGACTCCACCGAGGAACCTTTAACTTCTACATCTTTGTCGAGTGTCGATGCCGAAACGAGCGTTACGCCGGCTTCATCATCGATAATCTGCGCATACATGTTCATATTGCTCTTATAGACGTTCAGGCGCGGACGATCCGCAGTGCCCGAAATCTTTTTGCGAACACGGGCATGACGCGCCAACCGATTTGCATTTTTTGTAGATTGTGCCATCTAAGCGCCTCCTTACTTGCCTGTTTTACCTTCTTTACGGCGTACCTGTTCTCCTTCATAAAGGATACCTTTGCCTTTGTACGGCTCAGGCAAACGCCATTTGCGAATATTGGCGGCATAATTGCCAACCTGTTGTTTATCCGCGCCTTTGACGATAATCGTGCGGTCGTCCGGCACTTCCGTGGTGATACCATCCGGATCAGCCATCTGCACCTGATGCGAGAAGCCGAGGTTCATCACCAGCGTTTTGCCCTGCTTCTGCGCACGATAACCGCTTCCTTCGATATGCATCTTCTTGGTGTAACCGGTGGTTACGCCTTCCAGCATGTTGGCAATCAACGTGCGATAGAGACCATGCATCGAGCGCGTCTTTTTCTCATCATCCGGACGAACAACATGCATCACATTGCCTTCCTGCTCAATTTTGAACATGGCGGGAAGCCGCTGCGAAAGTTCGCCGTTCGGTCCCTTGACCGTGACCGTGTTGGTATTGTCGACTGAAACGTCCACTTTTTCGGGGATGTCAATCGGCTTCAATCCAATTCTTGACATAATTACCTCCCCTTACCAAATGTAGCAGATCACTTCGCCGCCGACACCTTGTTCACGTGCCTGCTTATCCGTCAACACGCCGTGCGAAGTCGAAAGAATTGCCATGCCCAGACCATCCAAAACGCGAGGAACCTCGTTGGCGCGCACATAAACGCGACGACCAGGCTTGGAGATGCGTTTGAGACCGGAGATGACGCGCTGATCATCGACATATTTCAAGTCAATCGTGATCATGCCCTGCTTATTGTCTTCCACGACGGTGAATCCCTTGATGTATCCTTCATCCAACAGAATCTGTGCCAGATTCTTTTTCATATTGGATGCGGGAACTTCGACGGATTCGTGTTTTTTCATATTGCCATTGCGGATGCGTGTGAGCATATCCGCGATCGGATCTGTCATCATGTTTCTACCTCCTCCTCAGCTTACCAGCTGGCCTTTTTCACGCCGGGGATTTCCCCGCGATAAGCCAGTTCGCGGAAGCAGATGCGGCAAATACCGTACTTTTTGAGGACAGCGTGCGGACGTCCGCAGATGCTGCAGCGGGTATAGGCGCGCGTCGAAAACTTCGGTTTTCTCTGCTGTTTCGCAATCAATGATTTCTTTGCCATTTCTCCTCCTCTTACTTTGCGAACGGCATGCCCATGTGGCTGAGGAACGATTTGGCTTCCTCATCCGTCTGAGCGGATGTGACAATGATAATGTCCATACCGTGAATCGAATCCACATCGTCATAATTGATTTCCGGGAAGATGAGCTGTTCTTTTACGCCCATGGCATAATTGCCGCGCCCATCAAAAGACGTTGCGGAAACCCCGCGGAAATCGCGAACTCGCGGAAGCGCGATCGCAATCAACTTTTCGAGGAAATCATACATTTTCTTATGGCGAAGGGTGACTTTGGTCGCAATGGCTTGTCCTTCACGTAATTTGAAGTTCGCCACCGAGCGTTTCGCCTTAACAATTACCGGTTTTTGTCCCGTAATGACTTCGAGCTCGTGTGCAGCCGTTTCCAACACCTTCGGGTTGTCCTTGGCTTCTCCCATGGAGCAGTTGATGACAATTTTCTCCAACTTCGGCACCTGCATGATGTTGTCGTAGGAGAACTCTTTCATCAAAGCGGGCACGACCTCGTTTTTATACAGAGTATATAAAGTATTATCCATGGTCGTCCCCCTTACTTATCAAAACGGGTGTCGCTCTTCGTAGAAACGCGAACTTTCTTCCCGTCTTTGATTTCTGTATGTGTGCGCACCCCACGTTTTACTGCTTCATCATAAAGCAGAACATTCGAGGCATGGATAGGTCCTTCACGATGAATGAGTCCACCCGGCTCTTGCATGTTGCGTGGTTTTTTGTGCTTCACCTGCATATTGACGTCCTTAACGATGACCCGGTTCGCTTTCGGAAAAACCTGTAAAACCTCACCGACTTTTCCTTTATATTTGCCGGAGATCACCTGGACTTGATCACCTTTTTTAATGTGCATAGTCCACTCCTTACAGTACTTCCGGTGCGAGCGAAATAATCTTCATGTAGCCATTCTGTCTAAGCTCGCGCGTAACCGGTCCAAAAATACGTGTGCCGACAGGGTTTTTGTCGTCCTTGACGATGACCGCTGCGTTATCATCGAAACGAATCACGCTGCCATCCGGACGCGATACACCGTCTTTGCTGCGCACAACAACGGCGGTGACGACATCACCTTTTTTTACCGTACCGCCCGGTGTCGCATTCTTTACAGAGCAGCGAATTTGATCGCCAATGCGTGCATATTTACGACCGGTGCTACCGATGACGTGAATGACCAGGAGTTCTTTTGCGCCGGAGTTATCGGCAACCTTCAAACGACTTTCGTTCTGTAACATTGAAGCCCCCTCTCTTATTTCGCTTCTTCGAGGATTTCAACGAGGCGATAGCGTTTCGTTTTCGACAACGGACGCGTCTGCATGACCAAAACGCGGTCGCCGATTTTCGCCTGATTATTCTCGTCATGAGCCTTGATGCGGATGGTACGCTTCATCATCTTATGATATTCGGGATGCTTGACCAACGTGGCAATCTCCACCACGATCGTCTTATCCATGCTGTTGGAGACAACAACGCCGATTTTCTGTGGACGTTTGGATGTACGATTCTCCATCGGTTAAGCCTCCTTTCTTGCCGCAAGGGCGCGTTCTTGCTGAATCGTGCGTACACGCGCGATGTCTTTTTTTACCGTTCCGATCGCATTGGGATTCTCCAGCTGACCGGCAGCATTCTGGAAGCGAAGGTTGAACAACTCCTGCTTCAGATCCTGCAGCTTCTGACTGAGATCC
>QWCB01000527.1_pt1 | contig 42484 bp, 29 predicted proteins | sample 1972511 | NCBI WGS metagenome assembly QWCB01 (sample SAMN09866719, study PRJNA288562) | Human gut metagenome isolate term5_stool, whole genome shotgun sequencing... | isolation source: gut | host: Homo sapiens | place: USA: California | reverse complement strand
TAGGTGCGCGTGGTAGTTTTCGGGGGACGAGAGTCCTGCCGGTAGCAGCCCCTTTTAGGGGCATAAGCAAACCGCCGGCTTAGCCGGCGGTGCTGATTTTAAAAAAGCCACGAAAAACTCACAGCATTCAGCTGATAATTTTCAGAGACTTTTATCTATCAAGGAATTTTCAAGGCAGTCGTATAATGACTCCCATTATCTTTGATTCATCACCCAGGTTGAACGCGACAATATAAAAAAGGCAGAAAGCGTCACAATTACAGCAGCTCGCGCAGGACGAGATCGCTGACGCCGGGGTGGACACGTTCGAGCCGCAGAATGCGGGGATCGTGGGCATAGTTTTCTTCGATGAATTTTTGCAGGGAATCGCCATGGTGATAGCCATGGATCAGGCGAATGCGGTAGAGGCCGTAGACATTTTTCAGAGCCGCTTCAATTTTAATCTGGGCTTGATACCGGTTAAGGCCGTGCAGGTCGATTTCTTTCATGGCGCTGGGCATAACGTGCCTTAAAAAACTGAAGGGCGGTTGATTCGCCGCTCGAACTCCGACATATCCCATTGATTACGGATGGCGATGCCCAGGGGGAGGTCGGGATAAATCCCATAGCGCTGGAAAAAGGTTTCCAGGGGCATTTTGCTTTCCTGCAGGTATTTGATAATCGCTGCGAGAAAGTGCCGGGTGTTGGGCATGGAGAGTTCGGATATCAGGGCGAGGTGCGGCCAGTCGAAGCGCTGAGGTCCTAGCCGTAAGCTTTTAAACCATTGCTCCGTTTGCTCGGATTCCTGCGGGGAGAGATTGCCGGTCTGTTTGGCCAGAATATGGCAGAGCTCCGCCAGGCCTTTTTGTACGGTCGAGCGAGGGTAGGCAAATTGCAGGGTGAGCCAGCCCTGCAGGTAGAGATAGTGGCTGGCTCGCATCATGATGATGGAGATGAGCCGGTCAACCTCGGCGCCCCGTGTTAAAGTGGCAAGGGCAGGGAAGAGGACGGCGAGATCCCGATAGTTGAGGGAAAATGCAAACTCGCTCAGGGCGTGCTTGTCTGCACAATGGTTGATCTGGGCAATGAGCCAGGTGCGATGAGCCTGTTGCTGGGCCAGCTGCATTTCGCGCGGGAGAGGCAGCGACTGACGGCCAAAGGTGACGGCGTCGGCAAAGCTTTCCAGGCTGGAGTTGCTGCGCGGCACAAAAAATGGTGGGCGCAGCGTTCCGCTCCTGATCGGGCGCATTTGCAGACCCGATGGAGAAGCCACCAAGCTGTTTTGGCTGTCCTTTATACGCTCGCTGCCGTGACCTTCCCTGCTTTTGGCAGCGGCAGATGGAAGAGGTAAATCCCTGGCGATGGCTGAGTTTTCCGGGGGCGTGAAATGACTTTCGGGAACAGGTGCTGAGCCTGCTGTTTTCTGCGTATCATGCGTATTAGCAGCTCTTTTCAGTCCGGAGGATCTTTCCTCTTTTTTGCTTCCGTCCGGGTGCTCGCTCGCACCTTCACTCAGGACGTCTCCAGTTCTTTGAGACTTTCCAGACCGCTCTATATCCCCTGGCTTTTGAAAGTCATCAAGCCTCTGGGCTTCACCAGGCCTTTGAAATTCCATCGGTCTTTGAATTTTCCCAGACTGCTGAGACTGCAGAGACTGTAGCGGTCTCTTAATTTCACCAGCCCTTAGAGATTCCTTTGGTCTTTGAGCATCGCCAGGCGTTTGAGGCTCGGCTGAGCTTTGTATTTCCCAGGAGTTATGAGCTTCTTCAGTTTGTTGAGACTGGTCGGCCTCCAGGGCAGTTGATATTAACTCAGCTTTCAGCCCTGCTTCCCCGTCCTGCTCCTCGGCAAACCAGGTAGCTTTGGGCTGTAACCTGACCCTGCGAACGCCAGAAGGCGAACCCCCAAGAACGCCTGAAGGTGAAACTTCGGCAAATGAACCTCCAGAAGGCCAAACGCCAGAAGGTGATCCCCCGGCAGGTGGAGCGCCGGAAGCGATTTTTTCTTCGCGCGGCGCAGGCTTTTTGCTTTCCTCAGCAAAAAGAGAGCGGGCGAAGTCCCGCATGGGGTTACGTTGGACGGCCAGAAAGGGATCGGGAAACTCGGGATGCTGGGGCATCGGTGATTACTCCTTTTTGCCGGGGCGAAGCGCCACGGGAAGGGCATCGACCGCATCTCGAATTGCGGAAGCTGTAAAGATAAGACGCTCCACAACTTCGGCAAGTCCCTGGTCGAAGCTTTTCAGAGTCTGATTAACATAGACCGCAGACTCCTGAGTAAAATTTTTGCTGCTCAGGCGAAGCGTCTCGCTGATCTCCTTCAGCTCGCTGATCAGATTGCTCAGCCGTTCATGGAGATCATCATTCTGACGCCCCTGTTCATCCTGCATCTCATGGATCAGTTGTAAAATTTCACTGCTGCCCTGGAGGTTCTGACTAAGAACGGTTGTCGAGTTTTCCATGGAGATGGCGAGCTGCTTGATCTTTTCGCTGAGGCCATATTCTTCACCCGCATAGGTTTTGCTCATGGCTTTGCTGCTTTCGCTGACCACGCGGATATTATCCGATAGCTCCAGCATTTCGTTGGCCAGATCATTTTTGGCCTGACCCATAAGCAGCAGCGAATCACGGATGTCTTTATTGAGGGCGATGTTTTCGTCGCGTGAAGTTTGAAGGACATCAATACTGCTCTGGACGAAGGATTGTGTATCGGCCATCACCCGATTAAGACGATCCAGCTCCATCTTGAGGGGGTTGAGTTCGCGCGCCAGAGAGGCTGCAACAGAGGCGGAAAAGGTTCCGGCCAGGCTTTCCATCCCCTGCATCTGACGTTGATCCAGATGGGTCGCAAGGTCGGCGAGGACATTGGCAGACTGCCTTATGGGAGGCGAAATTTCATCCTTCATGATGCGGGAAACCGCTTTATAAATGCCGCTGCCAAAGTCGGCGTCGGCCATTTTCTGAGCAATGCCCTGGAAGTCACGAAAACTCTCATTCACCCGCTGCTCATGCTCGGCCAGGCTTTCAACCAGCAAGGCGGCCCCGCGGTTATCGTCGTAGACCGGAAGCACTTCGCAGATCTGCGTGCGGAAACCCTCCTGAGCCTGGCTCAGTTCACGCCTCAATTCAAGAGAGCCGTTGGCCAGCACTGCGGCAATAATACAGGCGAAGACCAGAGGAATCAGTGCAAGACCCTTCTGGAAGCCGACAGCGCTGATGGCGATAAAAAGGTAAAGGAAAAGTGCAGACAGCAAGCCCAGTGAGGCGATGGTGATGGAAGGGCTAAAACTCAGGGCGGAGCGGGCTTCGGCGGAAATAAAATTCTCACTCATGGAAAGTCCGTCGAGCGGGGGCATCCAGCGCCCGCCATAACGCAGCACACTGACGCGTTTAAGAGCCTGCCAGGCGCTGCTCAGGCGCTTTTTTCCCAGAGCTTCAATCGCTTCTGTGACCGCCGGAAGGTTTTCCATGCTGCAGTTTTCCATCTTTTCCAGATGGCTGCTGAGTTCTTCTGTGGCTTCAGCGAGTGCCGCGCGTGCCGCAGAGATTTTACGCTGATAGATGAACCCGCAAATCACTAAGACCAGGGGCATCCCCATGGCAAAAAAGGCAACAATGACCTGAGATAAGCGGGCAGGTGAAATGGCGCTCTGAACGCTCAGAAAAAATGGAGCAGCAATCATGCGAGCAATCATGCGACTTACCTCCTCAAGACTCCCTTTAGATAAAAGCACGTTGTGCGTGTAGTCCCTGATATTATAACACTTTGCTGCAGGCCCTTTTTCATTGACAGAGGTGGGTAAGAATCGATAAAATCATACTGATTTTGTGCGACCTGGCGGGGTTGTGTCCGTCCATGACGCGAGAGGGAAGGAACGAACAAACAATGTCAACCAAGTATATTTTTGTGACCGGCGGTGTCGTTTCCGGCCTGGGAAAAGGCATTACGGCCTCGGTTCTGGGCTGCCTTTTACAGGCGCGGGGGCTGAGCGTTCGCAATCAGAAGTTTGATCCTTACATCAATGTGGATCCGGCCCTGATGAGCCCGATTCAGCACGGCGAAATTTTCGTGACAGAAGATGGCGCCGAAACGGATTTGGATATCGGTCACTACGAGCGCTTCACGAACGTCGATCTCTCCGCAGAAAGTGACATCACCTCCGGGATGATCTACCGCGACGTCATCCAGCGTGAACGTGAAGGCGGTTACAATGGGGCCACTGTTCAGGTTGTTCCACACATTATAAATGAAATTAAAGAGCATATTTTTAATATCAGCCGTCAGAAGGATCCCGATGTGGTCATTTCGGAAATCGGAGGCACGGTCGGCGACATGGAGAGCCAGTCCTATCTGGAGGCGATCCGTCAGGTGAGCTATCAGGTTGGCCGCGAAAATTGCCTTTTTATCCACGTCTGCCTGCTGCCTTATCTGGTGAAATCCAAAGAAATCAAAACCAAGCCGACCCAGCACTCGGTACAGAAACTCCTCTCTTACGGCATTCAGCCGGATATCCTGGTCTGCCGCACCGAGGTGCCCATGGATCAGAGCATTCGCAAAAAACTGGCGCTCTATTGCAACGTACCGGTCGAGTGCGTGATCGAAAACGTCGATGTCGATACGGTTTATGAGCTTCCCATGTATTTTGAAAGACAGGGGCTGGCCAGTCAGGTCTGCAAACGTCTGGGGCTTGCTCAGTTTGTCGAACCGGATTTGAGCTCCTGGGAAAACATTCTCGACAAAATCAGCAATTCCCATCGGGTGCTGACCTTCGCTATCTGCGGCAAATACACGGCTCTGCACGATGCTTATTATTCGGTTGTGGAAGCTCTGGAGCACGCCTGTATCGATCGGGAAATTCAGATGGCCCTCAATTGGGTGGATTCAGAAAAACTTGAAGAATCCAGCGATGAGGAACTCGACGAGGTCTTTAAAGATAACGATGCCATCCTGATCCCGGGAGGTTTCGGTCCCCGCGGCATGGAAGGCATGATTAAAGTGGCCTCCTACGCCCGACGTAAGGAAATTCCCTTCCTCGGCATCGGACTTGGCATGGAAATGGCCGTGGTCGAAATCGCTCGAAATCTCGCGAATATCAAAGATGCGCACACGGATGAGTGCGAGCACTGCTGCAGCAATGTTTTCTACTACGCCTGCCTGAGCGCCGAGCAGCAGGCGCACATCGACCAGATTCCTTTCCCTGACCAGCCGATGCGTCGTGGGGCTTACCCCATGGTTTTAGAGGAGGGGAGCCTGCTCCACCGTCTCTATGGCACGACAGAAGCCTCGGAGCGCCATCACCATCGGCGGGAATTTAATTTTGCCTATCAGGGTCCGCTGCTCCAGGCAGGGCTTCGTTTCAGCGGAGTTTCGCCCGACGGCAAATTCCTGGAAGCCGTGGAACTGCCTGGTCATCCCTTCTATGCGGCCACCATTGCCCATCCTGAGTTTAAGTCCCGTCCGGCAAAGCCCCACCCGCTCTTCCGCGGTCTTGTGGCAGCGGCTTTGAAGAGAAGAAACGAAAAATAATGTCAGAGGCTGCGGCCCGCGAGTTTTCTTCCTCACTTAGACTCGCGGGCCTTGCCTTATACTGGAGAAAGGAGCACTTCATGTCTGTGGTTTTTGATCAACTGTCACGCACTTTCAGTGAATTTCTATTGCTGCCCAATCTCACTTCGGTCGACTGTACCCCTGACAGAGTTCAGCTGGACAGCCCCATGGTTCGCTTTAAAAAAGGCGAGGAATCCCCTCTGCGACTGAATATTCCCTTTACTTCTGCGATTATGCAGGCGGTTTCAGATGACAAGATGGCTATAGCGCTGGCCCGCAACGGTGGCCTTTCCTTTATCTACGGTTCGCAGCCTGTAGAACGACAGGCGGAGATGGTGCATCGGGTTAAATCCTATAAAGCCGGTTTTGTCCCATCAGACAGCAATCTGACGCCCGATCATACGCTGGAGGATATCCTGGAGCTTAAAGAGAGGACGGGCCACTCGACCGTCGCCATCACCGATGACGGCAGTCCTGACGGCAAACTTCTCGGGCTGGTCACCTCGCGGGATTACCGCATTTCCCGTCTTTCTACCGATACTAAAATCCGTGATTTTATGACGCCCATGGATCAGATTATTTACGCCGAAGCCGGGGTGAGTCTGACCGAAGCGAACGACATCATCTGGGAACACAAGCTCAATCAGCTTCCTGTGATCGATAAGGATGGCCATTTGCTGGCCCTGGTTTTCCGTAAGGATTATGACGACCACAAGGAGAATCCGCTGGAGTTGCTTGACTCGCATAAACGCCTGCTCTGCGGAGCCGGAATCAACACCCGCGATTATAAGGAACGCGTTCCGGCCCTGATTGAGGCCGGTGCAGATGTGCTCTGCATGGATTCTTCCGATGGCTTCTCCGAATGGCAGCGCGACTGTCTCGCGTGGATCCACAACAATTATGGCTCTTCCGTTTACGTTGGGGCGGGCAATGTGGTCGATGCTGAGGGCTTTAACTATCTGGCGGAAGCTGGAGCTGACTTTATCAAAATCGGTATTGGCGGCGGCTCCATCTGCATTACCCGGGAGCAGAAGGGCATAGGCTGCGGTCAGGCCTCCGCTGTGATGGCTGTGGCCAAAGCACGGGATGCCTGGCTGGAAAAGACCGGGGAGTACATTCCCATTTGTTCAGACGGGGGCATCGTCTATGACTACCACATGGCTCTCGCCCTCGCCATGGGTGCGGACTTCCTCATGTTTGGCCGCTATTTTGCCCGCTTTGATGAAGCTCCCGGACGCCTGATCTCCTTAAAGGGCAGCTATGTGAAAGAGTACTGGGGCGAAGGTTCCAACCGCGCCCGCAACTGGCAGCGCTATGATGCAGGTGGCAAAGGAGGACGCATGGCCTTTGAAGAAGGCGTCGATTCGTATGTCCCCTATGCCGGGCCGCTCAAAGAGAACGTACGGGCCTCTCTGGCGAAAATCAAGGCCACCATGGTTTCCTGCGGCTCCCTCTCTATCCCGGAGTTTCAGCGGAAAGCCCGCCTCGTGGTCGTTTCGCCGACGAGTATCGTAGAGGGCGGCGCACACGATGTAATCCGCAAGGAAAATGAGCTGCGCTGAGAAAGCAGCCTGTACAACTAAGGCAGAGAAGAAAATTTTCACAAAGTCGCGTGACAGAAGCGGCTGAAATGGTATAGTCTTCTAAGAAAATGTTCTGAAAACTATAGAAAGAGGAATATGCATGGCCAATGAAGTTTTTGATATGACCCTGGAGGGCATTCAGGATCTGCAAAAAGAACTGGACGAACGCAAGGGAACTATTTCCCTCGAGATCGCTGAACGACTGAAAGAGGCGCGTTCTCAGGGGGATCTATCGGAAAACTCTGAATATGATGATGCCAAAGAAGCCCAGGCCAACAACGAGTTTCGCATTGCCGAAATCGAAAAAATTCTGAAAAACGCCCGCGTTATCGACGAGTCGGAAATTTCCAACAAAGAGGTGACGCTCGGCTCCAAGGTTCTGATAAAAGACGTTGCCGACGGCGAAGAAGAAGAATATGTTCTGGTCAGCGCCCGTGAAGAAGATATTTTCAGCGGCAAAATTTCCAATGAATCCCCCGTCGGCTCGGCCATTCTCGGCAAGAAAAAAGGCGAACTGGTGCACGTTAAAACGCCCATGGGGACGATGGATTATAAGATTATCAAAATCGGCAGGCCTTAATCCCGGGGGATAAAGGATAAGAGCCGAGTGAGGAAGATGAGAGAAGGAAAGCAGGACTTTATGGCAGAAGATAGAAGAGAACTGAGCGAACAGGAACAGTTCCGTCTGGATAAATTACTGGCTCTTGAGGCCGCGGGCGAGCTCCCTTTTACAATCACAAAAAGCGCACAGGACACCCACAGCAGCCAGATCACCGAAAATTTTGACGCCTGTGAAGGCAAGACGGTCTGTGTAGCCGGGCGCATCATGAGCAAGCGCGGTATGGGCAAAGTGAGCTTTGTCGATTTGCAGGACCGCGCGGGGCGCATTCAGATTTTCAGCAAGATCGACAAGCTGGGCGAAGAGAACTACAAAGCCTGGCAAAATCTCGACATCGGCGATCTGGTCGAAGTGACGGGAGAAGTATTCCGGACCCAGCGCGGAGAAATTTCTATCCGCAACGCAGCATACAAGCTGCTGGCCAAATCCCTGCGCCCTCTGCCCGAAAAATTCCACGGCCTGCAGGACACGGATACGCGCTATCGCAAGCGTTATCTGGATCTTATTGTGAATCCGGCAGTCCAGGACACCTTTATCAAGCGTTCGAAGATTATTTCCATTTTCCGCCGGGAACTGGATAAGCTCGACTATATTGAAGTGGAAACTCCGCTGCTCAACGTGATTGCCGGCGGGGCGACGGCGCGTCCCTTTGTGACTCACCACAATGCTCTCGACATGGATCTCTTTCTGCGCATCTCGCCGGAACTTTACCTGAAACGCCTGATTATCGGCGGTTTGGAGCGTGTCTACGAAATCGGCCGCAATTTCCGTAACGAGGGCATTGACGTCCGCCACAACCCCGAGTTCACGATGATCGAGCTCTATCAGGCCTATACCGATTATCATGGCATGATGGATATGGCCGAACACCTGATCACCACGGCCTGCCAGGAAGTCAACGGAACGCTGAAAATCAGCTATGATGGCTGTGATCTCGATCTGACGCCGCCCTTCCGCCGCCTCAGCATGAATGACGCCATTAAAGAAACCTGCGGCGTCGATTTTTATCAGGTCAAAGATGTCGAAGAGGCACGGCAACTCGCCATCGAGCACAAGCTTGAGGATCTCAAGGACACCATGGGCAAGGGCGACATCATGAATCTCTTCTTTGAGCAGAAATGTGAAGCCCTCCTGATTCAGCCGACCTTTATTTATGATTATCCGATCGAGATTTCGCCCCTGACCAAGAAAAAGCCCGGCCATCCCGATATCGTCGAGCGCTTTGAACTCTTTATTCATGGCATGGAATTCGGCAACGCCTATTCCGAATTGAATGATCCCCGCGATCAGCGCGAGCGCTTCGCCGCTCAGCTGAAAAAGCGCACGGAGGGCGATGACGAGGCCAATATTCCGGATGAAGATTATGTCGAAGCAATGGAATACGGCCTGCCGCCCACCGGAGGCCTTGGCATCGGCATCGACCGCGTGGTCATGCTGCTCACCAATAACAGCTCCATCCGCGATGTCCTGCTGTTCCCAACGATGAAACCCCTCGACAAAAACGTCGCTGCAAAAGCGGACGGGACCGGGCAGAACGCTGCAGCTATTTCAGCTTTCGTTAACCCGGCGGATATGAGCCGATTTGCACAGAGCAGTGAAACTACGACTATTCCTGCAGAAGCCATCGATTTCAGCAAGGTCGAAATTGAACCGCTCTTTGAGGATTTCGTTGACTTTGAGACCTTTGCCAAATCTGACTTCCGCGCCGTCAAGGTCAAAGAATGCGAGGCAGTCAAAAAGTCCAAAAAGCTTCTGAAATTCGTCCTCGACGACGGCACAGGTGTTGACCGGATCATCCTGAGCGGGATTCACGAAACATACGAACCCGAAGAACTGCTCGGCAAGACCCTCCTCGCCATCACCAACCTGCCACCCCGAAAAATGATGGGCATCGATTCCTGCGGCATGATTATCTCCGCCGTACACCACGAAGACGGCGTCGAAAAACTCCGCTGCCTGATGCTCGATCCCCGCATCCCCGCCGGTGCAAAAATGTACTAAACCGGCTCTGCCCAACTTGGCAGACAGGCCCGCTGAGAAAGCGCGCACAACAACGCCGCCTTTCCAGCTGATAAAACTCGCAAATATGGCTCCAGGCAGCCAGGCCCGCAGGGTAGCTCGTGCCTCCTCAGCCAACCTGGGGAAAACGCAGCAAACCTTAGTTGCCCGTAAACATCACATTAGCATAGTCAAAAGCCCGCTGACACCCCTCAGCGGACTTTAATTGCTTGCATGAAGAATTTTCCGCAACTGGCAAGAAGAATTTTTTGGAATTAGTATCAAGAAATTTTGCGACACTTGGTAAGAAGAATTTTCCCACTTTAATTTGAACAGCTCAGGCTTTCCACTGCTGACCGTGATCGACTGTTTTCCAAGGGTACTGAACTTTTACAGGTGTTTTCACTCGTTATAGGTGATTTAACTCAACTACACACCATCAGTTCATTCGGATTTTCTGAATTTCGGACAAAATTTCAAGTTGTGGATGGAGTGTCCGGGCTGCCAGCTTGCTCTCATTTCGGTTTTTCAGAATTTTGGACAAAATTTCAAGTGATGGATGGTTAGTCTCAGCGAACTAAGGCTTAAACCATCCATTACTTGAGAACTTGCTCGCCGAACCATCCACTACTTAGAATCTTGCACGCGGGCCCGTCCACTAGTTGCTAACTTGCATGAAAAACAGAAAAACCAAAGCAAAACCATCCATTAGTTGCTACGTTGCACATAAATAAGAAAGAGGCGTGCTGACAAAATCCTGGATGGCCGCAAAACCTTTCACGCTACTTGCTCAAAGCCTTGAAGCCACGCTACTTGCTCAAAGCTCTGGAACTTCCAGGCCAACCTCCAGGTAAAGGGAGGCTTTTTCATTTTCATCGAGTGCGCGCCACTCGCCTGAGTCAAGGAGGGGATCGAGCGACAGGGAGCCTTCTCGGATTCGTGTGAGGCTTGTGACTTCGCGTCCCAGGGCGGCAAGCATGCGCTTGACCTGATGAAAGCGCCCTTCGCAGATCACGAGCAGGGCCTCATCCTCAGCCAGGCTGCGGCGCTCGGCGACAACTTGGCGGCAGCTCTCAAGGAGAGCAGTCCTGAGCTTTTCGGCCTCGGCGGCTTTGAGCGCTCCCGGCGCGAAGGTGGATCCGATAAGTTCCTCGAAATAACATCCGGGCTGATCCCGATCGAGCTTTTTTTCCGCTGACAGAGGCAGAAGCAGCGCAGCGGGGAGGGTAGGTCCATCATCAAGGGCAAGTCCTGCGGCGCAATTGAGCACATCTTCCTTGCTAAGGGGCAAGCCGCTGTAGCTCAGCCGATAAACTTTGGGAATGAGATGCCTGGGAGAGCAGAGGCGGTGATTCAGGGTGCCGTCATTAGTCCAAAGGAGCAGGCCGCTCGTATCTTTGTCCAGACGGCCGACAGGGACAAGTCCGCGCTCCAGCATCTCTTCCGGCAGATCATCAGCGGCGGTCGCTTCGCGTCGGTCGACTCTGGCGGTCAGCACGGAGGGCCTTTTATTCATCATGATAAACAAGGTGAGCTGGATCTCCAGGGGCTGACCGTCCAGCAGCAGCTCTTTGGCCTCCTCGGCGCTCACTTTTGTCGCGGCATTGCCGATCGTCTGATTCCCCAAACGAATCCGCCCATCACGACAGAGCTTTTTAATGTCTTTCCTGCTGCCGCAGAAGGAGGCTGCGAGGAGTTTATCAATGCGATAGCTGCTTTTGCCGGATAATTGGGTGGACACAGGATTTTGAGCGGTGGAGACTTTTGTATGAGCGGCTTTTTGAGAAGACATCTTTACCTCACATGATTTTTCGGCCTGATCCGCATCTGCTGTAGCTGTTATAGGGCATTTTGTTTCTGGAGTATCCATTTTGCGTGGCTCCCTCTTATGAGCTTATCTTTTTTTCTGAACGGCTTCGGGAGAATCTGTGAAAAGCTTTTCCCTGCGAGAAATTAAGTTGGCGGCAGACCCTCGATTTTTCTGAACGGCTTCTGACAGAGCTCTTGTCGAGCGCTGTTCAGAAGCGGCCTTTACATGAAAGACATTATTACTCGTATGTGCTTCCAACAAAGTTTCACTTTCTATTTGAAAATTTTCCATTCAAGAATAGCAGAAGCCTGTCCTTTTTGCCCGACATTACCTCGAATTTACATGGACATGATCTTTCTCTAAAACTTCTTCCCTAAGCTGGAGGAGATAGAAGTTTTCAAAACAGAGCAGTCAGACTAAATGGTTTTCTCAAATAGTTTTCGAAAGCTGTGAAGATGGGTAAAGCTGTGAAAACGGATAAAGCCGTGAAGCTGGATCAATCATATCGAAATGATTCGGAACCAAACCATGCTATCGATAAAGCAGAAAGAAGGATGCAGGCAAAGATGATGCAGGCGGAAAGGAGATGGGGAAGGCATGACGCAAATTAACGAGCAGCAGCGCACAGACTCATCGTTGCAAAGCAATATGCAGACAAAAGCTCAGCGAAGGATCAAGAATACGGATCGTTTTGCCCGTGGCTGCTTTACGGTCGCTGGCTGGCTCGCCGGGCTGATGATTATTCTGATATTTTTCTTCGTGGCCAGCCGCGGCATCCGAGTTTTTTTGCCCTCGTATGGAGCAGAGCAGCAAAACATCTGGGACTTCCTGCTGGGCATGCGCTGGCGCGCGGATAATCAGGTTTATGGCGTGGCCTTCATTATTGTGAACACTTTGGTCAGTGCTTTTGGTGCGGCTCTGCTGTCTTTTCCGCTCTCTGTCGTCACGGCGCTGATGATTACCCGTATGGCCCCGCCGCGTGTGGGTACCCTCCTGACCACCGTGGTAGAAGTGCTGGCGTCCATTCCTTCAGTGGTTTTCGGCGTCTTTGCTTCGGCCGTCATCACACGCTTTGTCGATTCTCTGGCTAGCCTTTTCGGGCAGACGACAGCGGGTGGTAATGCTATGCTGACCACGATGATTTTGCTGGCCATGATGATTTTTCCAACCATGACCGATATTGCCATCGTCTCGATTCAGGCAGTGCCGGATTCTTTAATTCAGGCTTCGCTGGCCGTGGGGGCCACGACCATGCAGACCAATTACAAAATGATCCTGCGTGCGGCGCGGTCGGGGATTTTCAGCGGACTGGTGCTGGGTCTGGGACGAGCCTTCGGTGAAGCGACGGCTGTCTCCATGGTGGCGGGCAATGCTTACACAGGGCCGAGCGTCAATCTTTTCGAATCAACGCGTACCTTGACATCGACCATGCTGACGGGACTGAAAGAAACGACCGGTCTGGATTATGACATTCGTTTTTCCGTAGGCATTGTCCTGATGATCCTCATTCTCATCACCAACAGCATGATCTTCCTGATTAAGCGAAAAGTGGGAGGAGGCAGCGAGCATGAGCAGTAGAAAAATGCTTAGTGAGCGTGTCCAGATCTTCCTGATTAGGCGAAAAGTCAGAGGAGGCAGTGAACATGAGCAGTAGAAGAAAGCTGAGCGACCGCGGCCTGTTCCTGATGAGCTGGATTTTTTCCGCGATTTCTGTGGCGGTGCTGGTGATCATCCTGACCTATATTTTCCGAACAGGCTGGTCCGTACTCAGCCCGGATTTCATTAAGAACAATTATCGCTCCGACAGTTTTTATGCACTGCTGGAAGAGGCTCCGGCAAGCGATTTTACGGCTCCGGTGGAGCTTCCCGAAGGAGCGGCTTTCTCGAGAAAATTCGGCTTTGCTCTGAGTGACGCGAAGGATAAACAGAATAATGATGTCACGCAGCTGGTTTATCTGGATTCTGAAAGTCCTCTGAATGAGGCGGTCATGGACTCGGCAGGGGTTGATCTTGCCCCGAAGGGCGAGGCGATTCGCCCCCCGGAAGGTCTCATTATCGACAGAATCCAATTTCTTGACGCGCAGGGTGAAAAGGGAGAGGTCGGTTCCAAAAAACAGATGGACGCCCAAAACTCCATCGACTTGCTCGATGAAGAGGCCGCAAGCCTGGTCAAATTCCATGGACTGACGATGGGCGGCGGTATTCGCGGTTCCCTCCTGACGACACTGATCCTGATTGTGCTCACGCTCATTATCGCCATACCGCTGGGCATTGCTGCCGCGGTCTGGCTGAATGAGCTTGCCCCGAAAAATAAGACCACGGTCCTCCTGCGTACGGGGGTAGATATGCTCTCCGGCGTGCCCTCGATCATTTTTGGCCTCATGGGCATGACCATGCTTTTTGAGATCACGAGACTTTTTGGCATTACGGAACAGAGTATTGTTCTGGGTGCCCTGACTATGTCAGTAGTTCTGCTGCCGCTGGTGATTCGACAGACAGAGGAAGCCCTGAAAACGGTGCCGGTCTCTATGCGTATGGGTTCGCTCTCGCTGGGAGCTTCGCGGACGCAGACGATTTTCCGTGTGGTTCTGCCCCAGGCTCTGCCCGGCATCGTCACCGCGATTCTGCTCTCGATGAGCCGCATCATCGGCGAATCCGCAGCGCTCATCTATACCATGGGGACAGCTATTGTTGATCATCCCCAGCTGCACCGGGGAGCAACGACACTGGCCCTGCATATCTGGAAAGTCATGAGCGGGGAGCAGCCTGATTTCCAAATGGCGGCCGGTATATCCATCGTCATCCTCGGGATGGTTCTGTTCATGAATTTAATCACACGTCTGCTTCTCCGGCGTTTTCGGAGGAATTAGCTGGGGAGGATAAGCTCGCTTACAAAAGCGCAGGGATGGCTTTAGTCCAGCTCACAGTTGAAATGAATCCCGGGTTAATGAATTTAGACCAGACCAAAGATCAAAAGAAGCAAAGCTTAACGAATTTAGTCCAGTCCACAGATGGAAAGGAAACAAGGGTTTTATGAATAAAGAAAAGCAGATAGACCTGGAACAAGCCCTTAAGAGTTCGGCCTCAGAAAGGCCAGCGTCAGAAGCGACAGTCAAGCCGCGTACAGCGGAGTCGCGACAGGCGGAATCCCGGCAGGCAGGTCCCCTGCCTTCTGAGTTGCAGCAGGAGGGGCTCCAGCCAGCGGAGATCATGGCGGACGTGAAGAATCTTGAACTTTATTATGGAGATTTTCACGCTCTGAAAGATATCAACATCACCATTCCTGAGCGCCAGGTGACCGCCTTTATCGGACCTTCCGGCTGCGGTAAGTCAACGCTCCTGCGTTGTTTTAACCGGATGAACGATCTCATTGAGAGCTGCCATATTCAGGGCGAAATCCACATTAAAGGAAAAAATATACTCAGCCCTGAGACGGACGTGGTGTCGCTTCGCACCCATGTCGGCATGGTTTTTCAGCAGCCCAATCCCTTCCCCATGAGCATTTACGACAATATTGCCTATGGCCTGCGCTGTCAGGGGATTCGCGATAAACAGCTGATCGCGGAACGGGTGGAAAGCTCGCTCAAAAAAGCGGCTCTCTGGGAGGAAGTCAAAGATCACCTGAATCGCTCGGCGACCCGTCTCTCCGGCGGCCAGCAGCAGAGGCTTTGCATTGCCCGGGCGATTGCCCTGCAGCCGACACTCCTGCTCATGGATGAGCCAACTTCGGCACTTGACCCGATGGCCACCTCGAAGATCGAGGACCTGGTCGAAGAATTGAAAGCGGACTACACCACCATTATCGTGACCCACTCGATGAGTCAGGCGGCCCGTGTCAGTGACCGTACGGCCTTCTTTCTTCTTGGCGAAATTGTGGAAACAGGCAGCACCGAACAGATTTTCCACAAGCCGGAGGATCCGCGTACAGAAGCTTATATCAGCGGGAAATTTGGTTGATGCTGGAAATTCGGCCTGCTGTGCGCCTGTTCCTGTCGGTATGAGCATTTTCCCGGAGCAAGAACCGTGCAGGACATCCAACGTTCAGGCTCATGGGAGAAAGGCGCAAGTGTCTGTGGTTTTCAGCACCTGAATGCTTATAATTTAATAGATTTTATACAATGATTAAAAATTATTAAAGCGTTAAACAAATATAATGAGAAAAGAGCCGGAAAGGATTTTCATATGGCACAGCGAAAAGAATATACAAGGGAACTCAAAGAACTTCATGAGAGTATGATCCGCCTGGGTTCACGCGTTGAGACGGCCCTGGATCTGGCTGCTCAGGCGGTGAAGACCTGTGATGAAAAAATTTGTAAACAGGTCATCGAGGGCGACGATGAGATTGACCTTCTCAGTGAGGAGATCGACCGCAACTGCGTCTTGCTGATCGCCCGCCAACAGCCCGTGGCCAGCGACCTCCGGGATATCACCAGCGATCTCAAACTGGTGGCGGATCTGGAGAGAATGGCCGATCATGCCGAGGATATCTGTGAGCATGTGCTGCATATCAGGGAGGGTCAGCAGCGTGTTCCCGCTCCTGCCAGGCTGCTGCAGATGTTTCAGGCCTGTAAAAACATGACGGCCCGCTCGCTCGATGCCTATGTCACCCGCAGCCGCGAGCAGGCGCTAAAAGTTCTGAGCATGGATGAGGAAGTGGATGAGCTTTATCATGAGCTGCGCCGGGAAATTCCGGAATTGATGCGCGAGCAGCCGGAGCTTATTGACAGTTATATCGAATGGCTCATGATCGCCAAGCATATCGAACGCTTTGCCGATCATGCGGAAAATGTTGCGGAATGGGTCATTTACTATCTCGACGGCAAGTTTGATATTCATGGCTGAAAGCAACACAATACCCATGATTGAAAGAAAGACAGCATTCATGACTGAAAGGATCGCTTTGAGACCCAGGGCTGAAAGAAACGGGGGGACAATGCATGGCCAGACCGCTGATTTTGATCGTGGAAGATGAGCGGAGTATCGCTGAGCTTTTGGAATTTAATCTCCAGAATGAGGGCTACGCCTGCCGGAGCTTTGGCTGTGGGCGGGAGCTTTTTGCGGCTCTTCAGGAAGATAAGAGCAGCGCCGTCAGTCTCTTTATTCTCGACATCATGCTGCCCGATATGGATGGTTTTGAAATCTGCCGCCGCCTGCGTGCCGATGAGGCTTTTGCACAGAGCGCCGTACTGATGCTGACCGCCCGCAGCAGTGAGGACGATAAGGTACGTGGCCTGGAAAGTGGGGCCGATGACTATCTGACCAAACCTTTCGGCATCCGCGAATTTCTGGCCCGGGTGAGGGCCTTGCTGCGCCGCAGCAGTCGCCTGAGCCAGAACGGAGAAAATCCCGCCGGGCTCTCCTCGCCGGACTCAGCTCGCTTTGCAAGCTCCCTTGCAGCCTCTTCACAGGAACCGTCCCCAGGTTCAGCCTCAGGCGCAGCGCCTTTTAAGGCAGAGGAGGACCTGCGGAGTCGAATTGTCTGTGCCGATCTCCTGCTGGATGACGCCAGGCATCTTGTGTTTAAGGGCGATGAAGAACTCGAAATGACCAACCGCGAGTATGAGCTTCTGAAATTCCTCATGCTGCACCGGGGAAATGCCTACAGCCGCGATGATCTGCTCAACTACGTCTGGGGCTATGACTACAGCGGAGAAACGCGCACGGTAGATGTGCATATCCGCCAGCTCAGGCGCAAGATCGAAGATGACAGCTCTCAGCCGACCTTCATCGAAACGGTGAGGGGCTACGGTTACCGTTTCCGCGATGTCGATTGAGCTTTTTGCATATTCGCATATTCCAGGAGGAACTTATGTTTAAACGCTTGTCTTTGACCCTGGTCATCATTCTACTGATATCCATGTGCGTTACGGCAGGCGTAGCGCTCAATGAAATTCATGTGTCCCTCCGCGAGCGCTTCAAGAATACCTTGAAGCTTTCTGCTATCTGGCTGCGGGAAGAATGGCCTGAAGATGAGGCCCCCGATGATGCTGCGGCCCGTCTGCGGGAGATCGTTCAGAAAGAGTTCGAACTGCCCCTGCGCATTACCATCATTCGTCCTGACGGTAAAGTGAGCTATGACAATGAGGCCGACGTTGCGAATATGAACCAGCACGATCAGCGCCCCGAAGTGCTTGCCGTACTCGACGGCAAGGCTTTTGCTGAGGATGTTCGTTTTTCGGTTTCCACGGGTCTGGATATGATGTACGGCGCAATCATGGATGAAACACATGACGCGGTGATCCGTCTTTCTCTGCCGCTGCCCCTGCGCGAGCAGGTCTTTCTCCGCTTTTCCTCGAAAATTCTCTGGGTGCTCGCTTTTTTCCTTTTGTTTTCCGTTGGCGCGGCTGCCTTTCTCACCCGGCGCTATACCCGGCCGCTGGACGCGCTCTGTCATGAAGCCACGCGCATGGGTGAAGGGGACTACAGTGCGCGCATACCTGCGAGCAACGGCAAGGATTTTAGGGAAATTCGCCAGCTCAGCACGGCCTTTAACGAAATGGCCGATTCCCTGCAGGCACAGCAGCTGGAGATGGAGGATAAAAATGCCCGCCTTAACGCTATCCTCAACGCGATGATGGATCCTTTACTGCTCGTCGACAGAGGTCACTGCCTGCGCTATGTTAATGAAGAGGCCAAAAGCGTTTTCGGACGATCGATTGATCCGGAAGAGCACGCCTATCCTCAACTTCTGCTGACCCACTCCGATGAGATAGACGAATGGGTGAGCCGCAGCATACAGGAAGAAAAAGATCTGGAGACGCGCCTGAGCGTGAAAACAATAGACGGTGAGCGTCACTTCCGCAGCCAGTTTTCTCCGATTTCTGTGGGAGGCCAGGTGCTCGGTGTCGTCGTTGCCTTACACGATCTTTCCGCGGAGGAAGAGGCCGCCATTTACCGCAGAGATTTTGCTGCTAATGTCAGTCACGAATTAAAAACGCCCCTCACTTCCATACGGGGCTTTCTCGAAACTCTGCGCTCCGGTGAGAATTTGCCGCAGGAGACGCGCCAGCGATTTTATGAAATCATGGATGTGGAGAGCATCCGGCTGGAAAACCTTATTAACGACATTCTCTCCCTCTCCGAAATTGAGCAGGGTGAAGTGAAGCAGAAAGAATCCTTTGATCTGCGCGAAGTCGTCGATGAAGTCCTGGTTCTGCTCGATGACAAGGCCTCGGCGCGTAAGGCGGTTCTGCTCAGTGATCCTGTAGATGAGCCTTTACCCGTTTCGGCAGACCGGGATCACATCAAGCAGATTTTAATCAACCTCATCGACAATGCCATCAAATATGGCCGTGAGGGAGGCCGGGTCATGGTTTCCACTCATCGTGATGAGGAAGATCAAGTGGCCATCGAAGTGACCGATGACGGCCCCGGCATCCCTTACGAAAATCAGAAACGCATTTTTGAGCGCTTTTATCGGGTGGATAAGGGGCGTTCCCGCGAGCTTGGAGGCACCGGCCTCGGACTTTCCATCGTCAAGCACCTTGCTCAGCTCTACCACGGGGAGGCTACGCTGAGCAGTGTTCCAGGTCAGGGTTCCAGCTTTAAAGTGACCCTGGAGATCTGAGTTTTCCGGGCGGCCTTTTCCTCTCTCCATTTTTCGCCTTTGCCTTGCTCGCTTTGATTTGCTGATCTTTTGCCTGCGAAATAAGCGATGGTCCTTCTGCCTCTCCTTATTTTCCGCCTTCGGCTTGCGGGAGCGCTCTGAACTGCTTATGCTTGTTCTATGCAGCGTAAGTTTGAAGATGAGCAGGAAAGTCGAGGGCATAGATGCAAGAGCTGAGCTTTAATGAATACCCGGAGGCCTGGCAGGGATTTTTGCAGGCCTGTCAGAGCTGTAAAGCCTGCGAGCTGTGGAAAAGCCGCAGGGAAATTGTCGTGTACAGAGGGAGTCTGGAGGCTCCGCTGATGATTATCGGCGAAGGGCCGGGCAGAGAAGAAGACCTGCAGGGTAAGCCCTTTGTGGGACGTTCCGGGCGGCTCCTGGACGATGCCCTCGAAGCCCTGGAATTTCCGGAAACGTCTTACCATATCTGCAATATCGTGAAATGTCGTCCTCCTGAAAATCGCGCTCCGCTTGAAGAGGAGGCGCTTGCCTGCAGACGCCTGCTTTCCGCTCAGTTCACTCTGGTCAAGCCCCGTTTTGTCCTGCTTTGCGGAGCTACGGCTTTCCATTATTTTACGGGCCGGAAAGATCCCATATCCCGCGCGCGCGGCATCTTTATTGAAAGCAAAGGCATAGAGGTTCTGCCGACCTTCCATCCGGCATATATCCTGCGCAATATGAATAAGCGCGATGAACTCTGGCAGGATCTTGCGCTCATGAGAGCTAAAATGTGCGAAAGGGGAGCACTCGTTCCGCTGCGCCATCCTCTCGAGGGCGTTGAACACTGAGCCGAAAATTAAGCAGGCAGAAAAGAAGAAAGGTCACAGAATTTCTTGGAAGAGATCAGACGGTTTCAGATCAGTCAGGACATGCAGCCCGCAGGCGATCAGCCCCAGGCCATCGCCAAACTCTGTGAAGGACTGAAAAACGGCGACAAGGCTCAGACTTTGCTCGGCGTAACAGGCTCCGGCAAAACCTTTACCATGGCGCAGGTCATCCAGCAGACGCAGCGACCGGCGCTCATTCTGGCGCACAACAAAACCCTGGCCGGTCAGCTCTGGCAGGAGTTCCGCGCCCTCTTTCCCGACAATGCCGTGGAATTTTTCGTCAGCTATTACGACTACTACCAGCCGGAAGCCTACATTCACGCGACTGATACTTACATTGAAAAGGACTCATCGATCAATGACGAGATTGACCGTATGCGCCATGCTGCGACGAACTCGCTGCTCGAACGCCGGGATGTCATTGTCGTGGCTTCGGTATCCTGCATTTACGGCATCGGCAACCCCGAAGATTACCGGGATCTCATGGTGCACCTCCGGCCGGGCCAGCGCAAAGATCGCGATGAAGTCATTCGTGAACTGGTGTCCATTCAATATGAACGCAATGATTTTGATCTGAGGCGCGGCACCTTCCGCGTGCGCGGCGATACCCTCGATGTTTTTCCGGCCGATTCAGACCATGTTTTTACCCGCGTCTCCTTTTTCGGCGACGAGATTGAAAAACTCACAGAATATGATGCGACCAGCCGCAAGGCCATTCAGGGCCGCACGTATGCGCAGATTTATCCAGCCTCGCATTACGCGAGTACCCTGGCCAAAACCGAGCGTGCTGTTAAGACCATCGAAGCCGAGCTTGAGCAGCGCCTGGAGCTGTTGCGCCAGGAGGGCAAGCTGATTGAGGCCTACCGCCTGGAACAGCGGACGCGCTATGACATGGATCTGCTTCTGGAGACGGGCTTCTGCAAGGGGATTGAAAACTATTCCCGACATCTGGACGGTCGCCAGCCAGGTCAGCCGCCATACACCCTGCTCGATTTTTTTCCTGACGACTACCTTCTTTTTATCGACGAATCGCATGTGACCATCCCCCAGATTGGGGCCATGTATAACGGCGACCACAGCCGCAAGGAGTCGCTGGTCGACTATGGTTTTCGCCTGCCCTCAGCCTTTGATAACCGTCCCCTGCGCTTTGGCGAATTTGAGCAGCGCATGGGGCAGACCATTTTTGTGAGCGCCACCCCCTCGCAGTATGAGAAGGAACATGCCGTACAGACGGCCGAACAGATCATCCGCCCCACCGGGCTTTTGGATCCGAAGGTTTTCGTGCGGCCGGTTAAAGATCAGATTGAAGATATTCTCCGGGAGGTTCGCGAAAATATTGCCCGGGGTGAACGTTCGCTGATCCTCACCCTCACGAAAAAGATGGCCGAAGACCTGAGCGATTATTTAATTGGTGAAGGGCTCAAGGTGCGCTACTTGCACTCCGACATCAAAACGGTGGAACGCCTGGAGATCTTGCGGGGTCTGCGCCAGGGAAAGTTCGATGTGCTCGTGGGCATCAATCTGCTGCGCGAAGGCCTGGATCTGCCCGAGGTTTCGCTGATCGCCATTCTCGATGCGGATAAAGAGGGCTTTCTGCGTTCAGAAACCTCGCTGATTCAGATCATCGGCCGCGCCGCCCGCAATCTGAACGGCCGTGTCGTGCTCTATGCGGATGAGGTGACGGACGCCATGTACAAAGCCATGACCGAAACCGAGCGCCGCCGCAGCATTCAACAGAAATTCAATGAAGATCATGGTATCGTGCCCCGCAGTATTCAGAAAAATGTCCGCGACATAATGGATACCGCCTATGCTCTCGATAAAGAGGCCGGACTCAAAGTTGCAGAAGCGGAGTCTCTGGAGTTTGATGCCCGCAGCCTCAGCCCGGCAGCCGCTAAAAAACTCATGTGGAAGACGGAACAGGCCATGAAAGACGCGGCGGCCCGACTGGACTTCGAGGAGGCCGCGGCTCTGCGCGATCAGTGGATTATGCTGAGGGGCATGGTCAGAGAAGAGGGGAGCCGTGGCGGAGCTTAGGCTCCCGCTCCCCGGTGAAACTTAAGCTCTCACCCTTCGGTGCTCAGGCTCTTGCTCCCCGGTGAAGCCCAGGCTCTCACCCTTCGAAGCTTAGGCTCCCGCCCCTCATGGTATAATCATTTACGAAGAGCAACCGCTCATCCCCTGCCGTTTCCCGGCGGATAAACGCTTATCAGGAGGTGACTATGTCACGTGCAGAAGACGCCTATCGTTCCTGGCTAAATAATCCTAATCTGGATGATCAAACCCGCGAAGAACTGGAGCAGATCAAGGATCAGACGGTGGAGATTGAGGACCGCTTTTATCAGGACCTTCAATTTGGCACAGCCGGCCTGAGAGGCATCCTTGGAGCAGGCAGCAATCGTATGAATGCCTACACCGTAGCGGCTGCCGCCGAAGGCTTCGCGCGCCTTTTCCTTTCCCGGGGGAAGGAGCAAAGCGAGAAGGGCATCGCGATTTCTTATGATTCGCGGCATTTTTCCCGCGAATTTGCAGAGCTCTCGGCACGCATCTTTGCGGCGCATGGCCTTCCGGTGTATTTTTCCGATGAACTGAGGCCGGTGCCTCTGCTCTCCTTTGCCATTCGACATTTTGGCTGCGGCGGAGGAATTATGATCACCGCCAGCCACAACCCCCGTGAATATAATGGTTTTAAGGTCTATGGCGACGACGGGGGGCAGCTCCCCGAAGAAGCCGCCGCTCAGGTGGCTGAGGAAATTCGCAAGGTCAGTGATCCCATGAAGCTGCTTCGCGAACTGCCTTCTTTCGAAGCCATGAAAAAAACCGGAATACTCAGGGAAATTGGCCGTGAGCTGGATGAAGCCTATGACCGCCAGTGCCTGAAACTGGCCATGAATCCTGAGGTGGTGCGGCGTCATGCTGATCTTAAGATCGTTTATTCGCCCCTGCATGGCTGCGGCAATAAACCGGTGCGCAGAATCCTTGCGGCTCTGGGCTTTAACGCGGTTGAGGTTGTGCCGGAACAGGAGCTTCCCGACGGCGACTTTCCCACAGCGCCTTATCCTAACCCGGAATTTCGTGAGGCCATGGAAAAAGGCATTGAGCTGGCGGAAAAAGTCAAGGCTGACTTGCTCATTGCGACCGATCCCGACGCCGATCGCATGGGTCTGGCCGTGCGTACCGCCAAAGGCGACTTTGTTCTGCTCAGCGGCAATGAAATCGGCTGCCTGCTCATGGACTATATCCTTGGCTCTAAAGCAGCGGCAGGACAAATGCCTGAGCAGGCCTACTGCGTGACCACGGTGGTCTCCTCGCGTCTGCCCCTGATGATCTGCGAACATTATGGCGTCAGGCTCTATCAGACCCTGACCGGATTTAAAAACATCGCCGAAGTGATCCACGAACAAAGCGATCTCGGCGAAGGACATTTTCAGTTTGCCTACGAGGAGAGTTTCGGCTATCTCACCGGCCTGAATGTTCGCGACAAGGACGCGGTGGTCTCCTCCATGCTGATCGCGGAGATGGCCGCTGTCTCGGCCGCGCAGGGCGAAACGCTCTACGAGCGCCTGCAGAAGCTCTTCCAGCGCTTCCGTTATGCTTCGGAGAAAACCCTGCCGCTCACCCGCAAGGGCCGTGAGGGTCTAGAATCCATCGCCCACTGCATGAAAGAAATTCGTGCGGACAAAGTGAGCTTTTTCGATAAACTGCCGTTGCGCCGTGTCCTTGACTATCAGGAAAAGACCATTACCGATGTTGCCACGGGCATCGTGACACCCTTCAAAACGACGGCCAGCAATGTGCTGGTCTATGAGCTGGAGGGCCTTGACTGGTTTGCCTGCCGTCCCTCCGGGACCGAACCGAAATTGAAAATTTATATGGGGGCGTATCGCACAGATCCCGGCGAAGCGGAAAAAGCCAGAGACAATCTGGCAGATCTGGCGGCGGCTCCCATCGTGAAGCTTCTAGATCAGAAAGCCTGAACACCTGTAAAAGCCGATCACTGCCATGGACTTTGTTCACCTTCATCTGCACAGCGAGTACAGTCTGCTCGATGGAGCGATTCGCCTGAAAGAGCTGGGACCCCGCCTGAAAGAGCTGGGGATGTCCGCCTGCGCGCTGACAGATCACGGTGTGCTCTATGGCAGCATTGATTTCAGCCGGCAGTTAAAGCAGGAGGGGATCAAGCCGATCCTGGGCTGCGAACTCTATGTTTCTGTGCGCGGCATGCAGGATAAAGAAGCAGGTCTGGATCGCAATCCTTATCACCTGATTCTTCTCGCCGAGACGCAGGAGGGCTGGCATAATCTTATGAAGCTGGACTCCCTGGCCTGGCTCGATGGATATTATTACCGCCCCCGCGTGGACTTTGACTGTCTTAAAAAATACAGCAAAGGCCTTATCTGTCTCTCGGCCTGCCTGGGTGGAGAGTTGCCAAGAGCGGTGCTGGCGGGTGACGAAGCGCGGGCGCTCGAAGTTGCCCAACGTTATGAAGACTGCTTTGGCCGGGGCAATTATTTCCTGGAACTTCAATCCAACGGTATCGCCGAGCAGCATCGTGTCAATCAGGCGTTGATTCGCCTTTCCCGTGAACACGGATTTCCCCTGGTGGCGACCAATGACTGCCATTATCTGAAGCCCGAAGACTGGCGTGCGCAGGATGTTTTGCTCTGTCTGCAGACCGGCAAAAAACTCAACGACCCCGAGCGCATGCGCATGGAGTCGCGGGAATTTTATCTCAAGTCTCCGGAAGAAATGAGCGCTGCCTTTGAGGCCATCCCCGAAGCCCTGGAAAACACCGTTAAAATCGCCGAGCGCTGTCACGCCGAAATTGAAAGCGGTCATCTCTATCTGCCGGCCTATCAGGCTCCGGACGGCCAGGATTCCCAGAGCTTTTTACGCCAGCTTGCCGAAGAGGGTCTGAAAGAGCGCATGGCGGAAGACAAAACGGGTCCGCCCATTGCCGAAGCCGAGTACCGTGAGCGTCTGGAAAAAGAGCTTGGCGTCATCATCTCCATGGGCTACACGGATTATTATCTGGTGGTCTGGGACTATATTCGCAAGGCCCGTGAACTGGATATTTATGTCGGCCCCGGCCGGGGCTCGGGCGGAGCATCTCTGGTGGCCTGGTGTCTGCATATCACCAACATCAACCCCCTGCGCTACAACCTGATTTTCGAGCGTTTCCTCAATAAGGAGCGGGTGTCCATGCCGGATTTCGACGTGGACTTTGAGGATACGCGCCGCTCTGAGCTGATTGATTATGTGACGGCCAAATACGGCAGCGAGCACGTCTGCCAGGTGATTACTTTCGGTACGCTGGGGGCCCGTGCCTGTATCCGCGACGTAGCGCGCGTGCTGGATTTTCCCTACGCCGAAGCCGACCGCCTTGCCAAGATGGTGCCACCCCAGCTTAATATCACCCTGGATCAGGCGCTGGAGATTTCGTCGGACTTAAAAAAAGAATATGAGCAGCAGGAGGAGAGCCGGGAGCTGATCGACCTGGCCCGCCGCCTGGAGGGCATGCCCCGGCACTCTTCAACCCATGCGGCTGGCGTCATCATCTCCTCAGCGCCCATCGCCGAAGTCGCGCCCCTGGCTAAAAATGACGACGCGGTGGTGGTGCAGTATACCAAGGATCACATCGAAGAAGTGGGCCTCCTGAAATTCGACTTTCTGGGTCTGCGCAACCTCAGCGTCATGCACGACTGTGTGCGCATGATCCGGGAGAACGGCGGACCGGAGATTTCTGTTGATGCCCTCGATGTCAGTGATCCCAGGGTTTACCAGATGATCAGCGAAGGCCAGACCGCCGGGGTCTTCCAGCTGGAAGCAGCCGGCATGACCGCGTGCATCAAAAATATTCAGCCCAATTGTCTCGAGGATATTGTCGCCGGGATATCCCTCTTTCGTCCCGGACCGATGGAGCAGATTCCTAAATATCTGGAGGCTCGCGAAAAAGGCGCGGTCTACGAACACGAGCTGCTGAAGCCCATCCTCGCCAATACCTATGGCTGTATGGTCTATCAGGAACAGGTCATGCAGATTGTGCGGGTGCTTGCAGGTTTTTCCATGGGACAGGCCGATAACATCCGCCGCGCCATGAGTAAGAAGAAACCCGAGCTGCTGGCCCGCTACCGTGAACTTTTTGTCCACGGGGGAGAGGACGATAAGGGACAGCACATCGTCGGCGCCGTCCATAATGGCGTCTCTGAGGCCACGGCGAATCACATCTTTGACGAGATGATGGCCTTTGCCGGTTATGCCTTCAATAAAGCTCATGCCGTAGGTTATGCCATTCTGGCCTATCAGACGGCCTGGCTGAAAACCTACTATCCGCTGGAATTTCTGGCGGCCACCTTGAACTCCTTCCTCGGTGATCTCAGCAAAGCCGCCTATTATGTGCGCGTGGTGCGGGAAATGGGCTTTAAGCTTCTGCCGCCGGACGTCAATGCGAGCGAAGTGCTTTTTACCACCGAGAACGGAGCTATCCGCTGCGGCCTGGGGGCCATTCGCAATGTCGGGCGCGCGAGTATGCAGAATCTGCTGGATGACCGCCGTGAACACGGTCCCTTTACGAGCTTCGAGGACTTTATTTCCCGGGCCATCGACTGCAATATTGGCCGCAAAACCGTGGAAAGCCTGATCAAAAGCTCAGCTCTGGACAGCTTCGGCCTTCGCCGTTCAGCCCTCATGGCGATCTGCGAACCTTTTATGCAACAGCTGCAGGATAGTAAGCGTCAGAGCTGGGAAAATCAGATCAGTCTCTTCGATGTCCTCGACCTGGATGGTCAGGCGCACGTCAAAGCGGAAATACCGGATGTGCCGGAATACGAGGAGAGTGTGCGTCTCGACCAGGAAAAAGAAACCCTGGGGATCTACGTCAGCGGCCATCCTTTAAATCGCTATCTTGCCGTCATGGAACGCTTCTGCAGTCTCAGCAGCCTGGACTTCCAGCGCCCGGAGGGCGATGAGCTATCCTCGTTGAGCGACCGCCAGCGCGTGATTATGGCGGGACAAGTGCGCGCGAAACGTCTGCTGCTCACGCGCAAAAGAGAGCAGATGGCTTTTGTTCAAATGGAAGATCTGGACGGCGTTTACGAGCTGCTGGTTTTTCCCCGTGCTTTTGCCGCCTGCCATGATCTTTTGCAGGAAGGCCAGGTCCTGCTGGTGGCCGGAGAACTGAGCGTGCGCGAAGATGAAGAACCCAAGCTGATCGTCCAGCTTGCCAGCCCGCTCGACCCGGAAGCGGAAGAGCTTCCCCCGGAATTCGCAGATTTTTCAGGCGCAGCTGAGGGCAGGACTCAAAGGCCTCAGGTGCTGAAGGCGCTGTCTGCCGGAGGGGTGATCACTCCGACGGAAAATCCAGGAGGATGGCCAGGGAATGTGCCGACGCAAATTCCAACAGAACGGTCGGCGGCCTCTTCCTTCCCGCCGTCTCCGCCAGACGCGAAAGGTTCTGAAGCCAAAACTTCAGGGCTGCGTCTCTGTTTTTACTGGCCGGAGACCGAAGATGAGGCAGATACCCGGGCTTTCCATGCGATGCTTCGCTATTTTTCCGGAAACTGTGAGCTTTACCTCTTTGACGGGAAAAACCCACCCCGGCGCTTTAGCAGCGGTTTTGATCTTAGCGCTCTGGAACGCATGACGAAGCGCTATGGAGAAGATCGCGCAGGATTTTTCTAATCACACAGGATTTTTCTAAATGGAGGAAAAAGCATGAGCTTAAATAAAAAAGAAGTGAGCCAGATCGAAGAAAGCGCTGCCGAAGATCTCGAAGCCAAACGGCTGAAGGATCTCCATGAACTGGCCCAGGAAAAGAAAATCCGACGTGTCGGCGTTTTGACTTCAGGCGGCGATGCTCCGGGCATGAATGGTCTGATTCGCTCGGTCACCCGCGCCTCCACCTATTATGGTCTTGAAGTCATGGGCATTCGCAGGGGGTATCACGGTCTCTGGAAAGGGGATATGAGCCTGCTCACGGCCCGGGATGTCTCCGACACCCTGCAGCGGGGAGGCACCTTTCTCATGACGGCCCGCAGCGAGACTTTCACCACAGAAGAAGGTCTTAAGCGGGCTGCTGCCATGGCAGATGTCTTTAATCTGGATGCCATTTTCTGCCTGGGCGGCGATGGAACCTGGCGCGGCGCGCAGACTCTGACCGATGCCGGAGTTTGTACCATGGCTTTGCCCGCCACCATCGACAATGACATTGCGGCCAGCGACTATTGTATCGGCTACGATACCGCCATGAATACGGCCATCGAATGTGTGGATAAGCTCAGAGATACGGCCTCTTCACATGAGCGCTGCAGCGTGGTGGAGGTCATGGGCCGTCACAATGGCTATCTGGCCATGACTGTCGGCATTGCTACGGGCGCGGAAATCATTCTGATCCCGGAACATCCTGCGGATTTCATGGACGATGTGGTCAGCAAAATTCTCTCTGCCCGCAACCGCGGTAAGCGTCATTATATTGTCATCGACGCAGAGGGCGTGGGCGATGCCGCAGAAATTGCCCGACACATCGAGGAAACGACGGGCATTGAATCCCGGGCAAGTACGCTGGGCTATGTTCAGCGCGGGGGTAATCCTTCGCTGCGCGACCGCTATCTCGCTTCCATGATGGGCGTTTACGCGGTGGAAGCTCTGCTTTCAGGCTGCAAGAATCGCGCCATTATCCTCAGGGGCGGAGAAATTTGTGACATCGATATTCATGAAGCCAACGCGAGCAAAAAGAGCATCAGCGAAAGTATTTACAAGAAAGCTGAAATCCTTGCGTTTTAACTGATGGGAAAGATCGACAACAGCTCAGAACAGCTATGACAGCTCCGAACAGCCCTGGCCTGCTCAGAACTGCTGAGAACAGCGAGTTCACATTCCAGGCGATGCGAGCAAAGACGAATTTAAGTTAAGTCAAAGTTAACTCGGACTTGAGCCTGTCTTGTACCAAAGTTAAGTCAGAAAGGAAGGATCATGCAGGAAAAAAGTCTGCACACCCTTGAATTTCCAAAAATTCTCACGATCCTGGCGGCCGAAGCGGAGAGTGCCCCCGGCCGTGAGCGCTGTGAAAAGCTGCGGCCTTCGACAGAGCTACGGGAGGTCGAGCAGCGGCAGGAAGAGACTGACGACATGCTCCGTGAGATTCTCAAAAACGGTGACTTCGCTCTCTCTTCTTTTGATGATCTTAGGGAATTGATCAGCCTCATGGTCAGCGGTTCGGTGCCGGGACCCGGGGCTTTCCTGCGTGTGGGACGCCAGCTGCGCCTGGTTGCAAGGCTGATGGGTCGCCTGCCCGCCGACTTTAACGAAGATGAACTGCCGCTCTGTCTCCGGCGCGTTCTCGCCCTTGCCCCCTGTGCAGAGCTGGAGCAGAGAATTGATGACTGTATTCTCAGCGAAGAAGAGCTGAAAGACCGGGCCAGTGAGGAACTCTACCGCATTCGCCGCAGCATCCAGCGCTTTCAGGATGAGGTGCGCCTGGCGCTGGAAAAGGTCTTGAGATCTTCCGGGCAGGCCCTGCAGGAGCAGGTGATTACCCTGCGCGGCGACCGCTATGTGATTCCGGTAAAAGCCGAGAGCCGAAACGCGGTTCCAGGGATTGTGCATGACAGCAGCTCTTCCGGGGCAACCGTCTTCATCGAGCCCGTGGCGGTGGTGGAACTCAATAATAAAATCCGCGAGGCCAAAGCCGCTGAACGCAAGGAAATCGAGCGCATTCTGGCGGAGCTTACGGACGAAGTGGCCAACCGCTCCGCTCTGATCCTGCGCAATCAGGAGATCCTCACCCAGTTGGACTTCGCGCAGGCCAAGGCGCGGCTCGCCATCAAAGAGAAAGCCCATCGGCCTCAGCTCAACGAGCGTGGCCTGATTCGTCTCTTCGGGGCACGTCATCCCCTCATTCCTGCCGACAAAGTCGTGCCCATTGATTTTGAACTGGGCGATCGCTTTAACACCTTGCTGATCACCGGCCCCAATACTGGCGGCAAAACGGTCAGTCTTAAAACCTGTGGCCTTTTCTGTCTGATGGCTATGGCGGGCTTACAACTCCCGGCAAGTGAGTTTTCCGAAATCTCCATTTTCCAGGAGATTTTAGCTGATATCGGCGACGAGCAGAGCATTGAACAAAGTCTCAGTACCTTTTCATCGCATATGGTTCAGCTCATTAAAATCTGTGAGCTGGCGGGGCCGGGAAGTCTGGTTCTGACCGATGAGCTGGGCGCAGGGACAGACCCCGTCGAAGGGGCCGCTCTGGCCATCTCCATTCTGGATTTTCTGCGCAGCAGGGGCTGTTTTACAGTGGCGACGACCCATTATCCGGAACTTAAGGGCTATGCCTTAAATACGCCCAGGGTCTCCAACGCCTGCTGTGAGTTTGACACGAAAACACTGCGTCCCACCTACCGGCTTTTGATCGGTGTTCCTGGCGTTTCCAATGCCCTGGCCATTTCGCACCGCCTCGGCCTGGACGAGTCGATTCTGCAGCAGGCCGAAAAGTTGATTTCCAATGAGGGACGGCAATTCGAAGACCTGCTTAAGGCCATCGAGCGCTCGCATCTGGAAGCCAAAAAGATGGAAGAGGAAGTGGCCCGACTCAAAGAGCAGGCTGTGCAGGCGAGAAACGAGCTGGAAGAGGAAAAGCAGCGCGTCAAAGAAGAAAAAGCGAGGCTCCTCAATGAAGCCCGCATGGAAGCGCAGCAGCTTCTCAGCGATGCAGAAGAGAGCATTGAAAGTGAGCTCAAGGCGCTGCGCGCTGAGGGCAGTGGCAGTAAGGACAGGGAGGAGCACAAGCTGCGCATCCGCCGCAAGGCAGAGGCTCTGGCCCGGGAGATGGGTGAAGAAAAATTAAAGGCGGGCATAGATCGTCCACTGGAGCCGGAAGATATCGTTGTAGGGCAGCGTTACCAGGCGGTGCTTTCAGGTTTTATCGGCCAGGCGGCCAAACCCCCTGACAGCCGCGGCCAGGTGCTTCTCAAAAACGGCGCGATCAGTATTCGCGCGGAGGTCTCCGCTTTAAGGCCGGTATCCGGGGAAGAAGCCGAGGAGATAAAAACAGCTGGCAGGAAGAAAACCCGCAAAGTTGTCAGATCGGCGACGGCCGGGGCGCGTTTGCATACCTCTTCGGAAATTTACCTGCTCGGCCAGAAGGTCGAAGAAGCTCTGCGAAGTGTGGACAGTTATCTTGATGATGCGCAGCTCTCCGGCCTCGAATCGGTGCGCATCGTTCATGGCAAGGGAACAGGGGCCCTGCGCCAGGCCATTCGCCAAAAGCTGGACGGGGATAAACGTGTCAGCTCCTACAGCGATGCTCCTTTTGGCCAGGGCGACGCCGGGGTGACCGTGGTGAAACTAAAACGCTGAAACCTTGTAATTGCCCAGGCTTCACTTATAATTATCAAAAGAGAGATGAGCTGCAGACCAGAGATCAATCAGGAGGTGTTCTATGGCAAAGCAAAACGTTGTCGCCATGCTTTTAGCCGGCGGACAGGGGTCGCGACTGGGCGTGCTGACAAGGAATATCGCAAAGCCTGCCGTACCTTTTGGCAGTCGCTATCGCATTATCGATTTCCCCCTGAGCAATTGTACTAACTCCGGCATTGAAACCGTCGGGGTGCTCACGCAGTACCAGCCGCTTGTCCTGAATGCTTACATGGGCAACGGGCACCCCTGGGATCTTGACCGCAATACCGGCGGACTTTCCATTTTGCCGCCCTACCAGTCCATGTCCAAGCGGGATTGGTATAAGGGCACCGCCAATGCCATTTATCAAAACATTCACTTTATTGATCGCTACCATCCGAAATATGTGCTGATCCTTTCCGGAGATCATATCTACAAGATGGACTACCGGAAGATGCTGAACCATCATATCGAAAAGCAGGCCGACGCGACGATTGCCGTTTTTGAGGTTCCTCTTGGAGAGGCCTCACGCTTTGGCATCATGAACACGGACAAAACGGGTAAAATCCTTGAGTTTGAGGAGAAACCGGCGTTTCCGAAAAACAATCTCGCCTCCATGGGCGTGTACATCTTCAACTGGGAGGTGCTGCGCAAAAGTCTGATCGAGGACGAAAATACCGGGGGTTCGGCCAACGACTTTGGCAAGAACATTATTCCCAGCCTGCTGCAGGAGGGGAAAAGCCTTTACGCCTACACCTTCCAGGGCTACTGGAAGGATGTCGGTACGATTCTCTCCCTCTGGGAGGCCAATATGGATATTGTGGATACGCCGGAAGCGCTCAACCTGAGCGATCGCAGCTGGCGCATCTACTGCCGCAACGCCGCGCGTCCGCCTCACTATATTGCCGATGGGGCCGTGGTCGAACAGAGTGTCTTCACGGATGGTGATGAAATTTACGGAGAAGTCTATCATTCGGTGATTGCCACCAGCGTCCTTGTCGAAGAAGGAGCTGTCGTACGTGACTCCATCCTCATGCCGGGAGCGGTTGTGCGAAAAGGCGCCCGACTGGAGCGGGTGATCGTCGGTATGGATTCTGTGATCGGCGAGAACTGCAAGATGGGGCCGGGGCAGGAGAGCGGTGACAGCAGCTATAAGAGTAAGCTCTGCAGCAACGGCATCAGCGTTGTTGAAGGTGGTCTCGAGGTCAGAGCTGGCCTGGTTCTCGGCGGCAACAGTGTGCTCAGTCTGCCAGAAGATGGCCACGACACGCCTGATCTGAAAATTTTGAATGTCCTGAACTGGGAAGGAGGCAGCAGATGTTAAGCAACAGTATGGGTCTTATTCTGGCGGATCATGACCGCGTTCACCTGGGGGATCTGACCCGGCTCCGCGCTCTCGCCGCCGTGCCCATTTTCGGGCGTTACCGCATCATCGATTTTACGCTCTCGAATATGGTCAATTCCGGCATCACCAACGTCGGCGTCGCTGCGATGACCAAATATAAATCGCTGCTCGACCATATTGGCACCGGGGCCTCCTGGGATCTGGACAGGATGAATCAGGGGCTGCATATTCTGCCCCCCTACATCAACTCCTCCTATTTTGATCGTGAATCTGGTGACCTCACGGGCCTTTACGAATTTGTCATCCGCGGGAAACAGGAATATGTCGTGATCTGCGACAGTAACTTTCTCATTAAAACCGATTTTTCCGGGATTGTCTCAAAACATGTTGAATCGAAAGCCGATATGACCATTCTTTACAATCAGGATGGCGATCGCTATGGCTCTCCGACCTTCTCTCTTGATCTGCAGGAGGGGGTGCTCAGGGATTTTCTGGTAGATAGCCTGGACAGCGGGACGCAGAAAAGTGCCATTGGCGTTCTGGTGATTTCCCGCGAACTCCTTTTACACATTCTCTCTCAGTCGATGTCCCGCGGACAGGCTGAGTTCAGCATCGAACAACTGCTTAAAATGTATAAGCAATACAAGATCTGCGGCTGCGAATATAAGGGAAACTGCCTGCGAATCAACTCGATTTCCACCTATTACAAGAGCAGTATGGCCTTGCTTGATCCCCAGGTACGCAAGTCCTTCTTCGATCTCGAAGCGCCCATTTATACCAAGGTCAAAAACGAGGCCCCGGCCTACTACGAAAGCGGCAGTTATGTCAGTAACGCGGTTGTTTCCGACGGCTGCACCATTTATGGCAGCGTCAGTGATTCCATTCTCTTCCGCGGCGTGCGCGTAGAGAAACACACCAATCTGCAAAACTGCATTATCTTCCAGGATGCCATCATCGGGGAGGGCGCGGATCTGCATCATGTGATCCTCGATAAGAACACGGTCGTTCGACCGGGAGTCAAACTACAGGGACAGCCCGATTATCCCGTTGTCATAGGGAAAGGAGCGATTGTATGAGAATCCTTTTTGTCAGTAGTGAAATGGCCCCTCTGGCCAAGTCAGGCGGCCTGGGTGACGTCGTCAGCGCACTGCCCCAGGCTCTGAGGGCGCTGGGGCATGACTGCCGTGTGGTCATCCCGCTTTATAAGCAAATCAAGGATCAGTACATGGATCAGCTGCACTTCCGGCGCTGGTCGATGATTAACATGGGCTGGAGAACCATGTATACGGGTCTTTTTGAGATGGACGTCATGGGTGTGCCGGTCTACCTGATCGACAACGAGTACTACTTTGGCCATGATGGGATTTATCTGGACTATGCTTTCGATATTGAGCGTTTCAGCTTTTTCCAGCGGGCGGTTCTGGAAGCTCTGGGCGAACCCATGGGCTTTGAACCGGATATTCTCCACCTCAACGACTGGCAAACCGGCATGATTCCCGTGACTTTGGAAGCCCACTACAAATCCCATGATTACCACAAAGATCTCTGCAGTATTCTGACCATTCACAATCTCAAATTCCAGGGGATTCATGGCCGGGAGCGCATTTTAGATCTCTTTGATCTCCCGGAAAAATACATGAATGAATCGGCGGTTCTTAAGGACGGGGTGCCCAATTTCCTGAAGGCGGGCATTACCTTCAGCAACCGCGTGACCACCGTTTCCCCCAGCTATGCTGAAGAAATCATGATGGATTACTACGGGGAAGGGCTGAATGGCATCCTCGGCGCACAGCGCTGGAAAGTCTGCGGTATCCTGAACGGGATCGACAGCCTCAGCTACGACCCCACGACCGACCGTGCGCTCAGTAAAAATTACGGACTGAAAGACTGGCGCGAAGGCAAAGCGGCCAATAAAACAGCTTTGCAGGCTCAGCTTGGCCTGGAGGTCAATCCTGAACTTCCGCTGCTCTGCATGATCAGCCGCCTTACCGATCAGAAAGGCATCGACCTCCTGCTCTACGTGGCCGACGAAATTCTGGACATGCCCCTGCAGCTGGTGGTCATCGGGACCGGTGAAGCCCGCTACGAAGACGGCCTGCGCCATGTAGAGGAGCGCCATCCGGATAAGATGCGCGCGCTCATCGAGTTTGATGAAGCCTTGTCGCGCCAGCTTTATGCAGCCTCGGATCTCCTGCTCATGCCCTCTGTCTTTGAACCCTGCGGGCTCTCGCAGATGCTGGCCATGCGCTACGGCGCCCTGCCCATCGTACGGGAAACCGGTGGCCTGCGTGATACGGTCAGACCCTATAATAAATTTGACGGGAGCGGCAACGGCTTCTCTTTCAGCAACATCAACGCGCACGAACTGCTTTATACCTGCCAGCACGCTGCCGCGCTCTATTACAATGAGCGTGCGGCCTGGGATAAACTGGTCGAATCGGCTTTGCAGGAGGACTTCTCCTGGCGTGAATCCGCGTTAAAGTACATTGAACTCTACCGCGAGATTCTGCGCGAAAACGGCCATGCTGAGGCCGCAGAAAGAGTTGAAAACCCTCCGGCTGCAAAAGAGGAAAATCCTCCAGCGGAAAGAGTTGAAAAAGCTCTTGAAGAAAAAGTTGAAAATGCTCCACCTGAGCCAAAGGAACTTTCATTGGAGCCAAAAGAACTGGAGATGGAAGCCAGTTCACATTTGTCCAAAATGAAGGCAGATCACGAGACTGCAGCTAAGAAAACAATGTCGAGAGCAAAAAAGGCAGCCAGCCGCAAGAAGACCGGGATTAGCAGTAAGAGTGGTAGCAGCCAGAGTGAAGGCAGCACGGACAGCCATACCGGGACTGGTGCAAGCAGTAAAACAGGACGCAAGACCAGCCGCAGCAAAACGAGCAATACGTCCAGCCGCAGCAAGAACAGCGGCAGCAAGACAAAAAAGCCAGCAAATCCCCGAGAATAAAGAGTTTTATGCGATCAGCCCAGCCGCATTTTTTCACTACTTGACAAGCATAAAAATCCTTTCGTATAATGGCGAAGCCGGTTAGACCGGTGACGCGGACATGGCGGAATTGGCAGACGCGCACGTTTGAGGGGCGTGTGGGCGACCTTGTGAGTTCGAATCTCATTGTCCGCACCAAAGCTCCGAAGCCTGACGGTTTCGGAGCTTTTTTTTGCGACATTGTCTCGGTGTCCAGCTTGCAACTGGGTCTGCAAAGTGGCTGATTTTGCTCTGCTTTTGTCTGAGCTGCGACCGATTTGGCCGTACTGCTGGGCGTTCCTGGAATGCAGACCATAGCTTCTTTTCAGCAAAGTCTGCACGTCCCAGGGCAGTTACAGGGGCCATAGACCAAACTATTAGATAAAGGAAAATTCAACGTGAAAGAAAATATTTATCGCCCTCTGGGCATCAGTGACGAGCTTTTTGAAAAATCTGAAAGAATTCTGACAGAACTGGCCGGACGTTTTCAACAGCTGGATGAACTGCGGGAAAAAAATCAGCTCAGGGTTCTCCAGGCCTTTCTCCATGCCGGTGTCACTCAGGGCTCTCTGGTCGGCACCACGGGCTATGGTTACGATGACCTCGGTCGCGATGCTCTGGAAAGTATTTTTGCAGAGCTTTTTGAAAGTGAAGCGGCCCTGGTACGGCACCAATTCAGTTCAGGCACACAGGTGTTGACCTGTTGCCTGCGTGGCCTGCTGCGGCCGGGAGATGAATTGCTCATTGCCACAGGCGAAGTCTACGACAGCTTGCAGGGGACGCTTGGAAGAGCAGATGAACCCGAAGATCTTGGCTCGCTGCGGGACTTTGGAATCTCCATTCGTCAGCTCGATCTCGATTCAGAAGGAAAGCTCAAAACGGCGGAAGTTCTTCAGGCCCTGAACGCTAAAACGAAGTTGCTGTATTTTCAAAAATCCCGCGGCTACAGCAGCCGCCGTACCTTGCTGAACGCAGAGATCGGCGAACTGTGCCATCTCGCCAAAGCCAGAAAACCTGAGCTCCTGGTGATGGTCGACAACTGCTATGGCGAACTCACCGAGGAGCATGAACCGACCTTTTATGGCGCAGACATTGCCGCAGGTTCCCTGATTAAAAATCTGGGGGCGGGGATTGCCGACAGCGGAGCTTATGTCTGCGGGACAGAGGCGGCCGTTAAAAAAGTGGCCTGTCAAATGAGTTCGCCCGGTCTGGCCGGAGAAATCGGACCGGGACTGGGGCAGTTGCGCAACCTTTTCCGGGGCCTTTACTTTGCTCCGCAGGTTACTAACACCGCGCTGAAAAGCGCGCTGCATGCCGCAGCCCTCTTTGCCGCGGAAGGTTATAAGGTGACCCCCGACAGCGAGCAGCTGCGAGGCGATATTGTCCAGCTCATTGAGCTGGGAAGCCGGGAGAAACTCTGCGCCTTCTGTGAAGAAATCCAGTCTGCCTCACCCGTAGATGCCCGCTTCACGCCTGTTCCCGCACCCATGCCCGGATATGATTGTGATATCATAATGGCGTCTGGCTCCTTTGTTCAGGGTTCTTCGATTGAATGTTCCTGTGATGGACCGCTGAGGCCACCTTATCGTGCCTATCTGCAGGGCGGACTGAGCTTCGCCCAGTCGCGTCTGGCTCAGCTACGCGCGGCAGAGAGACTGAGGTCAATGGAGTCGGCTTAAGGAGAGTTTATGAGCGAAAACAGCAGGAAGGACGGGCAAAAAGCCCGGGTCGAAGCATATAAGCGCAAAAAGAGACGGGAAAATCGTCACCGCGCTTATGCCTTGCTGCTTTTCTTTCTCATTCTTACACTTTTCGTCTTTGTGATGCTCTTTCGCATTATGGGACGCCAGCGACCCCGGCCCCGCTTTATGTTTCTTACCGAGGAAAAGCTGTCCTCAGAGTTGGAGACGACGGCTCTGCTCATTCGTGACGAAAGCGTTTATAATGCCCCGATAGATGGCCTCTTCCGCAGTTTTGTTCCCCAGGGCGGGCGCGTGGCTAAGCAGATGAAACTTGGCCAGATTCTGCCGCCGGGCAAGGAAGACCAGCTTCGCCTCATCGAAAAGGCCGAAAATGATGTCAATGATCGCCGTTATGAACTTTTAGAGGAAGGTAAGGGCGGCGATGCCACACGAGTTTTCGAAGCCAGCCGTGAGGCGATTCGGCGCAACTTGCGCATTTACTACGATGACCTCCTTAAAGGCAGTACGGCGCGAGCACCGGAAATTGAAGCAGAGATACGCCTGACCCTGGAGCAGCGTCTGGACGACATTAACAACTACGAATTTCAGGATCCTGAACTCAGCTCCCTGATCGCCTATCGTGAGAATCTGGAAAAAGGTTTGAACGGTGAGGTGCAAACGATCTTTTCTGAAAATTCAGGCCTTTTTATGAGACGCCTGGATGGTCTGGAAAACGATCTGACTCCCGATATGGCTCTTTCTATTTCCGAAGAGGAAACCCGCAATTTTCTGAAAAGAGCAGGGGAGGCCAGGGCTGTTGATGAGACGGTGGAAGCCGGGAAACCTTTTTATAAACTCTGCCGTTCCATCGAACAATACTTTGTCATGATTCTGCCCCGCGGCAAAGTCTCGAGTGAAGACGAAAATACGCGCCTGCGTCTGAGCTGCCCGGCCAACGGAGTTGACCTTAAGGATGCCCGCATCATTCGTGTCGAAGAGGCTCGCGGCGGAACCCTCGTCGTCTGCAGCAGCAGGCAGAACCTGGAGGCTTTCAGCTCCATGCGCAAAGCGCCGCTCCTGGTGCATCTCCATGAGAGCCGGGGGCTGAGAGTTCCCAAAACGGCGTTAATCAATTATCGGGAAGGCAATGTTGAAGCCGAGATCAAGCTGATTTCCGGCGGTTACGTCCATAAAACAGCGGTAAAAATTATCGAAGACAATGCACGTTATGCACTGATTGAGGGTCTGGAAAACGGAGAATATCCGGTCGAGGTTTCGACCATGATCCTGCTGAACCCTCAGAGCATGGAGGAAGGGGAACCTATTGTTATATCCAATTGAAGGAAGCAGTCCTGAACGCTCCGAACAAATCAGCGAAAACCTTGAGCGGCTGCACGAAGAGATCCGTGTAAGCGCTTTGGCTGCTGGTCGCAGACCCGAGGAGATTACCCTGATTGCCGTGAGCAAGACCTACCCTCCGGCAGACCTCCTGGTGGCTGCTGCGGCAGGTCAGACCCTTTTCGGAGAAAATAAAGTGCAGGAACTCTGTGCCAAAGTTGAAGCGCTTGCCGGGCACCCTCAGATTAAAATTCATTTAATCGGCACGCTGCAGAGAAACAAAGTCAAAGATGTGGTCGGTAAGACAGAACTTATTCATTCTGTGCATAAGCTGAGCCTGCTGCAGGCCCTGGAGAAGGAAGCCGAAAAAAAAGACTGTCTTCAGGATATTCTTCTGCAGCTTAATATTGCCCGTGAAGCCAGCAAGCACGGCTTTCTTCTCGAAGAAGAGGAGGCGGCTCTGAGCTTTGTGCAAGAGAACTGCCCTCATCTGCGTCTGCGCGGCTATATGTGTATGGCGCCCTTTTTTGAAAATAAAGAAGAGGCCTTTCCGGTCTTTGCCAAAGCCCGCGAGCTTTTCGAGCGCCGGCAGCAGCAAATTGGCGAAGAAAGCTTTTCCGTGCTGTCGATGGGCATGTCGCACGACTTTCCCGTAGCCATTCGTGCCGGAGCGACCCATCTGCGCATTGGTTCGGCTATTTTCGGGGCGCGGGATTACAGCCGCTGATCTGCTTTACCCTGCTTTTACGAAAAAACAAGCTCCCTGTTACAAACGTGTAACAGAAACTTTACGTATTCGCGATTTGCTTGCCTCTTCGGCCTTTTCAAAAATATAATCATAAACAATGATGTACAGCTGTACGATATTTCGGACAAGCTTGCGGAGGAGATTATGTTTAGTTTGTTTAATAAGGTCTTTGGCAGCCGCGATGATCTGGATGATGATTTTGATGATTTTGACGATGTGCAGGATAATCCAGAAGAAAGCAGCGCAGTCGAAGAAACTCGGCCGCATCTCAACCTGCATTTCGATCGTCCCAGCCGCCCGGCCTACAATAATTCCCGCGTTGTGCCGATGAGACCTGAAAACAACGGCAGGCAGGCGCCCCAGAATCCGCAGCGCAAACAGCAGGAAGTTGTGTTGATTGAGCCGCGTGATATCAGCAGCGCTCAGCGGGTCTGCGATGATGTGAAGAGCGGTTCCACGGTGATCTGCAATATCGAGAGAATCGACCGGCAGATTTCACAGCGTGTCATCGACTACATTACAGGCGCAGCTTATGCCCTGAATGGGGATGTCACGAAAATCTCCGATCTGATCTTTGTGGTCACTCCCGCCAACACCTATCTCCGCGATGTCATTAACAATGGCCAGACGGCCAATCCTGGACGTCCTGTAAGAGAGATCCGCCGCCCCGCTCATTTTCAGCTGAACACGGACGAAATGCTCGCCCGCGTTGCCAGCCGTTAGGGAGACAGCGAAAGGGAAGTTCATGGAAAAGTTGCTGAGCATTGCCGTACCCTCATACAATTCAGAAGCCTATCTGGCCAAATGCCTGGACAGCATGATTTGCGGGGGCGCGGAGCTCGACGTCATTATCGTCAACGATGGTTCGACGGATGGAACCGCAGAGCTTGCTCAGACCTATGTCGATCGTTATCCGGAGATTTTTCGCCTGGTCAATAAAGAAAACGGCGGTCATGGTTCCGGCGTCAACAAGGGTATTGAGCTTGCCCGGGGACGGTTTTTCCGGGTCGTCGATTCCGATGACTGGGTGGGTGAAGAGGCCCTGCTGAAGCTTCTGGACTATATCCGCGGGATGAGCTCTCCTGAAGATACCCCGGATATGCTCATCACCAATTACATTTACGAATACACTTATAACGACAGTCGCCGCACCGTTGATTATCGAAAAATCTTCAAAAAAGAGAAAAGCCTGCACAGCTGGAAAGACCTCGGCTTTATTAAAATCGACCAGGTTTTCGCCATGCACAGTCTTAATTATCGCACGGAGGTTTTGCGTCAGAGCGGACTGAAGCTGCCTGAACATTGCTTCTATGTCGATAATCTTTATGATTATATCCCGCTGCCCTGGGTCGACAGCATCGCCTGGCTGGATGTTGAGCTTTATCACTACTTTATCGGCCGTGACGATCAGTCCGTGCATACCCCGGTCATGATTAAACGCATTGACCAGCAGCTGCGGGTGACTTATCTCATGATTGAAGCCTATCATCTGGAAGAAGAGATCAAAGATAAGTATAAGCGCCGCTATATGTACCGCTGGCTCTCCCTTATCATCATGATCTCGCAGATCCACCTGACGCTTGCCGATACCACCGAGAGTCTGCAAAAGATTACGGATATGTGGCAGCACCTTAAGGATCACGATGCGCAGATGTACCGCAAGGTGCGATCGAGTTTTGTCAACATCATGACGAATCTGCCCGGCAAGCTGGGCCGTTATATCGACCGCAAAGGCTTTTTCATCGCTCAGAAAATTTTCAAATTCAGCTAAAATCCGTGACTGCGGCCCTGTGGGCTAAGGAGCCAGCTATGAAATCAGTGATCGGCCTCGATATCGGCGGCAGCACAACCAAAATTGTGGGTTTCAGAGACGAAGAGATGCTCGGGCACTGTCTCGTCTCGGCCAGCGACCCTTTTGCTTCGGCCTATGGGGCGGTGGGTAAATTTCTGAATCTCTACCATCTGCAGCTCGGCGATGTCAGCGAAATCCTCATGACCGGAGTAGGTTCCTCCTATATTCAAGGAGATATTCTGGAGATCCCCACGAGACGGGCGGATGAATTTCAATCCGTTGGACTGGGCGGTCTCTATCTCTCAGGAGAGAAACAAGCCATCGTCATCTCCATGGGGACGGGCACCTCTTTTGTTTACGCATCCGGCGAGGAAACCCGACATATCATTGGCTCTGGTCTGGGCGGCGGAACCATTCTCGGTTTATCGGCGGGTCTGAATCATATCCGCGATCACGCCGTCATCTCCCGCATGGCTTCTAAAGGGCGGCTGTCGAACGTTAATCTCACGGTAGGAGAGCTCACCGGCACTGAAATCCCCGGCCTGCTCAATGACGCAACGGCCTCAAACTTCGGCAAAGTCAATGAAGAAGCCAGCCCCGAGGACCTGGAAAGAGGCGTACTCAATCTGGTCTTTGAATCCGTCGGCACAGCTGCCGTGCTTTGCGCCCGCCTTGAAAACGTGAGAAAACTGATTTTTGTGGGCAGTCTGACCTTGATGCCGGAAGGGCGGACCAGTCTCCAACGCTTTGCTGAGCTTTACGATGTTGACATTATCATTCCGGAAAATGCGGAATTCTCCACCGCCATTGGCGCGGCCCTCAGTCAGAAGCATCGGGAATAGCCGGATCGTCAGAATGACCTGAAGCAGCTAAACGGATAGCTGCGTCGGTAATAGACGGACTAGGCAGAGAACCGGAGATAGCTCTTCAAGGAACACCCGGATAAGTTGTGAAAATCAGTCGGCAGGACGAAAAATATCGCTTGACAATAAAAAAACGTCTTGGTACTATAGGCAAGCGCTCCAAAAAGCGCAGCAAACGGACCTTGAAAATTGAATAGCAAACATGAACTAAAAGAAGAGCACCTGAACATTCTTAAGAGAGTGAACAGAAAAAGCGAACGTAACGAAGTAATTAAGAGCCAAAGAGGGCTCTCGAATTAACCAATAATTTGAGAGTTTGATCCTGGCTCAGGATGAACGCTGGCGGCATGCCTAACACATGCAAGTCGAACGGGGCTCAGAGAAC
>QWCB01001205.1_pt1 | contig 42788 bp, 34 predicted proteins | sample 1972511 | NCBI WGS metagenome assembly QWCB01 (sample SAMN09866719, study PRJNA288562) | Human gut metagenome isolate term5_stool, whole genome shotgun sequencing... | isolation source: gut | host: Homo sapiens | place: USA: California | reverse complement strand
CAGCTCGCTACCTGCTCCTCCCGCCCTCCTAGGAGAGGAGGGGGCGTCCGGAGCAGGGCGAGCTCCTCTCCAAATTGCATTTTGGAGTGGAAAATACGGTGTCGTGTCAAGGCTAACGCATAATCTATGGTGACTTCGTCTAAGTCTCTATGGTAGAAATTGCGAATTGCTCTGTAGGGATTTTTCATTATCCACCGAGGAATGGGAAAACTCTTCGGACTTGTGATTTCATTCTTCCGAACTTTCATTTCATTCTTCCGAAGTTTTATTTCATTCTTCCGAGGAAATAGTGATTTTCCACGGGGCTATTGGGAATTTCCTCGAGAGAGACTCGAATCATCAGAGTGAACCTGTAGCGCTGTGTAGCAACGTTCGCTCCGGGTATCCTGGGTTATTGTCATACGTAGCTTAGAAATGGTAGATTATTAGGTGTCAGACTTGAGCGTCGTGTGCCTCGCAAAGGGATCTGACAGCGTGGGGGTGAAGGTAATCTCCGCCCAGCGACGAGTCTGCGGCGTGAGCTGGTAGTCGGCACTACGGCAGAGGCCGACCAGCCAGAGCGCAGTGCCAGTGTGGCTGTCGATGAGTTGCACCGTAGACGCCCTGCGTGAGGGCAGAATCTTCGCATCGCGCAGGAGCTTCGCGAGCTGTTTGCGTCCTTTCATACCAAGCGGTGCGATCCATTGCTCGCCATCGGTAGAGGCTCTGAGCTGTAGCTGAGGCGTCCTCGACAGAAGTTGGTCGTAGTCGGCCAAATAGCTGTAGGGCGTGAGCGTCCGAATCGCAGGCGGTGGCGTCTCCGAGGAGTCGTGCACCGCTATCTTTATCGAGCCTAGCGGGTGATCCAGCACGGCTCCCGCTGGCCAGCTCGCCATAGCGGGCAGCTCTAGGCAAACGCTCATCGCCTGCTCCAGATGCGCCAGCGTCTCATTCGTCGTGCCTATCAGATAACCCCGATAACGCTCGATGATCCCGCCGCGTCCCTCGTAGCGAGCATAGCTGTCGGCACGCTCAGGCTTTGCGCAGTCCATAAGGAGCTGCTGTAGTACCAAGCGGTCACAATCGATAGCCGCGAAGTGGCTGTAGAGAAGTGCCAGGGGAGCTATCTGCTGACGGAGCCACGCGATCTCTAGCGGCTGGCTCGCGTCTGCGGGGAGGGTACTCCTTATATAGTAGTCCTGCAACTGCTCCAAGTCTCGCAGGATATGGATCGTCGAAGCGACCGCCTGGTCAAAGGAGGGGTTCAACTGGTCAAAGAGTGGGCGCAACGTGTGCCGGACGAAGTTGCGCCGTATGGTTGTATCGGCATTCGTCGAGTCCGTCACAAAAGGCTGTCCAGCCGTTTGCAAAAAGTCATAGATAAGACGAGGTGGCGTGTCGATGAGCGGACGAATATACTTCCCCTCCTCACGCGTGGGGAGCATGCCCCGCAGTCCTCGTACGCCAGCCCCTTGGGAGAGATTGATCAGGAGCTGCTCCACATTGTCCTCCAGATGATGGCCTAATGCGATACTCTGCGCATCGTACCGCGCATACAGCTCGTCGAAGAAGTGGTATCTCAGCTCACGCGCGGCCATCTCTACGCTCACGCCCTGGTGCGCAGCCGCGTAGCCGTAAGTGTCAAAGGAGGCGCGCTCTAACGGTACCCCCAGTTGCGCACAGAGCTCTGTAACAAACGCTTCGTCACGATTGCTCTCGTCGCCTCGCAGGTGAAAGTTGCAATGCGCCGCCACGCAGCGGTAGCCTAAAAGCGAAAGCCCCCACAGAAGCGCCGTCGAGTCGGCACCTCCGCTGAGGGCTATGATGACCACCCGCTCGCTGTCTCGCTCTAGCAGATCATACTGCTCGATCGTACGACGCATCTGATGCACCAAAGCATGATTGAGTAGCGTACGTCGCTGAGACACAGTGCGAGTGATGAATGTCGTAAAGGGAGAGAAGATCGACAGGCCGTCCGAAGAGGCTCGTCGCTGGAAGGGAAGATTTACTTGTCCTCTTTATCCTTACTAGAGGCAGCTTTCTTGGTACTCTTAGAGTCTGTCTTCTTAGTAGCTGTAGTCTTCTTAGCGGTAGCCTTCTTCTCGGTGGCGGTAGCCTTCTTAGTCGCCTTTTTCTTTGTATCAGCCTTCGCCTCAGACTGCTCCTCTACTGGCTCATTCTCGATGTCTGGATCGATGAGTACACGACCGCAATACTCGCAGACGATGACCTTATTGTGGAGCTTGACCTCTAGCTGACGCTGTGGTGGAATATGGTTAAAGCAACCGCCACAAGCCTCACGCTCTACGGGTACCACGGCAAGACCGTTGGTAGCGCCCTTGCGGAGGCGGAGGAAAGCCTTGAGGATACGCTCGTCGATCTGAGCCTCCAGCTCGTTGGCACGATCACGGAGCTGCTCCTCCTCGATGCGGGTCTCAGCGATGATCTGCTCCAGCTCCTCGCTCTTAGCCTGATGATCCTCCTCACGCTCCTTGATACGCTCTTGGAGCTTGGCGATATCATCCTTGCGACCTTGGAGCTCTGCGTTGAACTCGCGGATATGCTTCTGTGCGAGCTGTATCTCAAGCTCCTGAAACTCGATCTCTCGCGACAGATGCTCATACTCGCGGTTATTGCTCACCGCATTGAGTTGCACCTTGAGCACTGCGAGCTTATCGTTTGCCGTGGCGATCTTTTGGTTCTCTCCACTGACCGACTGCGTGAGCTTCTTGGCAGCCGCGTTGTACTTCTCTAAGCGTGTCTTCAGTCCCTCGATTTCGTCCGCTAGATCTTCGATAGCTTGGGGTAGCTCGCCTCGCAACAGCTTGATCTTGTCAATACTGGTGAGCGTCTCCTGTAGACGCTTGAGAGCGATGAGTTTTTCCCTGATACTACGCTCGGCTACTTCGTGGGTCGTTGTATTGATACTCATATATGGTATTGCTTAGAAATAGTGAATAGGATTGGTGTCAGCATCTGACATATGGATGACAAAGTTACGATATTTATCCGACAACGCATCATAGAGCATCGTGCGCGTGCAGTGCTCACTCTCGAAGTGTCCCAGAGTGATCAGCCAGAGACGACCCTGCACGTCGAGATAGTCGTTGTACTTTGCCTCACCAGTTATATAAACCTCTGCGCCTGAGCGGAGAGCCTCGCCGATGAACTCGTGACCGCCACCACTCCCGCCACAAAGCGCCACACGACGAATCAGCTGCGTGGGGGGATTGGAGTAAGCGATGCGCTCTACTGCGGGTAGCGTAGCTAGATGCTCGAGGAACTCCTGCGGAGAGATCTCACTCGGTAGCTCGCCAACGACGCCTAGCCCGCTCGTCGGGTGGTCCATCACGATCGGGATCACCTCGTAGGCTGGCACTTCATAGGGGTGCGTCGCTACGAGCGTCGTGAGAGCTTGCGAGAGTCGCTCCTGAGGCACGAGCACGGAAATCATCTCCTCCTCGACTGCCTCCATGGCGCCATGCGTACCGATCGTCGGATGCGTCTCCGCGCCTGGACGAAAGCGCCCCACGCCCGAGCAACTATAACTACAGCCCGTGTAACCTCCGAGTGAACCAATCCCCGCCTCCTCATAGGCAGCGCGTAGCGCATCAGCGTGGCTGTGCAGGATGTAGGTCTGCAGCTTGTAAAAGCGTCCTCGCTGAGGCATCATCGGTCGTCGCCCCTCAGGCTTGAGGCCGATCAGGTTGGCCAAGTAATGATTCACGCCCTGGCTCACCTCATTGTCTGCCGAAGTGTGGCAGGCGTAGATAGCGATATTGTTTCTCAGGGCAAAAGCTACGCAACGCTCCTGATAGGTCGCAAGTGTAAGCCGCTTAAGCCCTCGAAAGAGGATCGGGTGATGCGATACGAGCAGGTTGCACCCACGCTGCAGGCACTCCTCGAGTACCGCCTCGGTCGTCTCCACAGCCAGCATGATGCCACGCAGTGGCTGCGTCACATCGCCCACCTGAAGGCCCGAGTTGTCGTAGCTCTCCTGGTAGCTCAGCGGGTAGCACTCCTCTATCGTACGTACTACATCTCCTATCGTGACCATAAGGACTCCTTAATATATTATAGTGTCTCCCGCACCGTCAGGTGTAGCTCATCGAGCTGCTCGGGATCTAGTCGTGCGGGGGCATCGATCATCACATCACGGCCCGAATTGTTCTTCGGGAAGGCGATACAGTCACGTATCGAGTCCAGCTCAGCCATGAGGGATACCCAGCGATCTAGGCCAAAGGCGATACCGCCGTGAGGAGGTGCGCCATACTTGAAGGCATTCATCAAGAATCCAAACTGCTCCTCGGCACGCTCCTTCGTAAAGCCTAGTGCCGCAAAGACTCTCGCCTGTAGCTCCGCATCGTGGATACGGATAGAGCCACCGCCCACCTCGACACCGTTGATCACCATGTCGTAAGCATCGGCACGGACGCTGCCCGGGTCGCTCTCGAGACGATCCTGATCCTCAGGTTTCGGTGCGGTAAAGGGGTGGTGCATCGCATAGTAGCGCTGCGTCTCCTCGTCCCACTCGAGTAGTGGGAAGTCAACTACCCAGAGACACTCGTAGTGCCCTGGCTTCATCAGCCCCAGCTCGGAGGCAATGTGTAGACGTAGCGTGCCCAGTTGCTTCTGCGCCGTACGCTTGCCTCCTGAGATGAGGAGCGCAATGTCGCCTGGCTGCATAGATAGTTGGTCTGCAAGTGCTTTGAGTTGGTCGGCCGTGAGGAACTTGTCGAAGCTACTCTTCATCGTTCCATCAGCCTGATAGCGTAGCCAGAGTAGTCCCTTGGCACCCACCTGTGGACGCTTGACAAAGTCAGTCAGCTGGTCTATCTGCTTGCGCGTGTAGTCTGCCTTGCCCGTGACCACGATAGCGCCGATGTACTCAGCGTCATCAACCACGCCAAAGCCATGCCCCTGGATCGTCTTGGTCACCTCCTCGATCTCCATGCCGAAGCGCAAGTCTGGCTTGTCGCTACCGTAGCAATCCATAGCCTCGTACCAAGTCATGCGACGTAGTGGCGTGGGGAGGTCAATGCCTCGGATCTCCTTAAAGAGATGCTTCGCCAGCCCCTCGAAGGTGCTCAAGATGTCATCCTGCTCCACGAAGCTCATCTCGCAGTCTATCTGCGTGAACTCTGGCTGACGGTCGGCACGCAGATCCTCATCTCTAAAGCACTTCACGATCTGGAAGTAACGGTCCATACCGGCCACCATCAGTAGCTGCTTGAAGGTCTGTGGCGACTGAGGCAATGCGTAAAACTGCCCAGGGTTCATACGACTAGGCACCACAAAGTCACGTGCCCCCTCAGGCGTCGAACCGATTAGCATTGGTGTCTCTATCTCTAGGAAGTGAAGTCCATCGAGGTAGCGTCTCGTCTCCATCGTCATACGGTGACGCAGCTCTATATTGCTCAGCACTGGTCTACGACGTAGGTCCAGATAGCGGTACTTCATACGTAGGTCATCGCCACCGTCGCTCACATCCTCGATGGTAAAGGGAGGTGTGTCGGCACGGTTGAGCACCTTCATGCTCTCTGCGAGGATCTCAATTTGCCCCGTGGGGATCTTCTCATTGACACTGCTACGCAGGCGCACGGTTCCCGTCACCGCCAGCACCCACTCACGACCCACCTCACTGAGGAGAGCCTGATGCGACTCATCAAAGAAGATCTGCGTAATGCCATATCTGTCACGTAAGTCGAGGAAGGTCATAGCTCCCATGCGACGAATCTTAGCTACCCAACCGGCGAGCGTCACCTGCTGCCCCTCGTCAGAGGCACGCAGAGCTCCACACGTATGCGTTCTGTACATAATCTGATGCTACCTAATTTCTATATCTATCTTTAGCTTGTATCGTAGAGGCCAAAGCTCCATACGCCTCATGCCTCCACTACCACAAAAGTACACAAAAACAAGCACATCGGGGGGAGTGGGGAGAAGTTAGAGATTAGAGGTTAGAGCGAGACGGGTAGCCCCGTGTAGGAACGCACGGGAGTGTCTAGCGGGAGGGCGTCCGTTTCCGTTAAAACGAGACGAGTAGCCGACCGCTTGCGGTCGGACGAATCATAGCCCCCAGCCGGAGGGGCTCAGCCCCGAACGACTGGGGGGGGGGAAAAAGGGGAACCACACGAAGCAAGCGACCTCCCCTATGCGGGAGGTCGAACTGGGACTGGATCTTTCGTCTAGTCCGACCCGCAAGGGGTCGATCTCCTACCACGTCCGCCTTTCCATCGGTCGTTCGGGGCTTTGCCCCTCCGACCGACGGCTACGATGAGTCGGACCTCTACGAGGTCCTATCCTTCAGAGCTATCGGAAGATACCGGAGCTATCGGAAGAGCTGCACATTACGCTTTGATAGCTCTGAGGAAATCATCCGTTTCCTCGGTAGAGCTTTTTGAATCTCCAGCGAGGAATGAAAAAACTCTTCCGAACTTTGATTTCATTCTTCCGAAGTTTTATTTGACTCTTCCGAAGTTTTATCTCTTTCCTCCGTGGGGATTTTCTATCTCCTCGGTGAAGGATGAGATCTTCTCCGACAAGAGCGAAGAGGTAAAGATAGGAAAAGTAACCTGTGAGTGCGACAAGAGGTCAGCTGGTCGGACTGTGACATCGGACCAGCTATCAAAAAGAAGGCGCCTCCAGACAGGATGATCGAAATCGTCCTGATGGAGGTGCCTTGTCTGTACGATACTTTCAGCTCGGTGAAAGTATCTCTTCTTCAACTATTACTTCTTGAAGTATAGCTCCTCAGCCTCAGCCTTGCGACCCATCATATCAAGTGCGATAGCTGTGGGGAGCTTAGCACGAGAGTCTGCCTGCATGGTAGAGAGTAGCTTGTAAGCCTCAGTAGCGTTCTTGTCATACTGAAGGAGCGCATTGGCATAGTTGAGCTTAGCAATAGGATCGTTTGCGTTTTGCTCATAAGCTGTGCGATAGATGGCTACGGGGTTTGCACCTGCTGCTACCTTTTGATTAGCTAGAGTGTAGAGCTCGTTGAGGCTTAGCAACTTAGAGTTGGTCGAGTAAATGTGTGCCAGCTCAGAAACCTCAAAGGGACGTACCCGATAGCTCATCGTAAAGGTTGTGTGACGGAGCTTAGGATAGTAATTGTCCAGCAGGTCGCGATAGACCTTGCCACCATCGAGTGCCTTGATGTCAACCTCACGCTCTGTGTCAGTACTGTACTTGTCAATGATGTCCAGTATGGTCTGGCGCTGAGCCATGCTGCTAGCGTCTACGAGCTTGCGTAGACCATCCCAGTCCTCGCCCTTGCCCTCGGCAACCACTTCAACCTTGTTGAAGAGTGTCTTGTGAGTGTTCTTGACGTAGTTGTAAAGCGTCTTGGTACGGCGATCTGAGAGTGCTAGGTTGTAAGCTGCGGGAGCCTCTGGAGATGCGTAACCATAGATATAGACGGTGTGAAGCTCAGCACCCTCGATCTTGGTTGCTTTCTTGACAAACTCATCGAGACGTGCTAGCTCGGAAGCATTGTCCTTGAAGTCCTTGCGGAGGTCGTGCTTAGCAACAACGAACTGAATGTTAGCGTCAAAGCTCTCAGCATACTCCTTAAAGACTGTAGCAGCAGGCTCTACATAGTTGTACTGATAGTCCTCAGGTCCGAACACTGTGATAGCCTGTGGTGCTCCTAGTGCCAAGAGGGTGCTCTTAGGGCAGTTGCCACAGCTATAGGTCTGCATCTCTAGCTCCATATGACCACGAGCCATCCAGCTCTCGAAGGGACTTTCATAGACCATATGGGGGAGGTCGTTGACGCCACGTGCATAGACAGCACCCTCAGGACGTGAGTAGACCTCACGTACGAGGGCGTCCTCATTGTGAAGGTCGTGCTGGCGCTTGAGGGTCTTATAGCGAGCATTACCAGCTACGTAGATGTCATTAAAGCGTATGGAGTCACGTCTATCTGCGGATACATACTTTGGAGTAATACGCACGAGTTGCTGTGCACGCACGGTAACGTAGGGAGCCGCATCCAGCTCTATGCGAAGCTGGTTACGATCCATATCTCGTGTGACAGTGCAGTGCTCTGCAGATATTGCAATCGTCTGTGTCTCCCCTGGAGTATGAGTAAGCGGGATATCTTGATATTCATAGTCTTTGTGTCTGTATTATTAGATGTGCTACTGACGATTACTTAAAGAAGAAGACGTACGAGATTGTCGCCTTCGTAGGTCCGACATAGTTAGCTTTGCCCTCATCGACTTTTACGCCACAACGCTGGCAGGGGAACTTGTCGTATAGCACACGAGCATAGCCTGCGCCTAGAGAGAACTCGAGTGAGGAGCGCGTCGAGAGTACCCACTGGTAGCCTACGCTGAGACCGCCTCCGTAGAACCAGCCTTGGTAGCGATGATTTTTCATGATAGAGTCTTTGTTCTCTAAGATGAAGGGGATATCTACACCTCCTACGTTCATTTGACCTACATGTCCATGTAGACCAAGGAACCAGCCGTTGAAGACATCGCAGAACCAGTAGCGAAGCTCTGGTTGAGCCATCCAGTGAGCCCATTTGGTCTCACTATAGTTGTCCTTGCCCGCGTCTAGGTTGAATAGGAATGCGTTCCATCCGACTTGAGTGTCGAAAGTAAATTTGTTGCCCATCGCAAACTCTAGCGAGAGGTTGGGCGTAAGGATGGCATCGTAGGCGAGGTTGTGCTTGAGAGCAACTCGCTGTGCCGAGGCTGCAAGTCCTAAAGTGAGGACGAGGCCGAGTGTAATCACTATCTTTCGTATCATAAGTAAGTGGTTTGGCTACAGTTTCAATTATTTCTACGGGCAAAGTTACGGGATTTGTACCACATAAGGGGGAATAATGACTTGACAAAAGCGGTATTTCTTTTGACCTTTTCAATATTTCTCGCACGATGAGCATTATCTAGGGTGTAACTGCCCCGTATAATCAAGGCGACAACGCACCTTCCTTTTACTAGGATCTGCGCTGTCGCCTCGTCTTTATTCCATTGCGGATTGGCGCTGAAGTGCCTTAACCGAAGTTGTCGTAGTTGATCTGCTCAGGCGGCACGCCTAGGTTGTCCAGCATCGTGATGGCTGCTGCCGACATAGGACCAGGTCCGCACATGTAGTACTCAATATCCTCAGGAGCTTCGTGATCCTTGAGGTAGTTGTCGTAGATGGCCTGGTGAATGAAGCCGGTGAGTCCTGTCCAATTGTCCTCAGGCAGCGGTGCCGAGAGAGCGATGTGGAAGGAGAAGTTCGGGAACTCACGCTCGATGGCGCGGAAGTCCTCCTCGTAGAAGATCTCACTGCGCGAGCGTGCTCCGTACCAGAAGGAGACCTTGCGGGTCGTATGCTCGGTGAGGAAAAGGTGTAGTAGCTGAGCACGTAGCGGAGCCATACCAGCACCACCTCCGATGTAGAGCATCTCGGCGTCGGAGTCTTCGTGGATGTGGAAGTCTCCGTAAGGGCCACTCATGGTCACCTTGTCGCCAGGCTTGAGGCTGAAGATGTAAGAGGAAGCAATACCGGCGGGGACCTTCTGCCAGGTGTGGGTCACGCGATCCATTGGCGGGGTGGCGATACGGACGTTGAGCGTGATGATGTTACCCTCGGCAGGATAGTTGGCCATAGAGTAAGCGCGGACGGTATCCTCGGTGTTCTTTGCCGTCAGGCTCCACATATTGAACTTGTCCCAGTCGCCACGGAACTGATCCTCGACGACATAGTCGCTGTACTTGACCTCGTACTTGGGAATCTTGATCTGAGCGTAGCTACCGCTCTTGAACTCCATGTGCTCGCCCTCGGGGAGCTTGACGACAAACTCCTTGATAAAGGTAGCGACGTTCTTGTTGGATATGACTTCGCACTCCCACTCCTTGACGCCAAAGACGCTCTCGGGTACGATCACCTTGAGATCTTCCTTGACTTTCGTCTGACAGCCGAGACGCCAGTGCGCCATCTGCTCTTTGCGAGAGAAGAAGCCTTTCTCCGTAGCGAGTATCTCTCCACCGCCCTCGACGACGCGACAGCGGCACTGTCCACAGCTACCACCACCACCACAAGCGCTGGATAGGAAGATACCTTGGCTCTGAAGCGTGTTGAGTAGCGTACCGCCCATCGGCACCTCTAGGTCTTTCACGTCATTGACATTGATATGTACGTTGCCAGAGGGGATGAGCTTGCTCTTAGCCACCAGCAGTACCACGACGAGGAGCAGTACGACCAAGAGGAAGACCGCTACACTCGATACTATTATTAAGGTCATTTGATCCATATCTGTAGGCGATTAGAGTTTGACACCTGAGAAGCTGAGGAATGCGATGCCCATCAGTCCAGTGACGATGAGCGTAATGCCAAATCCTCTGAGGGGCTTCGGTATATTGCTGTAGGCTAGTCGCTCACGGATGGCAGCTAGGCCGACGATAGCGAGCATCCAGCCGATGCCAGAGCCGAGTCCGTAGACGGTTGCCATGCCCGTATTGATGAAGTCACGCTGCTGCATGAAGAGCGAGCCACCGAGGATCGCACAGTTCACAGCGATGAGCGGGAGGAAGATACCGAGCGAGTTGTATAGCGAGGGGCTGTACCGCTCGACGACCATCTCGACGAGCTGCGTAAACGAGGCGATGACGGCGATAAAGACGATGAGCGAAAGGAAGCTCAGGTCGACCGAAGCAAACTCTGCACCGAGCCAGCTCAACGCGCCTGCCTTAAAGACGTAGGTCTCCAAGAGGTAGTTGATCGGTAGCGTACAGGTGAGGATAAAGGTAACTGCAAGCCCCAATCCCAGTGAGGTCTTGACGTCTTTGGATACAGCTAGGTAAGAGCACATACCTAGGTAGTAGGCAAAGATCATATTGTCGACGAAGATCGACTTGAAAAATAGACTTAGATAATCCATTGCTTAGACTTTAATCTGTGTGTGACCAATGTATTATATGGATTGGAGAGCTTACTGCTCCTGTAGATCCTTGTTTTTACTACGCTGTATCCATACGATGCAGGCGAGGACGATGAGCGCCATCGGAGGCATAATCATCAAGCCGTGATTGACGTAACCCATATCGTAGCAGGACTGCGGGATAATCTGGAAGCCCAGTAGCGAACCTCTACCGAGGAGCTCACGGACGAAGCCGATGATCACCAAGACGAGTCCGTAGCCTAGACCATTGCCGATACCATCGAGGAGGGAAGCCTTAGGACCATGCGCCAAGGCAAATGCCTCTAGTCGTCCCATCAAGATACAGTTCGTAATGATCAGACCGATGTAGACCGACAGCTCCTTAGAGACATCGTAGACATAGGCCTTGAGGACCTCGTTGACGATCGTCACAAGCGCAGCGACGACCACCAGCTGTACGATGATACGGATACGATTAGGTATCGTGTTGCGCAGTAGCGATATGATTACGTTGGCAAAGGCGACGACCACCGTCACCGACAGAGCCATCACTAGAGCGGGCTTGAGCTGAGCGGTGACCGCCAGCGCAGAGCATATACCGAGCACCTGTACGGTGACCGGGTTATTCTTATTGAGAGGCCCTAGGAGCACCTCTTTATTACTTATCTTACTCATAGCTTAGATTACTCTCTCTTCTGATTATTCTGCTGCTACTGCTTGAGCTCCACGTATCTGCTCGATGTAGGGAAGATAGGCTTCGATGGAGTGCTCGAGCATATTGTTGACACCATTGCTCGTGAGCGTACCACCTGAGATGCCGTCCACGTAGTCTTGGTCGTCGAGCGAACGACCATGCTTGACGACGGCGATAGACTTAAACTGCTCGTCACGATAGAGCTGCTTGCCGACGAACTCCTTGGAGAAGTGCTTCGTCGCGATCTCAGCACCTAGTCCTGGGGTCTCACCAGCGTGTGAGAAGTCAGCGCCATAGACGGTCGAGCCATCAGCCTGTACAGCGAGGAAGCCCCAGATAGCGCCCCATAGACCAGCGCCATCCATCGGGAAGATGTAGAGTTGCTGGCCCTCCACCTCTGCCACGTAGACAGGGAGTCCGAGAGAGGGGTCTTGCGAGCGGAGCTTAAACTGATTGGCCGTGTTCATCTGGAAAGCTTCATTCTGAGCGATCTGATCACCCTCGAAAGTAGCGATCACTTCGCCCTGTCCATTGACTAGAAGTTCCTGCTTGATCACCTTTGTATAGGTGGGGATGACTTGATCTTTGGTAGGCTCTAGATGTACAGCACGTAGTATCTGTTGCATCTTGTCAATGCGCTCATTCTCTTGCTGAGGCTTGCGTAGAGCCACAGCCGTGAGCGCTAGAGCTATTGCGACTACGACCACCATGATGGCTGCGTAGAGGATCGTGTAGCTATTACTATCTCTATTCATAGTCGTAAGAATGATCAATGTTTAGAAGCCATCTCCCAGCGCTTCTTGCGCTTAGAGACATTTTTGTTTACCACGACATAGTCGATGAGCGGTGCGAAGACGTTCATCAGTAGGATCGCGAGCATCATACCCTCAGGATAGCCCGGATTGAGGACACGTATGAAGACACACATGACACCCACGAGGAGTCCGTAGATCCACTTGCCCGTCTCGGTACGAGCCGAGGTTACTGGGTCGGTCGCCATGAAGACAAGACCGAAAGCAAAGCCACCGTAGAGTAGGTGATGCGCAACGTCAAGTTGCATCGCAGCGGTCGTGCCGATCGCGTTAAAGAGGAGCGTCATCAGCGCTGCGCCTACGACGCCACTCACGATCACCTTGTAGCTAGCTACGCCTGTCCAGATGAGCAGGATCGCACCGAGCAGGATCGCAAAGGTCGAGACCTCTCCGATACTACCTGGGATAAAGCCCCAGAAGGCGTCCCATAGGGTAGAGGGCTCGCCCATCGTATTAACGATCGTCGGGAGCGTATCGCCAGCCGTAGCCACCTGACCCAGAGGGGTAGCCCCTGAGAAACCATCGACAGCAGCCGTAGCCATGTCGCCACCACCTCCGAAGCCAAAGATAGGCTCCGTACGGACGAAGACCTTGTCACCAGTCATCGCAGCTGGATAGGCAAAGAAGAGGATAGCACGAGTCACAAGAGCCACGTTGAAGATGTTATAGCCCGTCCCGCCGAAAACCTCCTTTGCGAAGATGACCGACATAGCGACAGCCACAGCAATCATCCAGAGTGGCGTGCCAATGGGAACAATCATCGGCACGAGCATACCAGTCACGAGGTAACCCTCTTGGATCTCCTCATGCTTCCACTGTGCTACGGTAAACTCGATACCCAGTCCCACCACGTAGGAGACCACGATCTTAGGCAGTACAGCTAGGAAGCCAAACCAAAACATCGACCAGAAGCCAGCCGTCTGACCGATCGCAATGAAGTGCTGGAGCCCCACATTGTACATTCCAAAGAGTAGCGCAGGCACTAGAGCCAGCACCACGGTACTCATGACGCGCTTGCTATCTATCGCATCGTGTACATGCACCCCTCCCCGTGGAGCCGCTGTCGTATGCGGCACATAGAGGAAGGTCTCAAACCCATCAAAGAGCGAGTGAAACGCATGCAGCTTACCCCCAGGCTCAAACTGAGAGCGTCGCTTGTTGAATCTATCTTTTAGTGACATATAATATAGTAGTCATAGTCCTTAGCCCGACGGCGACGAAGCGTTTGCCCATCCCCGTGAGGCTACTCGTTTAGTTCATCTCCTTATATAGTAGGTCTAGACCTTGACGCACGATGCGCTGTAGCTCCATCTTGGAGGTGTCGACGAACTCGCACAGGGCGAAGTCCTCGGGTGCCACCTCGTAGATGCCGAGCTCCTCCATCTTGTCAATGTCAAAAGCTATAATCGCCTTGAGCAGATACTCCGCGTAAATGTCTAGCGGGAAGACACTCTGTAGCTCGTGACTCATGATCATCGCACGCTTGCCACCCTTGAGACGGGCGTCTAGCGTATAGTGCTTGCGAGGCATCAGCCAGCTCAAATAGGTACGGCTCTGGCTGAAGTCTCCTAGACGAGGCATAGCCCAGCCAAGAAGCTCGTCACGATCTGAGCCATCTGGGATGACGGTAATCTGGTCACAGCTCATCGGGAAGAAGGGTCGCTCCTCCGTTAACTGAATGCCAGTCAGCACATCGCCAGCTATGACACGAGTCTTGCAGCCCTCCTGAGCCAACTTGCCGAGGCTCTCTATACGACAGCCAGGGAGTAGATCCATGTAACCATGCTCCGCAGCGTGACTACCTGTGATGGCAATGCGGCGTGTGTAGTCCACATGCCCCGTCATCAAGAGGCGGCCTATGAGCACCACATCCGTAGCACGTAGCGTCCAGACCGTTTCGCCCTTATTGATCGGAGCTAGATGATCTATCAGTACGCCTACGTTACCAGCAGGGTGCGGGCCTCGTACCTCTACACCCTCCACCTCGGTGGGGAGTGTCAGGGGGCAGTCGTGAGCGACACCTACATAGACCTTGCCCTCAGTGAGTCGTGCCAGAGCACGTAGTCCTATACGTAGCTCTTCCTCACGACCCTCTAGTAGATAGTCTATCTCAGGCGCTAGCGGAGCTGTCAGATGTGCTGTGACAAATATATCTCGTGGAGCTATCGCAGGATCTGCGAGACGGTCATAAGGTCTCTGACGTATGAGCGTCCAGAGTCCCGACTGTAGGAGTAGCGTCTTGAGCTGGCTCGCATCACCCTCGAGTAGCCCATCGACAGAGAAGGTGTGCTGTGTCTGCGTCTCATCGGGGCGTATCTCTACGCTCATGATCTTGCGCTTGGCACCACGGTTTATGGCGACTAGCTCGCCACTGACAGGTGCTGTGACCCATATATCTGGAAACTGCTTGTCGTAGAGGATCGGATCTCCCGCCTCTACGTGATCTCCCACATGTACCTTCATCTTGGGGGTTAGCCCAGGCAGATCATCGGGGACCCACGCATAGGTCGATGTCCCGCCAGAGGAAGGAGTAGACAGGAGGGTGCGGGGCGCAGTCCCTTGGAGCTTGAGATCCAAGCCTCGCTTGATAGTTATCGTTCTTGACATGACGATCTCTCTTTAGTATCTAACAATTGGTGCAAAAGTACTCAATTTATTTGGGACTACCGTATTTTGGGTAGAAACGCTCTGACGAAACAGATTACGATATGCTGCCCGACCGAAGCTTTGGTGAAGAAACCGAAAAATTCCTCCGTGGATATTTTTGATTATCCAAGGAGAAACGGAGAAATTCCTCGGAGCTACGATTTCATTCTTCCGAAGTTTCACCTGATTCTTCCGAAGTTTTATTTCTCGCCTCGGTGGAGAATATTTTTCCCCACGGAGCTATTTGGGATTTTCTCAGAAGAGACGGGGAGTAGAGTTTAGACTTTGATGCACAGAGCGCCTCCATTTGATGGTTGCAGCGCATTTATTACCTTTGCAGACGAAAGCGTATCCCCCTTATACACCGCTTTAACCAACACAGACTATGGAAAATCTTTGGAACAGTATTCTAGCTGACTTCGAGCACTTCACACTGCCGAGCTTCTTCGCGGCCTTTATGATCCTCTTTGTCTCTATCGACATCATCGGAGCCATCCCGATCGCGCTAAGCCTCAAGGAGAAGGGGAAAGTCTTTCACCCCAGCAAGGTGGCCATCATCTCGGCCATTATGTTTATGGCATTCCTTTTCATAGGCGAGCCACTGCTCAGCTTCTTCGGGGTAGACGTCTCCTCCTTTGCTGTAGCGGGTTCGATCGTCCTCTTCGTCCTAGCCGTCGAGATGATCTTCGGTATACAGGTCTTTCAGGATGACGACCCCTCGGGCAATGCCGACATCGTGCCACTCGTCTTCCCGCTCTTTGCAGGTGCAGCCTCCTTTACGGCGATCCTGACGATGCGCTCCTCGGGTACGGCTGTCTCGACACTCTTTGTCGCTATCATGCTCAATGTGGTCTGCATCTACCTGATGCTACGCACCGTGTCTCTTCTAGAGCGCTGGCTGGGCAAGGGGGGGATCTACATCTTGCGTAAGTTCTTCGGAGTAGTGCTCCTAGCCATCTCGGTGAAGTTCTTCATGCAGAACCTGATGATCATCCTTGAGCCCTTCTTTAACAAGTAAGGGCATACTATATAGCCGTGAGCGCGATTTTTTCGTACCTTCGTACCGAATAATCAATCCTTTAGATAAAGCTTTATGATAGATCCAAAAGAACTACAGAAGATGGGCTTCGCTACGCGTGCCATCCATGCGGGTAGCGAGCACAATCAGCACGGTACGCTGGCTACTCCTATTTACCAGACCTCTACCTTCGTCTTTGACTCTGCAGAGCAGGGTGGCAGACGCTTTGCCCTCGAGGAGGAGGGGTACATCTACACTCGCCTAGGGAACCCTACCTGCACAGCTGCTGAGCAGAAGGTCGCCTCTCTGGAGGGTGGCGAGGCTTGTGTCAGCGCCTCTTCAGGTATCGGCGCGATTACTTCTGCTATCTACCCCCTAGTACAGGCTGGTGACCACATCGTGGCTGGCAAGACGCTCTACGGCTGCACCTACTCATTCCTCGAGCACGGGCTCTCACGCTTTGGCGTGGAGGTAACTTTCGTCGATGCGCGCAATCTAGATGAGATAAAGGCTGCTATGCGTCCCAACACGAAGCTGGTTTACATTGAGACACCTGCCAATCCTAACATGTACCTGACGGATATCGAAGGCGCTGCCAAGATAGCTCACAGCCAGGAGGGGACCGTTCTGATGGTGGACAATACTTACTGCACGCCCTTCATCACGCGTCCTCTAGACCTCGGTGCTGACGTGGTCGTACACTCGGCTACGAAGTATCTGAATGGTCACGGTGACGTGATCGCGGGATTCGTCGTAGGTCGCAAGGAGTACATCGACCAGGTGCGTCTCTTCGCTGTCAAGGATATGACCGGTTCAGTCCTTGGCCCGTTTGAGGCTTACCTGATCGCTCGTGGTATCAAGACTCTGGAGATCCGTATGGAGCGTCACTGCGCCAATGCACAGCGTGTGGCTGAGTTCCTAGAGAAGCATCCCGCCGTCGCATCGATCGCATACCCAGGTCTCAAGAGCTTCCCACAGTATGAGCTGGCTCAGAAGCAGATGCGCCTGCCGGGTGCTATGATTGCTTTCGAACTCAAGGGTGGTCTAGAGGCTGGTCGCAAGCTGATGAACAGCCTGCACCTAGCTACGCTCTGCGTGAGCCTCGGTGATGCTGAGACGCTTATCGAGCACCCAGCGAGCATGACACACTCGCCCTACACGCCTGAGGAGCGCGCTGCTTCTGATATTGGCGAGGGTATGGTACGTCTCTCGATCGGTCTGGAGAATGTCGAGGACATCATCGCAGACCTGAAGGCTGGTCTAGACGCACTCCTATAATATATAGTAGAAACTGCCAAAAGGCTATCGCAACAAATCCGATAGCCTACTAATAAATAGGGACTCCCCCCATCGCAGTCGATGAACTGTGGTGGGGGGTGCTTGCTTTTTGCAGTAAGACTGTCACGTGTAGCCTTGGTGTGGACGCACAGGCGCTGAGGGTGAGGTCTGAAGGGAGCATACCTCCGTATGTGACCGAAGCCGAATCCCGAAAGCAACGCAGCGATTCGCCTTTATGCAACAGTCTCAGATTCGTGCATCTACCTATTGGTAGGTATTGAGTGATCAGCAAATCATTTGTATCTTTGCTTGTAGTATCAAGCCAGAAACTCTTATTCTTAAAACTATTCTGCCCATGAATCCTCCTACCCTCCTAAATCATCCTTTCGACGCTCAGACCTCTCTGAGCAAGTTAATCCTGACGCACTATGACCTGCTCATGGTGATCACCCGCTTTGGCATCCCCCTAGGCTTCGGTGACAAGAGCGTGGATGAGGTGTGTCAAGCCAATGGTGTGGACACGAATACGCTCCTAGCTGTCGTCAATATGCTGACGACGCAGTCTGACACAATCCCCGAGGAGCTACTACAAGAGATCTCGGCAGAGTCTCTTATAGCTTACCTGCAGCGGTCGCATCACTACTTCCTGGACTACAAGCTACCCGATCTGCGAGGAGACCTTTTCACCGCTGTGGAGGAGGGTTCGCCAGAGGTAGCTGCTTTAATCCACCGCTTTTACGATGCGTATGTCGAGGAGGTGCACAAGCATATGGGATACGAGGACGAGGTGCTCTTTCCCTACGTGCATCGTCTGCTAAAGGGAGAGCGCGACAAGGGCTACTCGATCGACGAGTTCGAGAGTAGGCACGACCACATAGAGATGAAGATCACGGATCTTAAGAACATCCTCATCAAGTACTATCAGTCGATGGGAGACTATGCGCTGACGAATGTGCTGCACGAGCTTTTTACCACCGAGAGTGACCTGATGTGGCACAACCATATCGAGGACTGTCTCTTCGTACCGCTCATCAAGCAGATGGAGGAGACGCTCCAAGCTAGCAATAGACACGCATAAACGACCCAACGGATGCAACACACGATACTTATCATCGAGCCTCATAAGCTCCTCGCCTATGGCTTGCAACTAGCACTACGGAGAGGCTTCCCTGACTCTTCCGTACAGCTATGCGTGGACCTGCTTGATCCCGATGCTTTGCGACAGCATATCACATTTGTCGCACCAGACATCATCATTGCCAACCCACTCCTGACGGGCGTACAGTACAATCCAGATCTGCTCCCCACAGGCAAGGAAGCTACCGTCGTAGCGATCAATCACAATCTCCTCCCAGAGGAGATGTACAAAGGCTACAGCTTCGTCTGCCTACCGACGATCGATCCGCAGAGCCTGATACAGCAGATCCAAGAGTCTGAGCAACCTGAGGTGGAGCTGATGGAGAGCGACGAGTCAAAGCAGACTCCGCTCTCACAGCGAGAGTGCGAGGTGGTCACATGGGTGGCTCGTGGACTAACCAATAAGGAGATCGCAGATGTGCTCCACCTCTCCCCGCACACAGTGGTGACGCACCGGCGCAACATCGCAGCCAAGCTAGACATCCACTCGCCTAGCGGTCTGACGATCTACGCCCTGATGAACAACCTCATCTCGATGGAGGAGGCGAAGGGGATTTGAGATTAGAAGTTAGAGGTTAGAGATTAGTTTCTAGGAGCACGAGGAGCACGAGCTAGTTTCTAACCTCTAACTTCTAATCTCTAACCTCTCTCTTCGCTTACAGCGTACTGTACCCTCTGTTCCAGGTAACCTCTGAGCCGTAAGTCCGCAGCGCCTCGGTACGAGCGAGGACGAAGAAGTAATCGCTCAGACGATTGACAAAGCGAACGATCAGATCATCCACACGGCTCTCCTCACGGAGGCGGTAGATGTTGCGCTCGGCACGACGGCAGACGGTACGGCAGACGTGACAGAGCGCGGCCGTCCGACCACCGGAGGGGAGGACGAACTCTCTGAGACGAGGGAGTGTAGCGTCCAGTTCGTCGATCTTATGCTCCAGCTTCTCAATGTCCGTGGGGTCTATCTTCATGGCTGCGAGGTATTCCTCTTGATCGGGAGGGGTAGCTAGACTGCCAGCCACGTTGAAGAGGATATGCTGCAAGCGGAGGAGGAAGTCGTGCGTATCGTCTGTCAGCTCCTCAGCGAGGAGGACGCCGATGTGGCTATTGAGCTCATCGACCGTACCGTAGCACTCAAGACGGATGTGTCCCTTGGAGATACGTGTACCGCCGACGAGTCCTGTGGTACCATCGTCACCACGGCGGGTATATACGGGGCTTTTCTTCATAGTTGTATGGTTGCTTTGAGTAGGTAATAGGGTTAATGTCTGATGCGTGTCCAGAAGTTTTGGCAGGGCAGCTTATGGTCTAGGAAGAGTAGCTGTCCAGCGCCATAGTCGACCATCAAGCCCGCCTCTCTCTGGCGAAAGGAGATCGGTACCTTTCGACCGACATGCCAAAGGATGGAACCTGTGTCCCACGGCATCTCGGCTAGCGATTCGTCTTGCCATAGGATCAGCGCACGGTCGTAGACGAGCGTCTCGTCGTACTGCGTGACCAACTGCGTGAGTGGCCACTGATGGAGTAGCTGGAGAGCTAACTGCTTCTGTCGATGATCCAGCATAGGCTCCAGATCGTGGAGCGCCTCCCGATGCGCTGGGTAGTACGCTACACCACGCTGATCTAAGATTAGCGTGATAAGCCGAAAGGCTGTCGGCGAGTGGACGCCATGCCCTAGCGAAGTCCACCAGCGTCTGAGGAGCGTAGGCATAGTGTGTAGATGATGATCCGACTAAATAGAGATATGCGAAGACGAGCCAATGAGACCATCAGCTTGCCTTCGCATATCTATTCGTTGTGAGCTGCGATTACTCAGCTACAGGAGTCTCAGCAGCAGGAGCCTCTACGACTAGAGCTCCCTCGCAGAGCTGCTCTTCGCCCTTGCCGAAGTAGAAAGAGTCACCCTTCGTCCAGAAGTAGTAGCCCTCTTCGTTTTCCCACTTAACACCGTCAGCGCTGACTGCGTTCTTCATGTCGTAGACAACGTTGCCCTCGACATCCTTGAGCGTAGCATTCTCACGGTTCTCACCAGTGACGGTCAGCTCAAAGTGCTGCTTGCCATCAGCGGTAGCGTAGTTGAAGACTTCGGGCTCAGCGACGACAGGAGCCTCTGCGACAACAGCCGTAGAGTCCACGGTAGTAGCCGTTGCGTCCTTCTTTTCCGTGTTACAAGCTACTAGTGCTAGACCAGCAGCTACGATTAGCATAAACTTTTTCATGTTCATATGATTGATTAAAGTGAATAGATCCGATTGATCACGCCTGCGACTCCTTAAAGCGAGAGCCCAGCAAGGCGTAGTAAAGCATGTACAGCTCGCCACCTACGACGAGGAGCCATGTATAGTGATAGCCTCCGAGGAGGTCTGCCAGCACACTCTGGAGGAAGGGTAAGAGTGCCCCACCGATGAGTCCCATCAAGAGTACGCCGGAAGCTCTCGTGGCGAGGCTCCCTAGCCCCTTGAGAGCTAGCGAATAGATAGCGCCCCACATGACCGAGTGGCAAAGTCCTACGGCAATGAGCCAGTAAGGCTGATTGGTCACGACGGCGATCAGGATAAGGATCGCAGAGAGGAGCGTCGTCGTCCATAGTAGCTTGCGGTCAGTCACACGGCTGAGGAAGCTACTGACGAAGCGACCCAAGAGCATAGCGGCCCAGTAGAGCGTTGCGTAGAGGGCGACGGTCTTATAGCTCAGAGCTAGGTCGTGCTGACCGTATAGGATGATGTTGGCACCGATGCAGACCTCGACACCGACATAGCAGAAGAGTGCTATGCAACCGAGCCGTACACGTGGTATACGCCACACCGTCTTGAAGCTCACCTCGGCATCCTCGTTGCTAGTCGTCCCCTCGATGTGCGGGACGTGGAGTCGCCTCACCACGTAAGAGAGGACTAGCACGACGGCCATCAGGATCGTCATCGGCAGGATCACCTCCTGGATCTGTACGTCCTTGAGGTCAGCCACCCCGCCGAAGATAACCATCGAGACGAAGAGTGGCGCCAGCATAGTCATCGTCGAGTTGCCCACGCCTCCGATGTTTTGTCGCTGCACGGCAGAGGTACCTGGGACGGCACAAGCGATGAGATAGGGATTGACCGACGACTGCATGAAGGTGATGCCCGCACCGCAGACGAAGGAGCCGAGTAGGAAGATAAAGTAGCTCACCGGCAGCTTCACCGTCTCAGAGAGCGTGAGCCAAAGCGAGGTGTGCATGAAGAGCAGCGCCGATAGGATAAAGAGTAGTATACCTCCTGCTAGCAAAAGCAACCCTCTGACGATCGTCATCTTGTAGCCGTATCGCTCCACAAAGCGTGCCGAGACGGGACCCAGCACCAGGTACGAGAGGAAGAAGGCGAAGATAAGTAGCGTCGTAAAGCTATTGGTCCAGGCTCCTGCCGAGTGCAGATAGGCGCTCTGTATAGGTGCTTGGAATTGCTGATTGATGCTCGTGATGAAGCCGATGACGGTCATCATAATCACCATAGTTATAAAGGGTCCGAGATAGTTCGGCTTATTCTCTATCGAATGGGTCGGCATAGGAACCAACTTGTCTAATCCGCTGCAAAGTTATAGAAAAAAGAAGTCACCAAGCACAAGTTTCTCGCATCACATGCTCCTAGCAAAGGTTGCGAACGGTTCTTGCGGTTGGTGACCTCTTTTATTTATAGTTCTGCTAGAGCGCTTTGTACAGAGACACCGCGACTCTAGTCTTTATTGTCTAGTCGTCATGACGCTCACGACGGGGACGGCGCTCACGGCGCTCGCCATCGTCACGGCGCTCACGGCGTGGACGGCGCTCAGGCTCTACATAGCCCTCGGGCTTAGGTAGGAGAGCCTTGTGCGAGAGGCTAAACTTGCCCGTCTTGGGGTCAATCTCGATGAGCTTGACATCGATCGTGTCGCCCTCCTTGAGACCTGTCTCCTCAATCGTTGCAAAGCGCTTCCAGTCTATCTCGCTGATGTGGAGCAGTCCATCCTTGCCTGGCATAAACTGTACGAAGCAACCGTACGGCATCACTGAGGAGACGGTACCCTTGTAGACCTCGCCCACCTCTGGGGTAGCGACGATGCCACGTACCATAGCAAGAGCAGCATCGAGAGACTCCTTGTTGGAGCTACTGATCTCGACGATACCGTAGTTGTCCACCTCTTCGATATTGACCGTGGCGCCACTCTTCTCCTGGATACCCTGGATGATCTTACCGCCCGGGCCAATGACCGCTCCGATGAACTCCTTGCCGATGCGGAGCGTCTCAATGCGTGGGGCATGAGGCTTCATATCGGGACGAGCCTCGGGCTGTGCCTCCTCGATCTTGTCTAGGATATGGAGACGGCCAGCCTTAGCCTGTGCCAAAGCCTTTGCTAAGATCTCATAGCTCAAGCCATCCACCTTGATATCCATCTGCGTAGCGGTGATACCGTCACGCGTACCCGTTACCTTAAAGTCCATATCGCCGAGGTGATCCTCGTCGCCTAGGATGTCGGAGAGAATAGCGTAGTTGGTACCCTTGTTCTCGCTGATGAGACCCATAGCGATACCAGAGACTGGCTTCTTCATCTGGACACCCGCATCACGCAGAGCGAGCGTACCAGCACAAACAGTTGCCATAGAGGAGGAACCATTGGACTCAAGGATGTCGCTCATCACGCGGATCACGTAAGGATAGTCCTCAGGGATCATACGCTTGAGCGCACGGTGTGCCAAGTTTCCGTGACCTATCTCACGACGGCTGATGCCGCGCGAAGCTTTTGCCTCGCCTGTGGAGAAAGGCGGGAAGTTATAGTGTAGGAGGAAGCGCTCCTTGCCGTAGTTGAGCACATCGTCGACCAGCTTCTCATCGCTCTTGGTGCCGAGCGTCACAGTAGATAGTGACTGCGTCTCACCACGTGTGAAGATAGCCGACCCGTGAGGACCAGGCAGGCAGTCGGTCTCGATCCAGATAGGACGTATCTCGTCGGTGCGACGACCATCGAGACGCTTGCCCTCGTCAAGGATCATACGACGCATAGCCGCCTTCTCCATGTCGTGGTAGTAGCGGTCTATGATCATGCCCTTCTCCTCGAGCTCCTCTTCGGTAAACTGTGCCTTGAACTCCTCAACGATCGCTGCAAAAGCGTCGCCACGAGCATGCTTGTCGGTGCCAGCCGTAGCCACGTGGTAGATCTTGTCGTAGAGCTCACGCTGCATACGCTCACGCAACTCCTCGTCCTGCTCCTCAGCTGGATACTCACGCTTGGTCATCTTACCGACAGCCTCCGAGAGCTCTAGCTGAGCCTGGCACTGTACCTTGATAGCCTCGTGAGCCACCTTGATAGCCTCGAGCATGTCCTCCTCCTGGACCTCTTCCATCTCACCCTCGACCATCATAATGTTGTCGAGCGTCGCTGCGACCATCATATCAATGTCCGCACGCTCTAGCTGCTCGAAGGTAGGATTGATGACAAACTCTCCATCTACACGAGCTACGCGTACCTCACTGATAGGACCTCCGAAAGGAATGTCAGAGACCGCCAGCGCTGCCGAAGCAGCTAGCCCAGCGAGCGCGTCAGGCATATCTTCCCCATCAGAGGAGAAGAGGATAATGTTCACATAAACCTCTGCGTGGTAGTCATCGGGGAAGAGTGGACGCAGTGCGCGGTCCACCAGTCGGCAGGTTAATATCTCATAGTCTGAGGCGCGTCCCTCACGGCGTGTGAAGCCTCCGGGGAAGCGACCTATGGCTGAATACTTCTCTTTGTACTCTACCTGTAGTGGCATAAAGTCCACATCGGGCTTAGCCTCCTTGGCAGCCGTCACAGCTGCGAGTAGTACGGTAGAGCCCATGGTTACGGTGACAGCACCGTCGGCTTGCTTAGCAAGCTTGCCCGTCTCGATGGTGATCGTGCGACCATCGGGTAGGCTGATTGTCTTGTTGACCGGATTGATCATAAAAATCGTCTGATTACTTAGTTCTATTTGTCTTATACCTCGATAAAATCGTCCAAAGTTACGAAAACTAAAGCAGATAGCAACAAACACCCCAACATCTCAACTCCGCAAATCTCTCGAGCCGTGCGTCCGACCTCAAACGACGAGACGTGTAACGGCTGTAGGGACGCACGGTCGTGCGTCCGTCCCCGTTAAAACCAACGGTCGCTGTAACCTTTGACCCAACGGACGCTCGACCGAGCGTCCCTACAGCCGTTACTCGTCCAATACCTCCGATTACTCCGATAGCTCCTACTCCTCCGATGCCCTCCGATACCTCCGACTCCTCTGATCAAAGAAATCACCCATTTCCTCGGGAGGGATTTTTGAATCTCCAGGGAGGAAAGAGAAAATTCTTCGGAACTTCGAAATCTTTCTTCCGAAGTTTCATTTCATTCTTCCGAACTTTTATTTCGGCTCTCCGTGGGGAATTTTCGTATTCTCACTGGAGATCTCCGATTTCCTCAGGAGGCGTGCACCTTTACAACGGATTACTCGCTTCATCGGAGCCTTGATTTGCGAAGTCTAGCAAACCGCTCCGTCACTTTAGCTTGAAGTAGCAGATGATCGGCTTGTGGTCCGAGATGTTTGCCGAGCGATCCACGTGGGCAGCTCGCGCTACGATTTGGTCGCTGTAGAGCATGTGGTCGATACGCACGCCGATGAGCGACTTGAAGTAGTAGCTGTAGTTAGTCCCTCGCCCGGTCGTCGCAATCGCATCGTGCAGGCCTGCCGAGAGGCGATGATGCGTGTAGGAGATAGGCGTATCGTTGAAGTCTCCGCAGACCAGCAGGTAGGGCGACTCCTGATAGTTGATGTCCTGATAGATCTGCTCGACCTGCTTAGCACGACGCTTGAAGGCTGGCGAAAAGCGCCCCCCGATGGCTCTCGTGAACCCCTTCGGATTGACCTCCTGCGCTAGCTGAAAGTAGTGCGCCTGCTCCTCTTTTGTAAAGCCAAAAGACTCAAGGTGCAGGTTATACAAGATCAACTTCTTATCCCCGACGAGGATCGTAAAGACCGCTCCCCCATTGAACTTTGAGTGCAGATCTATGGGGCGCGTCGACAGGATGGGGTACTTAGAGAGTACGATGAGGCGACTGCCGTGATCCTTGACCGCATAGGCCGAGCTGTAGTAGGGATAGTCTCTTAGGGTGTGGCGCAGACTGCGCTCCGACATATACTTTGACTTGTTGGAGCTGAGCCACGCTTCCTGCAGACAGATGATGTCGGCACCGCTCTTGGACAAGTAGTCCGTGGTGGCATGCTGATCGTGTGCCCCTAGCTTGGTAAACTGAAAGGCATTCGCATTGAGGCTCACCACCTTGATCCAGTTCTCACGATCTATCGGAGGCGTCTGGCGCGCTCGTAGCGGAGCGTACAGGAGGAGCGTCGGCAGGGATACGAGGAGCATGACCGTATTGATCGCAGCGCGACTCCAGGCTCGGATGATAAACCAATAGATCGCCTGCAGCACGACCAGTGCGAAGAACAGAGGAAAGAGCAACCCCAGATAAGCCGAGAGGATAATGGTCGTCGGCGAAATGTAGCGACTCAGCAAGGCGCCTACGAAGAGCAGCAAGAGGAGCAGATTACCAAAGGAAACGAAGGTGTGCCAGAAGCCACGGATCATCCCCCAGAGGGTACGCGGCTTCTTTGGGCTTTGCGGGCTCGTCTTACGAGGAGTAGGAGGCGCTACGGGAGGGGGTGTTGTGCTATCCATAGAGTGCATGACTAGTTGTGACCCGACTGGTCGAGCCACTGATTATTGTGCTCGATGAGCTGCTCGCGCTCCTCATCGGATAGGCTCTGGTAGCCCGACTGCTGCACCTTATCTAGGAGCTGCTGGTAGCGTGCCGTCTGGGCATCTTGTAGCGTCGCTTGCTGTCGTGCCGAGCGTTGCCGACGGCGACGGTACAGCCCCAAGCCACAGCCCCACAACACCCCAGCTAGGTGAGCGATCAGTCCGCCCACATTGTACCCACCATAGGCGAGCAGTAGGAGGAGAAAGACGAATAGCCCCACCTGCCATACACGGAGAGAGCCGATCAAAGGTAAAGGCATCTCCGCACGAGGAGCAGCCCCCACCATGTAGCCTACGAGGGCGATGACCGAGGCGGAGGCACCCACGAGGGGCAACCCCAGCAGGACCACCCCGCCAGCGCGTAGCAATGAGGTGCAGAGCACGAAGGCTATTCCACCTACGACCGCTCCCCCGAGATAGCTCCAGACGAACTGTCGCCATCCGCTGTGGCGAAGTAGCATATCGCCAAAGAGCCAGAGCAGGAGCAGGTTGAGCAAGAGGTGCAAGCCACTATTGTGCAGAAGCGTGTAGGTGATGATCGTCCAGGGTCTACGCCACAGAGCCTCCATAGAGCAGGAGAGATAGAGCTGATCCACCACACCACGCGTCCATCGAGTGGGCAGTGGCGAGGGTAGCTGACGAACGATGAAGTCCACCAGCCAGAGAGCTACCAGCAGGAGCGTGATGCCCCAGAGCAGTCGCCGATCAGGATCTATACGCTTCGCCAAACGCATTGTACAGTTTACCTTGCTTACGCCATAGCAGTATGAGGAGCAGACCGCCTAGCATACCGCCCAGATGGGCGAAGTGCGCCACGTCGCTCTCTACATTGGCCACCCCGAGGAAGAGTTCGATCACGCCGTAGCCGATGACAAAGTACTTAGCCTTGATCGGTATGGGGATGAAGAAGAGGTAGATCGCCGCATTCGGGTAGAGCCAGCCGAAGGCGAGCAGGAGTCCAAAGACAGCCCCCGAAGCGCCGATCGTCAGAAGCTGATTGACGAAGAACGCTGTAGCCATGCGAGAGCCATCGGGGAAGGCGACCACATCGTATCCCGCCACCTCTCGGACAGTCGTCAAGCCCCAGACGAGCTCCTGCGAGAGCGCAGCCGTCAGTCCGCAGACTAGGTAGAAGAGCAAGTAACGCTTAGCGCCCCACGTCCGCTCGATCACCACGCCAAACATAAAGAGCGCAAACATGTTGAAGAAGAGATGCGTGAAGCTCCCGTGGAGAAACATATAGGTCACCGGCTGCCAGATGTGAAAGTCCTGAGCCGTCACGTAGTGTAGCCCGAGGAGTCCCGTCAGATCAATGCCCACACGGGGCAGTACCTGCTGAGCTAGATAGCAGAGCACGTTGATGATGAGCAGGTTGAGCGTCACAGGCGGGATCTGTAGTCGGCGGGATGTATCAAATGAGTGCATAGCGTTATGTTCTAATCGTTGCGTTGTGTAGGTAGTTAGTACCAGCCACTGCCACCGTAGGTCGGCAGGCTGTGCTGCTCCCACTTCAGGTCACGAAGGAGGGAGGCGTTGACCCCGATCACGAGGTTGTACGACTTGTAGGCACCGAGCGGGATGACACTAGCCGTGAGAGACCAGCAGTGCAAGTCGCGGGTTATGTTGATAGTCATACCCGTCAGCTTCTTCAAGTCGAAGTTATAGTTCGCATCAAAGGAGAAGGACCAGTTCGGCGTAGGCTGTAGCTGTCCTCGGAAAGAGAGGTTTTGGGTAAACATATACTCAAACTCTCGTCGCTGCGTGTTGAACTTCTGCCTATCCTGTGCGATGTTGACACTATAGTTAAAGGAGAAGCTCCACGGTACGCTAAACTTCAAGTAGCCGTCACTGTCCCAGCTGTCATCCTGGTTGTAGCTACTGCGACCTCCACTATCGGGTCCATCGAAGTCTATCTTATCGACAGCTCGTCCACCTTTCCCCTGCGAGTCTTCTGACGAGCCCGCCCCTGCGTCGTCCGTAGAGTCCTTCTTCTTATTAAAGAGTCCACCGACCCACTTACCGATCTTCTCGAAGGTCTGCGGGGTAAAGGTATAGTTAAAGCTCGTCCCCGTACCGAGGAAGGCGCCAATGCCGTGACCATTGAGCAACCTCAACTTGTCCACACGGAAGGGTCTCACGTTGCCCTGCGGGTCCGTGTAGTAGTCCCATTCGTACGGATCAAACGAGGCGGAGAGTCGCAGCACGAAAGTCTTCGTAAGCCTCAGCGCTATGTTCGTATTGATGTTACTCCAGCGGAAAGAGTCGGCAGCCATGTTGTACGAGAAGCTGAGCCCAAACTGATCAATGAGCGAGATCTTCTTAAACTGCTCCTCCACGGCGGTCGAGTCACTCGGCAGGCGCCACTTCATCTCCACATTATTGTCAAAGGAAAAGTTGATCGACCCCATCTTGCCCCGTCCGGGATAGCCAAATATACCGCGCTCGTAAGGGGTGTAGACAAAGTTGTGAGCCTGTCCCAGCGTATCGACATAGTCCACCTCACGGTAATAACCCCAGAAGGGATCGCCAAAGTCTGGCGCATACGAGAGCGATATCGAGGGCGACACGCGGTGACGGATCATCTGCACACGATCTCCAAAGAGCTTGCGCCAAGGCTTGTAAAAGCCGTAGAGCGTCGTACTCATCGAGAGCGATGCACTGAAGTTGTTCAGATGGTAGAAGCCATATGTCGTGTCCGCATCAACGATCCGCTGCTGCGCCTCGTCCCACTGCTTCTCCACGCGAGAGGTGTACCAGTAGGCCGTATAGTTGATCGAAGGAGAGATCTTGATATAGTTAAAGAGGTCAAAGGAAGCCGAGATAGGTATCGAGTGCTGCATACCATTGCGCCAATCCTTGACTAGATTGCTCTTGAGGAGCAGATTCTCCTTGGTCGTGATACTGTTACGTAGCGAGCCGTTGTAGCTCAGTGAGATCTTCTCATACCAGCGCTCCTTGCCCACACGGTTCTTCCGCTTGAAGGGGTAGATCGTCGAGAGCGAGAGCGAGAGATTCGGCAGGGTCACACTGATGGTCGAGTCTCGCGAGCGCTGATCAATGTTGAAAGCTCCCGTCAGCGAGAGCGGTATACCCGCAAAGCTACGACGGTAGCTGATGCTAGAGCCCTTAGTATTTTCGGCTCGGCGCTGGTGGTTGTAGACCGCCTGCGTAGCGTTGTGATTGTAGCTACTCGTCGAGAAGTTGACCGATGCCGAGAAGTTACGTAGCGGATCCGCCTTGGGGTCTTGCGAGTGGGTCCATCGGAGAGAGATATCTTGCGAACGGCTGTAAGTCGAGGGGATGTCTTTGTCACCCTGCACCGTCGATATGTAGCCCGCCTGCACGCTACCATTGTACTTATAGCGTTTGCGGTAGTTAGACGCCGCATTGACCGCCCAGGAGCCATTCGTATAGACATCGCCCGTGAGGGTCAAGTCCCAGTAGTCGTTCAAGTTAAGGTAAAGGCCACCATGCGTCAGGTACAGCCCTCGCGTCTGGTCTATACCGTAGCTCGGCATGATGATGCCAGAGGTCTGCTTCTCATTGAAGGGGAAGAAGGCAAACGGCAATCCGATCAAGTAGAGCGGTACGTCAGCCATCACCAGATAGACAGGCCCCGTGACGATCTTGTCCTCAGGCTTAGCCTTAGCACGCGTCAGGTTGATGTAAAAGTGCGGATGCTCATGCAGGTCGCAAGTCGTATAGCGACCGTCCTTGAGGAACATCGTATTGTCCTTGAGACGCTTCGTCTGCGTAGCCGTCAGATAGCCCTCGCCCTGCTGAGTCGTCACGTCCGTGATGAAGCCTTGACCCGTCTTGAAGTTGTACTTCATCGTCGTACTCTCGAACTTCTGATCCCCATCGGCAAACTTTGGTTTAGCCGTCGGATGCCCTAGACTATCTAGCACATACTGCGCATAGACCTCTGAGCTGTCAGAGACGATCTTGAGATAGTTCGCCTCGATGCTCATCGTCTGGTACTTGACCTCGCTCGGGCCGAAGAAGTACATCACATTGCTCCCCGTCATGACGATCGAGTCCTCAGCCGAGAAGGTCACAGGCGCCTCCAGCTTGAAGAGCTCCACCGAGTCACGCTCAGCGATAGGTGCCTCGGCATCTTTTGCCAATGTATCGGTTGCTGTGGGCGCTAGCGTCGTATCCGCTTTTGTAGTGAGGCTGTCGCTGACCGCTGCTAGCGAGTCCTGAGGTGTCGCCAGCGTATCCAGCAAACGAGTCGTATCTGCCGACAGATCCGCCACGACCGTGTCTGGCGACTCCGTCTGCGACGGCGTAGCGGCAGGCGGTTCCGTGCGTCGTGCCTGTGTCGCACACGACACGACCGCCACCCCTATGACAAGCAGTAGGAGCAGTCGCACGAGCGAGCGAGGAGCTATGAGCGAGCTAGACATGTACTATAATAACGCGACCAAGCTTATGATGATACATCAACCGCAGGCAAAGGTACTAAATAGTGGCGTGCCACGACACGTCCTCTAACTTCTAACCTCTAATCTCACACCCCCGAGGAAATCGAAATTGCCTCGGGGGAAAGTGAAAATCCTCCACGGAGGGACAAAACAATTCTTCGGAACTTTGATTTGCTTCTTCCGAAGTTTCATTTCATTCTTCCGAAGTTTCATTTCCCGGCTCCGTGAGGAAAGTTCGCTTGCTCCCTGGAGATTACCGATTTCCTCAGGAGACGGGTAGCGAAATGTAGGGACGCACGATCTGTGCGTCCGTTCCCGTTAAAACCAACGTTCGCTGTAACCTTTGACACAACGGACGCACAGATCGTGCGTCCCTACAAAGGGCTACACGTCCCGAACGTCCCTACAACCGTTACTCGTCTCGCTCTAACTTCTAATCTCTAGCCTCTAATCTCTAACTCCCTTCCTAATCCCAAATAAAATAGGTATCTTTGTGGACGAATCGTTTACCACGGACTTTACTAACAACTTTATTACCTATATATAGTATGAAGAATTTGGACTGGTCATCATTGGGGTTTGGTTACCTCAAGACCGATTACAACGTGCGCTGTTACTATCGTGATGGCAAGTGGGGCGAGCTAGAGGTCTCTTCGGAGGAGACGATCACGCTACACATGGGTGCTACCTGTCTGCACTACGGTCAGGAGGCTTTTGAGGGTCTCAAGGCTTACCGTGGCAAGGATGGTAAGATACGCCTCTTCCGTGTCGAGGAGAATGCTAAGCGTATGATCCGCTCGGCTGAGGGTGTCGTCATGGCTCCCGTACCTGAGGAGCTCTTTATCAAGGCTGTCAAGAAGGCTGTCGAGCTCAACAAGGACTACGTACCTCCCTACGAGAGCGGTGCTTCGCTCTACATCCGCCCACTCCTACTCGGTCTGGGTGCTCAGGTAGGTGTCAAGCCTGCTCCTGAGTATCTCTTTATCGTCTTCGTATCTCCCGTAGGTCCTTACTTCAAGGAGGGCTTCAAGCCTACACCTATGGCTATCATGCGTGGCTACGACCGTGCGGCTCCTCTGGGTACGGGTACGATCAAGGTGGGTGGTAACTATGCCGCTGGTATGGTACCTACCGTCCTGGCTCACGAGAAGGGCTACAGCGCTTGCCTCTTCCTGGATGCTAAGGAGAAGAAGTATATCGATGAGTGCGGTCCTGCGAACTTCTTCGGAATTAGAGACAACACGTACATCACGCCGGAGTCTACCTCTATCCTACCCTCTATCACGAACAAGAGCTTGATGCAGCTTGCTGAGGACCTCGGTCTGAAGGTGGAGCGTCGTCATGTGCCTGAGGAGGAGCTGGCTACCTTTGAGGAGGCTGGTGCTTGCGGTACGGCTGCTGTCATCAGTCCGATACTACGTGTGGACGATCTCGATGAGCACAAGACTTACGAGATCTCTAAGGATGGCAAGCCCGGTCCTATCTGCGAGAAGCTCTACAACAAGCTACGTGGTATCCAGTACGGCGACGAGCCTGATACACACGGCTGGGTCACCATACTAGACTAAATAGACTACTCGCCTCGCACCTTACGAGGCGCTCAACGCATAGAGGCGCACTCAGCATGACGATGCTGGGTGCGCCTCTTGTGATTAGAGAGAGAGATTGGAGAGATCAGACGTATAACCGCTGTAGGGACGCACGGGAGTGTCTAGTCGGAGGGCGTCCGTTGTCAAACCAGCCGACGAGTAACGGTTGTAGGGACGCACGATCTGTGCGTCCGTTGTATCAAAGGTTACGACGACCGTTGGTTTTAACGGGGACGGACGCACGGATCGTGCGTCCCTACATTTCGCTACTCGTCTCAGCGGTTATACGCTCTTTTAGCCTCTTCGATTACACTTTGTCATCCAAAATGATTATCTTCGCCATATCAAAGGGGAGCTTGGTTGATCTTTCAAGGCTCTACAACTAAGCTTCCGTAGTTGTGTGTGTGTTGAGAGCCATCATAGTCATATTATATAGATCCATATCAGCATGAAAGCAAAGATTACCTATTGGCTCCTACTCTGCCTACTACCACTACACGGGCTGCTCGCTCAGGAGGGGCTAGCTTATCCCATCGAACTGTGTGTGACTCCAGGGAGTAGCACCGTAACCCTTAAGTACAACACGCTACCTAATGCCTCGGTCACCGTCTACTGGGGAGACGGGTCGAGCGAGAAGCTCGCAGACCCCAGGAGTCGCTACGGTAGAGCGGCCTCTCACACCTATGCAAAGCCTGTGGCAGAGGGGACTAAGATAACTATCGACGGGACCTCTGTGACGATGCTCCAAGAGCCGTGGGCTACGGAGGGAAAGCTCAATGTGTCTGGTTTTGGCGAGATCGCTTCACCTGCTCTGGAGCTGCTAGACTTTGCTTTCGCTTGCCCGATGTCTGGCTCTACGACGCCGTACCACCTAGATGTCTCTCGCTGTCCGCAGCTCAAGACTCTCAAGGTGCAAAACCTACGGAGCATCACCCTACCGCAGGACGGCAAGCTCGAGGAGCTCTACATCTCGACTGGTCTCGACACCCCTGAGATGCCTTCACTACAAGGCACCCTGGACCTAACGCAACAGAGTCATCTGCAGAAGCTCAAGCTCAATACGCAGCTACAGCTACAAGCGATAGACCTCACGGGGTTGACGCAGCTCAGCTCCTTGGAGGTATACAACAATCCGCAGCTACGCCGTCTGATAGGTGTCAAAGGGCTCACGACCCTTCGGAAGGCTAACCTTTCGGGCAATGCTCTCACCTATGACCAGCTGCCACTCTTTACCGATCAACTACTGGAGTCTGATGTCAACTATGACCAGTGTTCTGAGGTGCGCCTTGACCCTGTCCATGTGTCGCCTCGGACGGTCGATCTCTCTTTCCAGCATACGGTACAGGATGGCAAGGGACAGAGCTACACGACGACTTATCCGAATGTGATGATCGCCTCAGAGAAGGGCGAGGCTCCCAACACGCCGATCTTCTCCGACCAGTACAATGTGGATGGTGGGGTCTTCAAGCTTTCTGAGTCACTCTTCACACGAGAAGGTAAGCCGCTGGACACGCTGCTGGTAGGCATTCAGACGCACAACGACTACTACCCCAATTACGCCCAGGCTGCTGAGACGAATCAGATCGTGGCTCGGGTACCACGCACGGCTAGTGAGCAACCTACGGGACAGGCGCGGGTCACTTTCTCTATGAATGAGGGGGGTAATCTGAGTGTCGCCATCGTTAATCCCTGGAAAGAGCTCAAGTCGGACGATCTCGTGGATCGTGGCACCAAGGTGTACATACAGTCTGAGCTAAAGGATGGCTATCAGGTTGACTACTATGAGATCAATGGCGAGCGCTGTCACGTGGCTTACCAATCTCTCATTGAGTACATTATCACGGACGATGTCAATATCGTCGCTCACTATAAGAAGCTCCCCGCAGAGGGCTACACGATCACGTACGACAGTGAGGGCGGTGGCACCATCGAGAATGCTTACTATATGAATAATATGGGCAAGGCGGTCAAGATTAAGTCGGGCGATCGTATCCCTGCGGGCATAGAGATCACCTTCGTGGCTAAGGCTGACAAGGGACATGAGCTAGACTACTGGAGGACCGATGGAGAGCAGTCGCCTGACCAGGGCAGTCCTTTCTACTACGACCTCTACCGCGATGGTCATGTGACCGCTGTCTTTAAGAAGCTGACGGTACCGCAGTACCCGTTTAACTTTACCTATGGTCCTGGGGGCTACCTCTCGGTACGACTCAGCAGCACGCAGGAGATCATCAACTCAGGGACTCTGGTCAAGGAGGGCGAGACGGTCTACTGTGTAGCTACGCCCGACCCGACGCTACGGGTGGATAAGTGGATCGTCAATGGTGAGGTGATGACTGACTGGCGAGATGAGCTAGAGGTCGGAGTCAAGGTTGATAAAGAGATCCATCTGGAGGTGACCTTCGGACGGGACAATGCGCTCGCCTCTCCGACTGTGGAGACTCCTCGCATCTACATTGCCAACGATCGTCTTATCGTCGAGGGTTATGCCGCAGATACGGAGCTGTCTCTCTACACGGCTCAGGGCGTACTGATCGGCACTGCTCGATGCGGTGAGCCCTACGACTGCTCAGCACTACCGTCAGGGCTATACCTCGTTCGGATAGGCGACAAGCTATACCGTGTCGTAGTCGCCTAGCGGACGCACGGGATCGTGCCTCCCTACGGCAGTTACACATCTCCCGAGGAAATCGGGAATATCCACGGAGTAAACAAAAATCCCCCACGGAGGGCCGAAATAAAACTTCGGAAGAATGAAATGAAACTTCGGAAGAATCAGATTATAAGTCCGAAGAATTTTTTCGTTCCTCGGTGGAGGATCAAAGGAATCGGACGAGTAACAGCTGTAGGAACGCACGATTTGTGCGTCCGTTGTATCAAAGGAGACAACGTCTGTTGTCGAACAGCGAGACGAGTAACGGCTGTAGGGACGCACGACCTGTGCGTCCGTTGTATCAAAGGTGACGGCGTCCGTTGTATCAAAGGTGACAGCGTCGTGGTTTTAACGGGAACGGACGCACAGATCGTGCGTCCCTACAACCGCTACACGTAACAGCGGTTACACGTCTCGTGCGTCCCGACGGTCTGCGCCACGACGGTCTGCACTACAACGGTTAGTCGCGCACCTCGTAAGTTTTGCTGTCAGATATGATGTAGTGCATGGTGACGTCCCATGGCTCTAGCGGGATCTGCTCGACGATCTGCATCGAGGAGGTGACCGCTACACGGAGTGCGTGGGGACAACGTGCGAAAAAGCGATCGTAGAAACCCTTGCCACGCCCCATACGTCCGCCGTGCGGGTCGAATGCGAGCCCGGGGACGAGGATTAGCTCTATCTCTGCGGTGTCTACCGCCTCATCGACAGCAGCTGTGGGCTCAAGGATCTTGTAATCCTCGCTGGTGACAAGCGAGTCAGACTGATAAGCGTAGAAGTTGATTTCGTCGCCCTCGACACGGGGGATGAGCAGTCTCTTCTCCCCTTGGTAGCGCTCTAAGATAGCGGTGAGGTCTACTTCATCGGGCATGGCACAGTACAGCGCTATGCAGTGGCTCCGCACGAAGGGCAGGAAGGTCTCTATCTGCTGACAGACACGCTCCGAGACAGTCTGTCGGTATTCCTCTGTCCACTCATTCCGCATCTTAGCACGGATGGTGCGACGCAACGCTTTTTTCTCTTCTCTCACTCTGTCACCACTCATCATCACATCTGATAATTGTCCTCTAGATACTGCTCTGCGCTACTGATCATCGGGTCGTCTTGGGTTATCACCTGATAGAAGCCCTCGGCGCCAAAGAGATGATTGGCTATCAACGCATTCATCTGTAGTTGCAACCGCTGTGAGGCTTGGCGGAGCATCTGTGGACGCTGTGCTATACCTCGCTCAGCAGCGTATGCGGCAAGGTCGTTTACGAGAGTCTTCTCCCGAGCTAGTAGCGCTAGGAGCTCCTGGACGGAGCCCATCTCACGGAGGTTATCTCTATTTAGATCTACAAAGTAAAAGGCGTACTCCTGCATCAGCCCAGACATGATCAGACGTGCTGCATAGGCATTGATCATGGCGGTGTCTTGCGGTACGAAGATATCTGGCATAATGCCATAGCCACTGAAGAGAAGACGCCCATTGTCGCTATGATACTCCCGTTGCTTTTGCTTAGTCAGTGAGAGCGTGTCCGCATAGTCACCCACGGGCTTGATACCCGATACACTCATAAGGCTCTCCTCGATGGAAGAGAGGCTACCCTGCTCATAGGGACGCTGTATGTTACGCCCAGAAGGAGTGTAATAGCGCGCCACCGTGAGACGTACGCTGGACTTGTCCGCAAAGGTAAAGGGCTGCTGTACCAAACCCTTGCCATAGGTCTGTCGTCCTAAGATCATCGCCCGGTCGTGGTCTTGCATAGCTCCGGAAAAGATCTCGGAGGCTGACGCACTATTTTCATTGACCAGCACCACGAGTGGCAGTCGCTGTAGCATACCCTCGCCATTGGCCACCACATCTTCACGAGGCATGGTGCGTCCCTCGGTATATACGATCAGTTGGCCCTCCTGAAGGAACTCATTGGCGACAGCTATGGCCGAGGTCATGTAGCCACCGGTATTGTCTCTCAGGTCTAGGACCAGCGCTTTCGCACCTGCTCGCTGTAGCGCGCCCCAATGCTGAATGAATTCATCATAAGTAGTCCGCGCCCAGGTGGTGATCTGCATCAGCCCGATGGAAGGCGTCAGCATATAGCTCACATCGATGCTCCGGATTGGCACAGGTCCACGCACTACGTTCACATCTCTGCGCGCATGGCGACGCAGTACCGAGAGATGCGCCACAGATCCCGCAGGCCCTCTCAGTGCCGTGGTGATGGTGTCCTGGTTGTTGCGCTCACCGAGGAGGCTCTTGCCATCGCACGCTAGGATGCGGTCGCCAGGCTCTAGGCCAGCCGTCTGGGAAGGCCCCCCAGCGAAGACTTGATCGACGACGATCGTGTCGGTGATAATATTGTAGATGATCCCAATCCCCTCAAACTGTCCCTCCAGTCTCTGCTCCTCACGCTCAGACTCCAGTGGCGGGATGTAAGTCGAGTGCGGATCCAGAGCGCCTAGCAGATAAGGCAAGAGATTGGTCCGTAGCTCCTCCATGTCCACGGAGTCTACGTAATACTTATCGATCAACTGGAGTACCTGGTCGAACTTGTCTGCATGCGTGAAGCTCCGATAGCGAGAGATGAGCCAGAAAGCTAAGCTCCCAATCAGTGCTCCAGCCACAACGCAGAGCAAATATTTATACTGACGGCGCATATCTACCACTTGTTATCTAGGAATAGGTACATATACTAATGGGTAGAGGACTCCGTATCTGACGAAATAGGGGCTGGCGGGATGGTGTCTAGCGGTATGTAGACCACCTCGATGCCCGCACGCTTGAGTAGCTCCAAGCCATCGGTGAGTCGGTATTGCTCGCCATAGACCACACGTCGTATGCGACTTTGGATGATTAGCTTAGCACACTCCAGACAAGGCGAGGCGGTTATGTAGATCGTTGCACCCGTGCAGTTATTGCCCGAGGCAGCCACCTTCGTGATCGCATTCGCCTCTGCGTGGAGGACGTAAGGCTTCGTGATCCCCTCGTCATCCTCGCACACATTCTCAAAGCCCGAGGGCGTACCATTGTAGCCATCCGAGATGATCATCTGATTGTGCACGATGAGGGCTCCCACTTGTCGACGCTGACAGTAGGAGTTCTCAGCCCATATACGAGCCATACGCAGATAGCGACGATCTAAGATAGTCTGCTTTGAGTCAGGAGCAGAGGGGGTAGCTGGTGTGAATGTCATCATGTAGTGATTTACCCATAGTGTAAACCGCCACAAAGATACTGATTATTTGGCACAAATGACACCCCCAGGCGCACCTAGGATCCATTTCCCCAAAAGCTGGACGCACGCCCGTCGTCTAGCGAAGTGCGTAGGTCGCGCGGACAGTCACCGAGATCGTCTTGTGACGCGAGGACGTGTTGAAAGCGCCACCCCATGAGTAGTCCTCGCCAGCGTTCTTGCCGACAATTTGGAAGACCCCCATCGAGGCGTTCTGCAGCTTACCCACCTTACCACGACTCCCCGAGGCTATCTCCTCGGCACGATTCAGCGCGTCCTCAGAGGCTTGGCGTAGCATCTGATGCTTGAGATCATCCAGACTCGTGTAGTAGTAAGCAGGCGCTTGGCTCGTTATCTCCACCCCCTGAGAGATCAGCGAAGAGATACTCTTCGAGAGCGCCTCGACACCGTCCAGGTCCTTGCTCGTCACAGTCACCGACTGCGTGAGCACATAGCCATTAGGCACCTGCTGATAGTTACCATGCGTGTCGTAGCCATTGTTGTAGTCCTGCGACACCTCTAGACTCTCAAAGGTGTAGCCATCAGCCTTCAGACCAGCCTTCTGGAGGAACTCCTGCACCACCGTGCGCTCCCGCTCTATCTCCGTGTAAGCGTCGCTCAGCGTAGCACGATGCACACGAAAGGAAGCGCTCCAGACGATCAAGTCACTCTCGAAGTCCTGCTCCGCATTGCCCGTGACCGACACGATGCGAGGCTTGCGCACCGACTGATAGGTTGAGCCGGCGATCCAAATGCCTATGACAAAGGCTACCGCCAGTGCCAAGGCTGCCCAAAAGGTCCACTGCTTATTCATAATCTATATTGTGTTAGAAGATTTATCTGTTAGACCGAAGAAGTCTCGCTAGCGTAGTGCTATAGTCCCTCCTCGAGGAGATACTTCTCCACCTCCAGCGCAGCGCGGCAACCCGTACCCGCCGAGGTGATCGCCTGACGATAGCGAGGATCCGTCACATCGCCAGCCGCAAAGACCCCCTCCACACTAGTCAGCGGTCGTCCCTCACGAGTCACGATGTAGCCCGCATCATCCAGCTCCAGCTGACCTGCCAGGAAGTCCGTATTCGGCTTGTGTCCGATAGCCAGGAAGAAGCCATCGATCGCTATATCACGCTTAGCCTCCTCAGGCGTCCCCTTCTTGTAAACGAGGTGAGCTCCCTCCACGCCATTGTCGCCAAAGAGCCCCACCGTGTTGTGCTCGAAGAGCACCTCTATATTCTCCCGAGCGAAGAGCCTCTCCTGCATCACCTTCGAGGCGCGCAGATGATCCTTACGCACGATCAGATAGACCTGCTCTGCGATGCCCGCTAGGTAAAGAGCCTCCTCGCAAGCTGTGTCGCCACCGCCCACGACAGCGACACGCTTCTTGCGATAGAAGAAGCCGTCGCACGTAGCGCAGGCCGAGACACCCATGCCAGCGTACTTCGTCTCATCATCCAGCCCCAGGTACTTAGCGCGAGCTCCCGTGGCGATGATGACCGCCTGCGCCGTTAGCTCCGTAGAGCCATCGATCTCCACCTTGAAGGGGCGCTTCGAGAGGTCAATGCGCGTCACCTCGCCAGAGCGAATGTCTGTGCCAAAGCGCTCCGCCTGCTGGCGCATCTGCTCGAGAAGCTGAGGACCCGTGATACCCTCCGGGAAGCCCGGGAAGTTCTCCACCTCAGTGGTCGTAGTAAGTTGTCCACCAGGCTGTAGACCCTGGTAAAGCACAGGCGATAGGTTAGCCCGTGAAGCGTAGATAGCGGCTGTATATCCTGCAGGTCCAGACCCGATGATCAGGCAGCGTATAGTCTTGTCTTGTGACATATCAGTAATAGGTTCTTTTAAATGGTGAGATGTACCTCACCGCAAAGATACGAATTTAGAGGTTAGAGATTAGAGATTAGAGTGAGGCGTCGCCCTGTAGGGACGCTCGGTCGAGCGTCCGTTGTGTCAAAGCAAGACGAGTAACGGTTGTAGGGACGCACGATCTGTGCGTCCGTTGTGTCAAAAGTTACAGTATCCGTGGTTTTAACGGGGACGGACGCACAGATCGTGCGTCCCTACAAAGGGTTATACGCCTCCCCCGAGGAACGAAAGAACTCTTCCGAAGTTTCATTTCTTTCTTCCGAAGTTTCATTTCATTCTTCCGAACTTTTATTTCGCCCCTCCGTGGAGGATTTCCGTTTCCTCCCTGGCGATTCCCCATATCCTCCGTAGGAAGCGGCTAGAAAGTGCCGTCAGAGCGGTCTTTCGTGCGACGGGCGAAAGCGCCAATTTGCACAACTCGAAATATTACCCTATATTTGTCGTAGCAAGACACTAATAGGTGACTTAGCAACGTGTTCTTAGCATATGATATGTAGCACGGCACAGACCCATAGCCGCACTGCTCGATACGGAAACTCCTCAAATTTATAGACTATTCCGAGATCATTCTACCTACTTGATGACCGGCCTCGACATGCTCCTTGTGAGTGTGTGAGCACTCGTTGCTCCAGTGGACTTCAGATGGTGGTAGATCCTCAAAACTTGTATGTTCTTCGGAGTTTTTCTAATCCACAGTGCGGCTTTTTTTGTGCCCGTACTTCAGAGGAGCGGCGAGAAGAGCCGAGTGACAGCCTCCCAGCTACGTATCCAGATGGAGCGCTCATTCCACTCCTCCAGCGTCAGCTGATGACACGACTGCAGATCCACTTCAAACGTCTTGCAGAGCTCTTCAGCGATCTGCCTGTCATAGACGAAAGACATTACCTCCAGATTGATCTCCAAGCTGCGGAAGTCCATATTCGCACTGCCGACACCGACGATACGCCTATCTACCACCATTAGCTTAGAGTGTAGGAAGCCGCCACGGTAGCGTCTCACGTCGACGCCCGCCTGCATCAGCTGAGTCAGGTAAGAGTCCGAGGCGCGCTGCGTCAGATAAGAGTCGCCCCGCTCGGGGATCATGACGCAGACATGCACACCGCGCATAGCTGCGCTACAGAGGCTCATCAGCAGCCCCTCAGGCGGGAGGAAGTAAGGCGTCTGGATCAAGATCTCTTCGTGAGCCATCGAGCACGCCTTGACGAAGGCCTGCTCGATTGTTTGCCAGTGCGCCTGCGGACCATTCGTGAGGAACTGCATCGCTATCGGATGCTCGTACGCAGCGCCCCGATCGATCTCGGCAAAGTAAGGCGCTAGGTCAAAGCGCTTACGCACCGCCACGGCCCAGTCCACCAGGAAAACACGCTGTAGCCCCGCCACGGCACTACCCTCTATGCGAAAGTGCGTGTCGCGCCACTGCCCCAGCTCATTGCCCTGCGTATAGTACTGCGCCACATTCATTCCCCCGAGATAGCCTATCCGCTGATCGATCACCACCACCTTGCGATGGTTGCGGTAGTTGATACGCAGATCGAAAAAGGGGAACCGCACTGGTAGGAACGCATAGACCTCTCCTCCAGCCCTACGAAGAGGCTTCCAGAAGCCCCTCACATCGCTCCAGAAGGAGCCCAGACCATCATAGATGACCCGCACGCGAACTCCCTCAAGCGCTTTGCTCACCAGGAGGTCACGCAGCTTGACCCCCAGCTCGTCAGAGGCAATAATGTAGTACATCAGGTGAATCTCACGCCGTGCCGAGCGAATGTCCTCAAAGAGCTGTCGGTACTTGTCCGTACCCACCGTGATGACCGACATCGAGGAGGCGGCCAGCACCGTACGATCATCACTATTATAGAGCAACTTGCCGAGCGTCCCGTAGTAGGGATCCTCTAGGAGCGCTTGATGAAAGGCCTGATCGGTGTGCTCTAGTGGCATCCTATTGATCTCCTTGAGGAAGTCTTTAGGAATCAGCTTTATAGAAGCAGTTGAGCGTCCAAAGAGCAGATAAAGGATCACCCCCACTATGGGAATAAAGAGCACAACCATCAGCCACGAAAACATCCGATAGATGTCATCGCCGCCCGTCAAGATAACGACCACCACGCCCACGACCAGGAGCGTGTATAGGATAGTCAGCAGTATCGTCCACATAGATCTCAAACCTACGGAGCCTGCAAAAAGCAATCCTGCAGACCCACTATCGCAAAGGTAAGGAAATTAGAGATTAGAGGTTAGAGATTAGAAGTTAGAGTGAGACGAGTAGCCCCGTGTAGGGACGCTCCGTCGAGCTCTCCGATGGCTCCGATGGCCCTGATCGCTCTACCCTCTAATCTCTAAAGTCTAACCTCTAATTTCTAACAAGGGAGACCTCCGCCAGTTGTGCGGGGATCTCCCTCGTGAAGTTATAGGGTCCGTCTAGCGGACCGTCGTCTTAGTCTTACTTGACGATGCGCGTCGTGTAGTTGCCGACAAGGACGATGTAGCTACCGGCAGGTAGTGCGCTGATGTCAAGGGCGTGCTCCGTGCTCGTGAGGAGCAGCTGACCAGTGTAGTCGTAGAGGCGTACCTCTGCGCCCTCAGCAGCACCAGCTACCTCGAGGCGTGTACCTCCGTTGGTCACGTAGACTGCGATCTGGCTCTCTGTCAACTGCTCGATAGCATTGACGAGCTTGAAGGTAGCCTTGATCGTGGTAGCCTCCGTAACTGTGAAGGCGTACTTGACGCCACCGCCAGCTAGCTTGATGAGCTTCTCGTCACCAGCCTTGATCGTAGTATTATTGACCTGGAGTGTCTCCAGCTCGTACTTGTCTGCAGGCTTCACCTCGACAT
>QWCB01000522.1_pt1 | contig 43398 bp, 37 predicted proteins | sample 1972511 | NCBI WGS metagenome assembly QWCB01 (sample SAMN09866719, study PRJNA288562) | Human gut metagenome isolate term5_stool, whole genome shotgun sequencing... | isolation source: gut | host: Homo sapiens | place: USA: California | reverse complement strand
CACCCGGAAGAGGTAGGGCGACAGCCCCTTGTAGAACGCGGCGCGCACCTCCCCGTTCGGGAAGGCCAGCTCGCAGCTGCCCGCCGCCGCGCTGTAGCTGGCGATGGTCAGGTAGCCTGCCTGGTAGAGCAGCGGCACCAGCCCGATGCTCCCCAGGTCGCACGCGTCCAGCCCGTCCAGCCCCATACGACAGCGGCGGAGCTCGGCGACCGGCATCCGCTGCCTGACGACCCGCTTGAAGAGCAGGGTCGGCGTGCCGCTGGCGTACCAGTAGTGGTTGATCCGCCCCTTGCTGAGCGCCATGAGCAGGCTGAACGGGTTGTAGAGCTGCTCGTCCGCGTAGGGCGAGAAGCGGTAGCCGTCGTACATCTCCTTGAGCCTTTCGTACGCCTCGGCGAGGGTCTGCCCATTCCTTTCCGCCAGCCGGCGCACCCCCTCGCCGAGGTTGGCGCGCAGCTCCTCCTCCGTAATGCCGCAGAGCGAGGCGTACTCCTTGGCCATCGAGAGGTCCTTGAGGTTGTTCAGCCCGCTGAAGATGTTGAGGTGCGCGAAGCGGGTGACCCCCGTCAGGAAGACGAACCGCAGGTGATCACCCGCCCCCTTGAGCGCCCCGTAGAAGGCCCGCAGCTCCCGCTGGTTGTGGGTCAGCAGCTCCTCATCGTCAACGGCGTCCAGCATCGGCTTGTCGTACTCGTCCACCAGCACCACCACCCGCCGCCCCGTCTGCGCATGCGCATTTTTAATTACCCTTACGAAGCGTGCCGCGTACGTCACATCGCTTGCACTTCGCCCGTGCACCGGAAGTAGTACCGCCCCTGCTTCACCAGCTGGTAAATCAGCGCCGTCTTATCCACGTAGACGGCGTTATCCTCCCGTAGATTCGTAAAGCTTGCCTCCCCGATCGGGTACGTTATCATCTGGTCCATGCCATTGCCCTCCTCGCACCTTTTGCAGGGTAAAGGTACAAAAAAATTGTTAATGGGTAGCGTCAACAATTCCTATAGCAGCCTTGCAGGCCGCTAGGTCACCGCAAGGCCAGTCTTCCAGGCTGACCTACCTTTCAGGCATCAAAGGTGTTAGACCCTCGCAAAATATATCTAGCGCACTACAGCCGGAAGTAGGCCACCGCATCGCGCAGCATTTGGGCCTGTGCATTGAGTGCCTCGCTGCTACTCGCCATCTCCCCCGCAGCTGTTGCATTCGCCTGCACAGCAACGTTAAAGTCTTGAATGGCTGTATTTATCTGCGTAGCCCCCTGCTGCTGCTCATCGCTATAGGCTGTGATTTCCTGCACTAGGTCGGTTGTTTTCTCCACCGCAGGCAACGCCTCCACCATAAGTTCACCAGCCTCTACGGCCATACGCTGCGACTCGGCGGTCAACCCCGTTATCTCCTCAGCGGCTGCTTTGCTACGCTCAGCAAGCTTGCGCACCTCGTTCGCCACCACGCTAAACCCAGCTCCATATTCTCCGGCACGCGCCGCCTCCACCGCCGCGTTGAGCGCCAATATATTCGTTTGCTCCACAATCTCCTTAATGACCCCAATCCGAACATTTATCTCTCCCCCCTTCTCAGCCGCACCCTTTGCACGCTTCTCCACCTGCTCAATTTGGCTACGCATACGCCCCGCGAGCTGATTCGCTTCGCGCGCCTTGTCGCAATTCATTGATACGCTCGCCGCCATCTCTTCCATTGAACCGCTCACCTCCTCAGTGCTTGCCGCCTGCCGTCCATTGGCTTCGGCTACGCCACAAGCAATGGTACTCAACTGCTCGCTCGCCTGATTCACTTCGCCAGCCCCATGCTGTATGTCTTGAATCACTCTGCGCAGCTTGCACCGCAAATCCTCTAAGCCACGCAACAGCTTCCGAAATTCATCATTTCCCTCCATATCCTTCTCCATAAATTGCTCCCCCAGATTGCCACCAGCTATTTCTAGCAAACCATTTAGGCATAGCATTAAATGGTGAACCACCCGCTGAGCAAACCAAGATGCAACAGCAAAACCCAACACGGCCAATAGCAACGCTCCCACGATTAGCGCTATATGCGCAAGGTGAATATCGTACTCCACTACATTCATAATATCCCCACGCCGATCCACTGAGGCTGTAATGGTCTCATTAAAAAATTTCTTTACCTCGGCTTCGTGCTCCAAGTATTCATTCGAACTCGCTATGATTTGATCGTAGATATTAGCGTACGGCGTTGCCAGAGCCCGCGCCTCCTGGGGTAAGTGGGGGAGAAGCTCCATAAGCTTTGCCTTAGCGCTCCGCAGAATCTCGGGATCGTGGAATATATAGAATAGCTCGCTTTGCAAACGTATTTCTTGAAAACTCCTAATATTATGCGCCTGATTGCCCCCCGTCGCCTCCAGCGCGTCGAGCACCTTTGGGGCAATCGGAGTTATTTCGTCATCGAGCTGCCAGTATCGTTCTTTCATCCGCTTCATCGACTCAGCATGCTTGCGTAGCTCCTGCTCCACCTCCTCGTTTATCGCTTTGCCGTAGAGAGTCTGCATGCTCCGCTCCACCATAAAAGCACTGTCTATATTTTCTATCAGTCCCCTGTATATCTCGCCAGCCTTCGCCACATCCTGCTCCCCGTAGTATGCCATTAAATATTTCTGCGCCTCATGGTAGTATACCTCACTGCGAATTTCCATCACGCTCATCTCATGCCGCTTCCGCACGCTATCAAATAGCAAATAGACAACAAAGAATTCCACCAACGCAATGAAAAGCATTACGCCTACCAGCAGAAAGAGCTTCCTCCGCATCTTAATATTTGAAAATCTCATACTCTACAGTCTAAGTTTACTCTATCCTAAAACACTACTCACGCCAACACTTCCGCCTCATTCGGCTAGGCGCCCCAAGCGTAATGCCACGGCAAGCATCCTTCCATACCACGCAATCGCAACGCTGCTACCCAGCCTAAACACTTTTATATACGATACGGCTGCCACACATCCATTGTTTCGTTTTTTCGTAAGTAACTAACAGGCAATCAATAGGACTAGTATACCATTTTTAATTTTTAGTTAAAAATTATGCTTCTATATACATCACGTGGTAGAAAAGAAATGACAAAATTAAGTTCATTCAAAAAATATACCGTAAAACCATAGCGGTATCGTTGGTAACGAATTTGGCTAATCTAGACAGCATATACGCTTCAACGTTCCCTGAAATACTTAGTCACCTTCTCCAGCGCGCTACTTTGGGCGAATACCACGGCTCGATCGCCCGCCTCAAGCGTAAGTTCCCCTGTGGCAATCAGCGACTTACCATTATGCACAATGCCACCCACAATCGCCCCGCGGGGAAAATTCAAATCCTTTAGCCTGCCCCTCGTCACCGCCGACCGTGGCTGCGCCACCAGCTCCAGCACCTCTGCATCGGTGCCCGTGAGGCAACGCATGTGCGTGATGTCGCCGCCCAACGTGTATCTATAGATGCGTGAAGCCGCCACAAGCTTCTTATTCACCACGTTGTCAATACCCACCCGCATGGCTAGATTGGTATACTCCAAATTTTCCACCTCAGCTATAATCTGCCGCACGCCAAGCTGCTTAGCGGCCATACCCATCAGAATATTCGTCTCGGAGTTGCCCGTAACGGCCACAAAGGCATCCGCGCTGTCAAGCCCCTCGCTCTGCAAAAACTTCACATCGCACCCATCCCCATGCAGCAGCAGCGTACGATTAAAGTAGGGCATAATTTCACGACACTTATCATCGTCAATCTCAATGAGTTTTATTGATTTTATCCGATCCTCAAGGTCAATGCACGTACGCACCCCCATGCGGCTTCCCCCCACCACCATCAGCCTATCCACCTGCTGCAATGCCCCTACAACCCTCTTACGCCACGCTTCCACCCCCTTTTGGTTCGCAATCACGTACACCACATCGCCAGCCTGCAGCACGTAGTCACCATGCGGGATATGCGTTTCCATATCCCGAAGCAACGCAACGATACGGAACTCCAGCTCCCCAAAAGACCTATCCACCTGCTTAAGCGACATGCCGCATACATCCATACCCACGCTTATGCGAAATGAGGCCAGCGCCAGTTTCCCATCCGAAAAGTTAATGTATTCCCTGCTCCCCGTCTCCCCCAGCATGCTAATAATAGCTTGCGAAGCCAGCTTCTCGGGATAAATCAGAGAATCAATCCCCATCCCTTTAAATAGGTTCTCATTTTTTGGGGAGAGGTACTCATTATTATCTATTCTCGCCACCACCTGCTTCGCCCCCAGCTGCTTAGCAATAGTGGCCCCTATTATGTTAGTTTCCTCAGCGTGCGCCACGGCCACAAAGAGGTCCGTTTGATCCACCCCCGCCTCGTTAAGCGTTGTAGGGGAGGTAACCGACCCTTGTATCGTAACCACATCGGCCATTTCGTGCAACCGCTGCAAATTCTCCTCGTCGGGGTCTATGGCCATCACGTCGTGCTTGGCATCCGAAAGCATCGTCGCAAGGTACGTACCCACTTCCCCCACGCCCGCCACAATAATCCGCATTGTCTACTCCTCTCTCCCTTACCTAAAAGTTGAAACGCGAAGTAAACCATTTTTTTCAATGCAAAGCCCTAAACGATAGCAACCCATGGGAGACTAGCATTATCTTAGAACGGTACGAACGGTATATAATAGATAAACTCAATGGGTATTCGCAGTGAAAGGGAACCCATGTAAGGTCTACCTGATATGTATATCCCTACCATCAAATTCGGATTTCTCCGGAGAAATCCGAATTTGATGCGAAGGGGGTACATCCCCGATACGCCTTTGATGGAGTAGCACGGAATATTTCTCTTAAACAGACTTCCCTGCATTTCAGCGAAGTTTCTGCACCGACCCTATCTTTGCAAGCAAAGTAGTAAACTAAAACACACTTACAGCTATGGGATACTACAAGCTGCAACGCCCCACATGGAACCCGCGGGGGCAAGAGGTAAAATACATTGTGAAGGATAGGGTACTAACCCGCAGTTGGCCAAAGGCGTACCAAGATGCTCGGAGCAAAAAGCAGCTAGAGCAGCGAAGCAAAGCGCAACAGCTGAATAAGATATTTCCTAAACTCAAATCGCTCCTTTCCATGGGTTACGATAGGGGAGAAAAACCGAACGGTAGAAAAATTGGAAGCTACCAAATGGCGTTCGGCCAAGCTTTGCGTAAATGCTTTGCGCCAAGCGGTTCGGGTTGGCAGCTAAATCTCGCCCTCCTACAGCTCACCGATGGAGAGGCACTGCTCCCGAAACAGCTAACCATAGAAAGGGTAGGCAACCTACTTTCAGTCGCGTGGGTGCGATTGGTCAATGAAAAGGAACAAACATTACTATTCGCAGCTAAAACACACGATAAAAACGATTGGATTACAAGAGTAATTACCATTGCCCAAAATAGCTGCCATCCATCAATTGAACTTCCCAATGCGTGGCGCAATGAGAGGGTGGAAACCTGGTGCGCCTTCCTCACCGTTGGCTCTACGCTCAAATCTACCACTCACTACGAGGCGATTAATTAATGTAATGATTCAATCCACTGTCGTTTGGCGATTGTCTCAAAAACACAACACTACGCCATAGTCAAAATGACATTCTCTAGTATATTTAATTATGACTATTTATTATAGGCATACTGCCCCATCAATTCCGCACCAAGAGACGTGAACAACCACAAAACGCAACGGATTCCCTTCCATACTGCAAAAAATGGTAACTTCGCGAAGGGGGAATAATAACGTGCCCAATGCAAATAGAGCAACACTTTAGAGAGATACTGCGGCAGCATGGCTATGTAGCCATTCCTGGCATCGGGAGTTTTCACAAAATTTACATTTCTGCTCGCATAGACAGGGAGCAAGGTGTCATTTTTCCTCCGTACTACGATTTTATTTTTGACAGCACCCGAACGTTCAATGATGATGCCATACTTTTTTACCTAATTAATACCTATGGCGTTAGTCATGAGAGTGCTAAACGAAATATAGAGGAATGGATCTCCACGGTTGAGGCACGCCTAGCCATGGGGGAGACCATTGAGTTTGACGGCATTGGAAGCCTATGCAGCACGAATGGAGTAGTCTCTTTTAATCCTCTCCCTGCAGAAAAACGCGCTACAGGGTGCTTTGGGCTTACCTCTGTACCGCTACCGCCCAGCCTTGCCAAGACGAAGGGAAAGAAAAATAAAAAAATAAGGCGAAGTGCAATTCTTATCCCCCTATTTGCCATTCTTATCAGTGGGGGAGGCTACGCAGCGTACTATTTTCTCGATTGGCCCTACATCATTTCGTTGCTCCCGTGGAATAGCGAGGATTCTCAGCCGATAGCCGCTGCTACACCATCGTACAAGGACTCAGTAATCGCAATCACCACCCCCCCGAGAAAGATAGATTCCGTGGTGAAACCACCGGAACCCCAATCAACGCTCACCCTGGTCGATAGTTCGCTACACCAGCGCAGCGCGCTTCAGCCCATTGAAAACAATACGGTGTACTACATTATTGCGGGAAGCTTCAGAAGCCAAGAAAATGCACGTAAGCAGGTGGAAGAGCTTCTCAACATGGGCTTTAAGGATCCAAAAATCCGCCAAGAAAAGGAGTTCTACCAGGTGTATATCGCTTACTACACCAGCCTTCCCTATGCGCAGGCCAAGCTTAACGAGCTTTGGAACCAATACGGGGAGCAATTCTGCTTCCTCAATAGGGTAAACCAGCAATGAGGGGAACCAAAGGGTGGGTGATAATAACTCTATCAATAATGCGGCAATAATGCTGTTAATAACTTCTGAAAAACGTGGCCAACTTTTCTTGGAAAGTTCATCCACTGCACGGTATGAAAATTCTAAAGTGATAAGCAAGGAAAGGTGTTACTTTTTTCGCGAGACTTTTCAACAGCTTATGACCAGCAAAATGAGAATTTTTACTAAAGTAGTGTGCTTTCATTATTTAATAAATTTAAATAATAAAATAGGAATAAAAAGTAAAGTAAATAGTATAAATAAAGCTTACCAGTTCGTATTAGAGAATAAAAAGATAATTTCATTACTTTGTATAAATGGCGCGATTAACCGTTCTAACAGGGTATTAGTATCATTAGACTCTCTTTTATAAAAAAGAATTAAAAGATATAGTAGTTCGGGAAGGCATGAAAGCAAAAGGGCAGAAGGAGAGGGAAGGAGAAGAGCAGACTCGGTACATTAAGGAGGAGTTTGCTGAGGATACGGAGAATAGAATTCGTCCGCAGCAATTTTCTGACTTTTCGGGGCAGGAGAAAATTCTCAAAAATTTGAAAGTATACGTTCAGGCTGCGAAGGAGCGCGGTGAGCCGTTGGATCACGTTCTTTTCCATGGTCCCCCTGGGCTTGGAAAAACCACGCTGGCGCATATTGTGGCGAATGAGCTTGGGGTTGGAATAAAAATTACCAGTGGGCCTGCCATTGATAAGCCGGGTGACCTCGCGGGGCTGCTTACCAATCTTGAGAAGGGGGATGTGCTATTCATTGATGAAATCCATCGGCTGTCGCCCGTGGTGGAGGAATACCTTTATTCCGCCATGGAGGACTTTACGATTGATATCATTATTGATAAAGGGCCGTCGGCGCGTAGCATACAAATAGACTTAAATCCTTTTACTCTGGTAGGGGCTACTACTCGCAGTGGACTTCTCACCGCGCCGCTACGCGCACGTTTTGGAATTAACTTTCTTTTGGAGTACTACGATGCTAACGTCATTGCCTCGATTGTGAGGCGTTCCTCATCAATACTAAATGTTGGGATTGACGAAACTGCAGCGCAAGAGATTGCTCGCAGGAGTAGGGGTACGCCTAGAATCGCGAATGCCTTGCTGCGTAGGGTTAGGGATTTTGCTCAGGTTGAGGGTAGCGGTGATATTGATTTGCCCATTACCCAGTACGCATTGGATGCGCTCAGCATTGATAGCCTTGGGCTGGACATGATGGACAGAAAAATTCTCCTCACCATCATTGATAAGTTTGCTGGTGGGCCAGTTGGTCTCAATACGATAGCCACCGCGGTGAGCGAGGACCCTGGTACAATAGAGGATGTTTACGAGCCATATCTTATCAAGGAGGGATTTATGAAACGCACCCCTAGGGGCAGGGAGGTTACTTCTTTGGCGTATGAGCATTTTGATCGGGCAATTTCAGCCAGGCAACGCACCCTTTTTGATGATTTTTAGAATACCTCTGTGTGGGCTACTTGTCTAGCAGTCGTTGGGCGTTTTCTCATTCCAACCGATAAAGGAAGTGCTTTAAAAGTGTATATGAGTAGGGGAGTGTCTAGCTCCTTTTTTCCTTTTGATATCCGTGTGGTATACTGTGTTCCTTTTGTTTTGTAGTTTCCATTTAAAGAGCTTGAGATTGTTACGCTTTGCTAGCTTTCTCTTGGATAAGAATGTTTAGAGGGTTAATCCTGATTAAAGCTATTTTTTAGCGCTAGTTTTATGTTTTGTCCCCACAGTAGAGGGGTTTAACTGTATTCGTGTATCTTATGCTCTATCACGTTTTCCAAATTAGGAAAGCCGTCTAACCCTACTATGCGGTTCTATAGGCATTGCATAGAATCTATTGGGTATCTAGTAACGGTTTGGTGTAATGGTTTTATTTTACTATAGTATTAATTATTGCACAATTAATCGCGCTATAGACTAATATAGGCTGTCCCTTTTAATTTTCTTAATTCCTTATGCTATCCATTTATCCTATGTTCCACGTGAAACATCCTTTTAGTCTTCAACCCCTGTAGCTGTTTTATTTAGAATTCCCTTTAAGTTTTCTACACAGTGTTTAGGCACACTTTTAATTCTACTGCCATTAGCTATTTATTTAAAAGACAACTAATAAATCGGAAGAAGTTACACCTCAAGTTTACTAGGTATTCTTTCATTCTTAATTTAAACTTTACTTGTTTGTTGGTACGTATTTATGCAATTTTTCTTCTTGTTTCACGTGAAACACTGCGTGGTGTTGACAGATTGGTCTGTGCATTGCTTTGTATTTTACTTATGATTGGTGTGCTGATAGTGTTAAACCTGATTTATTAACTGGAGTTTGGTTAATAGCTATTTCTTATAGTGAGTGTACAGGCAAATTTTGCCTGTAGAAACTAGATTTTTTTTTTTGGGGTGGGTAATATCTTTAGCTGCTTGGTCGGGCTCTTAATCGATAATCTACCTTGGGCTTCCTTTTGTCTTCAACGAGGATTTTTTTTTTTTTTTGATTTAGAAGCGTGATATATGTTTCACGTGGAACGTCCCTCTGGGCTTCAATATCTCTACTATGTGTCTTTGCGGAGTGCAGAATGGAGTGTATGTGGCAGGATTGTGGTAGGATAGAGTGTTGATTATAAATGGTAGTATGCTCATTTAGTGTGGTTGGCTTTTGATGTGTCTGAATGGGAGAGTCTTGAAGCTATTTTCTTCTCATATAAGAAGTGGCTAGAGTGGTGTTTCACGTGGAACGTTGCAATCCTTAGGTTGATTTTCTTTTATAACCATGACTGTGGTTTGGTGAACCAATGGGGTGTAAATTTGCAGTGGGCCTGTTTGAGTGTATGTGGTAGGGTCAATCTTTAAACTAGTTGTCCTTTAGTTAAGAGTTAGAGGCTCTAAAGTCCTTTTGCTATTAAGAGAGTTTTCTACAAATAGGGTTGTGAGAGTAGATAGGTAGGTTTTTATTGTAGCGACAGAACTGAATGGTGGCAGTGGGTTTACTTGTCTTTTAGAAACTCCCAAATGAGGGTTGCCCTTTTTGTACCCAGCAGTTGTTCTAATGAGTCGTAGCCTTTCGTTTTGAGATTTTCTAGGCTTCCGTACTCTTTGTATACTTTTTCAATGGTGGCTTTGCCTATGCCATCAATTTCATCAAGGATTGATTTTTTGGTTTCCTTCTGATGCTTTTTTCTGTAGTGGGTGATGCCGAAGCGGTGGGCTTCATCACGTAGGTTTTGCATAAGCTTCAGCTCATCGCTCCGCTTGTCAAGGTAGATAGGGTAGGGGTCGCCCGGAATGTAAATTTCTTCAAGCTTTTCGGCTAGCGCTACGATGGGTAGTTTGTCAAACAGTTGCAGCGCTTTCAAGGTGTCAATTCCTACGTGGAGTTGCCCCTTTCCACCGTCAAGAATGAGGAGGTCGGGTAGTTCATTCTCTTCCATTTTGCCGTAGCGACGGGTTATGACCTCCTCCATAGTAGCGTAGTCGTTTGGACCCTCAACGGTCTTAACGTTGTAGATTCTGTACTGCGATTTGGCGGCTTTTCCATTGATGAATACCACACAGGAGGAAACAGCATTCTGTCCTAGCATATTGGAGTTATCAATGCACTCAATGCGTATAGGTAATTTTTTTAGCCGTAGGATTTGCTGTAGGTTTTTTAGTGTGGGTGTAGCATCTCCGCTTCGCTGCACCGTAGTTTGCTCTATTAGCTCCCTACAGTTGATAATGCTCAGCTCTATCAGCTTTTTCTTTTCGCCCCGCTGCGGCCATTCTATTTTTTTCCCTGCAATGTCGCATCCCTCCACATTGGTTATGACAGAAGTGACAGAACTGCTATAGGTGCTTTGCATCCTAAAAAGTGCGTACTCAACCATCTCTGAATGGTTCTCTTGCAGCGGATTTTTTATTTCCCGATTGACAGATAGCGTGATAAATCCGTTGCGTATCTGCATGTAGTTGGTAGCAGTGCGGTTCTTCCAGTCGGCTATAGTAATAACATCAAAGTTTCCAAAGCTTGGGTTGGCTATTATTTGTTTGCTCTCGTACTCTTTGAGGTACTCTAACCTTTTATTCAGAGAATCAGCCTTTTCAAACTCTAGTTTTTCACAACAGGTTTCAATCTCTTCGGTCAGCTTTTGGCGAAGAATCTTCGTTTCACCCTTCAGGATTTGCCTGATTTGATCGATGGATTCGGCGTATTCACTTTGGGATTGTTTTCCCACGCAGGGAGCTTTGCAATTGTGAATGTGATACTCCAAACATACGGAGAAGAGATTATCCTCAATTTTATCATTTGAGAGAGCGAGCTTGCAGGTGCGGTAGGGTACAATGCGCCGTATGGCATGCAGCATGTAGTCAATGTTGTGCTTGGAGGTGAAAGGTCCAAAGTATTCACCGTAGTGCCGATTGAATCGGCGTGTGGTAAAAACACGTGGGAAAGGTTCTTTGGTAATTACCACCCAAGGATAGGTTTTGTCGTCCTTTAGAAGAATATTGTACTTTGGTTGATTTTCTTTGATAAGGTTATTTTCAAGGAGAAATGCCTCCTCCTCGTTGTTTACCACGATGTAGTCCATCCAAACGATTTTACTCACAAGTACTCGAGTTTTTGGTGAAAGGTCCTCCTTGCGGCCGAAGTAGGATGATACGCGGTTATGAAGGTTTTTCGCCTTCCCGATGTAGATTATCTGCTTGGTTTCATTGTAGTATTTGTAAACGCCTGGAAGCTTTGGGATAAGTTTAAGAAAAGTGTCATCGATGCGTATCATGGTTGCTCAATTATGTTATTTGAGAAACGAAGAGTGGCGTGTATTGTTATGTCTACTGTAATAAACTAACAATATGTATATTTTAATTCTTTTGATAATTATGGTACAAACGTTTTTGTTTGCATTTAAGAGTGTTTATAATTTTATTATATAAATAGTGTTAAGGTAAATAAAAAAGGTGAGTAATACATATTACTCACCTTTTAGTGCGAGAATTTGTAAATTATCTCACCTTTAGCGATTCAAAGAAGTGCTTCCGTATTTTCTGCGCCTCTTCATCAAGGTACTCCTCGGGCATGTAATGTATAGCCTTTACAAAGAGCGATTTATCGGGTATAATTATACCAATACATTCACCAGAATATTGCCCGGCCTCAGTTGTTTTCATGAACGTGATGGAGTAGGCTTCGTACCTGCCTATTTTTTTAAAAGAGGTGTTCACGCCGTGTACAGGATTAAGATTATCAAGTACCGTGAGCTGTTTTAGAACGGTTTTTGCGGTAGTATCAAGCGACTTCCACATTTTACGGTTACGACTGTATCGTTCAGCCCACTGCATTACTGTTTTGTCCTTCCCGTAGAAGTCTTTCAGCGGAAAGACCTTAACGCAGAAGTTACCATACATGGTGTTGAAGGCTTCAAGGTCGCAATTTATGGGGCTGGCCTCGTTGGTATTAAGTGGGAGGTCAAAAGAGACCCCATAACGCACGTTTTTCCTTTCGTACTGCGCAACAGCCCTTGAGGTGCAGATGAAGCAAAGCGCAGCGGCGAGAGCAACTGAGGAGAAAATTGCAAGATTTCTGTGTGACATCGTTCTAAAAGTTACCTAGGTTTTGGGTAAAGGTACAAAATATGAGCCAACTGATGCCATAGAGACGGAGAAAAGTTGTATCTTGCAACGATAAAACGGATAAAGAGCTATGCAGGAAGACAAGATAGAGATAATAGTAATCAACACAGAGGCACGCTACCATGTGGAACCAGGGCTCTCGCTGAGCAAGATTTTACAGCAGATAGGCTTTAAGGACGAGCGTCCTATTCTGGGGGCGATGGTGAATAATAGACTCCGCGATTTGGGATTTAGGGTGTACCAACCGAAACAGATAGAGTTTCTCAACATTACGCATCCCGCAGGGTTTCGAATGTACGTGAACTCGCTTTTTTTCTTGATGCAGTACGCGGTGCGCAGCTTGAACAGTGGGTATCGTCTATCAATAGAACATTCTGTATCAAATGGTTACTTCTGTAAGATAAAGGGGTTGAATGGGGAGACAACGGTAGAGCTTGCGGCGCAAATTACCGCGGCGATGCGTGAGGTGATAGAGAAAGATGTTCCGTTCATGACGCGTCCGACACTGACGGCCGATGCAATCAAGATCTTTGAGATGCAGGGGGATGAGGAGAAGGTGCGGTTGCTAAAGAGTCGACCTAAGCTCTACACAACGCTGTACAGGCTTTCTGGGGTGTGGGACTACTACTTTGAGGGGTTGGTGCCGTCAACGGGCTACTTGAAGGTTTTTGACGTTTATAAGTACTTTTCGGGGCTACTGCTACGTGTGCCGGAGCGAGAGAACCCGGAGGAGTTGGCAACGATGGTGCTTCAGCCTAAGATGTACGAAATTTTTCAGGAGTTTAAGCGTTGGCTCGATGCGCTAGACTTGGAGGATGCCGGCATGATAAACGATGCGATACGGCAGGGCAGGGGGCGACAGATAGTGCAAGTGTCGGAGGCACTGCATGAGAAGAAGGTGAGCCAGATTGCAGATGCGATAAAGCAACGGATTGACAAGGCGAGAATAGTGTTGGTGGCAGGACCATCGTCATCTGGAAAAACAACCTTTTCTAAGCGTTTAGCTGTGCAGCTATATGTATGTGGTTTACAGCCACATACGTTAGAGTTAGATAATTACTTTGTGGATAGGGAAAAAACGCCGCGGGATGCGAATGGGGAGTATAACTTTGAGTCAATTGGGGCGTTAGACGTGGAGCAATTCAATAAGGATTTGCTTGCGATGCTGCGGGGCGAGGTGGTAGAGATACCGAAGTTTGATTTTGCTGATGGAAAGCGCTTTTACGATGATACGACCTTGAAGTTTGGCCCTCGGGATGTGCTAATCGTGGAGGGTATACACGCGTTAAATCCTATCCTTACGCCGCATATTCCGGCGGAGAATAAGTACAAGGTGTACATCTCCGCCTTGACCTCAATATCGCTTGATGGGCTCAATCGGATTTCATCGTCTGATAATCGTTTGCTACGGCGCATGGTACGTGATTCGCGGTATAGGGGCTACAGTGCAGTGGAAACAATACGCCGGTGGCAAAGCGTGAGAAGGGGGGAGGAGGAGAATATTTTCCCATTCCAGGAGGAGGCGGATGTGATGTTTAATTCTGCGTTGCCATACGAGTTTAACGTGTTAAAGAATTACGCAGAGGTGCTGCTCAATGAGGTGCCATCGAGTGTGCCAGAGCATAGCGAGGCGGTGCGATTACAGCGATTCTTACAGGTTTTTGCGCCACTTGAGGATGAGAGCATTCCGCCGACCTCTTTGCTGCGAGAATTTTTGGGTGGAAGCTCGTTTTCGTACAAGTAATTGGGATCTACTGAGTAAGTAGGAAATGTACATATATTAGTAAAAATATAATGAACGATCAGTCTTGGGTTATACTAGCTCTTGCTGCGATTTCTATAGTGTCGGAGGTAGTAAAGAGTGTCAGGAAAAAAAAGAAGAAGAGGGGGCAAGGTGTGCCTGCGGAGATGAATCAGGGGGAACTTGAGGGTGCGCCCTTGCCTCCTGTAGAGGTTGCGGATCGGATTGAAGGCGAGGATTTAGGGAAAAAACGCAATATGGAGAAACCTTTGCTTGACGATGATGAGGATGATTTGCTCACGCAGATAAAAAGGGCTGTGCAAGAGCTGAATGGGGGAAAGAGAGGTGCAGGGAGCGAGGAACAAACGGTAGAAGATAAAAGAGAAGAAGGCGTTTCTTGCGAAAAAGTTGCGGTGGCTGAAAGTACTCCAGTAGATCCTACTGCGTGGTTAGGTTCGGTGCCTGAAGAGGAGGGAGGAGAGGGATTGGCCGCGAAGAGGGCTGAGGAGCTGCGGGCGGAGGAGTTGGCAATGCAGATGGCGCAATCGGAGCAACAAGTTAGTTTAGGGTGTGAAGCGTTGCGGGATATAAGAAACGCAATGATTGCGAGCTTTTTGCTGGAACCGAAGTTTAAGCAGCGGGGCAGAAGGTTTTCCCATCGGTAGGAGTGAAACCACGGCCATTGTGCGAGCATACAGCGGGGCTAAAGCGATTGGGTGGCGAAAACCTATGTGGGATTTTTGGTAATTGTATACATGCTATGGTTGGGGTATGTTTGTTTGTTGTGCGTGAGAGGTTCTGAGAGGCTGCGGGTGAAGATATGTGCATGGAGGGTCACGCGGGTCAGTCTTTCAGACTGGTTTGCTTTCCAGGCAAGAATCCGGGGGTCTAAAGACCCCCGGCTATTGAGAGACCGTCCTGCGGACGGGCTGCATTGGAAGCGCAATTTCACGAGTTTTTTTGGTCTTGCCTACCGGTTTATGCGGGTATTGTGAGGCGTTGCCCACAAGGCGAGACACTCTGCAAGACTGACTCTGTCTGGTCTACTACATCAAATTCGAGCTACGTGGGGAAAAATAGGAGGGCTGCAAGAGTCATTCCTATTGAGAGACCGTCCTGCGTGCGGGGCGACGAAAATTTATGAGGGTTTTGGGTAGTAAGTAAGGGTTGTAGATTGCGGTGGTGGGATGTGAGGAAAACGTTTGGAAACAGAAGCGGCGTGCGTAAATGTTTACGCACGCCGCTTCTGTTTATAGTTCCTTACTGCTTACCTACTCTGCGAGTAGTTCAGTAAGCTTCGCTTTCAGTTCGTCACCATCAAGGCTATGGGCGATGATTTTCCCATCGGATCCTATGAGTACGCTTGATGGGATCCCTTCCACCATGTAATCTACACGCGCTGGGCAGTCCCACGATTTCAAGTTGGAAACGTGGTTCCACGTTAAATGCTGGTTCTTGATGGCATCAAGCCATTTATCCCTTTCCTGGTCGAGGGAAACACCGTATATTTCAAATCCTTTTCCATGGAATTGGTTGTAAATCTCCACGAGAATGGGGTTGAACTGGCGGCAAGGACCGCACCATGAAGCCCAAAAGTCTAGGAGTGTAACCTTGTTGTTAGCAACGACTTCGCTCAGATGAAGGGTATCACCCTCTGGGGTGGGTAGAGCCACGTCGATGAAGTCTTGACCGACCTGTATTTTCCTGGCGGGTTCCATCTTGGTCAAGATTGCCGTTTTGAAATCCCCTTCTGGGAAGCCTTTGACTATGGCATCAAATTCCGGGATGTTGAACTTATATAGGTCAAAATTATTAGCTAGAGCTACTTGGCCGGCGATGTTGGAAGCATTTTCTGCTATGAAAGTCTTGGCCTCCTTTTGCATTCTTTCAACCATGTCGCCATAAGCGTTCCGTATTTTATCTGCCTGCACAGAGTCATTTGCGGCGGCTGCAGCCTGATACTGTTCGTTCAAGCTATTGCCTTCCGCATTGTACTTTCTAGTAAAAGAGTAGAGGTCCTGCAGTTTTACGTTGTCATTTGAGAGTTCTTTCCCTTTGATTTCAAAGGTGGAGCCAGCATCGGGATTCCCTGCTTCACTTTCCTTCTCTTCAATGGTTATACTTCCATCCTGCGGAACGAAATAGACCTGATCGCCCTTTTCAGTGTAGAGAAAATAGGCGATGGGGCTCTTGTCGGCAAAGCGGGTCACGTCAATTACGGCTACGCCATCCTTGATAGCAACCGTATCGTCACGCGTGAGTTTATCGCCCTCGGCGTTGCAGTAGCCCAAGTAAACATTTTTGGCTTCTGAAGGGAGGAGTTTCACCTCAATGGAACTCTTCTTTTGCCCGCATGAAGCGAGAAGAGCCGTCGCCGCAATGGCGCACGTTGCAAAAAGTGTTGTATGTCTCATTGAAAAACGATTATGATTAGTACAAAACGAGCGCAAATATAAGAGATTTTACGCAGTTGCCCAAAAGGGAATTGCGTAAAGGGTAATACTTTCAAAAAATGCACTTCAGGTTTAGCACTAAGGGATTTAGGTAAAGTATGACTGGCTTCGATGTATGTACAAATGATGTATAGACAAGCGGGGGCGTGCGAAATTTCGCACGCCCCCGCTCAATATGATGATGAAAAGCCTTTTACTTTAGATTCTTTGGTGTATTTATGATTTCTATTTTCTCAATTTTTACGATTTCCTTTGGGCAATCCATGCTATCCGTTTCGCAATTTGCAATGGCATCAACCACCTCAAGACCTTGAATGACCTGCCCATAGACCGTGTACTCCCCATCTAGGAAAGGTGTTCCCCCGACGGTGGTGTATGCGTTGCGCTGCGCTTCGCTCATGGAGAATCCCTGCGCGGCACTGGCAGCGGCTTGGCCGACGGAATCGATAAGTTTATTAGCCTGATCTGTCGGCATGGACCTCAATTTTTCCATATTTTCACTAGCATACTGGTTAACAGCCATCTGGCCGGCACTCCTGCGCTTTTGCATGTCCATGCTAGCTACGAGTTGGTCAATTTCTTCTGCCGGGGTGACTTTGCCCTGCACAATGTAGAATTGCGAGGCGCTAGAACGCTTCTCGGGGTTGACGTTGTCACCGGTGCGCGCGGCAGCCAGTGCGCCCTTTTTATGGAAAAGGGAAGGGACGAACTCTGCCGGTACGGTGTATCCGAGGTCTCCGCTACCATACTGCGTGCCGGCCTTGAAATTGCGGGTGTCGGGGTCTCCGCCCTGGATCATGAAATCTTTAATGACCCTATGGAAGGCAAGGCCGTTGTAAAATCCATCTTTGGCGAGTTTTACAAAGTTGTCACGATGCTGCGGCGTTTCGTTGCTGAGCTCAATAATCATATCGCCCTTGTTGGTGGTCATTTTCACGATGTAGCAGTCTTTGTTGGCGCCCTTTGGGAGCTTGCTACAGCCGCCCGTAGTGGACAAAAGAATCATAGCAGAAATCATAAGGAATGATGCGTTACCCATACGTTTACCCTTTATTAAAACGCCGCAAGGTACATGAAATTTTGTGAATAAAGGAATTTTGGTGCGTTCAGCATGCCCTAACAAGCTCCATTTTGGTAGGGTGGGGAAATACGACACTATCTTTGCGGGAAACTTGCGTGGAGTGCTGAAGTCGTTCAAGTAGGATATTCAGAGTATCTTTGCGCAGAAAGTGAGGAGTGTAGGAAAATAGGGTGATGGCTAAGAGTGCATTACATAAGTTGGCGAGCGATTCCGCAATTTACGGGCTGAGTAGCGTGGTGCCACGTCTGCTGAACTATTTTCTCGTGGCGCTGCATACGAGGGTGTTTGGGCGAGCGGGGTACGGAGAGATAACGGAGCTGTATGCGTATATTGCCATACTGCTAGTGCTACTAACCTTTGGGCTTGAGACTGGTTTTTTTCGTTTTGCATCGCAGGGGGATGAGCGGAATCAGCGCGTTACCTACGCTTCCGTATTTTGGTTTTTGGGCATAACAAGTACCCTCTTTTTTCTTATCTGCTATTTCAACGCCCCAGCCATAGGGGGCGTGCTTGGCTACAGCGGGCGGGAGGTGTACTTCGTCATACTGTCAGGGATTATAGCGCTCGATGCGTGGGGTGCAATAATTTTTGATAAGCTTCGCTTGGCGGGTAGGGCGTTGGCATTCAGCGGAATAAAGATACTTTCTGTTATTATAAATATAGCGGGTAACCTTATTTTCCTTCTTCTATTCCCGAAATGGGGGCTTTACGACGCACAGTTCGGCGTGGGGTATGTACTTTTAAGCAATCTATTGGGGAGCGCGGCGGCGTTTGCCATCGCCTTAGTGCTGACGGGTGGATTTCCCGGGAAGGGCAGCGTTCGCATTTTATCTACAGTATTCGTGTTTTCGTTCCCCTTGCTGCTGGGAGGGTTGGGCGGCGCGACCAATGAGTTTGTGGACCGGTTCATGATAAAGTGGCTAACGCCAGCGACCGATGCAATGGCAGAGGTGGGGATATACGGAGCGAACGTGAAGATAGCCGTTTTAATGGTGCTATGCGTTCAGATGTTTAAGTTCGCCGCTGAACCATTCTTTTTCAAGGAGGCGGGAACGCGTAACGATCCCAAGGTGTATGCGGTGGTGACCAAGTGGTTTACCTACTTCACATTGGTAATGCTGGTGGCCATCCTGTTTACCCTACCATTGGTGAAGTACTTCGTAGGGGCAGATTTTAGAGTTGGGCTAGGTGTTATACCTATCATGCTGATTGCCAATGTACTTTATGGTCTCTACTTCAATGTGAGCTTTTGGTATAAGATACAGAATAAAACGTGGTATGCAGCAGGGTTTGTACTTCTTGGGGCAGCGATGACGCTAGGTGTGAATCTTTTGCTTACGCCGCGAATAAGCTACTATGGTGCTGCATGGGCGCGGGTGGCGTGCTACGCAGTGATGGTGTTCGTATGCGTAGCAGTGGGGCGGCGCTACTTTAAGGTACCCTACGATTGGGGACGAATAGGGTTGACAGCGTTGGTAACACTTGCCATAGGTTTTGCAGGTATGGTGCTGCCGATTGAGAACGTGGCACTTCTACTAGGAGTACGGTTCGTGATGGGTTTACTGCTTTTGGTCATCATACTACGAATAGAGGGGATGAGTTTAATAGAGGTAATTAATAGATGGAAGTTAAAGTAAGAGTTAAGCTATCGGGGGGGGCGGTTATGCCTGTCTATCAGACGGAGGGAGCATCTGGGGCAGATATCAGGGCCTTAATTGCCGAACCGTTGGAGATTGCGCCGGGAGCGCGATGCGCAGTGCCTACAGGGGTATATGTTGAGGTGCCAGTTGGGTATGAGGTACAGATACGGCCGCGGAGTGGATTGGCAGTGAGAGAGGGTGTTACGGTGCTTAATACCCCGGGGACGATTGACAGTGACTATAGGGGAGAGATAGTGGTGATAATGATTAATTTAAGCGATAAACCCTTCAGGATCGCTTTAGGAGATAGGATCGCGCAGATGGTGGTATGCCCCGTGGTGCATGGGGTGATGGAAGAGGTGGAAGAGCTAAGCGAAACGGCGAGAGGAGAGGGAAGGTTTGGACATACAGGGAAACAATAGGGGTGCTTGCAGAGGCAAACGAAAAGGAATCAAGAATTAGATGACGACCATAGGAAAAGATAGAGTACTGCTGCGGGATGCTTGTATAGCTGCATTCGGCATTTTAGTTTTGCTGTCGAGTTGTTCTACAAGTAAGAAGAGTGCATCGAATCAAGTAAAAGTTGATTATCCGCAAGGGTATCTATCGAGTTACTATGATGCATTCCGTCAAATGTATCTAAATGACGGACAGCAATCCCCAGCGGGGTTTGACGAGTTGGTGCAACGTTACCCCGACAGTGCGGAAGCGCATTTGATGCGTGCAGATGCCTACATGAAGTTCCGTAATTTTGAGGAGGCGCGCCGGTCTGTTGACCGCAGCATAGAGTTAGATAGCATGAACCCTTCGGCGTATGCGATGCGCTCCGATGTGAAGCTGATGCAGAGGGAGCCGATAGAAGAAGTATTGAAGGACGAATTAAGGTGCTTGCAGCTGGATAGCGGCAACTCATCGTACATACAGCGTTCGATATTCCATCTGCATGATGCGAAAATGTACGATGAGTGTATAGCGTTGGCGTTGAAAAACTATAGGAGGCATAATGAAGGGGGCGTAATAGACGTGGTTTTGGCTTCGTGCTACGTGGGAAAGAACGATAGAGAGATGGCTAAAAAGTACCTTGACCGTTTTGCAGCACGCGAGGATACTTCGCCAGAATTGAATGGTTTTGCGTTGCTGTCTGCGATGATGCTAGACGAGGGGGATCTCATTGAACTATTCTATGCAAGGGACAAGCAAGGAGGATGTGTATCAGTTCGGGATATAATGATTTTTCAAGCTTACCTCAAGCATTCTGGGGATCTTGGTAGGGCATTTAAGGAGGGGGCGACGATGGTTGCGTCGTGCGATTACGACACGAGTGACGTAGAGCGTATGCTGCAGTCGTTAAGCCCGATCGGTGTGTTAGACAGCACATCAATGGCAGAGGGGCTTCATTACGCAGACATTCTATTAGCGCGATATTCACGATCAGACGTGGTGTTGGGCTTTGCTGAGACGATGTACCGTAAGGTTAAGGACAATGACCGTACCTACGCCTTGCTCCGGCGGAGCGCGGAACGCGATAGTAGCGATTTTCTTCGCTGGGCGCTCCTGTTGGAGTTTGAAGATTTCCATTCGAATGAAGGGGGACACTGGGAGAGGCGTACTCCGGAAGATTGGCAAAATGCAGCCCAAACGTACCCCATCTCCCAATGGGGTGAACTTACACAAACGCACCGCTACATGCTGCGTAAATTCCCAAATTCTGTTTCTGCAGTGCAGTATTTAGTGAAGCTGTACACGGTGACGCAATCGTATGATGTGGTGAGAGATACAGCGTGTAACTACATTGATTACTATAAGCGTTGCTTGAAGAGAGCAAAGAAGGGCGATACCATTTATTACCATGGTGCAGCGTGGGGACCACGGTTGTCGGCTGACGAGGCTTACCGCAAGGTAATATCATCGCTTTACTCGTACGTTGGTGATCAGTATATGTATCGCCAGATGAAAACGGAGGCGTACAAAGAGTATCGCCAAGGTCTCAAGTATGACCCAGACAACGCGATGCTTCTAAACAACTACGCATATTTTTTGGCGAAGGATTCTAACTCTAAACGCATCAAGTTGGCTGAGAGGATGTCAAAGCGTTGCATAACGCTAGAGCCGAATAATGCAACTTACCTTGATACGTACGCTTACATTCTCTTCCTGAGGGGCGATTATGCGCAGGCGAAAAGTTTCTATGCAAAGCTGTTCTCGCTTGGAGAGGTGCAGAGTGCGGAAGTGTATAGGAACTACAGCGAACTTTTAGAAGCGATGGGTAATAAGACAACGGCCGAGGTTTACCGTATGAAAGCCAAAGGTCTTGAAGAAAAGCAGCAGTAGGATGGGGCGGTTAGGTTGGAAAATTCGTGTAATTGTAGATGCTACGTTGCTATTGGCTTGGGTAGGCGTATCGGTTCAGGCGCAGAGCATACAGGAGCTTCGTGAGCGGAGGCAGGCGGTGCAGCGACGTATAGACGAGGCGAATCAGTTGATAAAGGAGTCAACGGATTCAACAAAGACGAACCTTGCCCGTATAGCGTTGCTAGAGTCAAAGATAGAATCTCGAAACAAGTTGATTACCAATTTAGGAGAGCAAGTATTGCACTACCAGCTTGAACTGGCGATAAATAAGAGGCGTATCGATTCGTTGGAGACCTCACTAAAAGCACTAAAAGATGACTACGCACGTTTTCTCAAGGCGAGCCAATTTAGGCTGAAGGACTACTCTGTAGTGATGTACTTGCTGTCATCAAAAGATGTGGGACAACTCTATCGTAGGATGCGGTTCTATAGAGAGTATCTGGCATACCAACAGACTCGTCATGACCTAATAGTTCGAAAGGAGCAAGATTTACAGGTTGAGGTACGTAGGCTTGATGAGAATCGAGAGAAGGTGACCGCAATGCAACGGGCCAACGAGAATGCAAAGGTGGAGATGGAGATGGAGCAGGGTCGTTACAACAAAGAGGTAGATCGACTGAAACGTACGCAAAGTGACTTGAAGCAGAGGGTAGAGCAGGACAAGCAGCAAATGGATAAGCTGCAGGCGTCTATAGAGCGGCTATTAAAGAAGGAGCGAGAGCAGAACGAGAGGTTGAAGCGAAACGAGAAGTACCTTGAGTTGGGCAAGACTTTTCAACAGAATAAAGGGAAACTGCCTTGGCCTGTGAATTCGGGGGCTATTACGCGGGGGTACGGCTTGGAACGGAGTAAAATTTACAAGCATGTGCAGACCAATAGCGAGGGGGTGTATATCACGACAAAAGCATACTCCAAAGTGTTCCCTGTTTTTTCTGGGCGAGTGACATTAATCAGTGAGATTGCAGGGCAGAATATGACGGTGATAGTGCGGCATGGCGATTATCTGTCGCTCTACTCTAATTTACAGAACGTTAAGGTGAAAATGCATGAGGATGTGACACCGAAGAGCATTTTGGGTGAGGTTGCGGTGCAGGCAGGGGGTGGAGGATTTGTGCTCCATTTTGAGATATGGAAAAGTGGGAAGGATAAGCCGAAATCGGAGAATCCAGAGTTGTGGTTGCGTCCTTAAAGTGTAGCGAGAGGGAAACAAAAAGGGATGATAAAGAGTATAAGAAGGGGATAGTGGGAATGGTAGAAGGAAGTCGCACAGGGTATAAGTCTGCAATGGAAAAGTTGGTGTTGCGTTCTGAGGAGCAGTCGCTAGAGCTGTTGAGTCGCTTTGTAGACGACTTGGTTGAACGTTACCCAGCGTTTAGAGTCCTGCAGGGTAGCATAAGTGCTGTGCTGAGTGAGGCGGTGAACAACGCCATTGTACATGGGAATAAGCGAGACCCGAATAAGAAGATAACCTGTTCGTACGAGGTGAAAGACTCAGTTGCGTGCTTTAGAGTGGAAGATGAGGGAGAGGGGTTTGAGTACACCAGCGTTCCGAATCCCTTGTTGCTTGAGAATATAGAGAAGCCGCATGGTCGGGGGTTGTTCATTATTCGTATGCTATCGGATAGGTTGACTTTTGAGGACGAGGGACGAGTGTTGCTGATAGAGTTTGATAGCAGCAAATCTGAGAGGATTCTTAACGGCACAAAGAATGCAAATTGAGTTTACTAGCTCGGTGGTGCGTTTCCGTTTGCAGCGTCCTGCGTTGGTCAAACGTGTGATTGGGGAGATTGCAAATGATAGTGGGTTTGAGGTGGGATATCTCCACTACATTTTTTGCAATACAACAGCAATCCTAAAGCTTAATCGTAAGTACCTCGGGCACGACTATTCTACCGACATCATAACCTTCCCCTACACAGAGGGGAACGTGCTAGAGTCTGATATTTATATCTGCATCCCACAGGTGCTACGTAATGCCAAAGAGTACGGCGTTCCGGCGTACGATGAGGTCTTGAGGGTGGTTTTTCACGGTGTGCTGCATTTGGTAGGGTACGATGACCATGCCCCGGAGGATATTGCGCAAATGCGTGCTGCGGAAGAGAAGTACATGGCTCGTTACAAAACGATGCTGACGGCGCGTGAATAGTTCGTTCGATATTATTGTTGTCGGCGGAGGGCATGCTGGGTGCGAGGCAGCCAATGCGTGTGGGCGCATGGGCTTTCGTACGCTGCTCGTTACTGCCGACATTACGAAGCTCGGGGAGATGAGCTGTAATCCTTCGATCGGAGGAATAGGCAAGGGGCAAATTGTACGTGAAATTGATGCGTTGGGCGGCGCAATGGCGAGGATAACCGATGCTTCTACAATACAATTTAGAATGCTGAATGGCTCTAAGGGCCTTGCAATGCGTAGTCCACGGGCGCAGTGCGATAGGGAGTTCTACTCCATGGGATGGAAGCAAGAGGTTGCCAAAAATGTTAATGTCTCACTCTTACAGGACATTGCTACTGATTTGATTATAAGAGGAGAAACGTGTTGTGGAGTTGTAACACAATTTTGTGGAGCATACGAGGCGAAGGCAGTAATCGTAACGGCGGGTACTTTCCTAAGAGGAAAAATATTTGTAGGCTTAGAGTCTACGTTCGGAGGAAGAATCGGGGAGCTGTCGGCTGAAGGTTTGTCGGGGCAATTGGCCCAGCTGGGGGTTTCTTGTAAGCGTTTTAAGACGGGGACTTCTGCGCGCATAGATGGTAGGACGCTAGACTATAGTCGTTTTGAACGGCAGGATGGTGACGAATACGCAGGACAGTTTAGCTTTTCACCGTCTTTAACTACGAGGTTAGCGCAGAAACCTTGTTACATTGCCCACACCAATTCGGCGTCCCATTCAATTATAAGAGAGGGGCTTGATCGTTCCCCATTGTATACAAAGAAGATAGAGGGGAGGGGCCCGCGGTACTGTCCTAGCATAGAGGATAAGATTCACGTTTTTGCGGATAGGGACAGCCACCAGCTCTTTATAGAGCCCGAGAGCGTATACTCTTCCATTGTGTACATCAATGGCTTTAGCAGTTCGTTACCCTTTGATGTGCAGGAAAGGGCGTTGCATGCGATTGATGGGTTTGAGCATGCCCATTTAATGCGGTCGGGCTACGCCGTTGAGTACGACTATTTTGACCCTACTCAGCTAAAGTATACGTTGGAGAGTAAAGTTGTAAAAAATCTTTACCTTGCGGGCCAAGTCAATGGCACTACAGGGTATGAGGAGGCGGGTGCGCAAGGGTTATTGGCAGGAATCAACGCGGCTCTTGCTCTGCGTGGCGATGCCCCATTGATACTCCAGCGGGATGAGGCGTACATAGGCGTGATGATTGATGACCTGGTTACCAAGGGCGTTGATGAACCGTACAGAATGTTCACCAGCAGGGCGGAGCATAGGCTACGGTTACGTAATGACAATGCTGATAGGCGCTTGATGGGGTACGGATATAGAGTGGGATTGGTGTCGAAAGAGGCCTACGAGTGCATGGAGCGGAAGTATGAACGGGTGAATGCCCTGACGAAATACGTGGAGCAACGCTCAGTCTCGGAGGAGACGGCAAATAAAGTGCTTGGACAGCTGGGGTCGTCGTTGGTAAATCAAGGGGTAAAACTTTCGCAACTCGCCGTACGCCCGGAAGTGAAGCTAGAGGTTTTGCTGTCTGGAGTGGGCTATGAGAGTTTGGGCTTTGCCCCGAGCGAGGATGAGATATTTAGCGCAGAGGTTCAGCTTAAGTACAGAAAGTACGTTGACCGTCAAGAGAGTGAAGCTGTGGATATGAGTAGGTACGATGATGTTAAGATAGACGGATCGTTTGACTTCTACTCGTTGGGCATGCTGAGCTTTGAGGCTAGAGAAAAGTTTACTATCCATCGCCCACGGACTATAGGGGAGGCGAGAAGAATTCCAGGGATAAAGCCTAGCGATATACAAGGACTCGTGCTTGTTCTGAGATGAGTCTGTATGTGTATGAGTGCGCTTACAGAAGGCCTCCCGATGAGTCTTTTATTCCTGTAGTTGTTGATTGAATATTTTATTATACCTTTGCGGTTGATACGGGTGGGTTATTTTACGTAGCGGAAGTGAAAGGGCAAGCGATAGTAAGTAGTATTGCGAAAGGTGATGGGCATATGAGCAGCCAAATGGGATTGGTCTGTCATATCACCCCCCCTATATGATATACGTAAGGTAAAGGTAGTAGCTATCTGTAGTATAAGAGCCAGCAACACGGCATTTGTCGTGTTGCTGGCTCTTGTTTTTTCTGGGTTAGTAGGTTTGGGTAACCATCCAACAATTAATGTTTAACAGTAAAAGCAGATGTATTTATGAGAGAAGTAAGGTTGTTAACGCTGGTAGCACTTTTCAGTGCGTTGCTCTTGGGCTTTGCAAGCTGCAAGAAGTTGACAGAAAGAAAGATTGTGGGGCAGTGGGTGACGGAGACAAATATTGTAGGTGGCATTCAGACACCTGGGTTGAGGGGGATAACTGCGGGAACGTACACATTTAAGAAGGGTGGAGAATATCTCTATGAGAACGAGCTGAATCGTTTTCCAGTCAAAGGGAAGTGGGAGCTGTCGGGTAGTCAGCTAAAAATCAGTATTCTCAACGAGTTGACCAACAAGTACGATGAACCGACAGTATACACTGTTACTGTGCTGAAGAAGAAAAGGATAAAGCTTCTGGATAAGTCTGATACGGGGATGATCCTCAAGAGGAAATAATGGTTTAAAACTTAATAGTTCTAATGAAGAGGAAGATGATTACGATGGTAGTAGCGCTGGGAGCGGCGCTACTCATGGGCAGCAGCTGCACGAGCATAAGGCCTGTAACGGCAACGAGCAACCCGGTGGGTTCAAAGGTTGGCATGTCGCGGGCGGTGAATGTATGTGGCATTTGGACAGGTGACGGTGACTATAGCATCCGCACGGCTGCTAAGAACGGAGGGATTACGAAGATTTCTACAGTTGACTTAAAGGAGTCAAGGTACGTAGGAGTGAGTTGTATTATTTTGGAGACAATAGTAACTGGCGAGTAGTTGTAGGGTTCTACGTTGGAATGTAGATGGGAGTGGGAGAGGTGCTAAGGCATACTCTCCCACCTTTTTATAAAAGGAGAGGAAATGAGAAGTAGAATAGTGATGCGGAGCGTCTTGTTTCTATCGCTGACGCTGTTGCTACTAGGCGCGGCGAAGTGTGGGGGTGCGGGAGAAGGGAAGGGTGGCGGTATATTGTTGCTCCCGCAGGGGCATTTTGAGTTGCGAAAAGGGGAAACGATTTCCACCATAGACTCCGGAGTGGAGGCGCGCTACGCCAAGATTTTCAACAGCGCGCCAGAGGTGGTACAATGCCCCCTCTACCGGAGCATAGTTACAGCGGAAGGCAAAGAATTTTTTATTGGAATGGTGCTTGACAGCACAATCCAAGGGGCGTTGGCGTTACCGGTAACCCGGGAGGTGGGTAGCATAGATACACTAGCAACCGACTCCACAACCTACGTGTGGTACCAATACCATCGATGCGGCGTAAAGGCTACCGCCTGCCTTTACGTCCACATGGGGCGAGCGGTCTACCTTTTGGGGACCACCGAGTTATGTCAAAGCCCATGTTTTTCTTTAGATTCGTTGTGTAGTCGCTTTGTTCTCAACTAGAAAGAAGAAGAATGACTAGGTATAAATCCGCACTTCGCTTTTCGCTACGGCTGGTTGCGTTGTCGATGGTACTTTTGGTCTCGTGTGTGGGAATTGTTCCGTTACAATCGTTCGTTAGGTCGAATGGCAACTATATGTACTTTGTTAAACCGTTGCGATTTCGCGGGAGTGTTCGAGGGGAGTACGTAACGATAGATTGGACGGTTCATGCGTCGAGGGATAGCGTTGAAAAAGTGGTGATGAACTATTCTGTATTCTCAAGGCAACCGTATAGGCGGGTAGATAGTGTAAGGCTTTCGAATGCTGAGTATGGGGGCAGGTGGGTAAAAGGGGGAGAGTGCCTCTATGTAGAGCCTACGGCGCGTGGATACCAGTCGCGGTGGAGTACTGATTTCCCTGCCGAGGCATTGCAGAACCTTTTTGCATCAAAGCGACTGTTCGTGGAGTTGCGTGGAACGAAGCGCATTACGTGTGAGAGCGGCTGGCGTGAAGGTGGAAAAATCGAAAAGCTAGAAGCCGAGCTGTTGCCGCTGCTGCCGTAGAGGGGTTATTTTTTTTTTGTAGGTAATAGTTGGCGTAAAAAAGATTATTAAACAGCTAGTTATAACTTGTGTAGGGTGCGTTTTCACTATTTCCATTTCCGCAACAATGTTGCAGGTTCGGAAAATCTGCGTACATTTGCACTGTCGTTGCAAGAAAGGGCGGGCTATGGATAAACAGTTTTGGAAAAATCATGGGTTGCGGCGCACCGACTGTCGCGTGGCGGTGGTCGGGTGCTTAGAGGCGCACGCCACGGCACTCTCAGCGCAGGAGCTGCGCGAGGATCTGGGCGAGATGTTCGACCGCACAACGTTCTACCGTACGTTGCTAACGCTGGAGGAGTGCGGGGTTATCCACCGTATCGTGGCCGATAGCGAGGTGGTAAAGTATGCGTTGAATGCACGTAGGGAACTCATGGAGCAGCATGCGCATTTCTACTGCGATAGGTGCAAACAGGTTTGGTGCCTCACGCAGCTGACGCCGCCGCGCTACGCGCTGCGGGCTGGGTTCACCGCGAGGAAAGTGGAATGCATGGTGCATGGCCTATGCGCTGAGTGCGCAAAGCTGGAGTCGGCAGCCAACTAACCTAAGGAAAATCACAACCAAAATGGGGCAGGTAAAAAACTGCGCGAAATGCGCAGCAGGGGGCTTTTTGTCGATTTTTATGGCTATTTCGCTAGCCGCCCATGGGCAGTGTTGGTTGAGAGGGGCGGTGCGAGATGCCGATACGTGGAAGCTGCTCTCCGACGTGGCGGTGCAGGTGGTAGGGAGCGCCGCGGGAGGGTATACAGACGCTAAAGGGTATTTTGAATTCAGTACCGCGGCGTGTGGTGTAGTGCGTATACGTCTTTCCTTGCTCGGATATGAGGCGAACGAGATAGAGGTGGATTCTAGGGATACCGCTACCCTCCAGCTGCACATGCACCCTTCACAAAGGGAACTTGCTGCCGTGCGTGTAACCGCTGATTACAAGGCGATGCGGCAGAAGCAAGCGGCGGTATTGCGAACGTTAGAGGTGAAAGAGCTTAAGGCTTGCGCTGCGCCATCGCTAGCGCAGACGCTGGAGGCAATGCCCGGCATGCACGCTATGAGCATAGGGCGAGGTGCAAGCAAGCCGATGATACGCGGCATGGGGCTTAACCGTATCGCGGTGGTTGACAGGGGAATAAAGCAGGAAGGGCAGCAGTGGGGCAGTGACCATGCGTTGGAGATCGACCAAAAAGCAGTGCGTAGGGTTAATGTGTATAAGGGTGCGATGAGCCTCCGCTACGGCGGGGATGCCATGGGGGGCGTGGTGGCAATCAATGAGCATTCGCCGCTCCCGGCGCAAGGTCTACATGCCGATGGCGAGGCGTGGGGGGAGTCGAATGGTTGGCTCGCAGGAGGAACGCTAGGCGTGAGCTGGCTGGGAGAGAAATTCTTTATAGAGGGACGAGGGACCTACGCCGCGTCGGGCGACTACAGAGTCCCGACAGACACAATAAACTACCTCTCCTTCCTCATTCCGCTCTACGATAGATACCTAAAAAACACTGCAACAAAGGAATCAGCAGCTACAATTACAGCTGGAATGCAGATGGATAAGCTTGGTACGCTTTCCTTTACGGGGTCGTTCGTGGCGCAGCGTATGGGGCTATTCCCCGGGTCGCACGGAGTACCCTCCTTAGCGAGGGTGTTACCCGATGGCAATCGGCGTGATATCGGTATGCCGAGTGCAATCGTGGACCATTGGAAGGGGATTATTAACTATGTAAGTCCCCACCTCGTGGGTTGCTGGCGGGTGTTTGTTGATCTTGGATACCAACGCAATTTGCGGGCGGAGTACTCTCCATTCCACACGCATTACGACACTCAGCCAGAGCCGGTTAACAATCCGAATTTAGAGCTTTCATTTGACCTAACCACGGTGAGTGGGCAGCTGCGCACGGAGTGGCGGCCGCATGCAGGCGTGCAATTGTGTTTCGGGACTGATGGGCAGTGGCAGCGCCATGATTACGATGGGTATGGCTTTCTTCTACCCTCCTATAGGCGGGCCACGGGGGGCGCATACGCCATGGGGAGTTGGCAATGCGCTGCGCGTTGGCGGCTTGAAGGGGGCGTGCGTTTCGACGTTGGGTATTTTGATATTGACGCCTCCTACGATGCCTACCTCGCGGAGTATTTGAGGCGGGGTGGGGCGATGGGTGAAGATGAGGTGGCGCAATATGCGCAGCGCGCCCCTGCATTGCGTCGATTGCTTTACGATGCGAGCTGGAGCGTGGGGGCGCTGTATGACCCATCGGGAGCGAATAGCGTTAAAATATACCTAGGGCAGAGCTTTAGATTGCCCGGTGTAAATGAGTTGGCTTCCAACGGAATGCATCATGGAGCATTTAGGCATGAGCAGGGGGATGCAGACCTTAAATCGGAGAAGGGGATACAGCTGGACGTAGAGTACCGTTACCGAGGAGAAAATATTGAAGTAGCGGTATCGCCCTTTGGAGCTTACTACTTCAGCTACATATTTTTAGAGCCTACAGGAAGGTGGTCAGTACTTCCCCATGCGGGCCAACTGTACAGGTATCGAACGGCGCGAAGCGCCATGGGGGGCGGTGAGGCGGAGGTGCAATGGCGTTTTGGAGAGCATTATAGGGTGGAGGCAAATGTCGCGGCCCTATGGCAGAGGAACCTAACGGATGGGTATCCCCTTCCTTTCTGTCCGCCAGCGAAATTTCAGGGCGAGGGGGAATACCGGGTGCATGGCATCCCGAATCGCTTGGGGGCCTTGTATCTATTGGTACATCCGAGCTACACCCTTGCGCAATTGGAAACGGCGCGTAACGAGTCGCCCACTCAGGGGTATGCGTTGCTCGACGCAACGCTACGCTACGAGGTTGAGGTAGAACATTGGCATTTTAATGTGTCGTTCCAGTGCAATAATATATTCAACAAGAAGTACTTTAACCATCTAAGTTTCTACCGTACGTTGAATATTCCGGAGGTCGGACGTTCGTTTAGAGCTACGATAGGGGTGACAATATAAAGTGGAGATGAAGAAAACAGTTTGTAATAGTAAGTTAAACAGTAAAGTAAGGAGTGTTATGATGAAAAGAAGTGTGAATGTGGCGGCAGTGTGTATCTTGTCGCTTACGGGAGCAGTGCTAATGGGAAGCTGCAAGAAGAAGGAAGTGGAGAAGGATAAGGAGAAGCCTACTATTGAGATTGTAACCCCAAATAAGGAGAACCACGACGTGGCTCCGGGCGGCACGTTGAAGGTGAAGGTAAAGCTAACAGATAATGATGAGCTTGGCTCTGTGAAGCTTGACTTTCACTGGGCGGGCGATGGCCATACGCACGAAGGGCACCACCATGGCCACGGTATGCTTAACACCCGCGGAGAAGGGACGGAGAAGTTCAGCTATAATTGGTGGAAGTATGGTTTGGGTGGTAAGTCGCAAACTGTGGAGCATGAGATTAAGATTCCTTTGAATGCGAAGCATGATGCGTATCATCTTGCGGTATTTTGCACCGACAAGTCGGGCAATGAGGCCAAGGCATTCCAGGAGGTGCATGTAGAGGCGGAGGGGGAGTAGCTCCCTCTGCAGAGTGCTAGCGTAGTGGAGAAGAAGGCCCGCGGGTGCAGAGCGCTGCCCCGCGGGCCTTGGTGTTTTAGGTAGTTGGGCCAAGTTGAAAATGTTGGGATGCCATTTTATAGCGCAAATGCCTTACCTTCGCGGGGCGTAAGGGTATGGGAGTAAAGCGAATAGTTATTGTTTCGGTAGCTGTGCTACTGCTGCTAGGCGGAATTGTGCTGGTGGGGACGCACCTGCGGGGTAGCGCGCTGCCCACGGGAGGAGCGTTGCGGGCAATTCCGGTTGATGCCTCGGTGGTAGTACGGGTACGTGGCGGTGCGGCCGTTGCGGAGGAGTGGCTAACATCGTCCCCGGCTGACGGATTCCTTCGTGGGATGCCGTTTCTGCCGGCGGTTGACTCATTTGCTCGGCGTCAGCGGCGCGAAGCGCAGAGGGAGGGGCATGCGGCGAAAGAATGTTACTTCTCAATCCATACGCCAATGGGTTTGCCATCGCAGTGGCTGTTTACCGTTGAGGTGGGTGACGTGATAGGCAAGGCCGACGAGTTGCGCGAATATTTTTTTGGGCGTGCCGCAACGATTCTCAGCGAACGGATGTACGAGGGGGTGGAGGTGCGTGCGGCGCGGGTGCCGATCGGCGGTGGCGAGGTGGAGTGCTACTACGGCGTTACCGAGGGGGTAGGGCTAATCGCCACATCGGGAACGCTGGTGGAGTCGGCGATACGGACGTTGAAGTCTGGCTACACGCTGGCAGCGGATGGGCAGTTTGAGGCGTTGCTATCAACGAGCAGTTCAAGCAGTGGGGTGTCGGTTTTTATACAGCCGTCCCGCTTTTTTGATGCGCTCGGCGATGGTCTCCAGGGGGTGTGGCGCTGGGGGGCGCGAGCGCTGCGCGGATGGACGAACTGGCTCATGCTGGAGGCGCGTGTCGATGGGCAGTTTCTGACCGCAAGCGGTGTATCGTATCTCAGCGACTCCGTAAAGGATGGGGCGCAGGCCATAAAAGGGGCAGACCCCATGCGCCCAGTGGCATCGGTTGTGCTACCTGCGCAGTGCGATTTGTTTCTGCGTTGGGCGGATGCAAGGGCGGGCGAGAGTCTAGGGGCGCTTCCAGCGGCGGAGCGGAATGCGATTGCAGGGTATACACCCCGCGATAGGCAGCGCGATATGAAACTATTGCAGGGTGTAGGAAATGGAGAAATCACCCTTGCGCATTTGCCCTTCCCAGAGCTCCGCGAACAGGAGAAGTGGGTGGTGCTAGTGAGCTGTCAATCACCGAGTTTAGCCATTCAGAAGCTATCATCGACCCTCTGCAATGCCAATGAGCCGATGCGCCGAGAGATAGACCGTGCGCAGCATGTGGAAATCCATCGCACGGTGCGCCCCAATTTCTTTAATGCGCTATTCTCCCCGCTCTTCGGCGATAGCGTGGCAAGCTATTTCATGGCGGCGGACGGAGCGGTGCTCTTTTCCTCGTCGGTGCAGACGCTGGAGCGGGTGGCGATTGCGAACCTACGGGGGCAGACGTTGCGGAACGATGCGGCGTTTGGGAAGATCAAGGAGAGGCTGAAAGGCGAGAGCAACTTCTCGCTCTACGTTGCGCCCGGCGTGTGGGGAAAGGAGGTGGCAAGGATCTTTGCCGCGCGGCCGCGTGATAGTGTTGCGTGGGGTTGGTTGGACCGTATGCAGGGGGGCGAATTGCAGCTGATAGCCGGGCGGGATATCGTCTTTTATAACCTCGTGGCGTTGCAGGGGCCTCCTGATCAGGGCAAAACCAGCGGCTTGCATGCCGAGTGGGAGACCCGTCTTGATGCGCCAGTAGCGGGGCGGCCGTTGCTGATGGAAAGCCATGTGGCGAGGGGAAAAGAGGTGCTTACGCAGGACACGCTTGGCAACCTTTACCTCATAAGCGGTATGGGGAGGGTGCTGTGGAAGCGTCCGTTAGGGGAGCCGATCCTCGGCGAGCCGGTGCAGGTGGATGTCTATCGAAACGGCAAGCTGCAGTATGCGTTTGCCACCCCAAAGGCGATATGGGTGGTGGATAGGAATGGGAATGACGTTGCGGGCTTTCCTCAAACCATGCCGCAGCCCATCACGGCGCCGCTGGGGGTGTTTGACTATGATAGCAATCGTAACTACCGATTTATGGTGTGCCTCGCCGACTGCACGTCTCGTGTGTACGATGCAAACGGAAAACGTCTTGTTGACTTCGCCCCGGAAAAGTTTGATATGCCCATCGAGGAGCGACCGATGCACGTACGCACGTCGGGAAAGGATTTTATAGTGGTGAACGATGCAAAGCGTCTCTACCTCTTGAATCGAAGGGGGGCTGAACGCCTGATTACTACTGAACCCGTGGCACGCCTGCAAGGGGCATCGTTGGTGCTGTGGAAGAAGGACAACGAGCTCGCCACGGTGGATTCCACTGCTACCCTATGTATGGTATCGTTGGGGAGCGGCGCAGTGCATCGCGTGCAGCTAAAGGGGAAAGGTGCAATCCGCGGGGCACTCATGGTAGAAAATGCGCTAGATGGCGAGGCGTGCGTAGTTGTGGCGCGCGAAAAATCGGTGGACTTCTACTCCTGCGGCGGGAAACAGCTGGCGAGTCGAGCATTCGGTAAGGCCTTGGATGGAAGGATGTACCTATTTCAGTTCGCAAAGCACGACTGGCGTGTGGGGGTGCGCACGCTCGTGGGGGGGCGGCTGTGGCTTCTTGACATGCGGGGCAATGCCATGAAGGGGTTCCCTGTGCCCGGCGATACGGGGTTTACGATTGGCCACTTAGAGGGCAGCAGTGCGCAGTTTAATCTCATCGTGGGTAGTGCGCCATCGCTTTTGACAAATTATCTCCTCCCGGAGTAGCGAACAGTGATGTTCTCTACGTTTATCTTGGCGTTCGCATGCCTGACGTGCGTCAGGTAGCTCGCGGAGCACCCTTTAAAATATGTCGTGGTTTGTACTTTTTGGCGGAGCTGAGGGAAGGCTTTTTGTACCTATACCTACTTTCTAAATGCTTCTAGGTAGGGATGTAAGTGTGCCTTCCTTTTCGTCAGAGTCGTATCAAGTTCGCATCAAATTCGGATTTCTCCGGAGAAATCCGAATTTGATGCGAAGGGGGTGCGCTTTTGGGGGTAGGTTAGCGGCGATTAGTCCCGTTGTTTGGATGCGAAGATGCTATGCCTGTTCGCGAAGCGGTGCATAATGCTCGGGAATGCAGAAGCACCTCCTACGTGGATGCGTAAAGAAAGGATATATGTTTGCAGTGTACTCGCTTTACCTCTCCATTGTATAATTTAGAGTTTTGAGATCAGTTTTGCAAACGGCTCTTTGAAGGGATGGAGGTGTTTCTCTGCCAAAAGCTCTTTTTCTCATAGACCTTTAATGAGTGCATCTTGGTACGTTCATTTTTTTTTTCGTACCTTTACGGAAACAAATAACAGGCAGCAAAAAATGAGAAAGAACAAATACTTCTATCCAATACTACTGTTTCTGTTTTCAGGATTGATTTCTCTCGCGGGAGCTATCATGAAATTCAGTGGTGTCTCTGGTTGGAACTTTTTTCTAAGCATTGGGATATTATCTCAGCTAGCGGGCGTTATATGGTTTATAATTGCGTTGTTTAGCACGAAAGATAAGTCAATGTGCAAGCGTAGAATTTAAATAAGAGGGATATGCCCTAGGGAGAGACGCGTATATCGCGTCTCTCTTTTTTTATTTGGTCGGCTTAATTTCAACCTAAAGCTCGTTTCTGCTCATGTTTGGGAAATCGGCGTTGTTGCGCTCGCCCAGGTCCTTTGAATAGCTGGGGCTGAACTCCGTCGGATTCCTGCCGCTGCCGGCCTTGCGCTCCCTTTTGGTGGTATTTACTACCTTTGTGCCACAAAGTGATTGGGGAACATGGCAGAGAATGCGAACGGCTATAGGCGTGGAGACACATACCAATGCGGGATGGCTGAGAGCAGGGAGGACGAAGTTAGTCCCGCTGCGTCGTTGCTGTACGCAGGCCCATCATCGTCCGTGGCCATGCCAGCGTTGCGCCCCGCGCCTTTCGCAGGTCCCCTAGGCAGGGAGCGGTTTACCTTCATTGACCTATTCGCGGGCATCGGCGGCTTTAGGCTCGGGCTGCAGCAAGCGGGGGGGGGCGATGCGTATTTTCAAGCGAGTGGGATAGGTACGCCCAGCAGACTTACCGAGCTAACTTTGGGGAGCTACCCTACGGCGATATTACGCAGGAAGAGACCAAGGGGAAGGTTCCTGCGGGGTACGATGTGCTCGCCGCGGGATTCCCATGCCAGCCCTTCAGCATATCTGGACGTATGCGCGGCTTTGAGGATACGCGTGGCACATTGGTCTATGAGGTGTTCGACATAGCGCAGCGTACGCAGCCCCGCATTGTGCTGCTGGAGAACGTTAAGCACTTGAAATACCACGATAATGGGCATACGCTCCATGTCATTACTGAGAGTCTGCGTGGGCTGGGGTACGGTGTCTCCTGGGGCGTGCTAAACGCATCGGATTTTGGTGTGCCGCAGAACCGCGAACGGATAATCATAGTGGGCATACGGGGTGGAGGAAGCTTTGATTTTAGTGGACTCCTGGGCGATGGGCGTAAGCCCACGCTGCGCGATTTTTTGGAGAGCGATGGCCCTTTTGAGTATCTTGATGAGCCATACACGTTGCTCCGTGAAACCCGTCGGCAGCCTTCAGGCCTTATCTTCGCGGGCTTCCGCAATAAGAAGCTGCGGAAACGGGGCATACTGCCCGGCACGGAGCACCTATCGCGCGTGCATAAGCAGCCCAATCGGATATACGATGCTGAGGGGTGCACCCTGCGCTACCCTCACAGGAGACGTCGGGTCGCTTTTGGATTTTGGTGGATGGTCGCGTGCGCAAACTTACTATAGCGGAATGCTACCGCATTATGGGTTTCCCCAATGGGTTCCTCCGCGAAGTACCCCTCGCGGAGCAGTACCGAGAGGTAGGTAACTCAATATGCGTACCGATGGTGTCGGCCATCGGGCAGGAGCTGTTGCGGCAGGGATGGATAGAGGAAAAGGTTATCAGTGGCTTGAAAATCTACGGCTGTTGAGGGGCTGTCCTGCAGACGAGGTGGCGAGGCGGAGAGGGTCACGCGGGTCAGTCTTTCAGACTGGCTTGCCCTTTGGGCAAGAATCCGGGGGTTTGAAAACCCCCGGCTATTGAGAGACCGTCCTTCGGACGGGCTGCATGGGTACGAGAAGATTATTGCTGGGTCTTAGGGCATTGTATGCATGTTATGGTGTGGGGCGGTTATATGCAGCTTGCGGCGAGGGTTTGGTAACCGTACGTTGACCCTGACGCATTGCAGAAGGTAAGGATGTGCAGGGTGGGTCACGCGGGTCAGTCTTTCAGACTGGCTTGCCCTTTGGGCAAGAATCCGGGGGTCTAAAGACCCCCGGCTATTGAGAGACCGTCCTTCGGACGGGGCTGCATAGGCGGCGCATAATTATTGCGGGGTCTTGGGGTGTTGTATGTTAATTGTTGTGGATTGTAGTGCGGTTATATGCAGGTTGTGGCGAGTGTACGGTTTCCCATGGCCGCAGCATAATAGCTCGAAAGACCATACCGGTGCATGTTGCGAAATGTGGCGGCGACCACATACCGGTATCCAAGCGGTTAAATGTGCAGCTATTTCAAAGAAGGGCGGCGTATGCCGCTGCGTTTTCCGTCCGCAGGACGGTCTTTGAATAGCCGGGGGTTTTCAAACCCCCGGTGCCCTTTTCCCAAAGGGCAAGCCAGTCTGAAAGACTGACCCTGGCGGCCTTGCGCTGCATTCGCAGCGTTCACAGAGCGCAATCGGATTGACATCTTTGCCAGGGCAGCGCATATTGCGGAAATAACGGGACGTATTAGCTTCCGTCCTTCGGACGGGCTGCATGGGTACGAGAAGATTATTGCTGGGTCTTAGGGCATTGTATGCATGTTATGGTGTGGGGCGGTTATATGCAGGTTGCGGCGAGGGTTTGGTAACCGTACGTTGACCCTGACGCATTGCAGAAGGTAAGGATGTGCAGGGTGGGTCACTCGGGTCAGTCTTTCAGACTGGCTTGCCTTTCAGGCAAGAATCCGGGGGTCTAAAGACCCCCGGCTATTGAGAGACCGTCCTTCGGACGGGGCTGCATAGGCGGCGCATAATTATGTGGGTTTGAGTGGCTAGAATATGATTGGAGGCTGTGATATTGCGAGTCTTAACCGTATCTACAGAGCGCAATCGGATGGGCATCTTTGCTTGGGCAGCGAATATTGCAGTGAGCTTACGTCCTACGGACGGGGGCTGCAGTTGCGGCGCATAATTATTGCGGGGTCTGCAGGCATCGCATGCCGATTTATGAGGGTTAAGCGACCGTTGTGGGCAGGTTGCGGCGAGTGTATGGGTTACCATGGCTGCAGCAAAAGAGTGAGCAAGACCATACGGCTGCATGTTGCGAAATGTAGGGCGACCATGTACGGATACCCACGCGGTTAAAAATGCAGCTATTTAGAGAAGGGCGGCGCACCCGGTGCGTTTCCCGTCCGCAGGACGGTCTTTGAATAGCCGGGGGTTTTCAAACCCCCGGTACTCTGCCCGCAGGGCAAAAGCAGTCTGAAAGACTGACCCTGGCGGCCTTGCGCTGCATTTCACATCATTCACAGGGTGTCCTAGGTGCGGCGGATCTTGCGGTGCGTTCTCTGCATTCAATCAGCGTAAAAAAGGGGCTTGAAAAAGTTTTTTCGGGTTTTAGCTGTGGTGAGGCTGACGCAGAGCGGCTAATTATGACGTATAACGTGCAAAAAAAAACATATGCGTTGCACTCTTTAAAATTGTAGTTAAATTTGCGCTGCCGTTTTGGTTGGAGAACAAGGATGAGCCATTGCCGCAGATACGGTTGCGGCACGCTTTTCAAGGGTTGGTGGAATTGTTGAACGTATAAACTATACAGGCATGAAAAAGACGTTACGTGTGTTCCTACTTTTTGCAGCACTCCTCTCGTGGGGGGCTTTATCTCGGGTGCAAGGGGCTTCATTTAGCGGAGGCAATGGCTCAGAGGCATCGCCATACGAAATTGCGACTTTGGATGATTTGAAATTTCTCTCCGAACATCCAGAGTATTGGCAGAAAAGCCATCATTTCAAGCAGACCGCCGACATAGATGCCAGCGACACGAAGATCTGGAATGTGAAGGATGGCGTGCCGCAGGGGTTCAAGCCCATCGGGGTTAAGAATTGGGGTTTTGTTGGATTTTACGATGGGGGCAATCATGAAATAAGCGGATTGTATATATCCCGGGAAAGTGAGTCGGATGAAACGATTGGGCTGTTTGGGCATCTTTATGTTGATGCGCCTGGTTTGTGGCATTTACAGAATATTCGCCTGGTGGGGGCCTCCGTTAGCGGGAAGCAGTGCGTGGGGAGCCTTGTAGGTAGAGTAACGGGGAATGGTGGGATACGGAATTGCCACGTTGAGGTTGATGCAGTGGTGGGGGACGAGAAGGTAGGCGGTTTGGTCGGTTCAATCGCTGGCACGTTTAACGTGTCGGGGTGTTCTGCCGTTCCGGCGAGGTTCGGCGCGTACGTCAAGGGAAAGCGTAAGGTCGGTGGACTTATAGGCGAACACACCGGGGGCTATTATCCCCCGAAGCTTGAGTTGAGCTATAGTACTGTCAATGTGGTGGCGAAGTGTGAAGCGAATACGATGGGAGGGTTCGCAGGAAGTTTGGAGAATTGCCACGTTGAGAACTGCTTTGCGGTAGGCGGAATGAGAGGACTTCATGGCGGGTTTGATGCTGTGGCGGGCTTTGCGGGTTCTGCCAATAACACGGGCGTAACGGGATGCTACGCAGCTGTTGCTATAGAGGCGGGCGAGGGTAATTATGTAGGCAAAGGGTTCTGCCATAGCGCTACAGCTGGGACGAGTTTTAAGAAGTGTTACTATCAGAACTCATTTAATGGGGCGGTTGTAAGTGATGGAACGGCGGGTATAGCGGGGTTGGGCGAATCGGAGCTTAAGGGCGGAACGCTGCCTGAAGGCTTTGATGCGGGAGTATGGCGCGCGGAGAAAGGGGGGTATCCGGTGCTGCAAGGCGCGCCCAAGGCCACGATTACGTATGGGGTGGAGTGCGCAGGAGGCGAAATTGAGATTGAAGATGGCTTAAGAAGCGGGGCGGAGCTCTCCTACGGGCTGACATTGCGCGTAAACGCCAAGCCCAGCGTCGGCTTTAGCATGCAGAAGGTGACGCTGAACGGTGCGGAGTTACCCCTAGAGAACGGCAGCGCGCAGTGGATTGCGGTGCGCGATGACAATGCGATTAGCGTCTGCTTTGGGAAGGATAAGTTTAACGTAAGCGGCCGAGTGGCTGAGGGCGAGGGGAAGATAAGTATTGGGGAAATCCCAACCGGCGAAGGCGAGGCGGAATTTGGCTCAGAGCTAAATATTACGCTTGAGCCAGCGGAAGGCTATGAGGTGGCGGCGCTCGAATGCGGCGGCACGGCTATCCCTGTTGACGAGGGGAAGGCTACATGGAGCGTGGCGGCGGGAGAAAACTTGATAGTGGCGAAATTCAGGAAGAAAACGTTGGTGTTCTTCGCAACGGAGGGGGGCTACGGCTATCTTACGGTAGAGGGGGTGCAGAATGGGGGAGAGGTGAAGGTCGGCCAAAAGCTAGAGATTGTGTTGAAGGCTGAGACTCACTACGAAGTGGCTGAACTTACATGCAACGGCACTCCACTTACTGTAGACAATGGTAGAGCAACGTGGGTGGTGCAGGAGGGATGGAATAAAATCGTGGCGAGGTTTAAATCGGATGGAACAAAACGGGATGATACGACCCCTGTGGAAAGCGAACTGCTGGGCGGCGTGCACGCAGTACCAAACCCCACGGAGGGGGTGGTGTGGCTGCGTGGAGCGGAGAGAGTGTTGCGCTGCGCCGTGTATAGCGTGATGGGGCGTTTGATGCAGAGCTATACGTTGCGCGGGGAGGGCGAGGCGGCAATTGACTTGACCCAATACCCCAGCGGGATGTACCTGCTGCGCCTAGAGGATGCGAATGGAGGGGTACGTACGCTGCGCGTGATGAGACGATAGGAGGCGCAGCTTAGAGAGTTATGGTTGGTAAGGGCGGGCCGCAAAGCCCGCTCTCTTTTTTGTGCGAGTTCTGTGCGGGAATTGGAGGAGGTTATGGTCATGCGGGTCAGTCTTTCAGACTGGCTTGCCTTTGTGGGCAAGAAGCCGAGGGTCTAAAGACCCCCGGCTATTGAGAGACCGTCCTACGGACGGGGCGGCAGTTGCGGCGAAAACCAATGGGGGCGTGGGAGGGGCGTGTGCATGGTATGGGGGAATGTTTTTTGAGGGGGTGAAGTTCTGAAAGACTGACCCTGACGGTTCTACGCGTAATCCGTAGCGCAAAACCGCATCAGTAAAGCGCAGCAGCCCCGTTTTGTTGCTGCCGTAGCGGGAGAAGGAGGAGGACAGGCGCAGTGCTGCGCACGGCTACTCGCCGAAAATTTCAAATAGAGAGGAGCGCACCTTCGTATTAAAAAAAACCTTACGTACCTTCGCGGATGAAGGGGGTGGACTGCGTAGCAACTAATAGCACAGGAGAGATAAAAATGGAACCAATCTATACGAATAGCTCTAATGGTGCTGCTGCCCGCGGTGGCGAGCGCGGGGAGCGCACGGAGCGGATGGAAGGAGAGTACAAAGATGGTAACGGCGTGGTGTGGAAGTACGAGGAGATAGAGGCGGGCGCAACGTGCAGCATATGGCCAGAGAATAGAAGCAGCATTAGTGGCAGGGTGGAGATTCCTGGAACTGTAGAGGGCGATGGAGTATCCATAAAGGTTGTGAGCATAGGGGAGTACGCATTTTCTCGTTGCAGCAGGCTGACGGAGGTGACCATCCCGGGCAGCGTGACGAAAATAGGGTGGGGTGCATTTTATGGTTGCAGCGGGCTGACGTCTGTGGCAATCCCCGATGGGGTGACGCAGATAGGAGAGAGGGTATTTTATGGTTGCAGCGGTTTGATGTCGGTGACCATCCCCGATGGCGTGACGGAGATAGGAGCGAGCGCATTTTCTGGTTGCAGCGGTTTGACGGCGGTGACCATCCCCGATGGCGTGAAGGGGATAGGGTGGGGTGCATTTTCTGGTTGCAGCGGGCTGATGGCGGTGACCATCCCTGCGGGCGTGACGGAGATAGAGGAGGAAGCATTTTCTGGTTGCAGCGGGCTGACGGCGGTGACCATCCCTGCGGGCGTGACGGAGATAGAGAAGGAAGCATTTTCTGGTTGCAGCGGGCTAACGGCAGTGACCATTCCTGACGGCGTGACGGCGATAGGGAAGTCCGCATTTTCTAGTTGCAGCGGGCTAACGGCAGTGGCCATCCCGGGCAGCGTGACGGAGATAGGGCGGTGGGCATTTTCTGGTTGCAGCGGGCTGAAGTCATTTGAAGTGGAAAGTGGGAATAAGAATTACTGCGCAGCGGGCGACGTGCTTTTCACGAAGGACAAAGCCACGCTTATTTGCTACCCAGGGGGGAAGCCTGAAGAGTCATATATCATCCCCAGCAGCGTGACGGAGATAGGGGGGCGGGCATTTTCTGGTTGCAGCGGGCTGACGTCGGTGACTATCCCTGAAGGAGTGACGCAGATAGGAGAGAGGGTATTTAAGGGTTGCAGCGGTTTGACATCGGTGACCATCCCCGATGGCGTGACGAAGATAGGGAGTGAAGCATTTAAGAATTGCAGCGGGCTGAAGGAGGTGACCATCCCTGATGGCGTGACGGAGATAGGAGCGAGCGCATTTTCTGGTTGCAGCGGGCTGACGGCGGTGACCATCCCCGGTGGCGTGACGGAGATAGGGGGGAGTGTATTTGCGTGGTGCAGCGGGCTGACGGCGGTGACCATTCCCGATGGCGTGACGGAGATAGGGTGGGGTGCATTTTATGGTTGCAGCGGGCTGACGGGGGTGTCCATCCCCGATGGCGTGACGAAGATAGGGGATGGTGCATTTACGTGGTGCAACGTGAGGGAGGTGACCATTCCCAGCAGCGTGAAGAGGATGGGGTGGGGAGCATTTTCTGGTTGCAGAGGACTCAATGCGGTCTACTGGCTCGTAGGAGACGGTTGCAGCGTAGGCTTTGGAGTATTTGATGAGATTGCCTCCCCAGCAACGCTATACGTGCGGCAGGGGGAGAAGGCGATTATTGAGGGGAATGGGGAAATGTGGTGGGCGAAGGAATATTTTTCTGCGATTGTGGAGGGCTACGTGGTGACCTTCACGGATTCCGATGGGAATAAGCTCGGCGAGCAGCTGGTGAAGCCCAACGGTACGGCCACTGAGCCGGCAGCCCCAATTCAGGAGGGTTTTACCTTTGAGGAGTGGCAGCTTGGCGGTAAGAAATACGACTTCTCTAAACCCGTAATGAGGAATATCAAGCTATTGGCGGTGTGGAAGAAAAAATAGGAGAGTACCCCCCGAGAATTCGGAGACGGCTGTGGAGAGCGTGCAGCTGGCGGGGGTGCGGGCCGAAGGGCTCGCTCTCTCTTTGTGCGTTCTGCGTGGGGATCGGAGGCGGAGAGGGTCACGCGGGGCAGTCTTTCAGACTGGCTTGCCCTTTGGGCGAGAATCCGGGGGTCTAAAGACCCCCCGGCTATTGAGAGACCGTCCTACGGACGGGGCGGCAAGGGCATGCAATTTCATGCGGGCTTTGCGTGCCAGCGGAAGGAGGCTATGGCTGGGATACGGACGGTTTCGCGGCGATTGGCTCTGCAAGGCGAAAGGTTGCGGTGCATGCGAAGGGTACGCATGTCAGCGGCCTATAGGATAGCGGTGCCTTCAGCCCCGCCACAGTTAAAAAACTTTTTGTACCTTTACCCTGCAAAAGGCGCGAGGAGGGCAATGGCATGTCAGCAATATATCAGGTAGGGGATTCAAGTTTCACGAAGATACGGACGCAGG
>QWCB01000504.1_pt1 | contig 43420 bp, 40 predicted proteins | sample 1972511 | NCBI WGS metagenome assembly QWCB01 (sample SAMN09866719, study PRJNA288562) | Human gut metagenome isolate term5_stool, whole genome shotgun sequencing... | isolation source: gut | host: Homo sapiens | place: USA: California | reverse complement strand
ATAAAATCTTTTTTAAAGGAGCTGTGTCTCATAGTTTTGATGCTTTGTTTTATGATGAATGATATATAAAACGGTTTGTAAAATTCGGGAAGGGTATTTAAAAATATTTTGTTTTAAAATTCAAACTATTTATGTAATTGCAAAATTTTGCAATTACATAATTTTTTATTGTTTTATGCTGATATAACTGTTTAATGCGCCTATATAAGCTTTTGCAGTAGCCATCAATGTATCCGTATCAAGTCCGTGACCTATTATTGTGGATGAATTTTCAAACAATACTTTAACGGTTACTTTCGCTTGCGCGTCTTTTCCTTGAGAAACCGCTCTGACTTGATAATCTTTTAAATTTCCTTTTATACCGCTTATTCTGTCAATTGTTTTAAAAATTGCATCTACAACACCGTTTCCAAGAGCTGAATCTTTTAAAATTTCATCATTGTGTTTTAAAGTCAAAGCAGCACTTGCATGACCCTTATTGCATTCGCTTGAACTAAGTGCGATAATTTCAAAAGCGCATGGAATTTTAACAAGTTCATCCGTCATAAGTTCTCTTAAATCATCATCAAAAATTTCTTTTTTAGCATCGGCTAAAATTTTAAATTTTTCAAACACATTAGCAAGTTCATCTTCACTTAAATTATATCCAAGACTGACTAACTTATCTCTAAAAGCATGGCTGCCGCTATGCTTGCCGAGAACAATAGAATTTTTTTCCAAACCTATATCTTCTGCGCGCATAATTTCATATGTTTCTTTGTGTTTTAAAACGCCGTCCTGATGAATTCCGCTTTCATGTGCAAAAGCATTTTTACCGACGATTGCTTTATTCGGTTGAGGCTCTATTCCTGTGATTGTGGCAACCAAACGACTTGAATGGTAAATTTCTTTAAAATTTATATCCGTATAAAGCGGCGCAAAAACATCGCTTCTTGTTTTTATAGCCATTACGACTTCTTCAAGCGCTGTATTTCCTGCCCTTTCACCAAGTCCGTTTATCGTGCATTCTATCTGTCTGGCGCCTGCTTTTATGCAAGCAATAGTATTTGCAACAGACATTCCTAAATCATCATGACAATGTGATGAAATAATGGCTCTATCTCCTACAAATTTTACAAGTTCGCCTATCATATAACTCATTTCACTTGGAAGTCTATAGCCTACCGTATCCGGTAAATTGATTGTTGTAGCTCCTGCATTGATAGCTGCTTCCACAATTTCTTTAAGAAATGAAATTTCGCTTCTTCCTGCATCTTCACAGCTGAATTCAACATCGTCACAAAAAGTTTTTGCATATTTTATGGAATTTATCGCTTTTTTTATTACCTCATCCGGTGAAAGTTTAAGTTTATACTCCATATGAATCGGGCTTGTTGCGATAAATGTGTGAATACGCTTAAATTTCGCTGATTTTATTGATTCGCCGGCAGCTTTTATATCTTTTTCAACAGCTCTTGCAAGAGAACAGACCCGTATTTTTGAAACAGCCCCGCAAATACGCTCTATAGCGTCAAAATCACCAGGACTGGCAGCTGCGAATCCCGCTTCTATTACATCAACACCAAGTTTTTCAAGCTGTATTGCAAGTTCCACTTTTTCGGCTGTATTCATTGAAGCGCCCGGACTTTGTTCTCCGTCTCTTAAGGTAGTATCAAAAACTATAATTTTATTTTTATTCATCTTTTGTCCTTTTTACTTTTTTAAATTTTAAATTGATTATATTATAACTTGCACGAATCAAGCCATACAGCACATATGCACTAGTAAAAAACGCACAAATTTCAAGCGGATAAAGATATATCAAAGAAAAAACTATAACCAAACCGACCAAAATTTTAATAAAATATGTTTTTTTAAAATTTAACTTTTTAAAACTTGGATAGCGGACATTGCTTACCATTAAAATAGAAAGCCCGGCAACGCATATAAGATATAAAATTTCATAATTTTTAAAAATATCGTAAGCATTGTAAAGTCCAACCCAAAATGCTGTCGTAATCGCAGCCGTAGGAATTGGAAGCCCGATAAACATACTTGGATCATAAGTTCCTGTCGTTACATTAAAACGCGCCAAGCGAATTGCTCCGAAAATTACATAAATAGCCATAATCAGCACACCAACTCTGCCAAAATGCTTGCCAACGGCAAAATAAAAAAGCACAGCAGGCGCAACACCAAATGCTATAACATCAGCAAGACTGTCAAATTCCACGCCAAATTTGCTGGTAGTATGCGTAAGTCTTGCTACGCGTCCGTCAAGTCCATCAAAAACAAGTGAAAGCACGATATAAATAATGGCTTTTTCAAAATCGCCTCGAATGCTGGCAAGCGCACTTACTATACCTAGAAAAATGCTCGCGGCCGTAAAAAAATTCGGCAAAATATATGCAATTTTCGGCTGCTCACTCATAAATCGCCCTCGCCTTTTTCATCATCTTGTTGCAAACGTGAAGGAAGATCGTTTTTAATCTCAAAATTTTTAATGATTTCACGCACTTTTTCACCCTCGATTGTTTCATTTTCGTAAAGCGCTTTTACCATCTCTTCAATTGCACCTGCGTAAGTTCGCAAAGTTTCCAAGACACTTTTATAACGCTCATCAAGCGTTTGTTTGACATAATCATCAAGCTTTTTAGCCATATCATCGCTATAATCTTTAAGCGCTTGACCGCCGTTTAAAAACATATTTCTTTGCTTTTCAAGTACCATAAGTCCCGCAATATCCAAATCACTCATTCCATACATACTAACCATTGATTTTACGATATCCGTTGCGCGTTCCAAATCATTGCTAGCTCCTGTTGAAATTTCTTTTATGAAGATCTCTTCGGCTGCACGTCCGCCAAGTAAGACATCAACCGTTGCGTAAAGCTCGTGTTTTTGCATCAAAAATTTATTTTCTTCAGGCGTATTTAATGTATAACCAAGAGCTGCCAAACCGCGTGGAATTATAGAAACTTTCGTAACCTTATCAGCTCCTTTTGTAGTTTCGCTGATAAGCGCGTGTCCGCATTCATGATAAGCAACTATTCGTTTTTCTTTTGGATTTATGCGGCGTGATTTTTTCTCAAGCCCTGCAATTGCGCGCTCTACGGCTTCAACCAAATCGTTTTGTTCAACATAATTTTTTTCATTTCTTCCTGCTAAAAGCGCAGCTTCATTTATGATATTCGCTAAATCGGCTCCGGCAAGTCCTGCAGTAAGTCTTGCGATTTCTTCAAAATCCACACTTTTAGAAAGTTTAATATCTTTGCTATGCACATTTAAAATTTCAATTCGTCCTTTAAAATCAGGCTTATCGACAAGCACTTGTCTATCAAATCTACCAGGTCTTAAAAGTGCAGCATCAAGGACTTCCGGACGGTTTGTAGCTGCTAAAACTATAACAGGATTTGCATCAGAACTGAAACCGTCCATCTCAGCCAAAAGTTGATTTAATGTCTGCTCTCTTTCATCGTTTCCGCCACCAAAACCGCCTGCTGCACGACTTTTACCGATTGCATCGATTTCATCTATGAATACAATTGCCGGGGCCTCTTTTTTAGCCGTTTCAAAAAGATCTCTAACACGACTTGCACCAACGCCTACAAACATTTCAATAAAACTTGAACCGTTTACTGAAAAAAACGGCACGTCAGCCTCTCCTGCAACCGCTTTTGCAAGTAAAGTTTTACCGGTTCCTGGAGGCCCTACAAGTAAAACTCCTTTTGGAATTTTAGCACCCAAATTTATATAACGACCTGGATTTTTAAGAAAATCCACAATTTCTTTAACTTCTTCTTTTGCCTCTTCCACGCCTGCCACATCACTAAATTTTACTTTCGGCTTTTCGGAATTGACAAGTTTTTTACTGCTGCCTATACCAAGAATTCCGCCACTTACATTTTTTTGCATACGATTTACAAGAAACATCCAAATTCCAAAGAAAATAGCAAGTGGAATTACCCAACTGAAAAGTATATCCGTAAAGAAATTACTTTCATTATAAGCGCCGTAAGGAATTTTTTTCTCATCTAAAATTTTCACAAGGTCATTATCGGATACTTTTTTTGCTATGTAGGTTGTCCCGTTTGATTGAGCTTTGATATTTGTTTGACCGATTGACACCATAGATACGCTGCCGTTTTGAATTTCGTTTTTTAATTCCGAATAACTTACATTTCTGACATTCGATCCAGAATTCATAAACTCGCTTCCAAGCCCACCGCCTTCAGGCGACATCGCTTTAAAAATTATTATCATAATCACAGCAAAAATGATAAATGCGCCGATAGGATTTTTGTTAAAAAAATTATTTCCACCGCCGTTATTTTTATTGTTTTGATTATTTTGATCCATTTTTATCCTTTTTTAAATACAAAACTGACCCACTCGCCATTTTGTAAAATTTCTAAATTGTTCATATCTGAAAATACATTTAAAATTTTATTTTTGTATTTTTCTAAAATACCGGAAATTATCAAAATTCCACCACTTTTAACACTGTTTTTAAGCTCGTTTTGCAAAATCAAAATCACATCTGTGATTATATTCGCTATTACAAAATCAAACTCTTTATTAAAACTTTGATTAAAATTTTTGTTTTCATTTAAATTTTCACTTAGAATTTCTCCGTCCATATTTCTAAGCGCCAAATTCGCATTAACAATACTTCCATTCCAAATTTTATCTATTTTTACACCGTTTTTCTGAGCGTTTTTTATACTTGCGTCAACAGCTTGTATGTCAGTATCGCAGGCTGCAACTTTTAAACCGATCTTTTTCAAAGCTATGCTTAAAATCCCGCTTCCACAACCGACATCAAGAGCAGTAGCACCGTCTTTGGCATATTTGTCTATCAATTTAAGACACATATTTGTGCTTTCGTGATGTCCGGATCCAAAAGCAATAGCCGGATCTATTATAATGTCAATAAGCTCTTTTTTGGATTCTTTCCAGCTTGGTCTTACATAAAATTTACCGACTTCAATCGGCTCAACGCTTTTTTGATATTTATCAATCCAATCGGCATTTTCTTTAATAGATTTTGAAATTTGCAAATCAATTTTTGTATTAAACTTTTTTTGCAAAGCTTTTTGAAACTCAATAAATGCAAATTCTAAATTTTGCAAATCTTCTTCATCACGAATGATAAAAGAATTTTCTTTTTCTTCAATTGCCTCTACACCGAGTTCAAAAGAGAAATTTTTAAATAATTCCGAAGCGTTTTTACTTGAAACTTCCATTTCATAATAATTTTTTTTCATAACAATCATTAATCTACAAAATTTTAAACCTGATATTCTACATAAAAGAAGTTCAAAATTTGCTTATTTTTTATTGTAATTTAACGAAAAAGGGAATTTTGACTGAGCAAAATTCTAAAATTTTAAAAATTTCCGTCTGTATCCTGACCGGCTGTTTGTTCCCACGGAAGTTTTGTACCGCCTAATATATGAAAATGCAAATGCATAACTTCCTGTCCTGCGTTCTCGCCGCAATTACAAATTAAACGGTAACCGCTTTTATCAAGTCCCATTTTTACAGCAACTTCTTGTATAAATTTCGTAAACTCGCACATTATATCAGGATCTGCAACTTGAAAATTTTTATAACATTTTTTTGGAATTGCCAAAATATGAATCGGCGCTTTTGGATTTATATCGTGAAAAGCAAGAAATTTATCATTTTCAAGCACTTTATTGCAAGGAATTTCACCGTTAATTATTTTTTCAAAAACATTCATCGTTTTTCTCCTTAAAATTTTTTGGCAAAATTATAACTAAAAATTATTAAATTTTTAGTTTAATGAGAGTTTTAATAAATTTTCAATACAATCCTACTCAAAAATTATTTTTTAAGGACGAAATTTTGAAAGATTTAGAGCAGGAAATAAAAAACTCGCAAAATTTAGCTGAACTTGAAGCGATTCGTCTTTCACTCTTTGGCAAAAACGGTGAAATTACCGAACTCTTTAGCAAACTTAAAAGTTTACCTAATAATGAAAAAAAAGAATTTGCCAAAAAAGCAAACGAAAAAAAGGAGCTTTATAATAACCTTATAAGTGAAAAAAGATCGGAACTTGAAGCAAAAAAACAAAATGAATTTTTAAAAAAAGAAGCGATCGATGTAACGCTTTTCGATGAGCCGATTAACTCGGGCGCAATTCACCCTGTAATGGCTACTATGGATAAAATCGTAGAGTATTTCGTATCTCAAAATTTCAGTGTCGAGTCAGGGCCTTTAATAGAAGATGATTTTCATAATTTTGAGGCGCTAAACTTGCCGAAATACCATCCTGCGCGCGATATGCAGGATACATTTTATTTAAATATTCCAAATATGCTTATCCGTACACAAACAAGCCCGGTCCAAATACGCACAATGCAAAAAATGAAAAAACCGCCGATTAGAATGATTTCTCCCGGGGCTGTATTTCGTAGAGATATGGATTTAACGCATACTCCTATGTTTCATCAAGTAGAAGGTCTTGTTGTGGAAGAAGGAAGCAAAGTCAGTTTTGCGAACCTTAAATATATATTGGAAGATTTTCTGCATTATATGTTCGGCGATGTCAAGGTTAGATTTCGCCCAAGTTTTTTTCCGTTCACCGAACCAAGCGCGGAAGTCGATATAAGCTGTATTTTTTGCGGCGGAAAAGGTTGCAGAGTATGTTCACATACAGGCTGGCTTGAAGTTTTAGGAAGCGGCGTAGTTCATCCTAATGTATATAAATCGGTAGGTTGGAAAAACGTAAGCGGCTACGCATTCGGATTAGGAGTTGAAAGATTTGCAATGCTGCTTCACAGTGTGCCTGATTTGCGCTCGCTTTTTGAAGGAGACATCAGATTATTGGAGCAATTTAAATGATAATAACAAGAAATTGGTTAAACGAATGGGTAGATATAACAGAAATTTCTACAGATAAAATTTTAAAAGCGCTAAATTCAATCGGTCTTGAAGTTGACAGTTATAAAAAATTTTCCGTCGCCGATAAAGTTGTAATCGGTTATGTAAAAAGCAAAAAAGCTCATGAAAACAGTGATCATTTAAGCGTCTGCGAAGTTGATACAGGTTCACAAAGCCTTCAAATAGTATGCGGTGCAAAAAATGTCGAATCAGGTCAATTTGTAGCAGTCAGCTTGATAGGAGCCGTTTTGCCTAATGGACTTACTATAAAACCTGCAAAACTTCGCGGCGTAGAAAGCAATGGTATGATCTGCTCATCAAGCGAACTAGGTTTTCCAAAATTAAATGACGGAATAATGGTACTTGATGACAGTATCGGCGAACTTGTTCTTGGACGAAATTTAAACGAATATTTGGCTTTTAACGATGAACTGATTGATATTGATTTGACACCAAATAGAGGCGATTGTCTTAGTATTTACGGCATAGCAAGAGATTTGAGCGCGGCTTTAAATATACCGTTAAAAAATAAAAATTTCACTGAAGAAGCCGAAAAACTTCTTGGAATCGGCAGAATTTTATCAGTTCACGCTGATGAAAAAATAGATGCAAGCTTTATATACAGAGCATTTGAGATAAAAAACAGATTTGATATTACGCTTACTCACAAACTTCGCTTGGCTTTTGCCGAAATTCTATCAAATGACGCACTTGTAAATTTGTTAAATTATACAACACACAGCACCGGTGTTTTACTTCGCGCTTACGATTTTAATAAAATTACAAATAAAGACAAAATTTCAATAGATATAAAAAAACAGGAAAACGGCGAATTGGTTGTTTTTTGCGATGATAAACTTTTAGGCATAGCAGGAATCAATCAAAATAGCGATTTTAAGGCGAACAAAGACAGTAAAATTTGTATTGTGGAAGCAAACTATACAAATCCGCAAATAATAGCCGAGGCACTTGGCGAAAACCGCAAATTAAAAGGCGACGAGCATACTTATCGCTCAACAAGAGGAAGCGAACCGAATCTGATTTTAGGGCTGAATCTGCTATTTTCTTTTTTGAAAAATAAAGATGAATTCGCATTATTTGCAGGTGCACAACAAATTTTAAATACAAAAGAGCCGAAAATTGTAAGTTTTACAAATGCTGAAATTGATGAAATGATCGGCGCTAAAATCGAAAAAAATCAAATTTTAAAAATTTTAAAATCTCTTGGAATAGATGTAAATATGGAGAATGAGTTAATTACAGCGACAATTCCTACATTTCGCCACGATATAAGCAATTCTCACGATATTTGTGAAGAAATCGTAAGAATTATTGGAATTGACAATATCGCTTCAAAACCGCTGGTATTTGCTGAAAATTGCAGATTTAACGAGACTTTTTTTGATTACGAAAATGCAAAGAAAATTCGCTACAAATCTGCCAACATAGGCTTTTTTGAATGCGTACATTATATTTTTGACAATGAAGAAGAATTAAAAAATTTAGGATTTGCACCGTGCGAAGTTAAAATTTTAAATCCTATAAATGCGGAACTTAGCGTTTTGCGCCCTACTTTGATAAATCATTTATTAAACTCATCAAACTTAAATCTTAGAAATTCAAAAAAATCAATAAAACTATTTGAATTCGGTAAAATTTTTGATGAAAAAGGTGTGGAAAAAGATTGTTTCGGTTTCATTGCAAGCGGATTAAAAAATGAACCGAGCTTACTGAACTCAGCAAAACCTGAAAATGTGGATTTTTTATATTTCGCATCGCTTATTCAAAATATTATTGGAAAATTTTCATGCGTCTTGCCTGATAAAAACATAAAATTCTTAAATGATTTTGAGCAGGCTGAAATTTGGCAAAATGGCGTAAAAGTAGGAATTATCGGTAGATTTAAGTTTGAAAACGAAAGAGATTTAGCTAAAACTTATGTTTGCGAAATTGATTTTAAAGCTTTAAAATTTAATGAAATAAATGCAAAAAATTATTCGAAATTTCCAAGCATAAGTCGAGATTTAAGTGTTGTAGTGCCAAATAATATGAGATTTGAAGTCATTAAAAACGCGTTAAATAATTTACAAATTTCAGATTTAAAAGAATTTTTACCGGTTGACATTTATAAAGATGAAAATTTAAAAGATTCTTACAGTCTGACTATAAAATTTACATTTCAAAATTTGGAAAAAACGCTAGAAGACGAGCAAATTGAAGCAAAAATAACTCAAATTTTAAAAGCACTAAATGATTTAGGATTAAATTTAAGATGAAAATTTTCGCTCAGAGCAGACCTTTAAAGGCTACGATTTCAAATATCGCAGCGGATAAATCAATCTCTCATCGTGCAGTTATTTTTTCGCTTTTAAGCAGCGGCACAAATAAAATTGAAAATTTTTTATTTGCCGAAGATACCGAACACTCACTTGAAATAGCGCGAAAACTCGGAGCAGATATAGAAATAAAAGAAGGAATAGTTTTTATAGACGCGCCTAAAAAAATTGTTGAGTCCGACTGCATTTTAGAGTGCGGCAATTCAGGTACTTCGATGCGCCTTTTTATGGGACTTTTAGCTAGTGTTGAAGGATTTTTTGTGTTAAGCGGCGATGAATATTTAAATGAGCGCCCTATGAAACGTGTCGGTGAGCCGCTTTGTAAAGTAGGAGCAAAAATTTACGGACGCCTGGATGGTGATAAGGCGCCGCTTTGTATACAAGGCGGAAAGCTTAATTTTTTTAAATTTAAAAGCAAAATAGCGTCGGCTCAGGTTAAAACAGCTCTTATTCTGGCGGCTTTAAATTCTCAAGGTTGTGAATATTCCGAACCTGAACTTAGCAGAGATCACAGCGAAAAAATGCTTAAAAAAATGGGCGCTGATATTGAAATTTCGGGACTGAATCTAAAAGTAAAACCGCTTACAAAGCCGCTTGAACCGCTTGAAATTTTTATTCCAAACGATCCAAGTTCGGCGTTTTATTACGCAGTTGCGGCTACTATAATTCCTGGTTCCAGAATTATTTTAAAAAATATGCTTTTAAATAAAACAAGAATTGAAGCTTACGAAGTTTTAAGAAAAATGGGAGCAAATATAAAATTCACTCCAAAAAGCGAAATTTACGAACAAATCGGAGATATTGAAATTTCTTACGCGCCTTTAAAAGCCGTTGAAGTAAGCGAAAATATTTCGTGGCTGATTGATGAAGCGCCGGCTCTTGCCATAGCTTTTGCGTGCGCTAAAGGCACAAGTGTTTTAAGAAACGCAAAAGAACTTAGAGTGAAAGAAAGCGACCGTATAAAGGTAATTTGTGAAGGATTAAAATGCTGCGGTATCAATGTAACCGAGCTTGAAGACGGGTTTAAAATCACTGGCGGTGAAGCGGAACCTGCTATAATTACGCCATACGGCGATCATAGAATTGCTATGAGTTTTGCCATTTTAGGTTTAAAATGCGGTATGATTATTGAAAATAGCGAATGTATAGCAACATCTTTTCCGAATTTCGGAAAAATTTTAAAACAAATCGGAGCAAATATTGAAGATTGAGTTAGCCAAAAAATACGGCTTCTGCTTCGGTGTGAAAAGAGCTATCAAAATAGCTGAAAATACCGAAAATAGCGCAACAATCGGCGAACTTATTCATAATAACGAGGAAATCGACAGACTTCACAAAAAATTCGGCGTAAAAACTCTTAATGATATTAGCGAAATAACAGATGAAAAAAGACTTATAATTCGCACGCACGGCATTACAAAAGACGATTTGGACGTTTTAAAATCCAAAAACAAAGAGTTGATTGACGCAACTTGCCCATTTGTAAAAAAACCTCAACAAATTGTAGAAAAAATGAGTTCGGAAGGATACGACATCGTAATATTCGGAGATAAAAATCATCCTGAGGTAAAAGGTGTGAAGTCCTATGCAAAAGGTAAAGTTTTTGTAGTTCTAGATGTGAGTGAACTTAAAAATTTGAAAATTTCAAACAAAGTCGCCCTTGTGTCTCAAACTACAAAAAGAATTGAAAATTTTACAAAAATAGCCGAATTTTTAATGACAACAACAAAAGAACTAAGAATTTTCAACACAATCTGCAATGCCACTTTTCAAAATCAGGAAGCCGCAGCAAAGCTCGCAAAAAAGGCGGATGTAATGATAATAATAGGCGGCAAAAACTCATCAAATACAAAACAACTTTTACTTATTTCACAAAATTTTTGTAAAAACTCATACTTAATAGAAAATGAAAATGAACTCAAAAAAGAGTGGTTTTTAAATAAAGAGATTTGCGGAATTACAGCAGGCGCGAGCACGCCTGAGTGGATAATCAAAAAAGTTGTAAAAAAAATTAACACAATGTGCTAAAAAATACCGGCAAAATTTATATCATAAGCAATGTTTTAAAATACAAGTTTGCATCGGTAATTTATTTTTTTTGCAAAAAATATCTCAAAATTTTATGCCGATTTTAAAAATAATTTTGAAATCTGACATTTTCTTTATTTTTTATTCTTTTATTTAAAAAATACATATATTTTAAAAAAGACTTAACAAACAAAAATTTATTAAATCCGAATTGCAAAAATGTTTATAATTTTATTAAACTTAATTCACATTAAAGTAAAATTTAGATATACTCCAAGTCTTGAAATTTGCCTATCGGCATAAATAAAACAAAAGGAAAAAAATGGCTGTGAACGAAACAAAAGTTCAACAAAATGACGAAATTACGGAAGAAAATTTCGAGGAATTATTAGAGGCGTCTTTTAAAAAGACTGATGGTGATCTTATCGCAGGTAAAATCGTAGATATCAAAGATAACGAGGTTTTTGTGGATGTTGATCGAAAATCCGAGGGCATACTTGATGCAGGAGAAATTACAGATAAAAATGGCGATTTACTTTTTAAAGTTGGCGATACAATAAATGTCGTTATCACCGGAAGTCGTGGTGGCAAACCGCTTTTGTCGTATAAAAAAGCGCTCAGAAGAGAAAAAATCAAAGAATTTATTGAAAATTTCGATGAAAATGCTGAAAACATATTAAATGTCAAAGTGATTTCGTTTAATAAAGGCGGTTTTGTATGTATAAATTCCGACAATGTCGAGTTTTTTATGCCTCGTTCGCAAGCCGGCTTTAAAGATGGAAAATCAGCAATAAACAAAACATACAAAGTAAAAATTATAAAAATAAATAAAGAAGAGCAAAGCATTATCGTTTCTCGCAAAAAACTTTTTGATGAAGAAAGAAAAGTAAAAAAAGAGGTAATTTCAAAATTGCTTGAAAATACCGATCAGGTAATTGAAGGTATAGTTAAAAAAATCACAACTTACGGTATGTTTGTAGATGTAGGTGGCGTGGATGGACTTGTTCATTACAGCGAAATCAGCTATAAAGGTCCTGTAAATCCAAATTCTTTATATAAAGAAGGTGATAAAGTGCCTGTGAAAGTTATAAATTATGACAACGAAAAAAGGCATCTTTCTTTATCTATTAAAGCAGCGCTTCCAGATCCTTGGGATGAAATAAAAGATAATCTTGAAGTAGGCGATACTATTCAAGTTACAGTTTCAAATATTGAACCTTACGGCGCATTTGTTGATCTTGGAAATGATATAGAAGGCTTTTTGCATATAAGCGAAATTTCATGGGATAAAAATATTAAAAATCCAAAAGATTTTATCTCAGAAGGTCAAGAAATCAATGTCGAAGTTGTAGAAATCAATGGCGATGACCGTCGTTTAAGAGTAAGTCTTAAAAATTTACTTCCAAAACCGTTTGACGAATTTATGAAAAAATATAAAGTCGGCGATATCACAGAAGGCACGATTACTACAATTACAAATTTCGGAGCATTTGTAAAAATAGAAAACGTGGAGGGTCTTTTACATAATGAAGATGCTTCATGGGATAGAAATGTGCGCTGCAAAGATCTATTCAAAATCGGCGATAACGTAAAAGTAAAAATTATAAAAATTGATGAAGAAAATCAAAAAATTTCATTAAATCATAAGGATTTAGAGGAAAGTCCAATCTGCAAATATGCTCAAAAACATGCAAGCGGCGATATAGTTACAGGTAAAATCCGCGACATTAAAGATTTTGGAATATTTGTAGAACTTGGCGAAAATGTAGATGCACTTATCAGAAAAGAAGATTTGGGTTCTATAGATCCAAGCACTCTTAAAATAGGTGATGAAATTGAAGCTGCAGTAGCATTTATTGATGAAAAGAAAAATCGTATTCGTCTTAGCGTAAGAAGACTTGCAAAACAAAAAGAACGCGAAGTATTAAATGAAATAAATAGCGATGAAAAATTGACGCTGGGAGATCTTATAAAAGATCAACTCTCAGAAAATTAAAAAATTTTGGGGGTAAAAATGAAGACAATAATTATTTGTGACCCGATTTATAAAGTCGGGTATGAATTATTAGAAAAAGAAAAAGACATAAAAGTAATAGATGCTTCAACCGTTTCTAAAAATGAACTTTTAAATATGGTAGGAGATGCCGATGTCGCAATAACAAGAAGTCCGACACCGGTAGATAAAAATTTTTTACAGGCCGGAAAAAAATTAAAAGCAATTGTTAGAGCCGGGGTTGGCGTAGACAACTGTGATATAGATGAATGTTCAAGGCGTGGAATCGTTTTAATGAATGTACCTACTGCAAATACAATCGCAGCAGTAGAAATGACAATGTGCCATTTGCTGAATTCAGCTCGTAAATATGTAAACTCTTGCAATGATTTAAAACTCAACCATACATGGAAACGCGAAAAATGGTACGGAACCGAAATTTATAAAAAATCTCTTGGAATTATAGGTTTTGGAAATATCGGCTCTCGCGTAGCGGTGCGTGCAATAGCATGCGGTATGAGTGTCATAACTTATGATCCATACATAGATCCGAGCAAAGCAACAAATATCGGTGTGCGCTACACTACAAATCTTGATGAAATTTTAGCTTGTGATTTTATAACTATTCATACGCCTAAAACAAAAGAAACAATAGGAATGATAGGCGATAAAGAAATCGCTAAAATGAAAGACGGCGTTAGACTTATAAACTGCGCACGCGGCGGGCTTTATAATGAAAATGCTTTAATCAATGGTTTAAAAAGCGGTAAAATAGCATATCTTGGCATGGATGTTTTCGAAAAAGAACCGGCTACTCAAAACGAACTTTTAGAATTCGAGAATTTAACTGCCACACCGCACCTTGGCGCAAATACTATAGAATCTCAAAGTAACATTGCAACTGAAGCCGTTGAGCAAGCAATAAGCGCAGCCAGAGGACTTTGCTATCCAAATGCGCTGAACTTACCTATAAAAACAGATAATTTACCTAATTTTGTTGAACCTTATATGAACCTGGTTTCAAAAATGGCTTATATGGCAGCTCAAATTGATAAAAACCAAATAAAAGCTATTAAACTTGAAGGTAATGGAAAAGTTGTAGATTACTTAAATTCTATGCTTGTTTTTGCTGTATATGGAGCACTTAAAGAAAAATTCGGCGAAAAAGTCAATTATGTAAATGCGATATTTACAGCCGACGAAAAAGGAATTAAAACAGAATCAGCAATCTTAAACGAAGATAACTACAAAAATAAAGTTTGTGTAAAAATTACAACTGATAAAGGTGTAACTGCAATCAGCGGAACCGTTTTTAATGACGACGAAGAGAGAATTTTGAATATCGACGGCTTTAAAACAGATTTCAAACCAAAAGGTAAAATGATAATATTTAAAAATACCGATGTTCCAGGAGTTATCGCAAGCGTCAGCGCGATTTTGGCAAAAGATAAAATCAATATTGCAGATTTTAGACTAGGTCGCGGAGAAGACGGAAACGCACTTGCTGTAATTCTAGTAGATGAAGATATAAGCAAAAGCGTACTTGACGAACTTTCAACACTTTCTACTTGCCTACTTGCTCGTTATGTAGTACTTTAATTCTTAGTGAAATTTTAGCTTTACGGTTAAAATTTCACTTTTTTATAAAAAATTTAGATATTTTTTAAATATTAAATTTAATCATAAGCTTGACTATACAAAAATATCTAAAATTTTGTAATACTTTAAGAAATATAATGAATAAAAATTCTAAAACAAATTTAGAATTTTATGATTAATAAATCCGGAAAGATATCTGAATTTAACTGTTAAAATAGATGAAAAAATTTAGTTAAAAGTATTAGAGATAATTTTTGCTATATTTTTTAATAAGTATTTTTGTTATTAATGCAAAACTAAACAAAAAAGAGCATAAATTTAGATTATTAAAAATATGATAAAGATTTATCAAGTTTTATTATCTTACAGGCATTATCACCTGCATTTTTATGCCTGTAAATTTATTTTTTTCAAAAATTTGAATTTCATAAAGCATATTATCTACACAAGAGTTAAAAACTACTGTTGTTTCGTATGTTTTACCTTTTTTGATTAAGTCGGCATTAATTTCTCCCATATTCATATTTACACCCTTAATAACAACAGATGGTTCATTTAAATTATCAAGTCCTGTAATTTTTAAAGATGTTGGAATTATTGGTCTAATCGGACGTGGCGAAAAAGAAAATTTTATAACTTCATTGTTTTGTAAAATTTCACAATCTTTTATATTTAAATCACATTTGATATCTGTTTTTACTACGTGTTTATCATTTTTATTACCATAAAACAAAAAAATAATGCCGCAAAATATAGTAATTATAAAAAAACTATATAAAATCTTTTTCATAAATTTTCCTTTTATGTCAAATCTTTTTTACAAAATATTAAATATCCGCAGATCAATAAAATAAATCCTAAAAATAAAGAATAACATATCGAGTATAATATAAAAAAATTTCTGCCAAAAATATCCAAAACATAATAAGCTGCAGGGCCTATGACTGATAAATTCGGATCAAAAAGCGAAATTGAAGCAATTCTGAAAGCTTCAATAGGATTTAAAATTGCAATTGAATAAATAACATATTCATTTACTGAAATTTTCATCATAAATCCAATTAAAGCTAAATCTAAAAATGCAATTAGAAAAAGCCATATAAAAAAAGCAATTCCAAGTGCCATTTCTTGAGATTTTACAATAACTGATATAAAAAATCCGAGCGACAAAAAGAAAAATGATAAAATACAGAGCAAAACAGTATATACAAAAAGAATTTTCAGTTCAAGCGGCTTATGTGAAAATATAGCAAAAATAACCATAAAAAGTAAAGATAAAATAAGCGGCGAAATCACTATAAAAGCTCTTCCTGTTGCTTTACCAAAATAATATTCTTTTAGACTTACAGGATAACTTAAGAGATATTCCAATGTATTCATATCTCTATCATAACAGATGCTTCTAACTGTGGTAATTAAGATAAAAATCGGTAAAATAATAAAACAAATTTGAATGAAAAGCAATAAAATTCTACTTAATCCGACAAAACCGGAAACTCTTGAATTGCTGACGCCACTTAATAAAAGTCCGCATACTAAACAAACAAATGTAAAAATATAAATTAAAAACCAGCGAGATCTGAAAGATTCTTTAATATCGATTAATGCGATTAAAAAAAAGTTTTTCATTAAATTTCCTTTTGTGAACATATTTCGCCAAGATCCATTTCAATAATTTTTGTTGTTATATTTTTTACTTCATCAATTCTATGGGAAATAGTTATGATGGTATTTTTACTAAATTTTTCTTTTATTAAATTTAAAAAAATTTCTCTTGAAACGGTATCTAGATTTGCTGTTGGCTCATCAAAAATTAAAATTTCAGTATCTCTGGCAAGTGCCAAAGCTATTAGAAATTTTTGTTTCATTCCGCCTGAAAGTTTGTAAAATGGTTTTTTAAATTCTTTTTCTAAATCAAAATTCAAAATTTTTGCAAAACTATCTATTTTTTTTTGCTCACTTCCTGTTGTTTTAGTGACATAAAAACAGATGTCTTTTAAATTTAATTTTAATGGTGGCGGAAGTTGCGGAGTAAAAGCTATATGAAAAAGTGCTTTTTTTCTATCTTTAAACGGATTGATATTGTTTACAAAAACCTGACCGCTGTTTGGAATAATCTCGCCTAAAATGATTTTTAAAAGTGTGCTTTTTCCGGCACCATTTTGTCCCGTTATCAATACTTTTTCACCATCTTTTATTTCTAAATTTATATTTTTTAAAACACTGTTTTTATCAAATCTTTTTGAGATATTATTTAATTTTATCATTAAATTTCCTACAAAATTTTTTTAAGTCTATTTTCAAATTTTAAACTGTCATTATGACATACATCTATGCAGCGTCCGCAAAGAGTGCAATCTGCTCCAAGAACTGTGAAAATTTCCGCTATTTCATTTTTTGCTTTTTGTTTTGTGTTTTTTAAAACATGCGGGACAATACACACATCAATGCAAACATTGCAATTATCACAAGTTTTTTTATTCCATGAAATTTTAAAAATATTCGTATGTCCGCAAATTAATTCATAAGTCGTTCCGATAGGACAAATATATCTGCACCATGATCTTCTTGAAAAAAAAAATTTCAATTAAAAAAATTCCTAAAACTATAAAAAACGCATTAAAGTATCCGTAAATTATAATTCTGGAGAGAATTCCAACAACATTAAAAATTTCAAAAACCATATATCCGCTAATAAATGTCAAAGTTATAAAAATAATAAAAAATAAATAACGTAATTTTTTATTGAATTCTCTTTGCTTTATAATTTTTTTGTGTACAAAATTTGCGTTGATTTTTTCACCTATTTCACCCAAAATAGAATAAGGACAAACCCATGAACAAAAAGCTCGCCCGCCAAACAAAAAATAAAATCCTAAAATAGTAAATGCTCCAATCGCCAGATTTACAGGCAGCTTATGGCTTGCTAAAAAAACTTCAAAAGTTATAAATGCATCAGCTAAATGAAGCCCAAAAATTCTTGAAGCACTGATATCACCTTCTATAATTTGAATATCCATTTTAAAAGATAAAATAAATAATACATGAATTAAAATAATTATAAAAAAACGATAAAATCTAATTGTAGGATAAATCTTTTTGTTTTTATTTTTACCAAAAAATGTATCCAAAAACGGAATTTTATAAACAAAAGATTTTGAAGTATATTTATCCATTTTTGTTACTCGAATTTTGAAATTTCATTTGCCAGCTCTTTTAAATCATCGTTTGTTAAATTTTTTAAAAGCCCACTCATAAGAGTATTAGGTATAGTATTTTTTTTAAAATTATCCAATGATTTTAAAATTTTATCTTGTGATTTTCCGGATATTACAGGAGCGATTTCTCCTTTACCATCAAGTCCATGACAAGGCGCACAGCTTACTCTATATTTTGTACTTAATTTTGCAAATTTTTGTTTTTTTTCAAGTTTTTCTTTTTCTATTGCAAATTCATTATTTTTTAACGTTTGATTGCTTATTTGAAAATTTGAAGTTTTGTTATCAATATTTTTTTTTGTATTTTGATTTTTTAAAACTGTATTTTGGGCATTATCCACTTCATCACCGTTCTGTAACAAAAAAAATGCTAAAAAAAGACAGATTGCTACAAAAATAGAAACTAAAATTTTACCTATATTTTTCATTTTTTACTCTTTCTAAAATTTAAATTAAACTCGCTTATATTTTTTGCAATAGAGCGAATTTCATCATCTTTCATTTTTGAAACCAGATCTTTCATAAGTACATTTTTTACTTTATTATCTCTATAGGATACTATTTTTTCAAAAATCTCATCTTCGTTTTTTTTCAATAAAGAAGGTCCAATAACTCCATTTGCATAGTCGTTATGGCACGCTGAACATTTTAACAAAAAATTATATCCCAGTTTTTTTTCGATTAAATTTAAATTTATTTTTTCATATGGGTTTTTAACCATTGCGATGGCGCCAATTTGTCTTGTAATAGTGTTTTCTTCGCCATTTGGTGAAATATTTATTTTTTTATTTCCCATAAAATCATAAGTTATAAAATTTTGTTTATCATCAATAATATCATTATTACTTTTAATATTTATAGTTGCATTTTGCAAAATAATCCTGTTTTCTTTTTCATTGTTTTCATCATTTGTTTTGTTGCAGCCGTTTAAAATAAAGCATAAAAATAAAATAAAAGTATAAATTTTTATCATACTAATCCTTATAAATTTCATTGTATTTTTTGTTTGGTAAAATTTCAATTATTTTTTCAGGGCATACTTCTGCACATACACCGCAGCCAACGCAATTTTTTTTGATTTGCGGTAAAATTTTATTGTTTTCAAATTTTGTCATTTTTATAGCATTATCCGTAATCGGACAAAGTTTGACGCAAAGATCACAAATTTCCCCATTTGAGTTATAAATTTTATCAATTACCATCTTTTCACGTTCATTGCAGTATTTCCTTGAAGTTAAAAATTTTGTTTTTTCTTTTGTTAAAATTTCACTTCTATACGCTAAACATTTTTTAAAATTTACTAAAATTGCGACTCCCATATTTGCATCTTTTTTTTCTAGACTTTTATCGTTTAAAGCTCCGCTTGGACATGCTAATACGCAAGGAAAAAGATCACATAAATAACAACCTCTGTTTTTAGGATCGATATAAGCTGTCCCGATACTGAAAAATGCGTTTATATCAAGTAAATTAATGCTATGATATGGACAAACCTGCAAACATTGCCCGCACTTAACACAAAGTTTTTCAAAATTTTTATCACTTCTAGGCGGCCTTAAATATTTGCTATTTTTATATGTTTCATTGTCTTTTTTTGCAAAAAGCGGTAATGCAAAAGTAATAAGTGTAATAATACTGAATTCTCGCCTATTCATATTTAAATTCCATTTCCATAGGCTTGATTCTAGGCTGATTATCTTTTAATAAAAGTATCGGTTCTGAAAAAGGTGCAAGTTTTGATAAAAAATTGATAGAACTAATGGCTGCACTTGCGTAAAAAAATTTTAAATTTGGATAATTTTGCCAAATTATATCAGCATAAGCGTAATTTTTAAAAGCGTTATCCCCAAATCCATCTTTATCTCTGTCAAAACCTTCATATTCATCGTAAAAATTATTTATCCAATTATTTTTATGTAAACTTTTTTCGCTACTTGCACTAAGAACTAAATCTATATTTCCTATAAAATTATTATCCTTAAAAATACTTGGAAGTTGCACTGATTGTAGTTGTATCGCAGTTGTATTATAAAGAATCTGATTTTTAAAATAGCGGTTTGTTGTTCCAGGTTCGTACGGTGAATTGTCTAAATATAAACCACGGGCATTATACATCAAAATATTGTCTTCTACTAAAAAATCACTGGTATCTTTCATTCCTATGCCAACACCAAAAGTGCCTGTAGAATGCGCTATAAAGTTATGCCTGACTTCAGAACCGTTTGAAAACATAAAAAAAACGCCAACAGAATTTCGTAAAAACACATTATTTTCAACCAAATTTCTTCCAGCATACATAAAATGAAGCGAATATCTGCCGTCTGTTGCTATATTTGATTTGATTAAATTTCCGCTTGAATACCATATAACAAGATCTCTGCTTTTATTTATTTTGTTATTTAATATTTTATTATTGTGACTGTGCCAAAGTCTAATTGCATCACCACGAAGACCCAAATCAACATCCTTGGAGCTGATACGATTATTTAAAATTTTAGAATCATTACACTGCTTAAAATCAATACCGAAAAGTGAATTTTGTATTTCATTATTTTCTATTAAAATATTGTTACTTTGTTCGCACGAAATTCCTGCATCAATATTTGAATGTGAATTTCCGCTATTTTGAATTTTTAAATTTTTTAAAATAACATTATTTGAAAAAATTTTTATGACACTACTGGTACCGCTTCCGTTTATTACTGTAGAATTTCCAATAATACTTACAGGTTTTGAAATAACGACATCTCCATTAATAACTCCGCTTCCAAGTTCAATTATATCACCATTTTTTGCATTATCAATCGCTTCTTGTAACGGATTTGAAAGTAAAAATTCCGACACAAAAAGCAAAATTATTAAATTTTTCATCTATTTTCTTTTAAAAATTTTTTCTTTGAAAAAATTGCCAAAATAGATAAAATACTCATAATACCCATTATCCAAAATCCTATTGCAGGATAAGAATGAGTTGTAAATTGTGCTACTTTTCCGTCTCCTAAAGCCGTCGGCATAAACGGTTTTAGTGTAAAAGCACCCCACTCTTGCATATTATGCCCATACCAATAAAGCCATCCGATATAAGCCGCTGCAAAAAAAATCGGTGCTATGATAGTAGGTACCATTAAAAACGAATTCGCAATACCGTCATAATATAAAAATAAAAGCATACAAATAGTAGCTACCAATAAATAGTATGGTGCTATTGTTCTTTCTATATTTCCTCCATAATTTACCGGATACATTCCTATATAATGATTCAATGTATTCATTTCATTTACATCGCCGCTATATCCATCAACATGAACAAAAAGTGGAATCCCGTCAGGAAAAGCTTCTTTAGGATAATTTGGAGCTTCTAGAGAAATGCTCCAAACAGGCAGACTGGCCACACCGATTTCAGCGCCTATTTCTTGCATTTTTTTCAGATCGTATTTAACATCATCCGGAATTAAGTGATTTTTATATTGAAATTGTGTGTAAAAATTCCAAATTTTATAAGCATAAGATGGAATCTTGCTATTAGATTCTATTTTTTTTTCAATTCCATGAAATCCAATTACAGGTATTGTAAAACAAAATGTCATCAAAATAATTGTTAAAATAGTATAAAATTTATATTTTTGCACAATCAATCCTTTTAAAATTTTTAAATTCTCTCCCTTTTTAAAGGGAGAGCTTGTTTATTTAAAGTCCTGCATTTTCATCAATCCATTTCATATATTCAATGATATTTTTTATTTCTTCATCATTCATATTTTGATTTGGCATTCTTAAATTAAAGAAATTAATAAGAGCTTCAACATATGGATCTTCATAAAATTTCTTCGGATTTTTAATGAATTCTGCTACCCATTTCTCGCCATTTTCATGTCTTAATAGTGCTCCTGTCAAATCCGGACCTGAACTTACTTGACCTATCACATGGCAACCGTTACAACCGCCTTTAAGATATGCTTCTTCTCCTTTTTGAGCAGCTTTACTCATAGGTGTTGCCAATTTTCTTACTAAAAGTGATTTAGCTCTTAAACCGGAATCTGCTGTTTTGACTAAATATTGCCAGATTTGATATTCCCAAGTTATGGCTAAATCTAAATTTCCGTCATCTTTTGCTTTGTTCGCTTTTACTTTTACGTCATTGATTTTTGAATATTGATCAAGTGCGTCATCTACTAAAGCTTTTATATTAGGATATCTTTCATAATGATTATCTTTCATAAATTTTACAACACTTTGAATTACTTCATCGGTTGCTTTATTTGAAGCCAAAATTTTATTGTATTCAGCTTGCAACTCTTCAGGACTTAGTTTTTTAAGTTTTTCCGCATTTATATTTTCATATTTTTTATTCGGATCTTTTACAAATAAATATCCCATCATTTCAAGATGTAGTGCAGAACAAAATTCCGTACAATAATATGGAAAAACTCCTTCATGCTCTGCTTTAAAATTTATGCTGGCTGTTTTTCCTGGTTCAAGAGATGCATGTACATTTAGCATATCAATTGCAAAACCGTGTGTTTCATCTTGTGCTCTTTCTAAATTTGTAAGATAAATTGTGACATCATCACCTACATTTACTTCTATTCTTTCCGGATTTATATGACTCCTTATCATTGTTGCATAAACCGTAACTTTATTACCATTTCTTTCGACTCTTTCTTGTCCGGCAAGTGTCATTCCGACAGATTTTTTACCTGTTCTTGCATCCGTTCCCATGGCATAAGTTTTTGCCGGTTTAAGTTTGTCAATTGCTATGCTTATGACATCGTGCGGCTCACCAAGACCTATCGGCAAATCGTAAAGCATTTGCATTTTTGGAGTTGTAATATCTATTAGCTGATGATTTTGTGGATGTAAAGGACCTACAGGATTAAATCTGTCAATTGATAATTTATTAAGCGCTATTACATATTGTCCTTTAGGTTTTGCCGATTTTCCCTCCATAGTATCAATATGCCCGATATTATAATGCACATTTATTTTGTCTAAAACTTTAAGATTTTTATAATCCCATTTTGCTATTTGAGAATCAACATAAAGTGATGTATAAACTATGCCATCTTCATTTGAAAATGCAGTGTGAAGCGGTCCAAGACCTAATTCTACTTGTCCATGTAATGATTTTTGCATATCTAAAATAGGAATTCCGTACGGATCTTTTGCAATATAATTCTTATTTTTAATTAATTCTTTTATTTTTTTAAAATCATAAACAGAAACGTGGGTATCTAACTTACCACCAACTATTATATATCTTCCATCCGGCGAAACATCTACACCATGAGGAGATTTTGGTTCCGGAATCAAAAATAAAGCCTCATTTTTTACGGCTACTTTTATTGGAATAACTTTATGATTGTTTATAATTTCATAATTTTGAGGATCTTTTGCAAGTTTTTCTAAAATTTGCCAATTATAAACGTGCAAAAAGTCTGTATCGTTTCTACTCATTCCTGCTTCATTTGGTGGCGTTCCTTTTGAAATGTCACCTATATACATTTCAGAATTAAAACTGTTTGTAAACCCCCAGCCAAAGCTTTCACCTTTTCCTGCATCACTTAAATCCTGTGCATAAGGCGGAAGTTCCAAAGAAAATGATTTTTCTTTATCAATTCTACCTTTTTCATAGTCAAATTTCCAAAATGTCGCAGCCCCGCGAAATACACTTTCGTAAGCCTCTGCCGGATGATAATTTTGGTCAAATGGCGCTGCATATTGGCTGGCTTCTATTACATATTCACTATTTGGTGTAACAAATGCGCCGCCATGGTTACTTTTCATAATCGGATTCACAACAATTTGGACTGTTTCGAATGTTTTTAAATCAATTACAGCAATTCTAGGATTAGCTTTGTCATTTATAAAAAGATAATCTCCGACATATTCACCATTTTTTTCAGTAAAATTTGGGTGATGGGTATCTCCCCAAGTAATCTGCTTTCCTAAAATTGCACCTTGAGCCAAAACTTTTTTAGATTCTTCATCATACCCGTAACCTTGCCATGGTTCAGGAGTAAAAACACCTATATATTTGTAAATTCTCATAGAAGGTACGCCATATACTATGACTTGTCCGGACTGACCACCTGATGAAAATACGATAAAATCATCTCTTCTACCGCTTGGAACATAAGTTTTAGCAGCCGCCAAAACATCTTGCTCACTTAAATTACGCTTTTTCATAATGTCTGTTAATTCGCTTGCTCCAAGCAAAGTTAAGCAGCACAGAAAAGCAACTATGGTTTTTTTCATGATAATTCCCTTTCTTTTAGATTAAAAATCGCTATTTTGCCATTCCAGCTTATAGCGATTAAATCTTCATTTTGGTTGCAAAACAACGCCATTACCCTATCATTAAAAATTTGTTTTTTGTAAATTTGATTTTGTAAATCATCGCTATAGGCATATAAATTTCCGCCCCAATCTCCAATAAAAATTTTATTTTGGCAACATAAAAGTGCATCTATTTGTAAATTGCTAATCTTTTTTTTATTTTTTTTTGCAATAACGAATCCTTTATTATCACCCATTAAAATTTCTCCTTTTAAATTTGCGAAAGCTGTAATTAAAAAAGGTTTTTTATCTTGTTTTAAAAAATTTAAATTTTTATCAAAAAGTACTAAATTTCTATCAAAAAAAGATATATAAATTTTATCATTAAGTAAAAATGCCGACTTTATTTTTACAGAATTATTTAATGTTATTTTTTTAAAATTTTTAAAATTACTATCGAATTTTAGTAAATTTCTACCATTTGAAAATAGATAAAAATCATCAATATTTTGAAAACTTAATAAATTCAGCGTAGGTTTAATACTATTCTTAAATGTGAAAATTTCACCGGTATCATTAAAAATTTTATTTAAATTGTTAAATAAAATTATAAGTTTTCCATTTTTAAAATTAATGGACAAAATTCTACTTTGATATTTTTTTACAATACTTTTATTTTTTAAATCAATGAAAAATAGTTCATTTTTGCCGGAAAGTGCCAATTTTTTATCCGATAAAGCTAAATTTTGCACCGATATATCACCGACATTAAGTGTTTCGAAAGCACATGCGCCAGACAATAATAGTGCAAAAGTAACTGTAAAAAATCTAATCATTTCTAAAATCCATAAAATAGACTATTTTGTATTATAGCAAAACCAAATCATAATTTATTGACTACAATCAAATTTTTAAATATTTTTTAAATACCTGATAGGATAATAATGAAAAACATATAATATTTATAAATATAAATTTAAAGTAAATCGTAAATTTAACCTATTATATTGTAAATTCGCAATTCTTTTACTAATATTTTTAACGGAATTTTAAAATTTCACCTTTTCTAAAAATTCTTTTATCCACATTTTTTTTGGCGTAATAATTTCGCTATTGCTGAAATTTGCGGCGTGATATACGGTAGCGCCGCTTTTTGTGGCATAATATTTTATCAATGTCTTTTGCAAAAACGGTTCCGTACTTGGTATAAACCATGCATTATTTGAAATGGCAATCACAAATTTCGGATTATTCTGATAAATTTCAGGTCTTGTAGCTTCATAACAAATCGCGCTAGTAATATTTTGATCGAAAAGTCTATATGTACTTATTTTTTTTGCCTTTGCAAAATCCGGTGCGCCGTCAAAAAACAGTTCATTTATAAAATTTGCGGCAAAATCAGGAAACGGAATTTCTTCGCCAAAAGGAACGAGTATGAATTTATCGTATCGCTTCATTTCACCGCCGTCAAAAACATAAGCGGAATTGTATATTTTACCGTTTTCATAAGCTTCAGCTCCTGCAATTATGGTTATTTGCTCACTTTTTTTCTTTAAAATTTCACTTAAATAATTTTCATTATTCAGATAAAAAGCGAATGCGCTTTCAGGAAAAACTATAACTTTTTTATTTTTAAAAATCATCTCATCTATCAAGCGTAAATTTTCTCTTACGTTTAAAATCGCGTTATTTTTATTCCAAATTTCGTCCTGAGAAATTTCTGTAGTTACAAGCGAAATTTCAAACGGTAAAAAATTGGCGTTTTTTTGTGAAATTTGAAGAGCAAAAATCAGACAAACAAAAATCCATAAAATTTTGAATTTCTTAAAATAATAAAACGCACAAATTCCTGCAAAAACGGCTGAAATTCCCCTTAAATCAGGTTCAAAAATTCCAGGCATTAAAATAAGTTCCAAATTTAACCAATTAAATGAAAAAGGATGGAAAAACGCCAACCCGATCAGTAAAACTGAACGCAATATTAAATTTTTAAAATGTCCGCAAATCCTAAAAAATATGCCGTAAGCAAAACCGAAAAATAAAATTTCAATAGGAATAGCAAAAGCAAAACCGAAATAAATAAGACTGAAACTGACCCAATAAAACCATAAAATTCCTATGAAAAATCCGGTCCAAAAAAATATTTCACGATTAGAATTTAATAAGCGTAAAAGTCCATAAATAGCGATAAACGGTGATAAAAATTCAAGCCAAAAATTTTGAAAAAAAGCAAAAATCAAAAAATTTGAAATTAAAATGGAATAAAAAAAGCCTTTATTTATATAATTTAAGGTAAAATAATCAGTTATTAAATTTTTGACAAAGGATAAACATGCAACAAGGAAGCGTTTTAGGCTCATTATTACCTCTAATTGTTTTATTTGCAATCTTTTACTTTTTGCTTATAAGACCACAACAAAAACAAGCAAAAGCTCACAAAGCTATGATCGATGCATTGGCAAAAGGCGATAAATTAGTCACAAACGGCGGATTTAAAGCCACAGTCGTAAAAGTCGCAGAAGGTGATTTTATCACAGTTAAGCTTAATGATGACACTATTGTCGAGTTGGATAGAAATTTCGTAGCGAAAAAAATAGATGAATAAAATAACTTACAGGCTGATTGCATTTTTAATAGCAGCCGTTTTTTCGGTAATATTTTCTATGCCGTCAATTTTTCAATTTGAAAAAGGGCATAAAATAAATCTTGGGCTTGATTTGCAAGGCGGAATTCATATGCTTTTGGAAGTTGAGGTTGATGAAGCTATAACTTCAAAGATAAAATCTCTCGCAGCAAGTCTAAGTTATTCGGCTAAAAAAGATGATCTTTTACTTGACGATATAAAAATTGAAAAAAATTATTTTGATTTTTCTATACTTGATCCTGATGAAGCTCCAAAATTTGAAGCGATTTTAAAAGATATGAAAGGCATTGTTATTGATAAAAATGCACAAAATTATCATATCAGCTTAGATGAAAAAGAGATTGAAGCAACAAAAACTTATGCAGTAGAACAAGCGGTCGAGACGATAAGAAACAGACTGGATCAATTCGGTCTTGCCGAACCTACTATCGCAAAACAGGGAAAAGAGTATATTCTGGTTGAACTTCCGGGAATCAAGACGCAAGAAGATGAACAACGAGCAAAAGATCTTATTGCAAAAGCGGCTCACTTGCAACTGATGGCTCTTGACGATGTTCGCCAGGACAGAGCTCAAAGTATTTCAATGGTAGAAGCTAAAAGTTATGGAGATGTAATATATCCTGACGTAAAAAATGAAAGCGTAAAATACCTTATAAAAGAAATTCCTGTTTTAGACGGAGCAATGTTAACCGATGCAAAAGTTGCATTTGATCAAAAAACAAATCAACCGATTATAAATTTTACATTAAATAGTGAAGGTGCTAAAATTTTCGGCGATTTCACCGGAGAAAATGTCGGAAAAAGACTTGCAATAGTTCTTGACGGTAAAGTTTATAGCGCACCTAGAATAAATGAAAGAATAGGCGGCGGAAGCGGTCAAATAAGCGGGGGATTTAGTGTAGAAGAAGCTCACGATGTAGCAATTGCGCTTAGAAGCGGCGCACTTTTGGCTCCTGTAAAAATGAGTGAAATTCGTTCAGTAGGTCCAAGCCTCGGGCAAGACAGCATAGATCAAAGTATGGCGGCCTTAATGGGCGCAAGCATTTTGATTGTGCTTTTTATGATTTTTTATTATGGTGTGGCAGGAATTTTTGCAGATATCGCTCTTGTTATAAATATTTTGTTTTTGATAGCTTGTATGGCGCTTTTTGGAGCTACACTAACATTACCTGGAATGGCAGGAATTGTCCTGACCGTAGGAATGGCCGTAGATGCAAACGTAATTATAAACGAACGTGTGCGTGAAGTTTTAAGGAGCGGCGCAAATATAAAGCAAAGTATAGAAAAAGGCTACGAAAATGCAATGAGTGCGATAATTGATTCAAACCTTACAACGCTTATAACATCAATGGCACTTTATGCTTACGGCACCGGTCCTGTTAAAGGGTTTGCTGTTACTATGAGTATCGGTATCATAGCTTCCATGATAACCGCAATTTTAGGAACACATGGAATGTTTGAACTTATAATGGATAAAATGTTGAAAAAAGGAAGCACAAGACTTTGGTTCGGTTATAAAGTGAGGAAAGCATAATGCAAATATTTGATAAAGGCAAAATTTATAATTTTATGAAATTTCGCTACGCAGCATTTGCGTTTTCTGCGATTTTAATGTTGGGTTCTATGTTTTTACTGTTTTTTCAAGGTTTTAATTACGGTATCGATTTTAGCGGCGGAACGCTTATTCAAGTAAAATACGATCAAAAAGCCGATTTGGCGCTAATTCGTAAAACCATAAATAAAGTTGATTTTTTAAAAGATGCAGCTGTTACGGAATTTGGAAGCGACCAGGAAATCGTTATCCGCTATTCAAGTGCACATGATAAGGTCCAAGAAAATCTGAATGCAAAAATGAATGAAATTTTAAAACCGACAGGAAATTTTGAAATCAGACGTGTAGATGTCGTAGGACCTAAAGTAGGAGATGATCTGAAACAAAAAGGAATTATGGCTGTAGCCGTTTCTTTGGTGCTTATTTTAATTTATATAGCAGTGAGATTTGAATGGAGATTTGCAATTGCGGCGATTTTTTCGGAATTTCACGATGTAATAATTACAATAGGAGCAATAATCTTATTTAAAATAGATTTCAATCTTGAAATTTTAGCCGCCATTCTTACAATCTTGGGATACTCGTTAAATGATACGATAATCGTATTCGATAGGATAAGAGAGGGCATAAAAGAAAGCAAATTCGCAAAAATAAACGACGTCATAAACGAAGCTGTTTCAGCGACACTTTCGCGTACAATTTTGACATCGTTCACAACTTTGATAAGTGTTGCTATTTTGCTGCTTTTCGGTGGAGATATGATTTATAATTTCAGCTTTGTAATGATGATAGGTATAGTATTTGGAACATTCAGTTCAACTTTTATCGCCGCACAAAGCTTGATTTGGTTTAAATTTAACGTCAACAAATACCGTGAGTTTTTAGCGGAAAAACAACGCAAGATAAGAGAAAAAGAAAAAATTCGTGCAATGTATGAAAAAGGCACGATTTAAGGGGTTAAAATGAACTGGGGACGAATGACTTATGTTTTTTTATCGCTTATGGGTTTGACTACTTTAATAGGCTTTGTATATTACCAAAACGAGATGCTTTTATTTTTCGCAGCAAGCTTAAATGCGATTTCAACATTGTTGAAAATCGGCGTTAGAAGCCAACTTGCAGCCGAGCTTTTTGCAAGTTCGCTTGTAGCGGATTTACATTTGATTCCTGCTTTTATCATAATGATAATGAATTCGCATATTCCTGCTATTGTTGTTGCTCTAAGTATAGGAGCAGTGGTTGCAAATGTTTTTTCGCTTATTTTAATTGTCGTGGAATCCGCAAAAATGAAAGATGAATTTTAAGGGAATAAAATGTATGATAGCAAAAAATTAGAGTTAAAATGGCAAGAAATTTGGGATAAAGAGGGTATATTTGAACCGAAAAAAGATTATAATCTGCAAAAAAAATATATTCTTTCAATGTTTCCGTATCCAAGCGGAAGAATCCACATGGGACATGTCAGAAATTATACAATAGGCGATGCGATTTCACGATATTACCGTATGCAAGGCTATAATGTGCTTCAACCGATAGGCTTTGACAGTTTTGGAATGCCTGCCGAAAATGCTGCAATAAAACACAAAATTCACCCTAAAAAATGGACATATGACAATATTGATTATATGACAAAAGAACTTTTTAGACTTGGATTTAGCTTTTCTAAAAATCGCATTTTAGCAACATCAGATCCGATTTATACAAAATTTGAGCAGGAATTTTTCATAAAAATGTTTGAAAAAGGGCTAATTTACCGAAAAAATGCTGTTGTAAATTGGTGCGAACAAGATCAGACTGTACTTGCAAACGAACAGGTTGAAGATGGAAAATGTTGGCGTTGCGGCAATGAAGTCGTGCAAAAAGAGATGCCAGGATATTATCTTAAAATCACATCTTACGCGGATGAACTTTTATCTTGCCTTAAAGATTTGCAAAATCACTGGCCATCGCAAGTTATCACAATGCAAGAAAACTGGATCGGTAAAAGTTTCGGTTTGGAATTCGATTTTAAATTTGATGATGAGAGCAGTAAAAAATTAGGCGGAATAAAAAGTTTTAAAGTTTTTACAACGCGCCCAGATACAATTTATGGTATGAGTTATGCAGCTCTTGCGCCCGAACACGCCGTAGTTAAAGCAGTTTTGAAAAAAAATTTGGTTTCTAAAGAAATAGCTGATAAAATTAAGAAAATTTTAAACCAAAGCCCAAGAGAGAGACAGGCAAATGATAAAGACGGCGCATTCTTAAATCTTTTTGCAATTCACCCTCTTAGCGGCAAAAAAATTCCCGTCTGGATGGCGAATTTCGTTTTAGCAGAATATGGTGGAGGCGCTGTTATGGCGGTTCCTGCACATGATGAAAGAGATTTCGAGTTTGCACATAAATTTAATCTACCTATCATTCAATCAATCGGCGCAAAAAACGGCGAAAATGTTAAACTTCCTTATATAGAAAGCGGAATTTTGGTAGATTCGGCCGAATTTTCCGGACTTGAAAATGAAGACGCCAAAATGAAAATCATAGAAAAATTCGAAAAAGAAAAAATCGGAAAACGCGTTACAAATTACAAACTTCGCGATTGGGGAATAAGCCGTCAAAGATATTGGGGCGCACCGATTCCTATGATAAAATGCCCGAAATGCGGTCTTGTGTCTGAAAAAATAAAAAATTTGCCGGTAAAATTACCTGATGATATAAAAATAACAGGCAAAGGAAACCCGCTTGATAAACATCCTACGTGGAAACATTGCACATGTCCGAAATGCGGCGCCGAAGCGGAGCGCGAAACCGATACTCTTGATACTTTTTTTGACAGCAGTTGGTATTTTGCGCGTTTTGCAAGCGATGAAAATATGTGGCAAGAAAAAGGCATAGATGAAAAAAGTGCTAATTATTGGATGAATGTCGATCAATATATCGGCGGAATCGAGCATGCTATACTTCATCTTCTGTATGCGAGATTTTTTCAAAAAGTTTTAAGAGATCTTGGATATTTACGAGATAGTGAGCCGTTTGCCAATTTGCTAACGCAAGGAATGGTTTTAAAAGATGGCGCAAAAATGAGTAAAAGCAAGGGAAATGTCGTAGATCCGGATGAGATTATAGAAAAATACGGCGCGGATACGGCGCGCCTTTTTATACTTTTTGCAGCTCCGCCGCAAAAAGAACTCGAATGGAACGACAGTGCCGTTGAAGGAGCGTATAAATTTTTAAACCGTCTTTATGAGCGAAGTCAAAACGTGCAAAAAACACGTGAAATTCCAAAAATAGATCAAAGCTCACTTAATAAAGCCCAAAAATATGCAAGACTTAAAGTATATGAAGCACTTCAAAAATCAAGCGAAGTTTATGAAAAAACATTTGCTTTTAATACCTTAATCGCTGCTTGTATGGAAGCACTTAATGCACTTAATGCGCAAGAAAACAGACAAATTTTAACTGAGGGATATTTTATAATATTAAATCTTTTAGATCCGATTGTTCCTCACATCGCTTGCGAACTTAGTGAAAATCTATTCGGTAGAGCCAATTTTACACCGATTAAAATTTTGCCTGAAGTTTTTGAAAAAGACGAAATTAGACTGGCCGTTACAGTAAACGGCAAAAAACGTGCCGAAATTGAAGTTGCAAGCGATTTAAGCCAAAGTGAAATTTTAAAAATCGCGAAAGAGCAAGTTCTTAAATGGCTTGAAAACAAAAAAATTATAAAAGAAATTTATATTAAAAACAAGCTTGTAAATTTGGTAGTGAAATGAGAAAAATATTAGCTTTATTTATCCTATTTTTCGTGCTTGGCTGCGGATACAGACCCATTTCAAAAATCACGCACAATGTTTTGCCGCAAAATATTTATGTGGACGTATTGATGAGTAAAACCGATCCGCAAAATACGGTTGCTATAAAAGACGCTGTAAAAAAAGGCATTGTCGAACGTCTTGGACGCGAATTTAGCGATAAAAAAGCGGCTGATAGTTATATTATTGTTAATATAAAATCTTTAAGCTTTACAGAATTAACTTACGATCAATTCGGTTATGTAACAAGCTACCGCGCAAATTTAAGATTAAATTTCAAAACAAAACTGTCTAACGGTGAAATTTTCAGCACCGATACTGTTGGAGATTATGACTTTAGAGTAAGCAAACTTGTCAAAAATGTCCGCGACGCAAACAGCGTAATAAGTGACAAGGATAGATATAACGCTATTGAAAATGCCTCTAAACAAGCATTTGATGAGTTTATCTCAGCGCTTGCCGTTAGAGGGCTTAAAAATTGATTGACTTTTTAAGTTACATAAACTCAAAGCCGATGTTTTATAAAAAGATTGACTTTGAGCGCTTCCCACGTGTTTTTAATTTTTTAAAAAATAAAATCCCGCCTCTTAAAAATGTAACACAAATCATAGGCACAAACGGCAAAGGAAGCACCGGAAGATTTCTAGCTCAAATGCTTATACAAAAAGGCGCCAACGTCGGACATTACACAAGCCCTCATATTTTCAGTTTCAATGAACGTTTCTGGCTGAACGGCGAAGATGTAAGCGATGAAAAACTGCAACAATCGCACGAAATTTTGCAAGAAATTTTAGGCGAAGAAATTTCAAATTCTCTTTCATATTTTGAATATGCCACGCTTTTAATGTGGATTTTGTTTTTAAAGTGCGATTATTGTGTAATTGAAGCAGGAATGGGCGGAGAGTTTGACGCTACCAGCGAATTTCATAAAAAACTAAATCTTTTTACGCCGGTAGGACTTGATCATATGGCGATTTTAGGCGACAGTATCGAAAAAATCTCGCATACTAAATTTATAAAAATGGCACAAAATGCGATTTTAAACGATGAAATGAATGAAATTTCAGTAAAAATCGCAAAAGAGATTGCCGAAAACAAAAATGCAAAGTTAAAATTTCCGGCTGAAATTTTAACCGGCAATGAAAAGGCTGAAATTTCAGAATACATTAAAAAACAAAATCTTGCAAAATTTCAAATTTCAAATCTATCTCTTGCATTTGTGGGTGCAAAATTTTGGGGCGTAGAACCTAATCTTAAAACTATCGGAAGTTTAAAAATACATGGCAGAATGGAACAGATAGCGCCAAATATCTTTATAGATGTCGGGCACAACGAACTTGCCGCAAAGCAGATCGCAGGCCATTTTTCAGGACAAAAAATAACGCTTATTTATAATGCTTTTTTGGACAAAGACGCAGCTTCCATCTTTAAAATTTTAAAGCCTATAATTAAAAAAGTTGAAATTTTTGAATACAAAAGCGAAAATAGAGAGCTGATAGGCAAAAAAATTGAAGGTATTTTACATGCACAAAACATAAATTTCAATAAGTTTAAAAAGCTTGAAAACAACGAAATTTACTTGGTTTTCGGTTCATTTATGCTGGTAGAAAATTTCTTAAAATTTTATGGTTTTAAAGATGAATTTTCAAGCTAAAATTTTGATTTTTTCCATTATTACGCTGATTTCGGTTTTGATATTTGCGGTTTTTAAATTATACACTCAAAATGACGATTTAAAAATTCTCGCGCGCAGTCTTTACGAACAGAATTCAGCACTAATCGCGCAAAATGCAAATCTTCTTACAAATAATAAAAATATCTCAAAAGAGCTGGAAAATACAAATGATAAATTTGCAAGCCTGCAAGTAAGCGCAAGTTTAAATCAAGCCAAAAATGAGTTGAAGGTAGAAAAAAAAACCGAAAAAATAAAAGTTGACAGCAACATCCAAAAAGATTTTTTGCGCTTCATTCCAAACGGCATGCCGCTTGATTTTAAAGGAGTTACAAGCGAATTTGGAAATAGATTGCATCCTGTTTTTGGCAGTTATAAAGAGCATTTGGGAATTGATTTGCGCGCAAAACTTGGCACGCCTGTATTTGCCACAGCGGACGGATTTGTGGAATACAGCGACGATTCCGGTACAGGATACGGCTTTTTGGCGATTATCACGCACAATTTTGGATTTAAAACAAAATATGCTCATCTTTATAATCAGCCTATAGTCGCACTTGGACAATTTGTGCGAAAAGGCGATTTAATCGCATATAGCGGTAATACAGGGCTTAGCACTGGACCGCATTTACATTATGAAGTGCTGTTTTTGGAACGCAATTTAAATCCTTACAACTTTTTAATTTGGAACACCAAAAATTTTTCGAATATTTTTCAAAACGAAAGGAGAATTCCGTGGCAGGCCATTGCTGCCGCACTTTCTGCAAAATGATACAGTCAAAAATTTACGAATATTTTTCTAAAAACTCAAAAGAAATTTTAATTACGGAAAACGATAAAGAGGCTCAAATTTCAGAGCAAGTGCTGAAATTTATAGGTTTTGAAACATTTGTCTTACCTGATTTCAGGGCATTACACGGTGAAGATTTAAGAAGTTATTATGATGAATTGATTTCAATAAGCACCGTACTTTCGGCATTTTATAAATGTAAAAATAAAAAAATCATTATTTCACCGATTAGAACTATTTTAAATAAACTTCCGGCAAAATCGCAACTTAAATTTTTAAATTTAAAATTTGCGGACAAACTTGAAATTTCAAACTTTAAAGATGAAATTTTAAGAATCGGGTATTTGACAAACGATATCGTTCAAAGTAAAGGCGAAGTCAGTTTTCGCGGTGAAATTATTGATATTTTCGCGCTAAATTATGAAAAACCGATTAGAATTTTATTAAATGACGATGAAATCGAAAGTATAAGATTTTTTGACGAAAGCACGCAAAAAAGTGAACCAGCAGAAATAGAGTCAATAGAAATCGCGCCGTTTTTAGCGAATTTAAGCAAAGATGAGTTTGAAAACACAAATGAAAAAATCGCAAATTTCGATTCGGACGCGCTTATAAAAGATCTTTCCAGTCTCGGTTTTTGGTTTATTGACGGATTTATTGACTATTTGCAAAATTTCAGCTTCATCTGTTTAAACAAACTCGACACAAACGAAATTTTTAGCGAGCGAAATTTGGATTTTTTAAATCAGGCTGAAATTTTACCTGAGCCGAAAAAGTTCAAAGATTTGGTTATAACACCAAGTGCGGAGTTTTTTGAATTTCATAAAGACGCACAAATCACGCTTATAGCGCGAAATTCCGCTCTTATAGATGAATTGAACATTTCAATTTCGCCAAATATCAAAATTTTACGTGAAGATTTTGTCGTAAATCTTATCTCAAATGACGAAATAATTATATCTCTTAATAAATTTAAAGCAAAAAAAAGAGTTAGAAAAAGCTCACTTGCCGTTGATGAGCTTCAAATAGGTGATTTCGTAGTACATGAAAACTACGGCGTTGCGAAATTTGCAGGTCTTGAACTTATAGAAGTTCTTGGCTCAAAAAGCGAATTTGTGGTTTTGGAATATTTCGGCGGCGATAAATTATTGCTTCCTGTGCAGAATTTGAACTTAATCGATCGCTACATCGCAAGCGGCGTGGCTACGCTTGACAAACTCGGTAAAACCGGTTTTGCAAAGATCAAAGAAAAAGTGCGTGAAAAACTTTTTGCAATCGCTTCAAAAATCATTCAAACAGCAGCAGCCAGAGAACTTGTGCGCGGTATAGTAATAGAAAATAATACACCTGAATACGCAAAATTTTTAAGCAGCGCAGGATTTGAATACACAAAAGATCAACAAAATGCAGTAAATGCGATATTTACCGATCTGAAAAGCGGCAAAGTTATGGATAGACTGATTAGCGGCGATGTAGGTTTCGGAAAAACGGAAGTTGCGATGAATGCAATTTTTGCATGTATCAAAAGCGGTTATTCCGCGCTGTTTTTCGTGCCTACGACACTTCTTAGCGCTCAACACTACGCCACATTAAAAGAAAGGCTTACTCCTTTTAAAATTCAGGTTTTTCGCCTTGACAGATTTACAGGCGCCAAAGAAAAAGCTGAAATTTCAAAAAAAATAAAAGACAAAATTCCTATCGTAATCATAGGAACTCACGCGCTTTTAAACATGGAAGTCGCAAATCTGGGGCTTATTATAATTGACGAAGAGCATAAATTCGGTGTAAAACAAAAAGAAAAACTCAAATCAAAATCCGCCGCTTCACACGTTTTAAGTATGAGTGCCACTCCAATTCCGCGCTCGCTCAATATGGCTTTAAGCTCTTTAAAAAGCTACAGCGTTCTTTCGACGCCGCCGCTTGATAGACTTGATGTAAGAACATTCGTAAAAGAGCGGGATGAAAAAATCATTAAAGAAGCGATTATGCGTGAAATTCGCCGTGGCGGACAAGTATTTTTCGTGCATAATCATATCGCTACAATTGAAACTTGCAGAAAAAATTTACAAAAAATCGTACCGAATCTTAAAATTTTGATACTTCACTCACAAATTGACGCAAAAACTACAGAAAATGAAATTTTGAAATTTGAAGCAGGTGAATATGAAATTTTACTATGCACAAGTATCGTAGAAAGCGGAATTCATATGCCAAACGTAAATACAATTATTGTAGAAAATGCAAATAAATTCGGCATCGCAGATCTTCACCAACTGCGTGGACGTGTTGGCAGAAGCGCAAAACAAGGGTTTTGCTATTTTATGGTAGAAGATAAAACAGCACTTAATGAAGATGCCATAAAGCGTCTTATAGCGCTTGAAAGCAATTCGTTTTTAGGTTCCGGTTCAGTGCTTGCTTATCACGATCTTGAAATAAGAGGCGGCGGAAATTTAATCGGCGAAGCGCAAAGCGGACATATAGAGGCAATCGGATATTCACTTTATCTTAAAATGCTTGAAGATGAAATAAATAAACTGATGAATAAAAAAACGCAAAATAAGGATGTAGAGCTAAAAATTGCCGTAAATGCTTTCTTAAACAGCGATTTTATACGAGAGGATCGATTGAGACTCGATCTTTACAGAAGACTCAGCAAAGCCGAAACCGTTTCACAGGTTTATGAAATTTTCGGCGAAATTGAAGATAGATTCGGTAAAGCCGATATTTACACAAAACAATTTATTGACTTGATGATTATTAAAATTTTGGCAAACAGTCTTAATATCAGATCAATTACTTCTGCAGAACAAAATATATTAATAACATATGCAAACGGCGAAAAAATGCGTTTAAAATCAAGCAGCAAGGACGATGATGACGTTTTAGCCGAAATTTTGATATATTTACGAAAGGAAAATAAAAAACATGAACTGGAGTAAAAATTGGGTTGCTGTTTTTAGAGCGAAAAACAAAAATTTAAGAGCTGTCGAAAAAGATGAAATTGATTTTGTGGATATTAACGCACTAGTAGGACTGAAATTTCAAAAGCAGGAACTTTTAAAGAATACGGAAAATTTTATCTTAGGAAACGGTGCAAATCACGCACTTCTATGGGGCGAACGCGGATGTGGCAAATCAAGTCTTGCAAAAGCTGTTTTTACAAAATTTTTCTCACGAAATCTTCGCGTAATTGAAATAGGCAAGGACGATTTGGAAAATTTGGTTGATATTTTGGATGAAATCAGGCGAGAACCTTTTTATTTCATCATTTTTTGCGACGATTTAAGTTTCGAACAAGGAGATGACAGTTATAAACATTTAAAACCGCTGCTTGACGGAAGTATGCAAAAAGTGCCGAAAAACGTGCTGATGTACGCAACTTCAAATCGCCGTCACATCGTAAGCGAATATATGAAAGACAACCAAAATATCGAAGTTACCAACGATGAAATCCACTATAAAGACGCTGTAGAAGAGCGAATTTCGCTTAGTGACAGATTCGGCTTGCAACTTAGTTTTTACCAAGGAAATTTTGAAGAATATCTGCGAATCGTGGATAATTATTTCAGTAATTATTTAAATTATAATGATATCAAAAACTCGGATGAAAATGAACGTGAAAATTTTGAAAAAAGACGCGAAAATTTACATAATGAAGCAAAAAAATATGCAATGCTCCGAGCAAGTCGCAGTGGACGGACAGCAAAACAATTTTATTTAGCATATAAAGAGATTTTTTATTAATGAAATTTTTTATACTTAATTGAACTAATAATAAAATTTTTTAAATATTAACAAAAAAAGGAAACAAATGAAAATAGGATTTATAGGCGATGTAGTAGGCTCTCCTGGAAGAGATGAACTTAAAAAAAATGTTAAATTTTACAAAGAGAAACTCGGTCTTGATTTTATCGTGGCAAACTGCGAAAATGCAAGCGGCGGATTCGGGCTTAGCGCCAAAAATTCCGGTGAAATACTTGAAAGCGGCATAGACGCAATCACAGGCGGTAATCACAGCTTTGACAAAAAAGACATTATTCCTTTAATGGACGAACTTCCGATAATTCGCCCTTATAATCTTTACGAAGCACCTGGGCGCGGTGTTTTAAATCTAAAAAAAGACGACAAAAGTCTAAGCATAATAAATATGCAAGGAATAATCGGCTTAAATATAGCTAAAAATGCTTTTTATGAGATAGATGAAGCTATAAAAAAGTGCGAAAGCGAGAATATTTTAGTTGATTTTCATGCGGAAATGACAAGTGAAAAAATGGCTTTTTTTTGGGCTAATAAAGGCAAAGTTTCCGCTATTTTAGGCACTCATACACACGTAGGCACGGATGATTTACACATAAATGACGGCACAATTTTTACATGCGATGTGGGGCTGACAGGAGCTAGAGAAGGAGTAATCGGAATGGACGCCGAAGCTTCAATAAACGGCTTTATAACAGGTCGCAAACAAGCTTTTAACGTAAATAAAACTTATAAAACTATTTTTCAAATGGTAGTTTGTGAAATTTTGGAAGGAAAGGCGGTTTCCGGCTTTAAAATTCGCCTAATAGACGGTAAAGAATATATAAACGAGGCCTACAATGACTGATCTTTTTTTTACTCTTTATGAAAACGCGAGCGTGAAAAATACACAATGGTGGCCGAATTTCGGCACTTTTGAAGTTGTGATAGGCGCTATTTTGACGCAAAATACAAAGTGGCAAAACGTGGAAATTGCTCTTTGCAATTTAAAAAATTACGATGCGATTAATTTAGAAAAAATTGCTGCCATGCCCCGTGAAAAGCTTGCTGAACTCATAAAACCAAGCGGATTTTACAATATGAAAGCAAAACGTTTGCAAATGCTTTGCACCGCAATTGCAACTGATTTTGGAGATTTTGAAAATTTTAAAGATTCTGTCTGCAGAGAATGGCTGCTTTCTCAAAAAGGTGTAGGCGCTGAAAGTGCGGATAGCATACTTTGCTATGCTTGCGAGCGTCCGGAAATGGTCGTAGATAATTACGCTTTAAAAATCTTAGGAGTTCTTGGATACGAGTTTGAAAGCTACGATGAAGCAAAAGAATTTTTAAGTTCGTTGGATTTTGAAAAAATTTATACAAAAACTGGTTTAAGTGATGAAAATTCAGTATTTTCGTTATATCACGGACTTATCGTGGAATTTTGCAAAGCACACTTAAAAGGCAAAATTTTTGATGACTTTGCGCTAAATTTATTTAAAAATTTTAATTGAAATTTCTACACCAAGTGCTAAAATTTAAAATATAAATTTTTATAAAGCCCCACTATAATTACATAAATTTTAATCTCTTTTAAATAATAAATACCGCTTTAAATAATTTAAACATAGTAAAATTATATAATAAATAATTATTCTCTGTTATTATTTAAATTTCATCTTTGATTATTTTTTATTTTTTATTGTTGTCTTTTTTTGATTTTTTTTATCTGTATCTTTTTTATTAATTTCATCTTTTAACTTTACCTACTTTTTTCAAATCTTTAACACATTCTTTATTTACATTAAGTGCAAATAAACTTATCGCCAAAGCAAACAGTGCTATAATAAATTTTTTATATTTATTTCTTTTTATTAAATTTTTTTGGAATTCTAATAAAGTTAAATTTAAAAGACAGCCAAATCATTAATATTGTTTATAGAATTGTGTGAAGTAGATTTACTTTTGCTATCATTTTGCTATTTATCTGTTTTGATATAATGTATGTCTGCGTGATGTTGGATTGCATATACCATTTCTGCGACTATTACCGGATTTATAACGTGTGCAATTAACGCGCTTGTTTTTACATCTGAAAGAGAGAATAATTAAAAGGAATAACTATAAAAATTAGTTTTTGATTATAAATTAGCAATAGAGCTAATATCTTATGTGTGCTATTAACTACAACTTCTACCATTAGCTACATATAAATCAGACGTTAAGCCAATCCAAATTATAGATAAGGCAAATTGCGGTCTTCCAATAACAAACAATTATCAAGGTGTCAATGTTACATCACCAATTATAACAAAGACTATTATGCAGTGGTAGCAACGAAAGATAGTATAAAATAAGAGATAACAGTGATAATATAGTCATTTGCAATTCAAAAATCCAAGTGCTAAATGGCGATTTGGCATATATATTTAACAAAGAGAGTACCATTAAAATATATTTATAAGGACAATAACAGCATATTGCAATTTATCTATGTAAATCAAGAGAGACGCTTCTTTATAATAACAATACTACCTGACAATACATAGCTTTTATCAAATCTAACCTATGTAAAAAGTAATCCAAATTGTAAAGATAGAAATAAACAATAGAAAAGCAAGATTAAGAGGTATAGGCAAAGAATAACGAGTTATCTTTTTCTATTTAATTGTCTACAAGTAGCGATTGAAGGATTATCTTCTTGCCAAAGTCCTATCCTATTTGCTTGATATAGAATTTTTAATTTGTGAAATAGTTGTTAATTGCAAGTACTAGGCTGTTTGTAAAACTAAATAAAGTTTTGGAGTTTGATTTTAAGATGAGAGTATTTTTAAATTTTATTTATCGTTTGAGATATTATTAACGTCTTGTGTTGTAAAATTTGATAATTTTTTACCGCTTTAAATAAAATCCATTTTAATTCGTCTAAATAAATTACATATTCATTTTCCTAATATTTTGCTGTTTTGTCCTTATCATCAAATATTCTTTTTTTGGCAATCTCATTTATTTTACACCAGGCATTTTCCTTATATAGGTATATTATTATTTTTAAGTAAAGAGTATAAAATACTGCTGTTATTTCGCAAAACATAAGACCAAATTTCCAATTCATCGCCATTTATTATGTAATTTTCCAATCTTTGTCAAAATTTATAATAATTTCCTTTTTAAATCTGTCATTTTTTTATCTTTTATAAATTGTATTTTTTTATGATTTCTTTTTGTGCAGTATATAAAATTTCTTTGCACTCATCATAAGTTTTTTTTGAATACTATTTCTAAATTTTATATGCTAATATCCAAAAAATTACATAGATTTTCATTTTTGGTATTTTCATCAACAATCCATCCAACATTTTTGAAGTTATTTATATTTTCAGTTCCAACGCGCAAAATTTTTAAGCACTCTAACTAGTCTCCACTTATTTTATAATTCATTTGCAAGCTCTTCTTTTCTCACATAAACATATCTATAAGCCCAAGCATAGACATTTTTAACTAAGTCACTACACTCAATATAAACTAAGCTTAAATTTAAGCAGTTCGTTCAAACTTAACTGTAAGCAGTGTAAATTATAGTTAAATAACTGCACTTAAATTTAACTAACTTCAAATTTTCAATTTCACATCCAAATTTATGCAAATTAACAATTTTAAGTTAAACATCTAATACTAAAAACAGCCATCATTTTAGTAAAATTTCTTACTCTTATGCATTTGGAGTTTATAAAAACACTATCTAACAAAAGTAGTGATGGCTTTATGTTTAAAATTTATAGCATTAATCGGGTTTGATAGTAGCAGACAAACTTAAATTGAAGATGTGTAAACTAAGCTTAAATTTAAACAGGTCATTTATAAATTTAACCGCACAAATGTCAGCTAAATCTAAATAAATAAACAATATTAATGCTACAATGCTATCATGATTAATTTTAAAAACTTATATACAATTTTTATTATTATTTTTTTTATCAATATTGTTATTATCAGCAGTACTGTAACATTAGAAAGACAAAATCACAAATTTATAAAAATTAAAATAAAACAAATCATACTATCAATATTAGTATGATTTTAAATAAATACTGCCTCGCGCTATTTTAGATTATTGCAAAAACAAACGCGCCTTGATATAAAACCTTAAAGCACTCCAAAAAAATATAAATGTAAGTCCAAAATCGCACCTATACCATTTTTATGCAGTTATCAAACCAAAATCTGATTTGGCAACAGTTGAATTCATGCTTTATAACGATGTTAGTTTAAATCAAAGCATATTTTGATATTTATGTGGCTTATTCCATTTCGCTTTATAATCTCTATCAACGAAAAAGATTTTTATGTCAGCTTTATAATCCCTGTCAACCCAAGTGATAGTCGAAGTAGCTTTATAATCTCTATCTACCATATACCACAAAGCGCATCACCATTTGCTTTATAATCTCTGTCAACAATGAAAACCAATAAATCCGCTTTATAATCTCTATCTACTTTAAAAACCTTAAATTTTGCTTTATTTTCAGAAACTACACAAAGTTTTGCCATTGCTTCCTCCTTAAAAATGATATACCTAGGTAATGGGATTATATCTCTTCAAACTTAAAAAAAGCATAAAAATTAATTTAAAAATAATGACAGATAGGTGACATTTACTTAAAAGAATCTTATTAAAATCATATTTATAACAAAATTTTTATTAAATTAAATGGCACTCTAAAACAAAATATATCGGCCTAGACTTTTTAAAATTTTTATATATTTAAAACTCAAACTATATTATAGACACAATTTCTAAAAAACCACAGACACCTTAACACTACAATTTAAAGTGTCTATACATTTTAAAGCCTATAGGAAGTTATATTATCTAATAAAATAATAATATTTATAAA
>QWCB01000687.1_pt1 | contig 43441 bp, 49 predicted proteins | sample 1972511 | NCBI WGS metagenome assembly QWCB01 (sample SAMN09866719, study PRJNA288562) | Human gut metagenome isolate term5_stool, whole genome shotgun sequencing... | isolation source: gut | host: Homo sapiens | place: USA: California | reverse complement strand
GCCTCCTTGAGGGCTTTCTGAAAGTCCTTGAGGGCGACCTTGTAGGCGTTATAGCGGGTGTTGACTCCGTCCACCTCGGCGGCGGTCACCTTGCCGTCGGCGATCACCGTGGCGATGTACTGCGTGAGGTCGGAGACCTTGCCGGCGAGGGTGGTCTTGCAGTCAAGGAGGGCGGTCTTGGGCGCACCTGTGAGGAGGGGGTTGGTGTATACCTTTTCATACGCCCCAAGTGCGGACTGCCACTGAGCGTCCACCTCGTTAATGTAGGTCTTGATCGCCTTTGCTTCCGCATCGTCCACGACCCCGTCCCTGAAAGCCCCGTCGACATACCCCCGGAGCTTGTCAGTGGAGGTCTGCGCCTTGGTCGCCTGCTCCTTAGCGGCTGCGATCTCCGCCGAGACGTTGATCCACGGCTCCCAGGCGGTGTCGTCTGCGGTGCCTACCCGCCTAAGCTGCACGCCGTTGTCCAGCGTGGTGGACTGCTCCACCCGACCACCGGATGTGTCGCTATAGCGCACGGTGGTCTCGAGCGTGCAGTAGGTGCCGCTCTGCCACTCAGAGGGTATCTTGATCGTGCTTTGGGACTTAAATTCCTTGACGGTCGTCCGGGGGTAATTCTTCCGGTACCAGCTCGGCGGCTGATTGTCGGCTCGGGTGTCGATGACCTCAAGCCCGTCGCCCTTGAGATCGTCCGGGTGTGGGATATAGGCAGTCGGTATTGGCAGCTCTCCCTCCCGTACTTCCTCGACCTTGAATTCGCTAACCTCTATATATCCCTTGGTAGGAGAAAAAGCCTTGTAATAATTGAGGATGAAAGAAGAATAATCGTCAGTGCGGTGCATATAAATACGCACCGTCTCTCCTGGCTTTATCAGATCGTTCAGGACCTTACCGTCCGCTCGCCTATTGTAGGGATGAGTGACGTCATAGCCTACATCGCTCTTGTTGCGTAATGTATAACTATAGACAAGTGATTTCCCCGCAACAATGTCATCGTTACTCGCTTTCAAAGTCCTCCAAGCTTTATCGTGTGGATATATGATAAAGGCTTTCTTTTTCTCGCTGTAGGGGAGATTGAATGGATTAATAATATCCCGTACTCTCAGAATATTCGGTCGGACGTTTTGTGCATCCTCTCCGATCGCCTTGACGCCGGTGTCGGTGTAGTCTCCCTTGGCGGGGTCATACTCCCACCAGTTGCCGTCCTTGACGATCGGAGCCTTGCCGTTGTCTCCCTTGCTTGTGCGCCCGGTGTCGATGTACTTGCCCTCCTTGGGTACGTAGACCTCCCAGGTACCCTTTGCGTTGATCCTCGGGGGGTTGGCATTGATCGCATCTATCTCCGCCTGGATATCCTCCGGGGCGGGGGTCCAGTCGGTAGCGACCGTACCCCGCTCGATTTTTACCACGGGATTTGAGCAGGGGAATCCTATACGGATGTAGGCAGTCTCTGGCTTCGGGGTCAGGGTCTTTGTGTAGCCTGCCGGTCTCTCCGTCCAGTCAAACGACCAGCCGATAAACACCTTGTCCTTGTCGTGGTAATGTATGATAGGGACTGACTTGCCTCCCTTGTGGAGCTTAAAAGTCAGCGGCGTGGCTCCGTCCCACTCGTAGTAGGTCGGGTCGTAGACGAAGTCTTTGTACGAGGTTGCGCCCTCCGACTTGGATCTCTCCGTCCATCTCCTTGGCACGCTTGACGGCATCCTCGTAGGCTTTCTGAGCCTTGTCGATGGCGAGCTGCTCCGTGGCGGTGATCTTGCCGTCGGCGTACGCCTTGGCACGCTCCTCTGCGAGGGCTGCCTTGGCATCGGCGGCGGCGATGAGTGCCTGCTCCTTATCCGTCACGATCTTATCAGCGTATGCCTTCGTCCGCTCCTCGTAGGCGGCATCCTGCGCTTCTGCATACTCCTTGGCTGCCTTGACGGCATCCTCTCCCGCCTTGCTCGCCTTGGCGGTGGCGTACGCTTCCCAAGCATCCTTACTCTTCTTCTCGCTCGCCTTGAGGTCGGCATCGAGCTTTGCGCTGTCGATGTACTTGAGCCGCTCGCTCCAGTGCGCCCCCACGAAGACCTCGCTCGTTGCGCTCGCAAAGAGCATTGTACCCTTTTTGTACCTCTTGCCCCCGACCGTGGTGTCGGCTGCGAGCACCCAGCTGTCTCCCACGCTGTAGCGTGCCGGCTGAGTGTAGTAGGTGGTGGACTTGCCGTCCGCGGTGGTCTGCGCCTTTGCCGCCACGGAGAGGGCTTTACTAATGAGTGTGTCGTGGATCTCCTGCCACTTGTACTCGGTGGTGTATCTCCACGACTTGCCCATGTACTCGCCACTCTCATCCACGGAGGTGTAGGTATCTCCGATGTGGCGGTACTTGTCCTGATTGGTGATCCACTCATTCTCCGGCTCCTTGTCGGGACCGGGCGCACCGGGGTAAAACCAATTGGAGACCTCGTTGTCCACCTGCTCCTGTAGGGAGGTGAGTGTCTTATTGACCTTGCCTAAGATCTCCGCCATCGCCGCCTGGTCGTCTCCGGTGGACTTCCTGAGCCGCTCCAGCGCCCCCTCCAGCTCAGCACGGAGCTTGGTGGTAACGTCCACCCGCAAGACCTGCACCTCGGCTGCGGTGCCAAAGAGCCGATGCGTCACTCTCAGCGGGTACTGCCCAACCTCGAGCGGGATGTCGGTGAGGATGATGCCGCTATTGGTCTCCCCGCTGAGCTCCTTGCCCCGCCACGTCCACCTCCAGCCGTCGGCAGGGAGACCGGCCGTGATGTCCTGCTCCCCAAGGGTGGCGGTGGCTGTGGCGGTGATGGCCTTGGCTCCGTCCGTGATGTCCAGCATCGGCCTATCCAACCGGATGGAGAGGGTCACCCCCTTGGCACTCACGATGCCGCTTATCTCCCAGCCGTCCCCCTCGCCCGGGATGCCCTGCCCCGTGGTGGCTGTGTAGTAGAGGCCTCCGTAGATGACGGTGTCGCCCTTGGAGTAGGTCGCCTTGGGGTCATAGGCTCCCCTGCTCTCCCGTATGGGAGTAGTGCCGGCGGGACGCTCCACCGCCTTGACGATGCCCCGCTTGCTATTTATCTGATACTTATACTTCCTCGCCATAATAGTCCTCGCTCGATATGCTTTGTAGATGTAGATTAGTCCTGTCTGCGTATAGGTCCGCCGTGTAGCCTATTAGTATCGCCTTGTCTCTGTCATAGTCGTAGTAGCACCCTCGGGGCTGTCCCGCTATGCGGAGGGCGTACTCCTTACCCCGCACCCCATAGATGGGGTAGAGGGCATTAAAGAGCCGTAGAGGGGTCATGCCGTGGCGGGGAGCGGATCCATTATAAGCCCACGCCGGTATGTCCGCCACGCCAGCCACTCGAGTATCGTAGGTGACGCTCTCCGTCACCTCATCCGACAGGTAGGCGGTCACCTCGTAGCGTGCGTCCTTATCGTCGCTGTACATGATCGGCTGATTGATCGTCACCTTGTCGATGAGAAGCGCATAGCCGCACTGAGCCATTATCAGACCGACAGCCATGGCGACCATGTCGTCACCGAGACCGATGAGCAGGCCTGCCTGCTTGGTGGTGATGACTGACACCCTCCTGTAGACCGTTACCCTGATGCGCCTGTCGTCTCCGACACTCATCCTCGGCCGCTCCACCTCAATACCTGCCGAGTGGCTATCGCCATGCGCACCGGCCCCCGACAGCCCCTGACCGCTCCCTGCACCCGCACCGGGGCGGTAGATATGCACCCGGTGAGAGGTGTTGCTGTAGTCCCATCGGTAGGAGCCGTCCGGCACCTCCTTGTACTCGGCACCCGGCACGGCAGACCGCACCGGAGCAACAGAGGCCAGCACCTTGCCTTCCCCATCTATCAGCTGTATGGAGAGCTCCACCCCGATGTGGTAGCCGTACTGCTCCAGCTCGGAGGAGAGCTTTTCCGCCACGGTACGCTCCTCCTCGGTGCCCAGCACCGCCCCGCCACGGAGAGACATCCCCACCGTTATAGGCACATTGCTACCGGTGTCTATCGGCTCCCCCTCCAGCGTGAGGATCGCTGAGCCGTCTCCCTTGAGGTAACTCTTGACCGCCTCCGTCTCCCCCTTGGTACCGGGGCGGGCGGTGATGCTCCCCTTGCGGTAAGGCACCACCTGCGAGCCGTACCGCCACATAGCACGCCCCTTGGTGCGTGTCGCAAGGATGGAGCCGGGGTGCGACTTGTACCTCGTCTGCCCATCCTTGGGGTGTGCGATGTAGTACTCCACCTCCCCATTTGTCATCACGGAGGAGGGCTTGAGGGCATCCACCACTCCCTCCTTATCCTCCCCCTTTGGGATCTGTAGCTTGTAGGTAATGGTATTGATCACCCTGCCGGTGGCGGTGACGTTATTGTCTCCGTATATCTTGCCGATGTGGTGGGACTTGCCGCCCCGCACGGTGAGGGGGTCCGTTAGCTCGATCACCCCGTCTGTCTGCCGTATCGTGCAGACGGCCGCCTCGGCTACCAGCTCCAGCGCATCGTAGTAGCTGCACTCCTGCTCGAGGAGGGATGTGTCTACTCCGTCCACCTCCTTATTGGCTACCGTGTAGGTGAGCGGGAGCCCCGCCACCGCCTCGGAGAGGATGCCGGCAAAGGTCATCACCCCACGGCGGGCAAAGCGTCTCTGCTTGAGCGGGGCAAAGTCGCCAAAGTAGAGCTCCATGACGTGCCCCCTGAGGTCATCCTCCCTTACCTCTATGCCCTCCATATCGAGCCAACCGCACCAGTAGACCACGCCATTGCGACGTATCACAATGGCGGGAGCCTTATCCGTGAGGATAGTGGAGAGCAGTGCGGCGGGGTCGTGGACAAAGAGCCGTAGGGTGCACTTGGTACACTGCACCTTGTCTATCAGCCACGTGATGGGAGCCGCCTCGAGGGTGAGGGGCTGCTCCGTTGCCGCCTTGTAGTAGGTGCCGCCATCCCCACCTATCTCGCAAGTGATGCGGTCACCGCCACGAGTGCCAAATTCTGTCCTTATTGCCATAATTAAGTCCTTGAGTTACGTCTCTCCGCCTTATTGAGGATGCCGACCAGCTCCTGACCTCGGATGACAAACTCCACCTTTCCCCCTCCGCCACCACGAGTGGCGGGGCGGTCGATCATACTGCTGAGCCGTGCCTGCTGGGTGCCGTTGAGCACCAGCTCCCCGCTATTGAGCCGGGCGAGGATCTTATCACCGTGGTAGCTGTTGCCACCGACGATACCACCGGTGGCAAACTTTGGGATACTCATCAGCGATGCCACCACGCTCGCAACCGCCGCCACCGCCATAATAGGTCCTACTATTGGGATCGAGGAGACCGCAGAGGCGGCTCCTGCACCTGCTGCCTTGGCATCGGCGGCTGCCTTAGCGTTTTGTGCCTGCGTGAGGGCGGCAATGGCCGGGATGGCTCGACCGATGGAGGATGCCACGGATGCCACCCACTGAGCCATCCGACCCGCAGAGCTGTCGGCTGCGTTGCCCACGGCCGCCACGGAGGTGGCGAGGGCGGAAAAGCTGTCTATCAGCTGGAGATTGTCACCGGTGATGGACTGCTTGCTCTCGGCTATCTGCTTGGCTGTCTCCTGCAGCGTAGGGAGCCTTAGCCCGTCCAGACTGTCAAGAGTGGAGACCTGCCCCTGCTTGGTGCTGAGCTCGCCCTGCAGCCGCTGTATCTCCGTGGGGTCGGTGGTTGCCCTTATCTTGACCTCGATGTCGCCTATCTCCTCCTTAAGCTTTTGGCGCACCTGCATGCGCTCGGTGATGGTAGGGGTGACCCCGATGCTGAGGGGGTTGTCTCTTAGCTTGGTGGCGGTGGTCTGCTCCAACTCCTCGAGCTCAGCCGTGGAGAGGTCGGCTCGGAGCTTGATCCGCCACTCCTTAGCCTTGAGCTCCTTGATCTGCTCCCTGAGTTTGTCCGCCACGTTAGCCGGTGCGGTGTAGAGCTGCTCCTCGAGGTCGCTGATCTCCTTGCGCAGTGCCTGCATCATCGTCAGTGCCTGCTTGGGTGACTTGGTGGAGCCACTGCCTGCCCCACTGGATCCTGTCTCCGCCCGTCTCGCAAGACGGAAATTTTGCGCCTGATACATCTCCGCCTCACCGAGTAGCTGATACCTCTCAGCGTGCCAATTGGTCAGCTGCTCCCTCTCCTCATCGTTGATCTTTTCCTCAAGCAATCGCTGTCTCTCGAGTTCCTTGTTCTTTTTCTTTAGCTCCCTAAGATATATCGCCTCTTTGCTCTCAGATGAGTAGTCTCTTCGTGCTGCGACACCACCCCCTACGTAGATGTTATTAGACTGCGACCATATGTTCTTATTGGCTTTCTGCTCTACTTCTTCCGCCTTTCTCTTAGCCTCTTCGTAGGCTTTTTTGTAAGCCTCAAACTGCTGATCATCGTGCGCAGACACCTTGTACAGGTATCGGTTAACCTCATCCTCTGTGACATCGTCTCCGAGGATCTTGCTGGCTTGAGCGACCACCGCCTGTCTCAGATCGTCACTCATTGAGTTGGCGCGCTTAGTTAGCTCCAGCTGGATGTTGTCCATCTCGGCAAGAGCCCGATCCTTATCCGCCTTGGTGGAGTTGGGATCATTGACGATGCGCTTGAGCTTAGCCTGCTCGTATTTCGCCTTGGCACTGTAGGCGGTCATTGATGCCTGCTTATCCCCTAATGTGTCAAGTATATCGTATAGCTCACGTCCCTTGGCTATGGCGGTCGAAATGCCGTCCATAAAGTTGCTCCAGTCTCCTGAAGAGAGGGAGGTGAAGAAGTAGTCCACGCTTGCTTTGGCTCCTTCCATTGACCGATGGAAGTCGTCCGTGGTGGTCTGTGTCGCCTCGATCGTCCGATTAAACCCCTCTACTGCCGTCATGGCACCGCCGATGCCGGCTGCCAGACCGCCGAGAAAGCTCTTGACCGCCCCGCCGAGAGCCTGAAACATCTGTAGTTGCCTCTTGGCGTCATTGATCTGCCTGTCAAACTCGCTGTTTTTTAGTGCGAGCCGTACGAAAATATCACTCTGTGCCATGATTGATTAGCTCTCTTATCTTATCCTGCTGTGCCTTGATCTCCTCCTTGGTAAGTGTTGGCTCCTCCACCGGCTCCTCATCCCACGGATAGCGGACAATATCCTCGGGGGAGTGATCCCCCTTGCTCCACGGGGCGAGGCTTGCCCACGCCTGCAACCGCTGCCCCTCCCGCAAGTAGATGCCCTGATACTTGAGCCCCTCGATAAGCAGGGGGATCTCCCACAGTGCCATATCGTGCAGTACGTAGCTCGGGGGGAGACCATTGGAGATAAGCACCTGCGCTACCTGCGTGTAGGTCAGTCTTTTTTTTTGTTGTCCCCCTTCTCCGAGGTGGCGGAGGTGAGCAGGCGCACCCGCTCGCTCTCACTCCTCAGCCAGTCGCCAAAGCGCACCAACTCACCGGGACGCTCATCCAGCCACTCGAGCAGGCCGTCATACGTCAGACCCTCAGGAGGCTCCTTAGCCGTCACGAGAGCGCAGTAGAGTAGCGTGGTGCTGTCGGTGATGGGGTGGCTACCGGTGTAGGCGTGGCCTGTTATCTGCTCGTAGGCTACCTGCATGCGGAGCGAGTAGCGGATCTCTGTGTCGTATATCCTCATAGGTCTGTGTAGTTATTGGTTAGTAGTGAGGTAGCGAGCTGTCACACTCGCTACCCCTGAGAGGATCGGAGCCGTCAGAAACTTTCACTCAACCCAGTGTTATACTTATTGTGTAACGGATCCGACCCTCAGTGACTTAGCCTGCTGAGCCTACCGGCTTGAGCGCACCCGAGCCGGTAAAGGTTGCCGAGATGGTAGCCTTGCCCTCCGCAGGTGCGTTGATGCTGGCCTGCGTGCACTTGCACTGACCGGTGTAGCCGGATGAGCCCTGTGTCCACTTGGAGGCATCCTCCACCCCGTCGGAGTTGGGATTGCCCACGAGCGCAAACGATACGGTCAGGAGCTTGTCACTCAGTAGAGCGTCAATGATCTCCGTTGCGTTGCTCATATCGTCAGCCACGATATTCTCCGTGGACATGGTCCACTCATCCTTGAGGGTCTCGGGGATCCCCACGGTAGAGCTATCCTTGTCGATGGTAGTCTCAGTCTGCTTGCTCACCTCCAGCGATGAGGAGGTGGCATAGGCGATAGCCTTACCCGCTCCCCCGCCTGCAGTAGACAAAAAGATGTTGAGATTACGTCCCTTAATCCTTGCCATGATGTGTTAGTTGTATCTTGATAGTGTTATGTATAGCTGCTGTATGTAGGTGCTTGTGCCGCTCTCGGTATACTCATCCGCACCGGCAAAAGCGATCTCGCTGAGGTTGTACTTGGCAAGTACAGCCACGCTTGCCCCCTCGAGGGCTCTACGTGCCTGCTCTGCCAGATCCACCCCCTCAGAGTAGTTGGAGGTGATGACGTAGACGGACATACGGCACACCTCATCCGAGGTGCCGTCCTTGTCCCGCTCTACCTCTATCCCCTCACGCTGATAGACGATGCAGGGCTTGACCGTCTCAAAATCCGCATAGAGCGGGTACACCTTATCCGGTGCGACCGCCTGTAGGATCTCGCTGACGGCAATGCCTGCTGATAGTGTCGTAGTCATTTGGTGTAACTCTTGACCTTGCGGTTGATGATCTTGATGAGGTCGCTCTCCATCTCTCGGAAAATGCTGCTCTCAGTCTGCTGTTGCGCCCGCTCGAAGTAGTGACCTCCCTCGATGCGTCCACGATAGACAGACTTGCCGTGCCGAGACTTGGAGTAGCGGTCCTTAGTCCCTCGCTCAAAAAAGAGAGCTCGGAAGTCAGTCCTCCGACCACGGAGAGACACCACTGCCTTAGGGTTGCGACCATTGACATACGCCTTACTACTCCCGACCTTATCCTTACCCATCCCGGTGAGGGCTCTCTTGGCACGATCGCCCTTGATCCCCTCGAGGTGCATAAAGTTGGCTCGGGTCGCCTTGAGGAGCTTGCGAGACTGCTTGTTAAGCGTCGACCTGATCACACTCTTGTAATGCTCAGGCTTGAGCTGTTCGAGCAACGCCTGCGCTCCTGCGGTGTCTATGGTAGTCTTATCAGTCATTGATCAGCTTAGCCGTTACGATGGTGCGCCTTAGCATGCGGTCCCGATCCACGGCCACCACGTTATAGAGGTGCTTGTCATGCTCGATCCTGTCCGTGTTGGCCAGCGTCACATGATAGTGTAGCTCCAGCGTGATGCAGACGGAGCCAAATGCCTCCTTGCCATCGATGACCTCATCAGCAGACCGCCGACGTATGGCGGCACGATAGGTGGCTGGGTCAGGAGTGTAAGTCTCCCGCACACCGCCAAACCTATCCCGCTCGCTTGTGCGTCTGTGGATCTTAATCGGATAGAGTAATCTCCCGGCCTGCATAGTCAGCGTCTGCCTGAGTAGGACTTAATAGCGTGGACCAGTCGCTCCACTCCGTTAGGTATGCGATTGACCGCAGCACCTACCACGCTATCCTCCCGCTGCATATACCACTCCCCCACGATGAGGAGCACCGCCTGACGTGCTATATCGCTCTCCTCCTCCGTGAGTGCGTCCATATCCCGCTGAGCCATGGCGGCCACAGCGGAGGTCGCACCCTTGATCAGGGTCTCGATATAGCGGTCGTCACCGGTGTACTCCTCCTCGATGTTGAGGTGGTGCTTGGCATCTGATAGCGTGATAGTCATCACTTACCGGTGGTGGATGCGTCGAGCGTCATGCTCGCCTTGGCAAATGCTCCCTGCTTGATAGGTGCGCCATCCCAATAGGAGTTGATCACCATGCGCACCTTGCCTTGATCGGCAAGAGTGTAGGGATCTACGGTGAGGTCGAGCGCACCCCACTGCCCGATCATAAGATTGGACCAGTTGCCAAAGAGGACGTTCTCCCCACTCTGAGCGGTGGCGAGAGAGGTGGAGTATAGCGGATAGCCCGCCACCATGCCGTCGCCGTCATTAAGCACAAAGCCGAGTGACTGCTTGGGGTCTCGGGGTACCGTCTTGAGAGTCGTCTGGAGGATCGGGGTACCGATGTAACCAAGCCGTCCCTTGAGCTCGCTGTTGCCTGCGAGGATCGCCTGCATCTTAACCAGTCCCGCATAAGAGACAGGCTGAGAAGCACCGATGCTCTTAATGCCGGGGTAAGCACTGGCATCAAAGAGAGACTTAGGAGCCTTAGCCACAGAGGCGGATGCCAGGAACGCCTGCTCGAGAGACTCATAGATCTTCGACACCATCAGATCAGACAGCCAGCGGTTGATGCCTACAGTGTCCTGAGCCAGCATCTGCTTGGAGACAGATACCACGATGCCGAGACGCTTAGGGGCAAGGGTCGTGGTATTGAGGGTACTCTCCGACTCCTTGATCGGAGCAACCTCGTCTTCCCAAACTGCCTGAGGGAGATCACCATCGGAGATCTTGAGATTGTCCGTCAGTCCTGTGATGATGTTGGCTCCAGCCTTGGCAAATACCAGATCCTGAGTGTCCGCCTCGAGGAGGTATGCCTGCTCGCCTACAAGAGACTTGCCTGGCTCCTTGGTTGCCATTACGGTGGCGGTCCCTGCGGCACGGAAGTCAATAGGCAGTGCCACACCGTCGCAGCTAACGCCACGGACACCGGCCATCTGCTCACGTCCACGCTGGAGGACCTCCTCTACCTCATCCGTGCGGTCTCCCATGCCGGCGAGGGCACGGAGCACCTGCGTCATAGTCGCCTTGCGAGGCTTGGACGGCTGAGCGTTACGGAGTGCCATAGCCTCCTCCTCTGCTCGGCGATCCAGCTCCGCCTCGATCCGAGCATTAGATGAGCGGATCTCCTCAAGCCTGCTTACCTGCTCGGCGGTGAGGGTGGTGTCGCCCTTGCCTCCGTTGGTGATCTCAGACCTCTCCTCGAGGTTGGCAGCTCTCTGCTCGAGCAGGTCTGCTTTAGTCATTTCCTTGATGTTCATAGTGTGAAATTGTTGTAAGTGATTGTATTGTTGTTAGTTGTGTTGTGTAGTGTCTCGTCAAGTGACCTCTGTGCTACTGAGGTATCGGGGTATGCCGGGTTGTACACCGGTGATACATCGTAGAGCCGTCCTATCTTGAGGATCGTGCGCTTGTAGGTCTTGTCCTCCTGCTCCTCCCACATCTCGTCCTGCACGCTAAAGGCAAAGCTCGAGGCGGTGATGTCTCCACGTCTCAGCCCCTCCAGCAGCTCATCACCGAGGGCGGTCCGAGGTGCGTCAAACTCGTAACGCAGGCCGTGGTCATCCACGGAGAGAGATAGAGAGCCGGTGCCATTGACTGATCTGCCGAGGACCCCTCGGCTGTTGTCGTGGTTGAGCACGGCAAAGACATCCGACTGCTCGATCACACCGTCAAAGGCATTGCGGTCTATCACCTCCTTAAACTCTCCTCGCTCCCAGTCCATGAGAGGGAGCGAGGAGCTGCCAAAGACGGCCGCATAGCCGATGACCCTCCTGCTCTCGGGGTCATCCTCCGCCTTGCGTAGCTCCGCCACGTAGCGGCGCTCTATGTTATTGCTCTTGTCCATTGTTGTGTATGTTGCTAAGTGTTGTCATGTTGCTCTGTATGTAGGTCTCATCACCTCCATTGATGGGGGAGAGATTGTACTTGGCTCGCACCTCGTTAGGGGTCATCGCTCCGATCACCGTAAGGGTGTGGTAGAGGTTAGCCTGCGAGGCGTTGTCTCCACGACTCAGCTCGGAGGTGTCAAACTCCACCGACATATCACGGCGGATCTGCGATGGGAAAATCTTTCGTCTAAACTCCAGCTCTATCTTGGTGAGGTGCGGGCTGAGGGTGTCCGTTAAAAATGCAAGGTGTGCTGCCTCCACGGTGCTGTAGCTCGACTTGGATAGGTCGTGGATCATCGTCGGAGGGACGTTGAAAAAACGGCATATCTCGGGGACGTTAAACTCTCGTGTCTGTAGTAGCTGAGCGTCCTCGGGGGAGATGGATATGTTTTGGTAACTGAGATCGGAGCTAAGTACCGCCACGTTGGAGCCTGAGTTGGTATAGCGTGCGTCAAAGTTTGCCGCCCACTCTCGGTGGATCTCATCCCGCTGCTGTGTGGTGAGTGCGGGAGATTTGCTTACTAATATGCCGAGGTTGGTCCCGCCTCGCTGCAGGACGCTCTCCACCTGCCGCTCCGATGCCACAGATATGCCAAGGGTGCGTCGTGCGTATGAGAGGGTGGAGACACCGAGCGCATCCTCCCCCGGGAAGTTACGCACGTGGATGACATCCGAGGCCTCAGCCACCACTCCGAGACGTACATTGTAGTACTCCTTAATCGTGTTGCGGTCCTCCCCCGTTACGATTGAGACATCATTAGGCGACCACCTCACCAGCTCGGAGGCTATACCTCTATCGTCACGCTGGCGTATGTGTATGTAGCCGTTGCCTGTAGTCAGGCAATCTACCATTAGAGCCTTGAGCAGGTCATACCTTGTGACGTTGGCATTAGGCTCGTAGCAGAGGAGGTTGTAGACATCGGCAAATCGACCGGTAACAGCCTTAACCCTGCTGTCTGTCTCCACGTCGTAGACGTATGGCTCCAGCGGGAGCTTAGCGACATTGTCGCTGAGTATATTAATACAGGCGTACACTGCGGATAACCCCATGGCATCAGCCTTGCCCACTCCGTCAATCATTGATGCGACGTTGTAGGTAATGCTCCCTCCCTGTGGTGCCTGCTTGGTCTTGAACCCCAGTGCACGTCTGATGTTATCAAGTAGTGCCATAATAATGCGAGTAGTGCAGAGGTCGCTCACGTGCGAGCCTCTACACTACTCATCCGATTTGTCAGACAAACCGCCTTATTATAGCACTATTTAACTATTGCCTACAAAAGTATAATAATCTTTAACCTTTCCCGCTCTCTAAGTAGACACCTAACGCCTCGAGTGCAGCGATGATGCCGTCAATCTTATTGTCTGCCTTGCTCTTGTCCGGCTTTTGGTTGCCATTAAAATCCTGCCTCAGTTGGACGTTCGCAAAGCAAAAGCGGGTAATTGGGCTGTCGTCAAAGGTGACATTGCCCTGCATAATAAGCCGCTCGAGTGCTTTGGTTGGAGCGTTAAACGATCCGATATTCTGCGAGTACGGTCGCATAGGGAGCCCCTCCTGAGTGGCATTAATCACAAACTGAGTGGCGTTCCATTTGTCATATCCGATCCAAAAGTACTGACGGCCTTCAGCCGTTGCCTTAATGTCAGCGAGTATGTAGTCGTAGTCCACTACGTTGCCTGGGGTGACCTGCAGATGGCCAGACCTCTGCCACGCCTTATAACGCTCTCGGAGCGGTGAGGTCTCCACGGTCTCAGCAGGGAGATAATAGCGGATCCAAAAGTAGTAGTGATCTCCCTTGGCAAGCATAGTGGCAAACGCAGTGAGGTCCCTCGTGGCAGATAAGTCCACCCCGCCAAATAGTACGTCTGAGTAGGCATCGTAGACCTCCGAGATGGAGAGCTTGCCACTCGTGGCGGCATCCGTGTAGCGGCTCGGGATCCAAGTCTCGGCGCTGTCCATCCACTGATTAAAGGTCTTAGTCCGGATGCCTACCTCGCTGGAGCTGTCGGTGCTTGCCTTGCGAGCCTGCGTGCGCAAAAAGCGAGGGTTGACAGACACCCCCATATTGGGATTACACTTGACCCAATTGCGCTCATCCTCCCACTCGTCGCCATCGTCCAGCGAGTAGACAAACCCCCAAAGGGTGTCATCCTGTAGCGACCCCCTCATCACCTCCAGCACCGTCTCACGATAGGAGTAGCAGGGCCCGCCCTTATCAAATCCTGCCGTGGTGATGATCACCTCCAATGGGTTCTGCCTGTTGGCCTGCGAGGACTGGAGTACGTCACGGAGCTTGGTGTCCTTGGCGGCGTGGTACTCGTCGTAGAGGTACATGCTGGCATTAAATCCGTCCAGACGGCTTGCGTCGCTGGCAAAGACATTGAGCTTGCTTGAGGTATCGTCAAAAAATATCTCTTTGCGTAGCGTCCTAAAGTACTGCTTGCGCTCGGTGTTGAGCTGCTTAGCGTAGTGGCTCGCAAAGTCAAATGCGATGCTCGCCTGCTCTCTTGAGTTGGCAACCAAGTCCACCTCCGCACCAGCCACGCCATCAGCCACCAAGTGGTACATACACAGCCCGGCCGCAAAAGCGGTCTTACCATTTTTGCGAGCCACCTCGATGTAGGCGTTATTGACCACCCGTGTATCAGTGTCCGGATAATACCAGCCATAGATACAAGCGATCAGGAACTCTTGCCACGGCTCAAGGAGAAACGGCTTGCCCACAGCCGCATCCTTGAAGTGATGGAGGATCCCAAAAAATGAGATCACCCGCTCCACCTGCTCAGCTCTAAACTCGATGTCCTTACGCTCCTGCCACAGGCGGTACCTCCGCACCGCATTACGGATGTGACCACCTGCGATGATGGTCCCATCCTCCACACCACGTGCGTATAGCTCCCATTTAGGTGTCATTTGCGCATCAGTGCCTTGAGCGGATCATCCTCCTCGTCCGAGCTCTTGAGAGCCGGCATCTGCTCCCTCCGCACTACCGTCACACCCATCTCCCTGAGGATCTGAAAGGCGGCCGCCTGCGCTGACTTCCAAATCTTAAAGGCTGGGTGCTCCTGCCGGGTCCCTCTTGCTCCGATGATCGTCATGCCCTCTTTGCGGAGCGTGTCATCGGCTCTCAGCATCTTATCGTAGCTTGAGGTGAGTAGCTCGAGCATTGCTCGGTCTACATCCTCATACCTCCCTGTCTCTTGGAGCTTGGCGATGACCGTCTCTATCAGCTGACGGGTCCGTGTCAGCGTCCCTCTTGGTACTTTATACTCTGTATTTGCCATAACTATCTATATTTTAGCACCTTATGCAATATTTCAAAAATTAACTTTTGTGTAAGAACGACTGGGGGCGGGGTTTAACCGATTGACCTTCAAACAATTATACCCCCCCTATGGGGTATCACTCCTGAGTGGTTGTTGCCGGATTGGAAACAACCACCTCGGACCCCCTCGCCTTGTTGTGGAGTGTGGCGTGGCACTCCTTGCAGAGTGATAGGAGGTTGTGCGGATCAAAGGCGACCCGATGACGCTCCACGGGGTCAGCGATGTCGGCGAAGCTCCTGACGTGGTGGACATCCACCGCTGGTGTTACCCTGCCTTGCTCCGCACAGAGCTGGCAGGTCGGATGCTTACCGAGTTGTAGAGCAGCGAGGTCTCTCCACTGCTTGGTGTTGTAGACCTCTCTCCGTCTCTTATACCGCTCTGAGAGCTTGTTAGTCCTCCCTTGCTTTGGTCTCCTTGGTAGGTAGATCGTTGGCATATATCCGTTGTCTTATCCTTGCTCCCTTGATTAGGGCGTTGTACTTGCGCCTTACGGCTGTGATTGTATAGTCTCTTGCAGTCTCATCCGTTGGTAGTGTGTCGTGGACGGCAACCCACTCCACCGCCTCACTGAGTAGGTCGGAGTATGTGCGAGCATCCATCAGCTCCTCCACCTCGCCACGAGGTAAGAGCAGTGCACGGAGCTGTACATACAGCATCCCCATCACCATCCAATTACAGATCCTCACCTCCTCCCTCACCATCTGATATGTGTGATATGTGCTTAAGGCCTGCACGCATTACCACACTGATACTTACTCCGTATCTGTCAGCGATGCGGCAGAGCTGCGTATACTCCCTCTGTGACATACGTAGTGTCACTCTGTATATCTTGTCCATGTATCTCCGCTCTTACTGCGTTAATGATTGCCTCTTGTGTCTTGTATCGTCCATTGAGTACCTGCATGATCACCTCATCTATCGTGTTGCGAGCTATGAGGTGATAGATGCGCACGCACTTGGTCTGCCCCTGCCGGTTCAGGCGGGCGTTAAATTGCTGGTATATCTCCAGCGACCACGGCAGGGAGTACCATACGATGATACTACCGCCACGCTGCAGGTTAAGCCCGTGGCCGAGAGACTGAGCATTGGCAATGCCCACACTTATCTCACCCCTGCACCACCGCTGTAAGGTATCACCCTCTCCGAGCAGGACAGCATCCGGGAACTCCCTCTGTATACGCTCCAGCTCGTGCCTGTACTCGTAGGCAATGAGGATGTTATCGTCCGCCTCCTCGACGATCTCACGGAGTGCCTCCAACTTGCAGTCGTGTAACTCATGCCACTTACCTTGGTCGTCGTATATTGCACCGCTTGCCACCTGCTTGAGCTTACCCACCATCACTCGCTCATTGTCCGCTACAGCAACCGCATCGGCTGATACCTCGATTATGTTATCCTGCTTGAGTGTATCGTACAGCTTGACCGCCTTAGCGTCCAGCGTTATCCTCGTCTCTATCTTTTGCGCCGGGATGAGGTGGAGGTAATCTCTCGCCTGCATGGAGATGCAGATGTCTGTCAGCTTAGCCGACACACGCTCAAGTGCTCCCTTTTGCGCCTTGTAGATCATATAATTTTGTATCGGTATGGCTACCATGTAATTGCGTCTATACTCCGTCAGCGTCTTGCCCAGTCTTGCCCCCTCATCGAGGAGGTATATCTCGCTCCAGAGGTCCTCAATCCCCTTTGATGTCGGGGTGCCGGTTAATCCGATGACCCTCTTAGTCAAATGTACTACTTTTTTGAGTGCCTTAAACCGCTGAGACTTAGCCGACTTAAAGCTACTCAGCTCATCGATCACGAGGCAATCAAATGGCCAATTATTGGACTGAGATACCAGCCACTTAATGTTATCTCTACTGATGATGTATAAGTCAGCATCCTCGATTAATGCTGCGGTGCGCTGCTTAGGTGTTCCGAGGGCTACAGACACAGAGAGGTGACGCACGTGCGCCCACTGCTGTACTTCGTCCACCCACGTATCTCGGGCCACCCGAAGGGGGGCAACTATCAGCACCCTGCTTATCTCATGCCGATTATACATCAGCTCATTGATAGCCGTCAGTGTGGTGATGGTCTTGCCGAGCCCCATGTCCACGAAGAGGGCGCACTTTGGATGCTCAATAATCCAGTCGATGCACTGACGTTGATAGTCGTGCAGGTTACTTGCGTCTAACATAATCCACTACCTCAGCGATGCCGTCGTCTCCGTCCACCACAAACACGACCTGATTAAGTTCTCTCAGTTGCTTATGCCGATAAGCCTGCAACACTCGGGGGGTCTTGCCGGTGTCCTTGAGCTCCACCCAGCAGCTGGAGCCGTTGGGGCATATCACGAGGCGGTCGGGCATCCCTCCAAGCTCGTAGGGTAAAAACTTGACGGCCCAGCCGCCCGCTTGGCGGACTGCTGCTACTAATTTTGTCTCGATACTTTTTTCCAAAACTTTTCCTCGTTGGGACAGCGGGATAGCTTTTCGCGCACGCGCGTATATGTATACACGCATACGCTATCCACGTAATAGCGTATTGATATTATCTATATATAGGGTCAAAAGCTGTCCCATTTCTTATAACTTACTGATAACCATCGGGACAGGTAGGGACAGGTACTCGGGACAGCCCGGGACAGCGGGACAGCTTTTGCCCCGCAAACGTTAAAAAAATCATAATAATAAAAGTTTTGTTGTATCATACCCTGATGATTGTGTGACGATTTAGTAATATTTTTAACTGATTTTACGTGTCGTTGGCATCTGTTACGGGACAGCTTTTTGGCTTGGGACAAGCTGTCCCAAAGCTGTCCCGGAAATCTCTTACTCATCTTGCACCCTCTCCCAATACCTTTGACGACCATAATATGCAAATCGTCCACGACCATCGGCACGATGCCAGCCACCCTCCTCGCATATCTTATCCATTAGGTTGCTTAACTGCTGGCTCTTGTAGCGGATGTCCTCCCGCCAGCGGCGGTTGCCGTAGCACTCGTTGAGTAGCTCCACGGTGGTGATGGTGCGCCTGAGCGTGGTAGGCTCGTTGGGACGCATTTCGGAGGCTACGTGCGAGGACAGCCAGTCTCTCCGCTCGTCCGGGTCCAGTTTGCTCCAGTCTCCGGGATAGAGGATCGGGCGATCCAAAAACTCAGCGATCACACCGATGGCGGGGTCCTCCAGCTCATAGTCCTCCTGATCCACCGCCATCTCCGCCACCATGGAGTCGTCGAGATAGAGCTCCTCGCCTGCGAGATACCGCTCCCTGGCCTCAGCCCACACCTGATCTATCCCGGACGGGTCTCGGTACAGCTCCGTCAGTCGTGGAGACCAGCCCTGCGCCTTAGTCCGTGCGCAGGGGAGCACCCAGAAGCGGCGGTTACCGGTGGCATCCCGCAAAAACTGATCCTCGTTGGTGGAGCCAAAAAAGACACACTGCCGAGGGTAGTCCACCGTGTGCCGGCCGTAAGAGGGGCGGTAGGTGTCGGTTTGTCTCGATAAAAACGACTTAAAGGTGGAGGCGTCGGCACGAGACAGCCCCTCCAACTCGGAGAACTCCACGAGCCACTTATTACGCAGTTGCTCCATAAGGTCTTTAGGAGCGGCATCAAAGGAGAGGGACTCATTGTAGTAACCCCGAGACAGCACCTTGAGGAGGGTGGACTTACCGATGCCCTGCGCCCCTCTGAAGACCAAGATTTGGTCAAACTTAACCCCCGGATCATAGATGCGAGCCACAGCAGCGGTGAGCGTCTTGCGCACCATCGCCCTGTAGATAGACTTAGCCGGCACGCCAAAGATCACCTCCATAAGCGTGTCCAGACGCTCCACGCCATCCCACTCCAGCGCATCGAGGTAGTCCCTGATTGGATGTACCTGCCGCTCCTTACGATTGAGCTCCACGGTGATGGCATCGGCTACCTTGTCCTTGGTTACCCCCTTGAGGTGCCAACTCCGAGTGAGGTAGTCCCGCAGGCCGGCATCGTCGCTATCTGCCCACTGCTCCGAGGTGGTGGCGTTACGCTCCCACGGCAGGGGACCGGTGACGATCCAGCGGTTGGCAAATTGGTCATTACGTATCGGCTCCAGCCGGCTGTCGCTCGAGAGGATGATCCCCAGCGTAGTGGCATCGCAGACGATGTCGCCAGTCTTGGTGATGTGGTCATCCGGTATCATCTCGAGGATCCGCTTACGCTCATCCACAAGCTCCTCCACTCTCTCAGGGGTGGAGGAAAAAGGGGCTCCGCCCTCCTCCACGTCAAAAGCGTCCAAGTCCCTCGCCTGCTCCTCCGCCAGTTCCGACCTTACCCTCTCGTCACTCATTGCATACTCTGCCATTGCTGTATATGATGGTCGTGTCGTCGACCGCTGTCTCTTGTCGTCCACGCTGTCCAAGTGGCCATACCTATGGATGCGCACAAGGTCATAGCTATTGACGGCGTGGCGGTTGGCTGCGGGGTCGTCCGAGTGGTGCGAGTAGATGTACTGCTCGTCCGGGCTCACCGTAACTCCCGGGGCTCCGTTGCCCTTGAGGTACCGGTACCGCTTGCCTGCTCGAGCGTACACATCCGATAGGAGAGTGTCCATCACCGCCGTGACGGAGTAGGCTCGGCACCACGCACCGATGATCCCCCGCTTGGTGCGTGGATCGGGGAGGTTGCCCTCGAAGTCCTTAGCGTCCATCCTCGCCTGCCGTGCCTCGGGTGTGGCGTAAGCCCACGCTCCGGGGTTGGTCGCCTGCTCTCCCATCAGCTCGAGGAGCTGATCCACATCAAGCACATCCCCCTCCCGCAGCTCATAGAGCGGTGGCTCATCCGAGGGGTGCGAGGGGTAATACATCAGTCGCTCCATCTGGTAGGTGGACTCGTCTACGTCCGTGATAAATGGCTTGCAGACCATGCGCCCTATCGCCTCATACTCCACCGCCGTCACCGGTCGGGAGAGTGGCACCACCAGTCTAAGCCGCTTGTAGTACTGCTGGCTGGAGTGAGTAGAGTAATAGAGTGAGCGGTACCGCCACACCTCCGTCCACCACGCAAAAAAGCCCTTAGCGGTGGCGTGGTCAATGTCCAATGTAAGCAGTTGCCGCTCTGTCACGGAGCCCCTCACCCGCCGACGCTTGCCCGACCCATCGGGCCGCACCTCCCCGCCCACGAAGCCACCGACATCCTTGATCGCCCCCCGCTCATCGGGGAGCATGCGGTTGTACTCCTCCAGCGTCTCGGAGGTCTTGACTGACTGCGAGAGCCTATCGCTAAGCTCCTCCCACGTCAGCCGCTCCACCGAGTAGTCGGTGTCAAAACGGCTCTTAGCCGTCGATATTATGTATCTCGTAGTATCTTGCATACTCCTCACACCATCTCTTAGCCGTGCTGATGTCGGCTGTCCTGTGCTCCTCTTGAGGGACGAGGAAGTAGTCCACTCGGATGCGGCACCCCGCTCCCCTCTCTGAGGATCTCGAAGAGGTACCCCCACCGCATAACCGCCCACAGCCCACGCTCATCCTCTTGCCATCGGATCATTGCTCTTACTGGTCTGTGTACACTGTATGTGCTCGCTCTCTCTCAGATACCTGACGATCTCATCAGTAGGTATGTACTCCAAAATCATATCGTAGTCCCGAGACTGGAGATCCCAGTCTCCCAGCACCTCGCAGCACATCTCTCTCGCCTCCGACATTGTCCCTATCAGGCTGGCTATCTCCCAGAGCTCAAACTCTCTACTGATCTCTATCTCCATGGCGTTACTTATTGCTATCGGTTAATGCCCCGGTAATCTTGTATGTGCGAGGCTCCTGCTGCTCCTGTAGCTCTATGATGGTCATAAGCGAGTAACAGGCGAGGTCGAGGAGGGAGTCAATTGCCGTCTCCCCCTTGACGGCGTTGTTGCCTGTGAGGAGGATGGACTTAATCCTCGCCAGCTTTTCGTCGAGGTGAATGATGGGGTAAGTGTGGCCGTACTCCCCGCACATCCGGCTAAAGCTATTGCCGTAGTCTCTATTTTTGCGACTATAGGTCGCTATCATCTCGGAGGTAAGAGACTTAAATTGCTCCACCTGCTTGTTATACTCCGTCATGATTGTCTTGCTTGCTTAGTTAGTTGTCTGATGCTGGCCTTGGCGGCGGCGATATTGACATATCTTGGAAAGCCGATGAACTCCTCCATCTCCCTGAGGTCATCGTGGATCTCGTACATCGTGGAGGTGCTCACGGTGCCCACCTGCGCCTGTAAGCTGACCCTCCTGATGTACCACCCTCGGTAGCTCCATAGTCCGCTACTTATTGTTATTGTCTTGTCCATTGTAGTAGTAAATCCGTTTGCGGAAACGAGCAAATCCGCACCCTGATGCCGTCACACCGCTCCCTGATGCGGTTTTACTCATTACTTGATGCCGTTTCGCCCTCTGCACTCAGGCGGCGGATGATGCCCCGCTCTCGCTCCGACAGTTCCCAGACGTGAGCGGGGGTCTTGAGTGCATCCTCCAGCTCCTTAGCCACCCTGTCGGACACCAGCGCACCGCCACCGAAGATCTTACGCTTGCCCATACTGTCGATACCCTTGATCATATAGACCTCGCTCCGTGGCACTCTCAGCGGCAGCCCTCGTGTGACGTACTTGCTGAGCAGTGCTCCGGATACCACGTGAGTGGGATAGGTGTAGGTCGCTCGCTTTTTTGGCGGATTGGCGGCATTATTTGCCACCTCCACCGCCTCTCGTAGGTCGGGGGCGAATATTATGGCGGTGTCGCCGAAGAGGTTGGAGACAAATGCCGTCCGCACGCATGCGCCATTGGCGTAGGTGATGTTAGCATCAGCGACGATGCTCGTCAGTTGGTCAGCGAGAGATGAGAAGAGTGTCAGCGAGGGCGCAAAGAGGAAAAAGGGCACCCCGTGACCGACGTAGAACCGCTTGATCTCGGAGAGAATGGAGAAAGGCGGATTGTCGATCACCACAGCCCCCTCGTAGTCCTCGCTCTGATAGTCGCCACCGGGGAAGAATGGTCGGACGATCCGCAAGTCTCGCACCTCCGGCACCTCCTTGAGCACCCAGTCCCTAACGGCATTGTATACCGGCTCAGGCGTGTAGCAGTCATCAGTGGTGCGCTTTGGCTTGAATTTCTCCACGAAGTCGGAGTACTTATCCGTATCTCCGCCCTCTCCGTACACCTGCAGGCTCAGTCTCTGTATCTTATTCATCGCCTTTGTCTCCCGTGGTGTAATAGCGGCGGATCAGCTCCTTAGCCTTATCGTTGGTGTAGTCCTCCCGCTCGGGGAGTGCCGTCACGTTGGCTCGCACGCAGTCGAGGATGCTCCCCTCAGCCAGCGATCTAAGTGTGTCCATCCCTAATGGAGTCTTTGTCCCATCAGCGTACCCCATATAGATGCGGAGTAGGCGCTCTCTCTCGGCAAGCGTGCTTATCTTGATGCGTGAGTTGCCCCCATCTATGAAGATGCTCGTTATGAGGATTGAGTCCGGGAGTGCTGCCGTCAGTGCCATTATGAGGCTCTCACACGTCTCGGTGTCGACATCAACCTCCTCTCTTGGGATAATATCATCGGTATCTATGAGGACTGCATCTTCACCCATCACAAATGGTGTGTGATACCTCATCTCCACACCGATGCACCGCCTGATGTAGCGGTCTCGGAGTGCACCGGTGACCCCGTAGACGTTGGCGCACTTGTCGCCACCCTCCGGCTGCCTGAATATCATGTTGCGTGTCGAGTAAATAAAGCCGGTCTTATCCACGAGGTCAAATAGTCCGTCTAAGCTCTGCACGTTAACAAAGTCAGCCCCTGAGGCCAGTGCTGGGGCATCGGCTATCTCAGCCGGCACCAGCGTCCCGACCCCTCCCTCATAGTCCACCGAGAAGAGCAGGGCAGACTTGGTAACGCTGTCGTAGTCTATTACCATCTCTTTCATAATCAAAAGGGCAGGTCGCTATTGAGGTTTGGCGTATCAGTGGTGAGCGGCTCGGTCTCGTCGCTAAAGGCATCCATGTCGGCACCGCCACCGAGGGGCTGACCCCCTCCAAGGATCTGCACCGCCATGATGGAGATAGAGACGCCCCGCTTGCCGGCAAACTCCCAGCCGAATGCTCGGATCTGTGCACGGGCAAATTGCCCCCCGTAGATGTCGGGGCTGTTGGGATCGGTGATCCGCTCTTTGCTCGCTGTGATGGTCTGTATCGGCTTATTGCCGTTAGAGCAGGTGAGGGTGTAGAGTGCGCCCTCGGGGTGCGGCTTATCGTCCTCCACCGGCTTAACCCTCGGCTCGATGGTTGCGGGCTTTTTGCCGCCCCAGGTCTTGGAGAGTGCCTCCTGATATGCTGCATTGCAGATCTCGGAGATGAGCTTTTTGTCCTCCTCCGAGAAGAGGAAAAAGTTGCATCCAAACTTGCCCTTGCTTACCTCCGTGGTGGAGGGCGTAAGTAGGTTGGGGTAGGAGAGTGCCACCTTGCCGGTGATCATGGAGGTGGAGGTGAGTAACTTAGCGTTCATTGTCTTATATATTATTTGAGTGATGTATTATAAAAAGTAAGCCTGCTATGCTCCCGCACCGCAGGGGCTGATACCGCTGAGAAACCACATTTGAAAACAGCGGTGCTTAACCTATAGAAAACAAGAAATCAATCGTCAAAAGCGTCCAGACGGACGTAGGGGGTTGCTCCCTTGGTACCACTTGGTACCAGCTTGGGTGCACCCTGTGGCTTGATGACATACTCCCCGGCCGCCTCGGCAAATGCCTTTTTGCCGAGTAGCTTCTCAAGCTTGGAGAGGGTCAGCGGGGTGCGGGTGTAGACCTGCTCCTCGGTGAGGTCGGTGCGGGCAAGGATGGACTTAATTGCCTGCTCCTCATCCGACCACGTGCGGACGCTCCGCCCCTCGGCAAGCATCATCCCCGGCCACTCGTGCCCCTCGGAGAGAGCTCGCTCGGTGGCGTAGTCCTGCAGCTCCTTGAGCCACTTGATGGCGTCATCGGCATAGAGGAGGTACCTCGCCTGCTCCTCCTCCGTGAGGGCATTGGCTGGGCGGCGTAGGTCGGTGAGGGTCGGTGTGCCGTCGGTCTGCAGTCTACAGATAGCCTTTGCACGACACCAGCGACACCAGTCGCCACGGACGGCGATGCCGTCACCTCTGTAGGCATACTCAGCCTGCTCCTGCACGTTGCTGGCAAGCCACTCCTCGAGCTCGGTGCGAGCGAGGTGCCACTCCTTGACCTTATCCCCATCGATACGTGGCTGGACTATGGTCATGATGACGTAGCTCACCTTGGTGTGATCCGGGATGACCTCGGCATCGTTGAGCGCACCCCATGCGTAGATAGCGAGCTGGTAGTTGTCCACCGCCTGCACCTCGACCCCCTTGCCATACTTATAGTCGTAGATGTAGAGGTCGGTGGTGCCGTCCGGCTTAGCGTCCGTGACGATGGCATCGCAGGTGCCGTATCCCTCGGGGACCAGCCCACCGAGATCCAACTTGCGCTCCGTGTAGAGGGTGCCCACGGGGTTGGCATTGATCGCATCCTTGTAGAGATAAGCCCCATCGACCATGTCAAGGTCGTAGGCGGAGAGGTCAGCGTCTGCGATGCGGTCGCTCGCCACAAGCTCTGCGAGTGCATGCGCCTTAGTCCCCTCGAGGGCTGCATCACTGGCCTGCTCCTCCGGCATAAGCTCCTCCATACGTGCGGACGGTGTGCAGTGGCACCAGCGGACCGCCTTGGATGGTGATAGTAGTGCGTGTGTGGTAGGTGTCATGGTCTATTGATGATATCTTGTGGTAGTAGGTCGCCGTCTACAAGCTGTCTCCGCTCGTCCGCAGTGATGGCTACGCATCGGCAGCGGGGGCTGATAAGGCGGTAGACGTTGTCTTCTTTCGCTATGGAGTAGGTGGCTCCCCGATCGTATATGCGGTTGGTGATCATAGCTTATCGAGCTGTGTGTATAGTGTGTCCCGCTTGTCCTCCGGGACCATTTGAGGGCGCACGGAGCCGTCCGTGCTGTAGCCTGCTATCAGTGCGGCTATAGCCTTGCGCCCCGCATCGTCGGCAGCCTGCCACTTGGCATTGAGCTTGTTTTTAAGCTCGGTAAGGGTGTGAGCGGGAGCCGTGGCGGTCTCCACTTTGGCGACTTTTTCAGCCGTCTTTTTTGGCTCTTTGGCGGGCCCCTCGAGGGCTGCGGTCTCCACCTTGCCATCCGCCATGGTATTGGTTACTACCTGAGCGTTGGCACGTGATGCCAAGTAGGTGATGGCATCGGCCAGCATCTGGTCTGTTGTCTCAATTGTTATCTGTCTCATTGTTATACTCCGTTACTCCGTATGTTATCAGTTGCCAGCCGGCATACATTGCCGCTGTGGATAGTATCAGTGTCGTGACGCTGAGGTGGCAGACGATCTGCACCGCAGCGATCAGCAGTATAAGCACTCCGAGTGCGCTGTAGCCGAGGGTGGACATAAGCAGTCCCGCAGCCGTCACAGCCTTATCCAGTCGCCGTCCCATACTCGCAGGATTTCCTCCCCGCTGATATACTTGCGCAGCGTCTTGCGCTGTACGGAGGCTCTCAGGCTTCCCTCCTCGAGCCATCTGTAGACGGTCATACGTGACACGCCGAGGAGCCTTGCCGTCTCGCTTATTGTGTACCGCCCCCTTGATGCGGCCCGTGGTCGTAGTGGTGTCATAGTGTCTCATCTCGCTCCAAGCTTATTGATGGTTATCGTCATTGTCTTCTGGTCGATATTTACTTCGACCCTTTGCCCCCTCCGCATCGCCAGCTTATAGGCATGGCTCTGAGCGTTAAGCATCGTCTTGGTATCTGGTACTTTGTACGTCGCACTCCCTGGGCAGGGTATGCGATCGTAGTCATCAGCAGTCAGTCTTGTCATCATGGTCTGTATCAGTGTTAATTGCCATCGGTGTCAAATGCCTATCGTCATCATCTCCTTTGCGTCATTTGTTAGTCGACGCAACGCATACTCGCCGATCTCTAAGCAGTACAAGCCATTGTCAGTCTTGCACACTCTCCAGAAGCCATACTTGAGTGTGTAATTATCCAGCGTGAGGATACCAAATTGCTCCAGACTCTCTCCTGAGAGTCCCTTGGCGCAGTCGCGCATCTCCCATTCCTTGAGGAACTCCCGACCGACTTTTGTACGCCTGTTGACGGTGAGGACTCCGCCGGTCTCCTTTACGCCTTTCTTAAGGGTTTCAGGTATATACTCAGGCTCCATGTCCAGAGGCGTGAATATACGTGTGAAGCCGAGGGTCCAGCGTGTCATAAACCTTACCGGCTTTACGCCGTAATACTCCGTCATTGCCTTTATCGCCTCCTCCTTGTTCCTGCAATCCTGTTCGTACAGCTCTCTGAGTGTCTGCTCAAAGGCTGTCCCTCTCTTAGCTGTCAGTCTCATATCTCTGTATTATTTAGGGTGTACTCACTCAGGTCCACGCTCTCTTCGATTATCCGTAGGGCCGTCTGAAGTCCGTCGATCTGTCCCTTTATCCCCATCTGGATGAGAGCCAGCGGGGCATTGCTGAAGACATTTGCCGGTGACCCCTGTATCCTGTCATCCTTTTTGAGTTTCTCTATCTCTTCTCTGATCTTATCCTCCGGTCTCATGGCTCTACTGCGTTTAGGTATCGTCTTATGAAGTATTGCTGTCCCTTTGGTGTCACCTTGGTAGTGGTGCAGACACGGGAGGTGCCGTCGGGGTTATTGATGGCGGTCTTCTTGAGCTCGAAGAGCCCCAACTCCATAGCCATCTGTGTCGGCTGGTTGTACCGCTCGCCCTTGCAGGACTGGAGGTAGCCCTGCTCCCGTAGCTCGGCAAATAGGCGGTTTTGGCCCGTTTCGTGTCCGTTTTGTTTGAGGATCTTAGCCAGCTCCCCCACAAGGATAGACCTCTTGGAGGCGGTCACCGCATCGGCAAAGAGCACCTTTGGTGCATCCTCCTCGGCTCTGTCCCTCAGGAATTGCGCCTCCGCCTGTGCTTCCAGCTCGCTCTCTCGGAGCCGTGCGGTCTCCCGCTTAGCCTCCTCGAGACGGTCCTGCAGGATGGTAATAGCCTTGGCGATCGTCTGATCGTCCGTGGCTGTCGTGGTCACGCCGTCCCTTAGCAGCTCCTTGATCCGGTCGTTTGTCCAGATCGCAAAAGCGGGGCTGAGCCAGCGGGCAAATTCCATCGCCACGTCCTCATGCATCCACGTACCGGGGTTGTCGCCACCCCTCGTAACCCTCACTAAATCAGCCAAAGAAAGATTTCTTGCTTTGGATAGTACGGAGATGTACTCCGTTGTGGCTTTGTTAGTTAGCCAAAATTGGGGGCGTTTGCCATCCCCAAAGCGCTTAGCCATCTGCGTGGCGTTGATCATTACCCCGGTGCCACGCTCAAAAGCGATCGGGGTCCCCTCATAGGAGTAGGTAGTGATTGTGCTCATGTCTGTGAGTTATTTAGTGTTTTTGCAGTTTGACAGAGTTTCACTACCTTTACCCACGAGTTTTAGAATGTAATGGGTGGTGAGAGAAATCTCGCCGCTCTGCTTTGGTATCTACGCTGTCCGTCTAATCGGTCGGTCAGTGTTGCAAAGGTAGTAACAGATTGGCAACTTTCCAAACGATTTGGCAACATTTTAACTGCTAAAGTCCTATGAGTGCAAGTATAGATTTGATACTCAATGAGATAAAAAGCGCACTTGGCTACGACACGGATGACCAATTGGCAACTGCGATCGGTATTACCAAGGCAAATCTATCTCAGTGGAGGCGACGCAATAGCATGGACATAAACAAAGTGGCAACCGCCTTGCCTGCTGTCTCTGCCAACTATCTACTACGTGGAGAGGGTCCGGTGCTCGGAGACAGTAGCATTGATCCAGTCTCTACGGCGTCAGATGTGGTCCGATACTATCCTAACATACCGGCAACAGCTGGCGATATTGAGAATATGCCCGAGCCCTCGTACGAGGACCAGCAGCCAACACTCTACGTTATCCCGGGGCTTGGCGGTTGCGATGCTATGCCAGCGACGGGTAACAGTATGTACCCAACCATAACAGCTGGTGATATGGTTGTGCACAAGGTGTGGCAGGATGGGAGCTACATCCGTAATGGAGAGATATATGTAATCCTCACCAATGACGGCCAGCGTATGATTAAGCGACTTACGTACGTCTCCACGGATGAGGATGGAGACAAACACTACATATGCCGATCAGACAACCCAGACCAAGCCAAGTATGCACCATTTGAGGTGCTCGGGAGCTCCATACGTCAGCTCTCTATAGTTAAGGCAATACTTAGCAGATTAGAGTAATACATTATGATTAAGAGACTACTAACAGCCACTACCATCCTCCTGCTCGCTGCTCTCACAGCTGGAGCGACCCGCCCGGTACTCAGGGTAACAGATCTTAACTTGCCACTCTTGACAAGGCAGTGCGCCATCCTTGAGGAGGATGTCTCGTCTTACACGTACTATTATTTTGATGAGCAAGGGCGCATCTCGAGGATGGTGTCGGTGACAGGTTCTGGAGGTGATAAGGAGCACAAGACCAGTAGGGTTTATGATTATCCAGACGATAAACCCCTCATTGCTGAGGTCTTATACATCAGCAACATCAGCGACGACAAAGCAGCTGCTTACGTGATATACGATATTGACCAAGACACCGGTCGGATAACAAGAGCCTTGCGTTACCTCCCATCAGATGACGACGACGATAGTACCCCTCTCGTACAGATCTATAAGTATGATCATAACGATAGGATCGTAGAGATGTCCTCGGCGCTCCTCGGTCTCCCGCTGGGCAAGGAGTACTACACTTACGATCGATATGGTAATCTGGTCAAGGAGAGGTGTGAGAGCTACAAAGATAATAAGCTCGATACTTGGTATGAGGTCAAGTACATATTAGTGTACGACGATAAGGAGACAGGCAGCTGGAGTGCCGGCACAAAAATCATCACGATGGACACCGGCGAGACCGCCACCTACACCATCAGTAGGAGCACGAGCATAGACACCGACCCCGCCACCTTATTTTGAGCAAGTAACCCCGCAAAAATCCCGCAACGGATATGCGGGAAACGCCATAAATACCACCTATTCAGCGGTTTATAAGTTATCTTTTTCTGCCTGTCACGCAGGAGGTCACGGGTTCGAGTCCCGTTCGCACCGCAGAGGAAAGAGAGACTGTAAGTCGCTGATATAAAGCACTTACAGTCTCTCTTTTTTTTGCTTTTTCTCTCCGGTTTCTTCATACGATCTGTGCCTCTGATTTGCTTCAAATAGTATTGTTTTGCCCCAAAATGACCCCTCAACCCCGCAAAAACCACGCAATTTTTGATCCTGCCTTTTGGTCTTCAGACGTCCGGAATGGAGTCTGGGAGAAGGAGTGGAGGAATTAGGGGGAAAATGGTAAATTTGAGCGCATTAAGCTAAGGAGTAGCTCTTCGGGTGCACAGCGAGCCCGAGGAGTAGCTTTCTCTGACGAGTAAAAAACTTCGCTGTACGAGTCAATTAATGAGTAGAAAAAAGCCAAAGAATCAAGTGCCGGAGCCTGTCCTCCGTCGTCTGCCGTGGTATCTGGCGTACATCAAGCTGCTGCAGGCTAGAGGTAAGGAGGTGGTTTCCAGTACCTACATCGCCCGCAGCATTGGGATCGATCCGTCTCTCGTAGCCAAGGATCTGTCGTATGTCAATATCGTAGGCAAGACGCGCGTCGGCTACTCGACCGATGAGATGGTAGAGGTGCTGGGAAAGTTTCTCGGTTTTGTGGATCAGCATAAGGCCTATGTCTTTGGGTGCGGTAATCTCGGCGCTGCCCTCATCCGAGATAAGGGACTCTATCAGTATGGGCTGGACATCGTGGCGGGCTTTGACACCAGTCCTTCCGTGATCGGCGATGACTCCCTGGGTGTGCCTATCTATGATATGGCCGAGCTGGATCAGCACCTCGATGAGGAGGTACAGATCGGCGTGCTGACTGTGCCGGTCGAGTATGCTCAGGAGGTTACGGATCGTCTGGTGGAGAGTGGACTGAGGGCGATATGGAATTTTACGCCCTTTCGGATCGCAGTGCCGGACGATGTGGTGGTAGAGAATCTCTCTATGTATGCCAGTCTGGCAGTGATGTTCAATCGCGTCCACGCAATGGATCAAGAGGAGATATGAAGGTCTTCTGCACTGACTTTAACCTCCTTGTGGGCAACTCCTCTGCAGAGGACTCCCTGATGACAAGTCTCTATCTGAGGGGGGATCATACGCTCCTTAATAGTGGTAAGCGGGTCATGATCACCTCTTGGATGAAGGGGCTGAGCTATATGCCCCAGCTGGTCGTGAGGATTGACCGTGCGGGTAAGGGCTTCGAGCCACGCTTTGCCGACCGGTACTACCGGAGGGCTGCGTGGGGTGTGGCTTTGGCTGACCAACAGCTGGTGCTTGATCGGCTCTCTCAGCGTATGGATCCCGGTGTGGCATACTCCTTTGATGGCTCGCTTGCGGTTGGGGACTTTTACCCTATTGAGGAGCTACGGTCTAGTCGGGTGACACTCCTTGAGACTGAGGGGGCGACCCCTCTTCGTGAGTCTTCGGATCCGCTTCCACTGCCCTCGGACGACAGGATCAATGAAGTGGTCTCGGCGGTGGCTCAGCTCTATCTCCTTAAGACGGGCGACTGCATTTGTTTTCCCCTCGGAGATGAGTACAAGGCTATTGAGGGCGGGCATTACCTCTTTATTGCAGAGGGGGATGAGGAACTACTAAGAATAGGTATAGAATGAATATTGAAAAGAAATGGATTGCTCTGACGCTGCTGATCCTCACGCCCTTTGCGGGGTTGTCGGCTCAGGAGCCCGCCACTGAGCCCTCGGATCACTCTTGGTCTCCGAGAGTGACCGGTGCGCCCTCCCTCCTGATCACTCCGGATGCGGGGTCTGCAGCTATGGGTGAGAGTGGTCTTCTCTCTGCCCACGGAGCCTTTGCCCTTATGCATAATATGTCACTGCTACCGATCTCTGGTGGCCAGACGTGGGGGGTGTCGCTCTCCTTTACGCCGTGGATGCCGGATCTTACGCGGGACACAAACCTCTCGACTGTCACCGGGTACTACACCTTTGATGGGGCATCGGACCTGCGTCACTCCGTGGCGCTGGGGATGAGGTATTTCAATATCGGTCACACCCTCGCTTTCCCCAAGAGTAAGCGAGGCGTTATGGAGACACGACCCTACGAACTCTCTGTTGATCTTGGCTATGGACTGAGGGTCCTCCCTACGCTCAGTGTCGGGATCGGGCTCCGATACGTTGCCTCCGACTACAATATTTCGCAAAATGGAGTAAGTAGCCTTGCTCAGACCATTATGGGTGATCTCAGCGTGACTTATCGCCAGTCTTTCTCTATCAAGAGTCTGCCGACCGAGCTTACCGCAGCTTTGGCGCTACGCAACGTGGGAGGAAAGATGACGCACGATGGCGGTCTCTCCTATCTTTACTCGCCTGCCGCGCTTGACCTCGGAGTGGGAGCGAGATTTCAGCTCACCGAGTCGGATGAGCTTTTCCTGCAGGTCTTAGGAGACAAGCTGATGGTTCCCGAGTATCCCACGTCTGCTAAGACCGGCAGTCTGGATGAGGCACGAAAGGCCTACTACCGGTACTCTATATGGCAGGCTATGGGACAGTCGTGGCGGGATACCGATGCTTGGCGCGATCTTGCTGCCTCCATCGGTGTGGAGTATGGGTATAAGGAGCGGCTCTTCGCTCGAGCAGGCTATAGGTATGTCCATCCTGATGCCGGGCTTGGCGCCGGCTTGACCCTCGGTGGAGGCTTTCGCTACGAGATGGCAAGGCTTGACCTCGCCTACTTCGTCGCAAGCGACAGTAAGTCGCCGCTCAATAATACCCTGAGAGTCACCCTGAGTGCAGACTTCTGATGATGCAAAAGATAAGGGTCGGCTACGGCTATGATGTTCACCGTCTCGTAGAGGGACGGTCACTGACACTCGGCGGGGTACGGATCCTCTCATCCAGAGGGCTCCTGGGGCACTCCGATGCTGATGTGCTGCTCCATGCGATCGCTGATGCTCTCCTCGGAGCTGCAGCCCTGAGAGACATAGGCTTCCACTTTCCCGACACGGATCCCAAGTATGCCGGAGCTGACTCTACGCTCCTGCTGGCTGAGGTCTATAGTCTGCTCCGTGAGAAAAACTACAGGGTGGGGAATGTCGATGCGACCATCGTGGCGGAGTCCCCGAAGCTCAACCCCTTTGTCCCACAGATGCAAGAGAGGATCGCAGAGCTCCTGGAGGTCTCTCCGGAGGATATCTCGATCAAGGCAACCACCAACGAGCGGATGGACTCGGTCGGGAGAGAGGAGGGTATGACCGCTTATGCCGTCGCGCTTATCTATGGGACGGAGTGTGGGGATAGTGATGAGCTGAAAAAAGGCTAATTTTGCCCCGCAATCGGATACAGGTATTATGTATATAGGAGTATTGAAGTCTAAGATCCATCGAGTCCACGTCACTGAGGCAAACCTTAATTACGTGGGCAGTATCACCATCGATGAGGAGCTGATGGATGCCGCTCACCTGATTAGAGGAGAGAAGGTGCAGGTGGTCAATAACAATAATGGCGCTCGGCTGGAGACCTATGTGATCCCCGGGGAGAGGGGTAGCGGGACGATCTGTCTCAATGGTGCCGCTGCCCGACACTTCCTGCCCGGTGACATTGTCCTCATCATCTCCTATGCACAGATGACTCCGGAGGAGGCTCTCCACTTTGAGCCGACAGTGATTTTCCCGGACACAACTACTAATAAACTTGTCGACTAATCCTTATGACTAATAGATCTTATTATACACTAGAAAATCATCTCCAGAGAGCGGTCTCGGATGCTCTAAAGGCCCTTTTTGACATAGACCTCTCACCTGAGAATGTACGGCTGGATCCCACCAGGAAGGATCAGGATGGGGACTTTACCCTTGTCGTTTTTCCTTTCCTCAAGCAGGCTCATATGAAGCCGGAGGAGCTGGGTAATGCCATTGGTGACTACCTGACAGCCCACTTCCCTCGGATGATCCAGAGCTATAATGTGGTCAAGGGATTTCTCAATCTCTCTCTCACCTCTGCACTCTATGTGGACCAACTCGGTGAGGTGGCTGATCAGGAGCGATTTGGGACTCGTGCCGCCGGTGAGGATGCACCACTCTACATGATCGAGTACTCCTCGCCTAATACCAATAAGCCGCTTCACCTTGGTCATGTGCGGAATAACCTCCTCGGGTACAGCCTTGCACAGATACTCAAGGCTAACGGCTGTCGGGTGATCAAGACTAATATCGTCAACGACCGAGGCATCCACATCTGTAAGTCAATGCTGGCATGGCTCAAGTGGGGCGATGGTGTTACACCGGAGAGCTCCGGCAAGAAGGGGGATCACCTGGTGGGAGATTTCTATGTCCTCTTCGATAAGCACTATCGTGCCGAAGTCAAGGAGCTGATGGACACTCAGGGACTCTCTAAGGAAGAGGCCGAGGCAGCCAGCCCGCTTATGAAAGAAGCTCGGCAGATGCTCGAGAAGTGGGAGGCCGGTGATGAGCAGGTCCGCTCGCTCTGGAAGAAGATGAATGACTGGGTCTACGCCGGATTTGATGAGACCTACAAGCGTCTGGGGGTAGACTTCGATAAGATTTACTACGAGAGCGACACCTATCTTGAGGGAAAGAAAGAGGTACTTCGCGGACTGGACGAGGGGCTCTTTGTCCGGGACGAGGACCGCTCCGTGTGGGCTGATCTCCGTGAGGATGGTCTGGATCGCAAGATCCTGCTTCGCTCCGATGGCACGTCGGTCTACATGACTCAGGACATAGGTACGGCGAAAATGCGCTTTGCTGACTACCCCATCGATCGCATGGTCTACGTGGTGGGTAATGAGCAGGAGTACCACTTCCAGGTCCTCTCCATTCTGCTCGATAAGCTCGGCTTCCCCTTCGGCAAGGAGCTTGTCCACTTCTCCTACGGTATGGTGGAGCTCCCCAACGGCAAGATGAAGAGCCGTGAGGGTACGGTCGTCGATGCAGATGATCTGATGCAGGCGATGCACGAGGAGGCGCATAATGTAAGCGAGACGCAGGGGCAGATCAAGGAGCTCCCCGAGGATGAGCGCAACGAGGTCGACGAGATCGTCGGGATGGGCGCTCTGAAGTATTTCCTCCTGAAGGTCGACCCACGGAAGAATATGATGTTTGACCCCGAGGAGTCCATTGACTTCAATGGTAATACCGGGCCCTTCATCCAGTACACCTATGCTCGTATCTGCAGTCTGGTCAGCAAGGCCGGTGATCGCGTCGACTGGAGGGGTGCCGCTCTTGAGCTGGAGGAGAAGGAAAAATCGCTCGTACAGGCGATCGACCGTTTCCCGAGCGTGGTGTCAGCCGCTGCGGATGATCTCAATCCCGCTGCGATCTGCAATTACACCTTCGACTTGGTGAAGCTCTACAACCAGTTCTACCACGACTGCCCTGTCCTTCGGGAGGAAAATGCGCAGCTCCGCTCTTTCCGCATCAGCCTGAGCGAGGAGACCGGCAAGGTGATCAAGACCGCTATGGGGCTCCTCGGCATAGACGTACCTGAGAGGATGTAACTCTCTATAGCTCGAGAAGGCAATGGCTCTATCTCACGAGGAAAAGAAGCAGCTGGCGGTCGACAAGAAATACCTCCGGATGGCTCGCATATGGGCGGAAAACTCCTACTGCACGCGGCTCAATGTGGGAGCGCTCATTGTCAAGGACAAGATGATCATCTCCGACGGGTATAATGGTACCCCGTCCGGATTTGAGAACAAGTGCGAGGACGATGAGGGTAAGACAAAGGCTTATGTGCTCCATGCCGAGGCAAATGCCATTACCAAGGTCGCAGCCTCTAATAATAATAGCACCGGCGCCACCATATATGTGACTAACTCCCCCTGTATGGAGTGCGCCAAGCTCATTATCCAGGCCGGCATCCGCAGAGTGGTGTACGCCACGCAGTACCGCATCACTGAGGGCATCGACCTCCTTCGTCAGGCGGGCATCACTGTGGATCATATCGACATTGACTCCTCGGAGGATCTCTAATCACATCACTGAGCTATGACTAAGGAAGCTGTCCGTGATATACTTGCTACTCTCCTTGTAGGTCTCGCGACACTCCTCCTGGCGGGGGGCGGGTACTACCTCGGTCGTTACAGGGCAGGACTTGGGAAAAACTCTGCCCTGAGTAAGCTGCAAGCCTCTCTCGACCTGATCAATACTCAGTATGTGGATGAGGTCTCGAGCGATAGCTTAGTGGAGACCCTGATCCCGAGCCTTATGTCTCATCTCGACCCTCACTCAAGCTACCTGACGGCAGAGCAGAGGAAGAAGGAGAGGGAAGAGTTGGAGGGCTACTTCTACGGCATAGGTGTGGTCTTCAATTCCCTCAAGGACACCGCCATTGTGATCCGGACGATCCCCAATGGTCCCTCCGACCTCGTTGGAGTGAGAGCGGGGGATCGCATCATAAGTGTCGATGGACGATCCATCGAGGGTAAGATCCCTACCGATACGATTATGAGTCTGCTCAAGGGAGCCAACGAGAGTATGGTGACCCTTACTCTCCGTGATCCCTCCACCAATGACCAGAGGACTGTCCGGGTAAAGCGTGGCCCCGTCTCCACCAGTAAGGTAGGTGCCAAGTATATGATGAGTGACTCGCTTGGTGTGATCCGCTTGGACGGCTTCTCCCTAAATACCTACAATGACTTCATGCAGGCTTTTGCTCAGTTGCAGCAGATAGGGATGAAGGGCCTTGTACTTGACTTGAGAGACAATCCCGGCGGCATCCTCGAGTCTGCCCTAAAGATGATCAATGAGATGCTCCCCAAGGATAAGCCGGTGATCTATATCGAGGGTGCTCACTACCCGAGAGAGCAATTTCTCAGCAGTGGGGGTGGCAGTCTGGTTGACTTCCCTCTGTATATCTTGATCAATGAGTCCTCTGCATCAGCCGCAGAGATCGTCAGCGGAGCAATGCAGGACAACGACGCGGCGATCGTCATCGGACGACGCTCCTTCGGTAAAGGACTGGTTCAGAAAGTCTTTGAGTACCCTGACGGGTCTTCGGTTCATCTCACCATCGCCCGCTACTTCACGCCCTCAGGTCGCTGCATCCAGAGGGAGTACCATACAGGCGACAGTGATGAGTACTATAGCGACTGGGCAAAGCGATTCAGCAACGGCGAGCTCTACAGCTCCGACTCAATCCCAACGGACTCATCTAAGGTCTACAAGACCGGACGCGGACGACTCGTCTATGGTGGGGGCGGCATTATCCCGGACATCTTCATCCCTCAGGACAGCTCCAAGCTTACAGGCTACACGATGGATGTCCTGCGTAGGGGGATCCCTCAGAAGTATGCCTTCCTCTACGCTGATAGCCACAGGGCTTACCTGACAGACATTGGTGACGAACTCCGGTGCTATGACTTCCTGAGACTACAGGGACTACCATGGTTGATGGGCAACTATGCTGCCCGCGACTATAATATCCCGCTGCGGGGCTACCTCCTCTCTCACGATGAGGAGTACCTCAGTGACCTGATGGCTCAGTCTGTCATTATGTATATCTATGGTGACGATGCCATGGCCAAGGTGGCTGCGCAGAGTGATCCGATGATCAGTCGCGTGGTGGACCTCTTCAGCCGTCAGATCTACTCACCGATGAGTCTTTCGTCGGAGAAGTAATCGTAGACTTTCTTTATCCTAAATCATGACACCAGTATTTAGCTCTCCGGTCACTAAGAAAGAGATAAGGGCCCTTGTCCGGGACCACTTCAGAGTGCTCTCTCCTGAGGAGCGTGACGAGCGGTCGGCAAGAGCTTGTCGATCCCTCTACGAGAAATTCTTGAGAGATCGTCAGGAGCAGAGCGTGGGACTCTTTATGAGTATGAAAAATGAGGTGCAGACGGCTGCCCTCATCAGTATTCTTCGTGCGGAGGGCTCACGTCGCCTTCTTGTCCCGAGATGCGATGATGGTGAGACCATTCGCTTCTACCCTATGGGTGATATCTCCGGCTATGAGCTATCCGGCTACGGGATCCCAGAGCCGACCTGCCCGATAGAGGATGAGGAGGTGCCTGAGTTACTCGTCGTCCCCGGGGTGGCATTTGGTCGCCGGGACGGGAGCAGAGTGGGGCATGGCGTGGGGTACTACGACCGTTACCTCGCGAAGCACGCCTCGGAGCTGAGGCTTGTCGTTGGACTGGGGCTTGAGTTTCAGATCTTTGACACAGTGCCTACTGACCCTCACGACTATCCTCTGGAGGGGCTCGCTTGGGAGGACGATACAGCGCTCTGCGGACCCTCCAGGTAAGATGCTTGACAAGGCAGCTGCATAAGCGCACTCTCTAATACCGATAAAAGAATTCACTAATACCGATATTAGGCGACACTAATATCGGTATTAGAGTTACCCCTCTTTTGACGGGGTAAATAGGGCAGGGTTGTTCATCGTCCGACAGCCATTGGAGAATGTTGCACGAAGTGCCATTCTCGCACATTTGTTTCAAATGTGCTGAGACTTTGCACGAAAGATGAGATGCAAGACGCTGAGGATGAGGTCGAAGGGAGCGTACTCACGTACGTGACCGAGCCCGAATCCGCATTATTTCGCTATCTTTGTATAGTAACAAAGAAGAGAATTATCAATCCATGAATACCGAAATAGAGACACCTAAGCCACAGGTGTATGACGCGTCCGACATCCAAGTACTTGAGGGACTGGAGGCGGTCCGTAAGCGACCGGCTATGTACATCGGAGACGTCAGCTCGAGAGGGTTGCACCACTTGGTCAACGAGGTGGTTGACAACTCTATCGATGAGGCAATGGCCGGGTATTGCAATAGGATCGAGGTGGATATCAATGAGGACAACTCGATCACAGTCCGTGATAACGGCCGAGGCATCCCTGTCGACATGCACCCCAAGCTTCATAAGCCTGCCGTCGAGGTGGTGCTTACTGTGCTGCATGCCGGAGGTAAGTTCAATAAAGACTCCTATAAGGTCTCCGGCGGACTCCATGGTGTGGGTGTCTCCTGTGTAAATGCTCTCTCCAATAAACTGCGTGTAGAGGTCTATCGCGATGGTAAGATCTATGCCCAGGACTATGAGAAGGGCAAGCCGGTGAGCCAGCTGGAGGTGATTGGTACGAGTGATCACACCGGTACGGTAGTCCGCTTTCTCCCCGATGACACCATTTTTACTACCACCCAGTACCAGTTCTCAGTCCTTGAGGAGCGTATGAGGGAGCTTGCTTTCCTTAATGGAGGGCTTGAGATCCAACTGACCGACTACAGAGATAGGGACGAGGATGGTAACCCCAGGCGTGAGTCATTCCACTCGGCTCATGGTCTGGTTGACTTCGTGAGGTATCTGGATGCCAATAAGGAACCCCTCATCAGCGATGTCATAGATATCAATACTGTGCGTGATGATGTCCCGGTGGAGGTCGCGATGACCTACAATACGGACTTCAATGAGAATATCTTCACCTACGTCAATAATATCCATACCGGAGAGGGTGGTACTCACCTGACCGGCTTCCGTCGTGCACTGACACGAACCCTGAAGAAATATGCCGATGACTCCGGCATCCTTGAGAAGGAGAAGGTCGAGATCACTGGTGATGACTTCCGTGAGGGACTTACAGCCGTGATCTCTATCAAGGTGGCTGAGCCGCAGTTTGAGGGTCAGACGAAGACGAAGCTCGGAAACTCTGAGATCACCGGCATCGTCGACTCTGCCGTCAGCGATGCCCTGACGGAGTACCTCGAGGAGCATCCCAAGGAGGCTCGTGCCATCGTTGATAAGGTGGTCCTGGCTGCAAAGGCACGTACTGCAGCCAAGAGGGCGCGAGAGATGGTTCAGCGCAAGGGCCCGATGTTCTCCGGTGGGCTACCCGGCAAGCTGGCAGACTGTCGCAGCCGTGACCCTGAGGAGTGTGAGCTATTCTTAGTCGAGGGAGACTCGGCAGGCGGTACTGCCAAGCTGGGTCGCGACTCCAAGTATCAGGCTATCCTGCCTCTGCGAGGTAAGATCCTGAATGTTGAGAAGGCGATGCCCCACAGAGTATTTGAGAATAAGGAGATCCAGTCGATGTACACCGCCCTCGGTGTCTCTGTCGGCACAGAGGATGACCCCAAGGCGCTTAACTACTCTAAGCTGAGATACCACAAGGTGATCATCATGACCGATGCCGATGTGGATGGTGCGCATATCGCCACCCTGCTGCTCACCTTCTTCTTCCGCCACATGCGCGCCCTCGTGGAGGAGGGATACATCTATATTGCCAATCCACCGCTCTATCAGTGCCGGACCAAGAGTGGGGACAAGATCGACTACTGCTTCAATGACGAAGACAGGGCGGACTTTATTGCCCAGTATGGCGCCGGTGATGAGTCTAAGATCATCACCCAGCGATACAAGGGTCTTGGAGAGATGGACGCCAGTCAGCTCTGGGAGACGACTATGGATCCTCAGGGACGCTATCTCAAGCAGGTCACTCTGGAGAATGCCGTTGAAGCTGATCGAGTCTTCTCGATGCTTATGGGTGAGGATGTGGAGCCTCGAAGAGACTTCATCAAGGAGAATGCCACCTTTGCCACTGTAGATGCGTAGTATGTACGTCCTTCTGCAGGAGGAGGGTTATTAGATTTTAAGCGAGTGCGACTGACAGGTTTGTTAGTCGCACTCGTCATTTATGGAGATTTATTTTCTAAAGAAATAGATTATCATGAGACACTTGACAGAGGAGGAGATCACGCTTCTGGAGGAAAATAGGCGGTGTCAGGCAGATGACTGGAGCCGCATCGAGGTGAGTGAGACCTTTGCCCCCTCACAGCTGACCGAGGTGACGTTTGTGGGCCACTGTACCCTTGGTGACCTATCCGGCAGCCACATAGATAGGTATGGGATCAAGCGGAGTAATGGCATCTGTCACGCGCTGCTGAAGGACACAACCATCGGGGATGGAGCGTATATTGCCAATGTCCGCGACTGCATATCGGACTACGATATAGGAGCTGATGTCACGATAAGTAATGTCAATGCCATCTATATGTCCGGCTCGTCGACTTTTGGAAATGGCGTTTCTGTGCCGGTACTCAATGAGACCGGTGGCATAGAGGTGCCTCTCTCTCGCAAGTTGACCGCTCAGATTGCCTACCTGCTGGTGACTACCCCTGACTCGGATCCCGTCCATCAGGAGCTTGTACGGCTGATTAGTGCAGACGTGGAAGAGTGCCGCTCGGAGCGGGGGGCGATAGGAGACAACGTGAGGATCGTCAATACCGGTACCGTCACAGATGGGTACATAGGCGATGGGAGCATCATCGATGGTGCATCAATCCTCAGCGACTTCTCCCTCTGCAGCCGCCCCGGATACCCGGCTGTGGTCGGTAATGGAGTGATCGGTAAGCACTTCATCGCAGCTGCCGGTGCCTCAATGGTGGATAATTGTACGCTGCATATGGTCTTTGTCGGTCAGTCTGCAAGGGTGGGAAATCTTTTCTCAGCCAATGAGTCTCTGATATTCAGTAACTGTACCTTAGAGAATGGCGAGGCTGCTGCCATTGTTGCCGGTCCCTTCACGGTATCTATGCACAAGAGCTCCTTACTGATCGCCGGCCTTTTCTCATTCCTCAATGCGGGCTCTGGATCCAACCAGAGTAATCACCTCTACAAGACCGGCCCCATCCATCATGGTGTCGTGGAGCGGGGGAGTAAGACCTCAAGCGACTCGTATATCCTCTGGCCCTCAAGGATCGGTCCATTCAGCTTGATCATGGGTCGGCATACGGATCACGTGGATACCTCCGCCTTCCCCTTTAGCTACGTGATCGAGAATCACAATGAGACTTATCTCGTGCCCGGTCGAGCACTCCTAACCATAGGGACGATGCGTGATGCTAAGAAGTGGCCCTCTCGTGATCACCGACCGGGAGACTGTAAGCTTGATTGCGTTAATTACAACCTGCTCAGTCCCTACACGGTGGGGAAAATGGAGCAGGGATATCGAAAGCTGCAGGAGCTGCTTGACTTTGTCGGGCAGCACGATGAGACCTATATTTATCATAATCTCCACCTTAAGTCCTCATCCCTGCACCATGGGCTTAGGATCTATAGACTTGGGATTGACAAGTTTATCGGCAACTCCCTCATCACTCGTATCCGAGATAAGGTGGAGAGCCGAGAGATTGCCACCATTGAGGATCTCAACAGGCTACTCCGACCGGATCACGATGAGGGAGTAGGTCCTTGGACGGACTTGTGTGGTATGATTGCTCCCGAGCGTGGGGTGAGACGGCTCGCTGATGGCTTGAGAGAGACTGCATATGCGACGATTGATGACTTTAGCAGTCAGGTCCGATCACTGCATGAGAGGTATTACGAGCTGGAGTGGGACTGGAGCTACGATCTGATCTACCGGTGGTACGGGCTTGATAAGTCTGAGTCTTTGACAGCAGAGGTGGTCCATGAGATACTGGACCGCTGGATCGATGCGGTGCTGACGATAGATCGCAGTCTCATCCAGGATGCTGCCAAGGAGCATGCGATCGATCGGAGGATATCCTCCTCTGCAACTACTCAGCTGGATGCAGCGGATGAGCTGGATCAGGATGTGTATGTCCAGTGTGTCCGGGAGCACATGGAGCGGAAGCAGAGCCTCTATGACTCAGTCGTAAGGCAACTGCAGCTTTAGTCTTTAGTCGGGTATAGAGGGGGGTCGTCTTCGTCACTATCAACTGACCGTGAGTCGGCACCCCACATCAGCTTCTTACGAAGGTTTTCAAAGTATTGGTAACTGCTGGTGTGGAGTACCCTGACTATCCGATCCGACTTCCGGACGGTCACACGACAATTGTCCGGGAAATCCTTTCCTCTCCCGTCCAGAGCGATGGCAAATGTCCCTGATCGGCTGCTGATTGTGAAGTCGATCGTCATACTGTCGGGTATCAGGATCGGTCTCATCGTGAGAGAGTGGGGGGCTATCGGGACTATAAGAAGTGTGGAGCAATTGGGGTGAACAAGTGGTCCGCCTACGCTCAGCGCGTAGGCGGAGGAGCCTGTGGGCGTTGACACGAGCACCCCATCTGCCTGGTAGTCGACCATCCATTGTCCACAGACCTTGGTGGTGACTCTGATCATACTCAGGATGTCTCGCCTGATGACGGAGACTTCGTTTAGTGCGATCCCTTGGTGAATGACCTTCCCGTCCGGATCGGTGACGACTGCCTCCAGCGTGGCTCGCTCGTCCACCTGAGCCCGCCCGGATCGTATCTCATCCCAATAAGAGGAGAGGATATCAGGCTGCATACTGGAGAGGAAACCCAGGTGCCCGGAGTTGAGACCGATGATCCCGGCTTCCGTGCCGGCGACCAATTTTGCACCTCGTAGGAATGTGCCGTCCCCCCCGATGCAGACCATTAGGTCAGTGTCAATAGTCCCGCTGAGGGGGTAGGTCTTCACGCCTGATGGAGCTATTTTGTGCTGCATCAGGTAGCTAAAAAACCGACTATCAATGGTTACCTCATCGGCACTGTCGGTGGTCAGCAGGTCCAGGATACCTCGAAGAGTATCAAGTGAAGCGGTCTGATGGGTCGAGCCTATGATGTGTATCCTCATATATTTACTCTAAAGGTCACTGAATATCCCCGTGGACAAATATAGCAAAAGGGGCGGGATCGGAATGCTCCGATCCCGCCCCTTAGGCGTTATTGGGTACTCAATCCTTACTTGTGCTCCAGAAGGATGGTCTTAGTCGGACGATCGCAGACGGAGCTCGGACCCCAGTACTGAATCGGTCCCGGATAGACGAAAGCGGTCTCCTTAGCCCACTCCTCGCGATGGCTCTCAAACTCTCTGAACGGAGCGCCCTCCAGATCAACAAGTGCCTTGCGGATCACCGGTTTGTCCTTTCCTCCGCGACGCTCAATATTGAACATCATCGTGATCGGCGTGCCACCGGCAATCCACTGCGAGACCTCTCTCGTGAGATTTTGTACAGAGCTCATATATCCCGTCAGACCGGCCTCGATCAGCTTACTTGCAGTAAAGCCCAGGGTATAGCAGTAGTCGGCATCAAAATTGGATGGTGCAGCACATCTTCCCTCATAGCCGAGGAAGTGGTGCTGAGTCTTAAAGGAGCCCTCGTACTTCCCCTCCTTCTTCCACTCTGCGAGTTTCTTTGCCACCATCCCCGAGAGGAGCTTCTCTGTCTCGATGAGTGACACTTGTACATTGCCGTGTGGGTCTCTCTCTCCGGCGATCTGATAGGCAACCGTGTCGGGCAGGGAGCGGAAGGCCTCTGCATTCTCTGCTGAGAGTCGTGAGGCTATGAACTCAAGTTGCTCCTCCTTCGGGGTGTGAGCAAAGTCATCTCCTACCTTGGCAAGCAGGTCATTCAGCTCGCTGATGAGATCTCGCATAGAGGGGATAAACTCG
>QWCB01000497.1_pt1 | contig 43643 bp, 65 predicted proteins | sample 1972511 | NCBI WGS metagenome assembly QWCB01 (sample SAMN09866719, study PRJNA288562) | Human gut metagenome isolate term5_stool, whole genome shotgun sequencing... | isolation source: gut | host: Homo sapiens | place: USA: California | reverse complement strand
AGCAGGTCCAACATCGCCTTTTTCGCCTTTAGGTCCAGTTTCGCCTTGTGGTCCGATAGGTCCTCTTTCGCCTTGTGTACCTTGTTCACCTTTAGGTCCAGCGGGTCCTTGTAAACCTTGCTCGCCTTGTTCTATCATTGAAACAACTATAGTGTTGTGTGATAAATCTTTTATATTGTCTACTCCTAAGTCGATATTAACAGTTTTCATCGTATGTCACGTCCTTTCTAACTATTGCTTTACCTATAACTAAAGTCTTTACTACACTTTTGTCTTCAGTTCTATACTCAATATCAAAATCATATCTTTTATCTATTAAGCGTTTAGTATCATCATGTGTTAGATTGAAAATCATTTCTGGTATAGTTATCTTTTTCACTAGCACGGCGTTTTCTCTAACAACATCTCTCATTGTAAAAGTTAAGACGTCGCCATTTTTTAAATCGTTAGGTCGATGTTCACTTTCGCCTTTAACGAATTGAACTTTAATACTTTCAGTATCTCCTCTGATTAAATTAATTTCATTCATATTATCAACTCCTATTCTTGAATTATTTGTATATAATCTATGTTTTTAACATTATACATTGTGATATTGTCAGGATTTTCAATGTATAAAAACTTATGACACATTACTTCTTCGCTTAATTCTTTAGCGTTATAGTTACTTTCAAAACGTTCAACATAACTTTCGCCGTTAGATATTATTATTAGTTTTAATTTATTCATGTTCTATCTCCTCTATGTCATAACCTACTTGTGCAAGCCTATCGATATCATAAGACTTGTCATTGATGACAATACTAACATTGTCATTATTTCTCACGGCTTGTCTTAGTGCTTGATAAAGCTTGTTGTCTTTAAGAGTGAAGAACATTTTATATATTCTTATTGCACTCATTCTATAGCCCTCGTTTCTAAAAATATAGCTTTTATATCTTTTGTTTTAAAAGTACTACTAACAATCTTATCTCCAAATTTTAAATCAATAGTCAGTTCATCAGCGTTTTTAATATCTTTAGGTAGGTCATCGTATTCTTGTTCATAGTCTATAGGTATTTCTAAAGGATAAGCAATATAACCTAAGTGGATTGTTAGTTTTGATTTATATAAAAATGGTGAATAATATATCATTCTTTATCCCTCACTTTTAAGTGAATACTTCTTATATCTTTAGCTTTAAACTTACTAACAACAGCTTTGTCTCCACGCTTTACCTCTACAATGAGGTCTTCATTTTCTTTAGTATCTCTCATTAAATTCTTGAATACTTCGTCAGGGTCTACAAGTAGTATTAAAGGCTCGTCGTTGTAAAAATTTATTGTTAGTCTTCCTTTATACATCATTCTTTAGTCCTTTCTACAAACTCACAATATGTCTTAATCTTACCTATATCACTATCAAACTGTCCTTTTTTCTTAGCTCTGATAGCATATTTCAGGATATTACCAAGACAAAAATTGATAAAGCCTTCTTCGCCTAGCACCGCTTTTACCACGTCTATACTTTCTATATCTAGTCCATCAAGCTTGTAGTGTTTAGGATTACTCACATTATCTTCTCTTGCTTCTTCTTTCTCGTCTCTATCACATAAATATTCTATTATCTCGTTAATATTACTTAAATCATAACCCTTGTAGATATCGGGTGCTTTAAGCTGAAAATAAGACTTATAAACGGCTTCTCTACTTGTATATCCGTTTTTATTATTGTTCCATATTGATTTACCAGTTTTGTCTACAAGATGATATCTCTGTTCAGGCTTATTAGTGACAAGCTTTTTACTTTTAATATCGTCTAAACCAAAATAATCGTTATTCATTTTCTAACCTAATATATCGTCTAAGTCGTATTTTGTATTGCTCTCTGGTCCATTGCATACTTCCATATTTTCTAAGTGTGCAAACTTAAGAGTTTTCTTAGGGTCTTTATTAGATGGTACTTCATCGTGATATACACTTGCTTTAATATATTTACCGACTAACTTTTGTGGGTCGATGTCAGTTAATGTGTAATCATTCATACAAGTTTTAGCAAAGTATGAAAAGGCGTTACTTGCTCCCTCATTTACACTACCATCAGCTTTCATAAGTGAATATCTTTCAGTATGCTTTTGTCCGTTTTCAGCTAATAGCTTAACCTCTAGCTTGCCAAATTCTTCTTTGTAAACTACCTCATCTACTTTAAATGTGTGTTCTCCCTCACTTATAAGTGAAAATCCCTCTGTTAATTTAATTAGTCCCATAATTTTACCTCCTATTATTTATTTTCTATGGACTTAGTACTAATTCTATAACTTGTTTTAGTACTTGCATATTTATCGTATAAACCGTCGGCTTTTAAAGCTTCTTTGTCTATATCTACATTTTCAGTTTTAGTAACACTCCACTCGAATTTATCTCCTAGCATTGTTACTTTCTTGTCATTATCTCTAAACTCGCCTATAGCGTGATTTTTTATAATGTCATTGATTACCTTTAATCTCTTTTCTAACGCTTGTATAGGCTCTGCTAAAGTGTCTATTTTCGATTTTAGCTCTTCACCCTCTTTAATGAGTGCTTTAATATCAGTTTCAGGATTAAGAGTGTTAGTTCTTAGTTCTTTTAATACATCAGCGTCTTTTTTCTCGTCATATTCAGGCGATATACCTTGCACTACATGCTTATCCCACCACTTTAAAGCTCTTTTAATATACTTATCAAAATCAGGATATCTTTCGCTTAGCTTGAATTGTCTAGTTATTGTATTGTTGATTGATGGTATAAACTCATCAGGCTTTTCATAGTCTTTAGCACTTAAGAATGAGCAAACCATTATAACCTCATCTATACCTAGTAAATAAGCATATAGTGCTGCTTGTAGTGCGTAGTATTCAGGTATGTCTTCTTCCCAGTCTTCAGCTCTTTTGGTAGTTTTCATTTCAAGAACTGTCACGGGCTTAGCGTTTTCGTCAAACAACAGATAGTCCCACATACCACCGAATACATCTTTATTATTGAAAAAATCTCCTCTAGTTCTATTAAAATAATCAGCCCCGTATATGTCAGTAGGCGTGATTAAATTAGTCATAAACATTGATTTCTTCATATAGTCAGCTTGTTTAGGTTCAATCGCTTTACCAGCTATAGTATAAATAGTATCTTCAAACGGCTTTTGATAAGTTCTAGTTATCTCGCACCAAACCTCAAAATCAGTACTCCAAGGATTAAGTCCTAGTATAGTCGCAAACCTAGTACCAGTCAGCTTTTTAGGTCTTTTAGGTGGGTCTATCATTATCCTTTTATTATCTAGCCATTGCATACTAAACTTCTCCACCCTCTAATACCTTTATAGCGTCGCTTACCTTGTTGATTAAAGCCTCGCATACATCTTTAGGTATATTAGTTAAGCCTTCAGTTTTTAAAACTACACCTTGAACAAATTCTTCTTGACCCGGGTCTAGTTCCTTTAATTTCTTTAGTGCTTCTTTTAAAGCCTTTATTTGTAAACTGTCAGCTTGTTCTTTACTATTAGTTAAGTTATTTTTTATTTCTTCTCTTTTTTCAGGCGTTACAGGCTTAGTGCTTGTAATTTTACTGTTGTCTTGATTATCGATATCGTCATCTTGAATAATATCTAGTAGTAGAAAATATAGATATCTTCTCATATAAGTTATGTTAGCTCCTAGTGCTTGAATCTCATTCATTCTAAACTTACCAGGCTCTGATATTTGAGTAGTTTTACACTCTACAACTAGTTCTTCTTCTACATTGTCAAGATTGATAAATCTACCGACCGCCTTATCTTCAGGGAATGTTACTAAGAATAAGCAGTTATACTTTTCAAAAATCTTACTAGCCACCGGGACGATGTCTTCAAGTTCAAAATACTTAAATTCAGCGTGCGTGTTTATACCGCTCTTTTTCACCCCCTCATTGAAAAAGTCTTGTCTTGCAAGTTGTAACTTTTTATAAATGTTATAAGTTGTTACAGCTTCTGTCTTCTTTGTTGTTGCCATTTTAAACCTCCAATAATTCTAATATATTTTTCTTAATAGAATTAAGCTTTCTTGTGTTGAACTTAGGAGGCTTTATACCTCTAAAGTCCCTTATTTGTTTCTTCGCAAGTGCTATATACCAGCTCTTGTCAATATCATCTATACTTAGTGTATTCTTATTATCAACTATACAAGATATAGGTAGTGATGCAATTTTATTTAAGTTCTTAGTTTCTTTATGAACCTTGTATAAAGTTCCATTTCTATAGTCTTTACTTGCATACACTCGATTACATCTTTGAACTTCTACAAGCTCTTGATTGATTGAGTGATAAACCTTGCTATATTTGTGACTAGCTTTAGCTATTAGTTGAAAACTTAGAACATCTTGACAGTTATTAATAGTTTCTTCTACAGGCGTTCCCTTTACAAAATAATCTACAATAGCTTTAGCTACTATGGTCGCATTGTTATTTACATTAAAAGCACCAGCAGGGGCTATACCTCTTACAAGATATCCGCCTTTAATCTTAACTTTATCGTTTTCAGCTATTTCTATATAGTTGTTTACATCTTTCTGAATTATCTTTTTAATTTTGTCTTCTTCTAATTCAAAACCAGTCCTAGCTTGCCACTCACTACATATAGCTTTATACTTGTCTAAGTCTTCTACATCAAGGCTTATCATCAAACCATCAGTATTAAGTTGAATAACCTTTACACTTTTACACTTATCTATAATGTGATTAGTTAGTTCTAGTAGTCTTAACTGTCCAGTTATGCACACGCTCCTAGCCATTAGTGGGTCGTATAAGTCGTTATATTGATTAAGAGTTGCTCCATAAGTAGTATTAGCTACAAGCTTTAAAGCGTTAGCCGTTTTTTTATCTCCAGTTCTTTTCGCTTCCATTCTACGCTCTAGCATATCTGCATATATCTTTTTATCAGGTATACTTCTGCTACAGTAACCGTCAAGTGTCATTAAGTGCGGATAATAGCTTGCCACATCGACATTTCTTATAACTCTTTTATAAGTTGATTCTTCAAAGTAACAAGGTATAGCTCCGTGTATACCTCCATAAGCTACTGTTACGTTACAATCACCTAGATTAAAATCAATCTTTTCTTTAAAGATTTCATCATCAGGTATAGTCTTATCTTTTAATCTGTCAAAAAATCCGAATATAAAAACAGGGATATAGTCTATTAGTAAATTGTCAGGATATACATAATTTCTTTCATCGTTATACTCATTTCTAACAGCGTCTAAGTATGCACTTGTTAGCTTAGCATTAGTCATATACAAGGCTCTAACGTCATCTATACCTTTAATCCTACCTAGCATAAGTTTATTCTCTAAGTAACCTTGTCTTAAGTGATATAACTTTTCAGTAGTGTCAACATCGTGCTTACAATATTTTATAGTTCTTTCTAGTTCTTCTTGATTAAGCGGTCTGTCGATATTAAAGTCTACTTCAGTCTCTTCTATATCCATACCTAGATGAGCTTCTATAGCCTTTAAGGATAAGCCTACTTGACAATCATCGAATAGGTCGAATTGATTGATGTAACTTCTACTAGCTTGAATTATAGGGTGATTCCAGCCTATACCGCCTTGTATGATAAAATCGTTTACATTCTTAACTTCTTCAGGTGTTACTCCCTCTAATACAGCTTTAAGTATGAACTGGTCATAATGTTTATTATTAAAGCCTACAAGCACAGGTCTATTGTCCATAAATTCCTTGATTTCTTCATAATCATTATGAATTACAGTATAGTTTTCAGTTTCAAGCTCTTTAAAAACAAACAGCCAATCATATTTAAAAACTTCACAGTCGAATATATACATATCATCAGTCCTTTATAAAATAACATTTATTCTTTCTATAAGTGGTCGACCTCTTAAGAAAACTCTTTTTAAAGTAGATTGAATTATCTACAAAGTCATAACATATAGGGTCTTTTTTACCCTCATAAGTTCTTGCTATTCTTCCTATTGATTGAGTGACTATAGCGTAGTCCTTTTGCGGGCTTACCATAAATAACCTTTCAAGCCGTGGTATATCTAGTCCCTCTTTAGCTAAAGAATAACTAGCAAACATTATCGTCTTTTTACCTTTTCTCATATCTTCTATAGCTTTTTCTCTAAGCTTTTTATCGCTTGAACCCATGATAACTACAGCCTTTTCTTGTAATTCTTCAGGTAGACTGTTGTATAAAATATCAAGATGAACTAGCCTATCAGATAAGATTAAGCATGAACAATCAGCGTTCTCTAATATACAATCTCTTATTATCTTGTTTCTCTTTGGATTACCACACAGTGAGCTTATCATTTTCGCATAGTTGAGCGTTCCGTCGGTGTTTACACAGCTTAAATCCATTGCTATACCAGTAGAAACGGTCTTTACGCCTACTTTCATTATCTTATCGCCAACTTCTTCATCGCTTACACTATGGATAATCTCACCTAGTACAGCATAAGTCGCTTTTATCATTCCATCTGAACGATGAACCGTTGCGGATAGTCCGTACTTATGCCTACAAGACAGATTATTAAGTACTTTATAGAATTGTGTCATTGTAGTTGGTGTTCCAGCTACTCGATGGCACTCGTCAACGATTATCACATCAAAATAGTGTTTATATTGATATAGGTCTAACTTACACATAGTCTGAATAGTCGCAAACGTTATACCAGCTCCTAAGTTGACTTTACCGTCTGTTATAGTTCCTATAAGAGACTTATCAATGTATTGTTCAGCTCTCTTTTTACTTTGATTTAATAAGTCTTTAGTATGAGTTAGCCATAGCGTTCTTTTTCTAAGTTTAGAGACAAGTGCAATACCCATTTGAGTTTTACCGCTTCCAGCAGGGCTTTGGATAATACCATAATAATTAAGCATAGCTTTATCTACAGCCTTTTTCTGATAATCATATAACGGTACTTCAGCGTTGTATTCAATAGGCTCGCTCTCTACAAAATCAGTTTCTACTTGACTTCCGTGTAACATAGGTAGAATATCGTTTATTACTCCAAACGGTAGAACAAGTGTATAACCTCGTCTTTCGTATAGTGATAATGTTTCAGGTGTGTTACCAAGCCATAAGTTCATTCTTTGTTTAGTAGTAAATTCAGGATTTCTAACAGTTAAGTTGTCTCTAGCCCATTGAGTGATTTCTTTAGATGGATATTCTATTTTAATATTGCTTCCTATTATTGTTTTCATCTCTTACTCAACCACCCATTCAATGTAAATCCATTTTCAGAAAACCAGTCTTCACTAAAAGTCTTCTTCTTAGCGTGATTCAAGCTAAAGAGTGATATTATATAAATATTTTCTTCAAACTTTATAGCAAAATAGCCGTATCCGTTCCCTCTCTCGCACCATAAATACATAGATAAGTTTTGATTTTCTTCTATTCTACTCATATTAAAAGTCTTGCCACTACACACTTTACAGTCAATTAGATAAGCCTTGCCGTCTTTTACAGCTATTACATCAGCAGGTTGTCCAGCCTTGTTTTGAGCCATATTATGAACCCAAAAACCATTGCCAAACAGTAGTTCACAAAACTCACTTTCAAAATCGTTACCAAGTTTTCTATTACTAGTCATTGCCATTACCTTTATATTGTTCATAAAGCTTAACTACACTTCTACTATGCTTGCTTGAATATATGTTCTTTCTCCATAATCTTTTAGCTCCAGCTATACCGAATTGATATTGCATAAGTGCTTTATGGATATCGCCGTCAACTGATTTTAAGTGACCGCTTAAAATATATACTCCGCATAGAATATTTTGTTTAGCGTCTAAAAAATCTGTTACTCCCAATTGCTTCTTAAGCCATTTATGATTGACTTTATTTATTTGCATAAGTCCGTAGTCATTAGTTCTACTTATTACATTAGCTTTAAAATTGCTTTCTTTTTTAATTAAAGCTAAAACAAGTTCTACAGGAACATCGTATTTTTCACATTGTTCAAACAGATAATCTTGAACTTCAAAATCTAGCGGTACATCGTAGTAGATTTTTACATCTTCTAAGTTGATAATAGGCTCTTGCTCTTCAGCTTGAACTTTACTGTTCTTATTGCAATAGATAATTGCGGTTATGATGATAATTAGTGTTATACCTAAGCAGATATATGTTCTTTTTCTTCTTTCTCTTTGTGACATTTTGTTACCTCCGTCCATTCATATTCAACTCCGTATTTATCAAAATACCAGTCTTCAAACTCTTTTTTATGGTCGTCATCTTCAAAATAATTTAAAACTGTTTTACACAATTCACGACCTAAACTTTTTTTATATTTTTCTTCTGTCATCTCTAACTCCTTTCTTTTGACTTGTCAAGTTAATCAAAGGTCAAAAAAAATACTATTAGGGTCTTTTATACTAAGCAATTTTACCATTTTCTTAGCTTCATTTAATCCAAACTCACCATTATTGAGCTTTCTATTGAACGTATTAGTTGCCATGTTAAGCTCTTTTGCTAGTTTTTCTTGCGTATAACCATGTAAAACCATTAAAGACTTTAATTCATTTGTTTTCATATAAACCACCTCCTTCTTTTTGTGTTTTAACCTGTCAAGTTATTTTACACGCTTATTATAAACTATAATTTTTAACTTGTCAAGTGCTTTTTTACATTTTTTTAAATTTTTTTTAAATTTTTAGTTTACTTTTACGCAAAATAGTGTATAATGGTATTAAAGAGGTGGTATTTATGCAAAAAATTTATGAAAATATAAAAAAGTATAGACTATCTTTGGGCTTAACACAAACCGAATTAGCAGAGCGTGTAGGCTATACTGATAGGTCTATGATAGCCAAGATTGAATCAGGTATAATAGACTTAAGTATAAATAAGGTATATGATTTTGCAGAAGCACTCCATACTACACCAATAACGCTTCTAGGTTTAAATTAAGAGAGGTTCTATTTATGACAATTTATGGTTCTAAACTTCACGAATTGAGAAAATCAAGAAATCTAACACTTGATGAACTATCAGAAAAATTAAACAATCTATCTGATTATAGAGTGTCAAGGTCAGCTATATCAAGATGGGAGAACGGCGAGACGGAACCATCTGCTACAGCTATGTCATTGTATGCAAAATTATTTAATGTTGATATGAATAATTTGTTAAACGTTGATATAAGAGGTGATATTATGACAACAGGTCAAAACATAAAAAAATATAGATTACAAAGAAAAATGACTTTAGAAGAGCTTAGTAAAGAGATAGGCGTTTCTACGCAAGCAATATTTAAGTATGAAAATGACATCGTCACTAATATACCACTAGAACGCCTTGAATTATTATGTAAAGTATTAAAAGTAAAACCCCAACAATTAATATCGTGGGCAGACGATACAAACAAGTCAAGTGTTAGTTCAGTAAAAATACCAGTTTTAGGACGTGTCGCAGCGGGCTTACCAGCAGAAGCTTTTGAAGATATTATTGATTATGAAGAGATACCAGAAAGCATGGCAAGAGGCGGTGAATACTTTGGTCTATCTATTAAAGGCGATTCAATGTATCCTAGAATATTAGAGGGTGATGTAGTTATAGTCAAAAAACAATCTACAGCCGATTCAGGCGATATAGTTATAGCCTTAGTCAATGGTGATGAGGGTACTTGCAAACAATTATACAAGTATAAAGACCATATTGAACTAAAAGCATTCAATCCTATGTATAAGCCATTAGTATACTCTAATGAAGATATTAGTAGTCTACCAGTGTCTATAGTAGGAAAAGTAGTAGAATTAAGAGGAAAGTTTTAAATACATTGATTATTCCCTCTAAGTGTGTTATAATATATATGATGAGCTTCAGGTTTTGAAGCAATAAGAGGGAACGCTTATAATATATAAGTATTCCCTCTTATCTTTTTATAAGGAGTGAAAATATGAAAGTAGTATTATATTTAAGATATAGTTCAGATAGACAGACAGAGCAATCAATAGAAGGTCAACGCAGAGTATGTAAAGAATATTGTGAACGCAATAACTATACTATAGTAGGAGAATATGTCGACCGTGCCACTTCAGCATATAAAGATGTTGATAAAAGAGTACAATTTCAAAAAATGATTAAAGACAGTGCTAAGAAAAAGTTTGAAGCCGTTATTGTATATAAGTTTGATAGATTTTCAAGAAACAGGTTTGATTCAACTTTTTATGAGCATAAATTAGGAAAGAACAATGTAAAATTATTATCAGCTACAGAGGTTATATCAGACGGTCCAGAGGGCGTTATTCTTAAGTCAGTTATAGTTGGTATGACAGAATACTACTCTTTAGAATTGTCTCAAAAAATAAACCGTGGATTAAAAGAGTCCGCTTTAAAATGTCAATCTACAGGCGGCGTTACGCCTTTAGGATATAAGGTAGTAAATAAAAAATATGTAATAAATGAGACGACCGCTCCTATAGTAAAAGAAGCGTTTGAACTTTACGCTAATGATACACCTATAGTTGATATTTGCAAGATATTTAATGACAAAGGTTATAGAACTACAAGGGGCGGAAAATTTAATAAGAATAGTTTTCACAGAATGTTAGAAAATGAGTTTTATATAGGAACATATAAATATAAAGATTTTGTGAAAAAGAAAGGCGTTCCCGCCATTATATCTGATGAATTATTTGAAAGGGTGCAAGGAAAATTGAAAAATCAAAAATCAAGACAATCAAGAGGAAAAGCTAAGACCACTTATCTATTATCACATAAGCTTATATGTGGAAAATGTGGTGCAAAAATGTTTGGCGATTCTAGCACTAGTAAATCAGGAAAAGTATACTATTATTATACTTGTAATAATAGAAAAAGAGATAATACTTGTGATAGTAAAAGGATTAGAAAAGATTTTATAGAAGATATAGTTTTTGAACAAGCTATGAAGCTACTAACACCCGAAACTATTGATGAGTTAGCAGACATGGCGGTGAGTGAATGTAGAAGAATTGTAGAAGAAGATACAGTCGTTCCAGCACTTATGGATGAGCATAAAGCAATAGAAAATAAGATAAATAACTTAGTTAAATTTTTCGAAGACGGTTTAGGTTCAATATCAATTAGAAACAGAATAAACGAGTTAGAAGAAGAAAAAGCAGATTTAGAAACAAGGATTGAGATAGAAAAGAATAATTTTATATACTTGAGAAAAGAGCAAGTAGTATGGTGGTTAGAAAAATTTACTAAAGGAGATATCGAAGACGAAAACTTTAGAAGAAACATATTTAATATGCTTATAAATTCAGTTACCGTACAAGAAACAAAAAAAGGTTATAGACTAATAATAGCCTATAACCTAAACACTAGCAATACACAGACTTTCGAGTGTGCGACTAGCGACCTATCTGGTGGTCTATATGAGAATTACACGAACACTATTCATTGTGGTGGATTTATATATACTACAGTAGTGAACATAAATCCTATATCGCTTTACAACTTCCTATTTCAATGACTTATCAAGTTCTAAAACAGCCGATTCTATAAGGTTATTTAGTGTATCAATATCCACTTTATAACCTTTTTCTTTTAAGTAAGCCATAACATAAGCTTTCTTCTTTTCGCCTTGACCAGATTCTTTATAAATCTTTTCAGCGGCTTGAACGGCAATCTTAACCCAAGATTCCATTTTTTCTAACTTCTCTTTATCAATCTTTACCTTTATATATGGTATTAAAAATGTAGTTATTAAAGCTACAATTAAAGTGATTACAGCGGATATTACATTAGTTAAATCAGTCATTTTGATAACCTCCTATTTCTTCATTATTATTAAAACATTCTTCAGTAGGCTTAATATTGTAAATACTCATAAGCTTTATCTTATTTTCAATCTTAGCTTTATTATAGTAGAAAGCCGTTCCAGTCGCCACTTCAGCAGCGACCGATGGTATTAAATATGCAAGTGGAGATAAGTCGCACGTTTTATATATCATAAATATTGTAAAACTTATAACCGTTATATTTATAATACCAGCAATCAACATAATAATCTTAGAAAACTCTATTTTAGGCTTATCCGATATCATTTGTATCGACCCAACCCCATACAGTAGAACTTCCAGATGTTACCCTTATTAAGTGATAAGGGTGCTTGCTACCCTTTGCTATTCTTGATATTCTTGCTTTGCCTGGTTTGCAAGTCTTAGGTATATTTGAGTTACTGTTAGCATAGTGTTTGTTACCTTTAAAATCTACAACATCTCCCAGCTTTAAGGGGGGTCTTGTGTTTTTTATACCACCTCTTATTTTATCTAGTCTTGTATTTACAGTGCTTGCAATCTCACCGTGTTTACTATATAGATATTCACCAGGGCAAGACTTATTAGCATAGTCTCTATGCACAGTCATATTACAGCCATATAAATGATTAACTCTATAGTGTTTATTAGTCGACCATACAAGTCTCTTAATATTGTTCCTTATACATATATCAGTAAGTAAATATATTAAAGAGTTGTATGCTTTAGCGGTTACCTTATAAGGATGTCTAGCGTCAGAAGAAACCTCTATAGTCAAAGCTCTGTTATCGTTTGAGCTTGAAGATGAACACCAAGAACGGTTCTTTTCTTCTACATATAATCCTATGCTACCGTCCCAACCTATTCCATAATTAGAAGAAGCTCGTCTAGCAGGATTTTTAAATATGTTACCTATTTGAGCAGCGGTCAGTTGACCCGCCGTACAATGTATAGTTACCGTGTCTATAGTGTGTTTTCTTGCTCCAGAGTGGTTAGGACTTAACACCCTAACCCTCGCAAGTGAACTATTAGTATAAGCCATATAATCACTCTTCCTTTCTTATTTCTAGCTTTAAAAATCTATCGTGTAAGTCATTCATTACACCGTTACCACCTAGCTCGTGATAGTGCTTCCAGCAATTTTCAAAATTTTCTCTTGCATGTATGGGCGTGCTTCCCTCCGCACTATATTTATAGTAGTCGTTATTCATTTGAGCCCTTAATAAAGCTTGTATACCAGCTTTTAAAGCAATAGTATCTTTTTTCGCTTTTTTTTTACAAGTTATATAGTTTTTAGTCGCAGCGCCTAGTAAGGTAGGTATACCAAGTAAGCACAGCCATTGATAGATATTCATCACGCAAAATTACCTCCTACTTCAGATATATAGCACTCGCCGGCAGTATTATTTCTGTCAACAACTACTTTTATTTTTACACCCCAGTCAGTCGCAGTTTTAGTCTTATTAGTAAACATATATACTAAGTTATTAGTTACAGAACTTGTCACATCTTCCCAAGTTGGATTAGCATCAAAAGCGTTATTGCAAGCATATACCTTAAATATAGCATTTGTAGGTATTTGTCTGTTGACATATATCTTAGCTCTACCAGGCATATTAGTCGAAGCATAAGGAACTTTATTCATAAATGTCATTTTAGTGACTGATTTTATAAATGTATAAGTTCTTGTCGCACTAGCCCCTTGACTATCTGTCGCCTCGATTTTTACGCTATGTCTACCGTTGCTTAGTGTTATCCATGTCTCACCAGTTAAGTTGATTTTATACTCCATTCCTAAAATGACTGATAGGTTAGACAAGCTTTTACCGTCTATGCTTATATTTACTGTTACATCGTTGTTTTCAGCGTCTTTTACAGTATAAGCTATAGTAGTACCAGTATTAGAAAAAGTACCTAAGTCTTTATCACTACCGCTTATAGTAGGTGGAGTGTTATTTGTGATAGTATATACACTAGATAATGTATATGAGTTGTTATCGTTAGGTATTTCACTATCATAAGCTGCTACTCTATATTGAACAGTCTTCCAGCCAAAAGTGATTGAATCAGTATATGATGTAGTTCTTAGCCCTGTTCTTATAGTTGTCCAGCCACTAGCACCGTTTACTTTTCTTTGTAGAATATACTTAACAGTGTCGCCATCAGGGTCAGATGATGTTCCCCAACTTATACTTGCGGTATTACCGCCTAAGATATTAGATGTATTAGAACGAATATATGACGGCTTAGTAGGTGGTGAGTTGTAGATTATAGTATAATAACCCTCACTATCAGTTGTGTTTGAGACTTTAGTATTGCCATTGATGTTTAAAACAGGTCTTATACCATATTGATCTTTTGCGTCAACTTGGTCTGTGAACGCATCGCCACCACTTTTACCAGCCATTGTATAACTACACCAGCTTAATCTTCTATTTAAATCTTCATCACCAGTCTCACATCTATTGCTAGGGATATTTCTACAAACAGTTGCTCTTGTTTTAAAATTATTATCCGGTACTCTAAGATAGCTTTTCATATCGGGTTCATAATTAGTTTTCATTTCGTCCTCTGTCAAATAAGTGTCCCATCTATCCGCTAGACCGATTGTTTCATAATATCTACTTCCTCTTTGTTCAGATAACGGAACATTGAATACTTCAGCGCTAGGTAGATATACTTTTACGTTTAAAGCCGATAATTCTTGGTTCCCAGTATAATATATACTTGATATAAGTATTGATTGTTTTTCTTCCGAAGAGAAACCATATAAAAAACCGGCAGTTCTCGCATCACTAGGGAACGCGGGGTCTTCGCGATTTTTGCACCAGTTACCCGAGCTAGCATCACTGTTCAACCACTCATTTATATGTGATTCATCGTATCTATTCTCACCAAATCGATTTATAGGGTACGAATGATTGTCAGAGCTATAATGTAAATACCTATAATCTACAGCATACTCACTAAACAAGGTTACGCCGTTAGTACACCACTTTGAATCTTTAGAAACTATTATCCATTTTAATTTTTCTGCATCATTAGGAAAATAATGTGACTTCCCGAATTTTATCCTTGTTCTAGGCGGCAAGTCTTTAATATATTTCGCCATACTCTACACCTCCTAACACTCTATCCTACCAGCGTCTTTATTCCACACGCCGCTCTCTACTTCTACACCATCAAGCTTATCGAACTTCATAGTGAAAGTATTACTAGTTATTTCATCGAATGTCCTATTTAAAAGCCATACTAGTTTATCTTCCCAAAATTGCATAAGCTCTTTATTTACAGGCGTTCCCTCCTCAATCACTTCATCAGGAGCGGGCGTAAGCTCTATTCTACCATCATCAAGTTTTTTCATATAGAACTTATTATCGCCTTTAGCTATTCTGTCTTTAATGTTTCTTGCTACATAAATCATTACTTAACCCCCCTTTTCATAGGTAGTATTCTTTTACTACCACTATAAAATGTATCTGATATCTGATAGCAGCCCTCCATATCATCAACAAGTTCTTTTACATAAAACAGTATTTCTTCTATGGTATTTATATCAATATATGTCCCCATATTATAAGGAACACTCTTTGATTTTATAGGCTTGTGAAAATTATCTACTATAGTTGTTACATTGTCTAAAATTCTCCTAACATCGTCTAACATCACTACAGAATCCATATCCCATTTTTTAGTTTGTAGACTGTTAATGTATAAGTTTTTACTTAATATATCACTTAAATACTTTATATTGTTTTCTATTCTATTCATATCAGTAACATTTAAACACCCTTTAAGTTCATATACGGTAGAAACATTTTCTTCAATCCACTCTGCTATCTTCCTCTTAGCAAATTCTACATCTGCATAAGTTCTATCAAATACAGGTTCAATCCATTCTACTTTACTCATTCACTCGACCCTCCCCACTTCCTCTAAAAGCTCCAGTAAAAACATATTTTACATTACTTATAGTTACAGCTTCTTTACTAAACTTATTTTCTACATCGATTATATCTAGTGGGTCAAGTCGTGGGTCGGCACGCCAAGATTCTATCTTCAGCATTTTACGCTGCGACAATGTTTTTGCAGCTAAAACAGTTATTCTTTCAGCCATTGTGTTATCTGTTATCAGCATATTGTCTATTTCTTGTATCTCACCTTGATTATCAAGCTTATCAATATAATGTGAAACAGAGTTAGTCAATACATCGCCTACTACTTTTACATTAGCCTCGCCATCGCCTTTGAGTTTTAAATGACAAGCGTTAGTGTAATACTTAGCACTCTCTAAAACAGCACCCTCTACAGTCGCAGTAACATTTACAGCACTTGAGGAGTAGACAATAACTACTTCATCACTACCATTTATCTTGACTTTACCATTAAAAAGCTCTTTACCTTTTTCACTATCATCAACAAAGTATGTGTAAATATTAGTAGATATTTCTTTCACCGGCTTTTGTAGTACTATTTCAGATCTTTCTAGTAGATTAAATTCAGTTAAGCTATAGTCTTCACTTCTACTAGTCGCGTTTTGCTTCATGTGTAGTATACCTTGTCTATCAGTATACAGTGAGCAAGCACCAGCACTAGCTATATATTGTAAACACTCGGCTAAAGTACATAACGGCAGTGGAGCAGTCGTCTTAATGTTTTTAAGTTCTTCATCGATTATCCACCTCTTACGACCGTCACGGTTGAGTGGTAGATTAGCTTCATTTAAAACATCAATAGCTAAGTCATAAAGACTAGTTCCCTCTTTCTTGTATAAACCTTTAGTGTATATCTTTTGTAAAAACTCTAAAACATCTCTAGTCATAAATCTTGCTTCAAGACCGTTTTGTGGAGCTTCCCACTCTGATAAATAAAACACACCAGCAGGTATATACTCTATACTTCCATCGTCTAATTTAAGTCCATATCTTACTTCTAGCTCTTGTCTTTGCATTAAATATTTACTAAATCCAGTTAGATTATTAGGGTCATATATATTATCACTGTTATCAATAGCAAAATTCATTTTGTTTATAGGCAAGGTATGAGCCAAAATATCCCTCTGCATCTCGTGGTCATAGCTTATTAAATCTGTCTTTTCATAAGTCTTATTTACACCTATAAAGATATCAGTTATCCTTGCTCTATGATAAGGCAAGCACCATTTTACTATTTCAATGTCTATTCCGTCATAATTCTCTATATCTAAGTCTACAATAGACTTTTTTGAATTATTGTCTTTAATCTCTTTACTAGCAACAACATCTTTACCGTTATATGCTTTAATATTAAATGTTTCAGCGTATTCATCATAAGCCGTACCCCATAGAATTGTAATACCAGGTATTACATGACTATGAGTTCTTGAAAACTTTATAGAAACTACAGGTATTTTTTCAAAATATCCGTCAGCCTTTGATAGCATATCGCTTATATAGCCCATATCTTTACCAAAATCATTAGGTATAAAAGTTCTACTACCATCTAACAGCCATATATTCCTCTCTAGTTGAGCATAGCAAGGTATAGTCTTAGTTAAGCCGTTTACAACTTCACTAGTATTAGAAACATAACAAGCTCCGTTATCAACACTCTTAGCATCAGCGAACGCTTCAGGGTCTGTTACATTAAAAGAGATTTTAATAAAGCTTTCATTCAATAATCGTTTTTGATGAACATACTTCCAGTCTTCACTTACTTTTTGCATAATTACACCTCGATTAAAGACAGCTTACATTCTGTCCAGCCCATTATCTCGCCATCGTCAGGGTTTCTACGCCACATACCAGCTTTTCTATCGCCCACATACATTTCTTTAGTGACCCACCCTCCTTGAGTTTGGTCGAAGAAAGTTACAGTATTATAGAACTTACCACCGTTGGATTCACTAAAACATTTATTGATATTAGCCCATTCTTCAGCGGTCAGATAACGCCAGCCGATTTCAACTTTAGAAACATCATCTCTAACTACAGCTCCTATTACTTTACCTTTTAAGTTTCTACCACTATCAACTAGTGTAGCAGTATTAGCATCGTAGTAGGAGGGTTCAGGGAAGCCGAAGCTCCCCACAGTTACTAAACTTCTAAACGCCATTTAAAACACCTCCGCCATAAATGTTAGCTCCTCTTTCTCTTTGTCTCTTTTCAACAGCACTAGTTACTTGCTTACCGTCTAAGTAAACTTTCACATCAAAATCAGTATTACCTTTATTTGAATTGTTCATAGCAGCTAAAACACCTTGATAAATACCAGCAACTATTTGGTCGTTATTAGCGACCGCAGTTCTACCGCCGATTGAGCCTACCATTTCAGCACCGGCTTCTCTAGCTAAGAATAGTTCTCCAGTCTTAGGATATCCACCACTAGCATAAGCCGTAGGTCTACTCCAGCCTCTAAAATTGCCGCCGGGTCTACCGCCACCACTATTTACTCTGCTAAAAGAGTTATTTATGTTTTTAGCAGCTCTGTCAGCATCTCTAGTCATATCATCAAAACCACGACTGATATTTCTAACACCGTCTGTTATATTACCTACTAAGTCACTAAAGAAGCCACCTATACCGCTTACTACACCAGATATATGGTCATGAATACCATTCCAAGCACCACATATAGTATCTTTTAGTGTTGAGAATGTAGTATCAGAATTAGTAGTCATATCGTCCCACACGCCTTTTACAGTTGTTTTTACATTGTCCCATTTCTCACTAGTAGTTTTCTTGATATTTTCCCAACTGTCAGTGACAAAACCTTTAATCTTACCAGTAAAGTCATCTCCGTGTTCTTTTAGATAATCCCAAGTCTTAGATAAACTGTCTTTTACATTGCCCCACTTTTCACCAGTGGTCTTTTTTACATTCTCCCAAGTATCGCCGATTTTCTTCTTCATGTTATCCCAAGTGTCTTTTACCTTAGTCTTAAAACCGTCCCATACTTTGCCTACATCTGTTTTTATATTCTTCCATACAGTAGATGTTTTAGTCTTAACATTCTCCCAAGTATCGCCGATTTTTTTCTTTATGTTGTCCCATGTTTCTTTAGCCTTAGTTTTTATGTTGTCCCAAGTTTTAGTTATGCCATCTTTAATACCGTTCCATATTTCAGTAGTCTTTTTCTTAATACCGTTCCAAGTATCTTCAAAACCTTTTTTCAAGTTTTCCCAAGCAGTACCGAAAAAGTCAGTGATAATGTGCCATATATCAGATATACCTTTAAATAAGCCTTGAATTAGCCAGTTACCTATTTCAGCAAATACAGTAGACGGTGAATGTATACCGAAGAGGTCTTTTACCCAATTGACTACAGGGTCTACTAAGTGTTCTTTAAGCCATGTTCTAGCGTCTTTTATCTTTTCAGCAATACCTTCAAAGAATCCAGCTACACCGTCTAAACCTAAAGATTTAAAAATCTCAGCAAGTCCTAAACTCAAACCCTCTATAGCACTCAATAAAAGTTCAGGTATTTTAACCACGACAGCAGCCATAATACCTACAGCTTTCATTATTAAGTCGCCCCATTTTATGTTAGCTATAACATTACCTAAACCAGTAAATATATTTTTAGGTAGTTCTGCTAATTTTTCACTAGTCAACGCTCCGGCTACAAATTTGAGTGCAGCATCTACAGCGTTGTTGATAAATGTACCTAGTTTTGTACCAAAATCATTAAAATCAAGCGAACCCAGAGCGTCCGTTAGTTTTTGTCCTATATCAAACCACTTTACTTCACCTAGTGCAGTTCCAGCCATTTCTAACATACCAGTCATAGCATTTATCAAAGTCTGTCCTAAGTTTTGAAAATCAAACTTATCAGCAAAACCATTAATACCGTCAGCAATTTTACTTCCCCAAGTGTCCCATTCAAGATTATCTACAAAACCGCCTATAGTATCTACTACTCCGTTACGTGTATTAGCTATAGTTTCACCTACATTAGTCGCATTGATTATTTCATTAAAACCATTTATACCGTCAGCCATTTTTTTACCAAGGTCAGACCAGTTGAATGTATCTACAAAACCTCTAGCCACTTCAAAAGCTTTATTTAAAGTAGAGGCTACCTTCTCGCCGACGCCTTTAGCATCAAACTTATCAAGTGCAGTATTAAGCTTATTAGCAAAATCAACGCCTATTTGTGTGAAGTCTATATCTTTCATAAAGTTAGGGTCTAACTTTACTTCTTCAAACATATTAGCAACATCAGCACCGGCGCCGCCTCCGCCTCCAGAATCTTTAGATAAGATATTAAGTTCATCGAAGCCCATAGTTAAGCTCTTTACAGCCTTAGCCGAACCTCCAGCCGCAGCAGCAAACTTTTTCTGTCCTTTTACAGCCTTGGTCCATGTACTAGCACCAGTCAATCTAGCGAATAGTTGATTTATAATATTTATCAAACCAACAAACTTATCAACAAGCATATCTATAGCGGGAGCTATAGCGTTAATAAGAGGAGCAGCCATTGCACCTAAAGAGTTCTTAAGATATTGAAAACTTGAACTTATCTTGTCTAGTGATGGAGCGAATTTAGTACCAGCCGCTTGACTATAAGCGTATAAGTTTTTCACACCCTCTTTAATCCCGTTACTTATAGCAGATAAAGCAGCTCTAACCGCTCTATACATCGCTATTCTAGCCATAGACTTAACGAATCTACCTACTCCTTTTGTTGCTCTACCAAATGTTTTATTAAAACCAGCTTTTAAAAAACCAGATAAAGCCTTGAGACCTTTTAAAGCATATTTAGCTGCTACATATATCCCTTTTACTTCTAATACTAGTGCTTTTACAGCAAGTTTGCCGGTAACTTTTAGTCCAGTAAACGCAGCCTTTCCGATAACACCGATTTTAGTAAACACAGCGCTAGCTATGTTTCCAAGCCAACTAAATTTAGAAAAAATAGGTCCAAACTTTGAACTAATTCCAGTAAATATAGAACTTGCCACATTACCAACACGAGAAAATACAGAAGCTAAAGGCGACAAGAAAGTTCCAAGTCCAGCTAATTTACCTTTTACTTTTTCTGTGTCTATATCTGCTTCAATGTTTACAGTATCATTTTTTAAAGTTTCATCTTGAGTTTTCTTAATCGCATCAGCAAGTTTAGCCGCTCTCTCTGGTCCTTTAGATAAGTTATCAAGATTAAGCTTAGATAAACTTTTAAGCTGATTAGCAAGTTCACCTATACCGTCACCAGCTCTTTTTAATTTCTCTAAAGAAGAAGCCAATTCTCTTATCTTTATAGAACTGTTACTATTCATACTTGCTAAGTTCTCATTTATTTCTACTAATTTTTTTATTGAGTTTTTAAGTTTATTTATGCCATTGTCAGCACTCTTAAAATTACTCTCAATCTCTATTTGTAAGGAATCAATCGTATTATCCATCTTGTTCCCCCCTTTCAGCCATAACAGCGTTGGTCTTTTCAGCCCATTTTGCCATTTTAGCCTTTATTTTCTCATACTTTAGTTTTTCTTCTTTTTCTTTCTTTCTCTTTACTTGTTCAGCGGTCACCGCATAAGGCTCTGATGAATAAGGTATAGCCTTAGTACCTTTCTTAGCGAACGCTTGTAAAAGAGGGCTAACATCGCATAAAGCTTCATAAAAATACATGCCTTGAAGCCATAAGCGTTGATTTAATCTTTCTTCTTTAATCTTGTCAGCCTCTCTATAAGCCTTTACTAATACACAGTCGCCCTCCCAGTATTCTTCGTTGGTCATACCTATTGCCAAGTAAAACGGTAGATGTTTATAAAATTCTTCAGTATAAGAAAAAGCGGCAACCCTATTTGAGTTACCGTCTTTGTTGGGAAGCGGGTCACCTACCAGCTCGCTTCCCAGTTCAAGTTTCCCTCGTTATCGTCAGGGTCATCGATAAGTGCCTCTAAAGGCTCGTTATACATTTCGCCTAGCTTAGTTATTAATCCCATTTTGTCCTTTATATTATCGAAAATTTCATCAATAACCGCTTGCTTTAAAAATCTATGATGAGCATAAAAAGCACCAGCGAAAAGTGTTGGAAGTGTAGTCATAGGCTTGTCTTCAATATCACTTAACTTAAAGCCTTGATTTTCTAACGCTCTTACACTCGCTCTAGTGTACTCTAAAGTATACTTAGTGCCTTTATAGTCAAAACTTATTGTCTTAGCCATAATTCACCTCTAGTTTTCTACTAAGTCAACAGGAGTGGAAGCACCTATTGTAATTACCATGTCAACGACTTCATTCACGCCGCCGCCTTTTACATAAACATCAAGCTTACCCTTGAACTCATATTTACCGTCTTCACCAGTTGGAGTGACACTACCGGGCTTTTCAGTACCACCAATCCAAACAGCGTATTCTTCTTCTTTATCTCTTAAAGCGTATACTTTCTTAAAGTCTTCTTTAGTGTAGTTAGCAGTGAACTCTAGCGCATCAAGAGATTGAATACCAGGTATAGACGTTTTCATTCTGTCAGATAGTGTAGTAGTATCTAGCATTTCAGGAGTACCGCCTAAGTCAGGGAAGTCCTTGATATCTACTACTTTTTCATAAGCACCTTGCGTACTTTTTTTCATTAAAAATACCTTATATGTTGATATAGCCATTTTATTACCCCCTATATATTGTATGATTTTGTGAAACAACGCCTCTATATCTAGCAACTACTCTATATATAGTGGCATCGTCCATAATTACAGGAAATTTATTCATTCTAGTAAATCCTAAAAGTATCATAGTATCGTCAATCTTAGACAATATCTTCTTAACTTCAGTCTTTTTACCAGTCGTTTTATTTGAATAAACATTTACTTCGTACATCACGTTTGCGTGATTTTCATTACTTCCACTGTCTTGTGTTTTCATGAATGTATAATTGTCTTCTTCAACAATACTCACACACGGAAAAGCTATAGGCGTTCTTATCTCTTCACTATAAACAGCTATACCTTTATAGCTTTTCTCTAGTTGATTTTTTATCATTGAAAAAAGTTCATTTTCAATATCAATCATTTTTGAACACCTCTTTTGCTATTTTTAATATCTCTGCTCTCATGAGCTTTGATGTATCATAAACAACTCTATTAGCAGGGTTACCGTGTGTTATAACCTCGCCTTTGTGCTTGCCGTCTTGAACGACAACGCCGTTAGTACCAGGGTCGCCCTTATACCTCCAGCTATCTCTTTTACCTAAGCCGTAACCATACCCTCCACGTGTATATCCAAATTTACCAGCCATGGGGTGAGAATCCGCTGCGTAATGTATACCAGCACCAAATTCTATGAACAGGATTGAACTTCCGCTTGCGGATATGATTAATTTATCGCCTTGCCATTTAGGAGTGTTTACAACAGTATCATTTACACCGTCATAAATTGCTCGGGAGAAGCCTATTTTCATATTTTCTACACCTAATTCAGCAAGCTTACTCATAAGAATTTTTGTTTTGTCTCTCATTTTCTTTTGATAATCGCTTAGGTCAGATATAGCCTTGCTTAAGTTGTTTATGTTATACTTTAGCTTAGTCATCGCTTTTGAACCTTGCGAACTGCATAAGATATACTGTTGATTGACCTAGCCACTTTCTTGACTATATAATCGTAAATTAAATTACCTTCGTCATCATAATCGGGCTTACAATCGATACATAGTACTGAATGTTCATCAAGCGGACAAGCTATATCGTCTGTTATAATTACCTTGTCATAGTCCAAGGCGTTACCAAATTGTTCAACTTGTGCCTCACCCTTTGAAGATGAAACACTAGCTCTCATTTTAATAGGAAGAGTGTATACAAGCGTGTATTCACCAGTATCATAGCCATTCTCGTCTTTTAAAGGCTCTTTACCTTGTAAAAGTGAATAGTAAAATTCAGTCTTATTTCTTTCAAGACATCTCATTTAAAACACCTCTGCGAACGGAACTACATACTTAAGCATACTTTCTGGAACATCAGCGTTCTCATAGCTTCTGTTTATACCATTTTCACTATGATAAGTCTCACCCTCCGCACCACGCTTGTTATATAGATATAAAGCTATATCTATTTGAGTGTTAGCGTACTTGTCAGGGACTTCATCTATACTGTCATTAAACGGATAAACTTTTTGTATAATCTTCCTAGCAGCCAAATGAAGAAAAGTGGATAACAGTTCTTCATCTTTTTCACCAGATAAAACACTTAACATATATAGTTTTTCTCTATTTGACATATTATCCACCTCCTAGTTCTTTAATTAAGCACCAGTACCAGCTTTAAGAGTTATCTTAACAGCCTTAGTGTTGTTAGTTAGTGCCGCAAGATAATACTTTCTTGAATAGATAGTATTCAATCTTACGTTAGCATCTTCAGCAGACCTATTCTTAGGAGTTGATTGTTCAACTTCAACACCTTTTTTGTTAAATACAGTAACAGCGTCTTTGCTTGCTATGATTACTTGATTTTCTGGAGCGTCTTTCTTTACATAAAGATTTACACCAGCAACAGTACCAAGATAGCCGTTTCTTACAAAAGCTTCTACGTATTTTAAGTCATCTTTTAAAGTCTTCTTAATTTTTGCCATATCTTTTACACATACAAAAGCGAAAAGCGGCTTTTCTTCACTAGCTTCAAGATTAAATTGAGCTATAGCGTCTACAAAAGTGTTAAAATCTAAAGCGTTAGCAGTTACCACTTGAGTAGTTTTTGCGAACTCATCATAGATTGACTTGTTTACAGTATTAAACATATCAATTCCCATTTGTTTAGTTCCTACAAGTTCTATTTGTGGGTCAGTCATCTTTTCTTCATCGTGGAACATAAATCTATTTTGAGCAAGTAAGATTTCATATTCCTTTGGAGTGTAGGAAACCTTTATTTGTTTAGTGTTACCTTCACCAACTTTAAGTATTTCTGTTCCTTCAGTACCAGTATAAACACTTACTTTATACTTCATACCAGCAGTTCCAACTAAGTCGTTGTTTACAGTACAGAATTGTTGTAAAGCTAAATGAGACTTATAAGTATCTTCAATCTCATTTGCTAAGAAAAAGTTTTCATAACCTTTGTTAATTGCACCAGCCATAATTAATTACCTCCGTTGTATAATCTTTCATATTCTTCAGGGTTACTAACCGAAAACTCGTACCTATCAGAAACAGACATACTCTTAAGCTTTTCAAGCGTCATAGTATCTGTTCCACTACCAGCAGGTGGAGTAGGCGTACCCTTTAAAAGTTCTGTTTTAAGAACTTTGTCATGTGCTTCTAAAAATTGTTTTTGAATAGCGAAAACCTTTGCAGTATCACCATTTGCTAAAGCTTCTGCACCTTCCTTAGCCAATTCTTCCTCATAACCTAAAGCTAAAAGTTCAGCCTTGTGTTCAGAGATAGTTTTTTCTCTGTTCATACTCTCGACTTGTTCTCTTAAAGCTTGTAGTTCTTCTTCAGCCGCTTGTTTTTTCTGCTCGTCTTCAGAGATTAAAGCATTATGCTTTTTCTTCCATTCAGCCGCTTCCGAATTAGCCTTAGATATAACAGCCTTAAGCTTTTCAATTTCACTTGAGTTATCTTCGTACTCATAGTTTTCAAGCGCAGCTAATTTTTCTTCTACACTCATCTCGTCATAACCTTCGATTTTACTAGCATCAATTTTTGCCATTTTTTATTCCTCCTTGCGTTTATTAGGCGGTTCCCTCCGCTCTGTTTTCTGTTTTTAAAAGTTGTCTCTTTTTTGCGTTTAGAGTTCCCTCTCATTTTTTCTATAAAAAAAGACTATAAGCACAACGCTTATAGTCCCTTTTGACTGTTTCAATCTACCCAATTGTAGATTTCTTAATTTTCACTTTTCTTTGTATTTCAACTATTACTAGCTTGTCTTTTTCTCTCTTCAGCTCGACCGTGTTACCTTTCTTGATAATCCTCTCGACCTCGCCTATAACCTCATCAGAAAATAAAGACTTATCAATCTGCATTTTTCTTTACCTTTTCAATTACAGGTAGAAAATAGCATCTACAGTTTATATGAGGCTTAGGTGGTATCTTGTTAATACTATATACCTTACCATCATGTTTGCTACATTTTTGACAAGTCCTCTCGTCTTTAGTAGTTATCCATACTACTTTTTCAACACCCTCATCTTTATATGCTTTAAGTACAGCCTTGTCAGTTACATCTATAGCATACCAAGTCGCCATATTTGAAAAATATCTTAAAGCGGTCGCCACAGCCTCCGCCTTATTAGTACTAGCAAGTAAGCTTTCATAAAAGCGTGAACACTTTCTATCCACTTCATTAACATAAGAATACTTACTTACAGGGTTATATTCACTTAGCCATTCTGATATTAAATAATAATCAATAAAATCGTAATTGTCGTTTGAGCCATTTTCTATATATGCAATTCTAGCAATAGTTAGTAAACATTTTCTTACAGCGACATCAGCTTCAGCATATAAAGCCTTTGCTGCATTTATAACATTTAATTCATCATAAGAACTTAAATTAAAGTTATTAAAAAGTTGAATGAGTTTCTTCCTCATAACCTTAATTACAGAATCCGTGTAGTTATACATCTTCTTCCTCTTTATCTTCTACTTCATCTTCGTCCTCGTCTTCATGCTTAGATATAGCATCAAGTTCTTTTTGCATTTTATTTTCTTGTTCTTCGTACCATTCCATACTTTGCTTAAAAGCAAGTGCAGGGTCAGTAAACATACCGCAATGTGTAAAAGCAAGTAGTGGGTGAACTTTGTTAGAACTTAACATCATAGCTAATACTTGAGCTTTTTCTTGTATGTTCTCATAATTTCTTCTAGTAAATCTTATCTCTATAGCCGATAACTTTAAATCCATGTTTCTTAAAGTATTTGTTATGTGTATAGCAAGCTTTAAGAACTCTTTTTCAGACATTTTAAACATTAATTCAGTATCTTTAGCTCTAGCTTCAGCAGCCGACCAGCCGTCTCTCATAACTACAGCACTACCGGTATCACTAGTGGACGTACCACCGTTTCTATTAGGCATACCGCATATAGTTAGTACAGTTTGATACATATAATCAACTAAAGTTTGAGTTTGTGATTGATTAAGCTCTTGAACTAAGTATTTTGCATCGCCCTCTAAAGGCACTTTAAGTCCGCCGTTTTCTCTAAGTTTTTGAAAACCTTCATCGTCAAGGTCCACACCCTTTAATAGCAAGATAGATTGAATAAATTGCTCTAAGCCGTCAAGCCTATTACTTGCAATCTCATTTATTGCATCTAATAATGGCAACACTATTTCAAAAGCACCTAGTCTTGCACTATTAGCAGGATATTCTATTATAGGCACTTGACCTAATGAGTGTGGAGCAGACTTTATAATCTTATCATCTTTAATTTCAAAGTACATTTTGTCAGTATATACACTATATATAACAGTACTATCTTCTAAGACTATATACTTAACCCCCATAACACGCTTGTTACCAAGTCCAGTATGATAAACAACAAAAGAAGAACGTGGGTCAAGAGTATATATCTCGAAAGGAGCTTCGTCGTAATTATCTTCTATAGCATCAGGCAAAACCATTCTGAAGGAGGTTCCGCATATAGTAAACCAATCCGCAAGTTCTTTATCTTTAGACGCTTTATCTTCACTAAAAACGAACTCATTTAAAAGATTTATAGCGTCTGAATACGTGTTGTTATCGCCACGACACACATATTGAATAGGTTCACCCATTAAATAACCGACTTTAAAAGAGACAATCTCGTTAGCCCTATTTTCTACTATCTTGTTGTTTATCTCTGGTCTTATATCTTTCATCCTATTAAGGATAGGTTGTTTACCTTTATAGTAGTCGTAAAGGTATTGAATATCGCCTTTGTTTACATCGTGAGTTTCTAAAGCCTTGTTCAAGACTTCAACTACATTACTTCTATTTACTTCTTCAACATCAGTATAGATTACTCGTCTACCGGTTAAAATTCTATTGTTACTAACAGCCATAATCGTCCCCCTTTACTCTACTATAATTATATCAAATTCTCCTATGCTTGTCAAGACTTTTTTCACACTTTTATAGCAAAAGAGAATTAAAATAGTCTTTTAAAGACTTCAGCCTTATTATTACTTCTCACCATGTTCATAGCCATACTTAAGCTATCAGGGGCGTCATCATGTTGATTTTTAGCAAACATCTTATAACTTAATACATTCTGCATAAATAGAGAATACTCTTTACTTCTCTTACCAGATTCTTTAAATATCATATTCTCTCTTATATCAGGGGCTTTATCAAATATTCTTTGATACTTAGCCTTATCAGTAGGAGCGGGCTTGCTTGTAATATTAAGCCTATAGTCTTTCTTCTTTAATTCTTCCTCTACACCCTCTTTATAGCTTTCAGTAGACTTATTAGCTTCTATCTGCATAGCTGCTACATCATACTTTATAGCCATATTAGCAAGTAAAGGTTGTGTAGTTCTCTTATCTTCACTACTATAAACTACATCGTGAACATAAATATCATCGCCATATTGAAAACACACAGGGCTTGCTACAAAGTCACCACCACCAAAAGCAGGGTCGACCGCCATAAATATCCTATCAGGCTCGCCCTTAGGTAGTTCACCGTTATAATATCTAAAGTCCCCAGGCGTAAATAAAGCACCCTCACGCTCTATAGGCTCGCCCATATATTGAGCGGTCCACGATGCCATATCATTATTTCTTTCAAACGACGCTCTTCTTTGTCTATAATATTCACTAGAAAAGCCTACGCCATAGTCATAATCAAAATTACTCTCATCGTTCTCATCTAAAGCACTAACATTAATAATAGCAAAACGCCTATCCTTGAACCTATCATCATTTAAAAGTAGTTCCATTCTTAATCCAGCGGGGTCTATCATAGACCACCTAGTACCACACCACAATATCTTAGCCTTTTCTTTAGCTCTAGGTAGTAGGTTGTTATCTACCTTAGACCACGCCGATACAAGTCTATCCTTGTTCATAGCCTCTTCAATACCACCAATCAAGTCGTCAGATATTTCAAACCCGTTACAGTCACAAGCACCGTTAAGAGTACCATATAAAGACCTACAAGTCAGAGATGGATAACGCTTTTTTCTGTCAATATTTATAGTCTCATCAGCACTGTTAGTCTGCACTATCTTAGCCTTTGGAAAAACATCTTGCCATAAATAAGTCGCAGGGTCAGCTATAGTTTCAAGAACACCATTATAAAAAGCCTTTGTAATAGTATCAGAATAAGCACTATATAAATTCGATAATTCACTGTTCCTACCTATAATCCACGTAACGAAAAATAACAGTAGTGTAGTCTTGCCAACTCTAGGCGGCAAACTTATAAAAAGCTCGTCCAGTTCATCATCAACTAACGCTTGCAGTTTATCTACAATCTGCTTTAATATTCTTCTTCTAGGTTGATAAAATCTCTCTTCAGGCTTTCTATTTATTTCAATATATAATAAATAGCTATCAAAATCATAAGGAGCATCAAATAATAAAGTTCTCTTATATAGCTTATATAGCTTAGTCGCATTATCAGTATTGATATTAGCACCTATTAAATCTCTTAGTTTTTTGTTAGTCTTATGAGCAAGCTTAAAATCCTCTTCTTCGTAACTCATACATAAAGAAAATATATCTTCGTACGCTTGTAAGTCTTCAGGGTCTTTTTTGATTTTTGAAAAAATTTTAGATATCAGTTTTTCTTTAGTCACACTCTTACCTCCTAAACAATAAAAAAGGAGCTATACATGACATTTATACACACGTCAAAATATAGCCCCAATTAGCTTTAAGTATAAGCCTATTCTTATACTATTCTTTTTATTAAATTATATACACAGCTTATCGTGAATATTACAGTATAATAGATAAGCATAAATACAGCTCTTACTATCTTATACATGAATTTACACATTAGATAAAACAGCCAACATATTAATATTACAATAACTTCAATCATAATATGCTATCATGCACCCCCAATACCCACTCATCGCCACCATACTTATAATAACCTAAGTATAGTTTCTTGTTATTATATATTACTTGTATAGTACTAGCAGCAAAATCTTTATCACGTCTAGTCTTATACCCTTTATCTTTAAATATCTTAGCAATATCTCTATAAGTAAGTCCAGCGTTCTTATAGTTAAATATCTCTCTTACTACTTCAGCTTCTTCCGGCACTACTACTAGCTTACCACCTACAGAGGTATATCCATAAGCAGGTCTACCACCACTATACCCACCTTTACTAGACTTTACACTACGACCAGCCTTAGTCCTCTTATTGATATTATCTCTCTCCATTTCAGCACAAGTTAGAGTAAAAGCCTTAAGCATATTAGCAAATACCCCAAATCGACCAAAATCTTCACATATACTTATAAGGTCTATACCTTTTCTTAATAAAGCACCTTGATAATAAAAGTATATGTTTATATCTCTAGCCACTCTGTCAGACTTTGCTACTACTACAGCCTCATAAGGTGGATTATTTATATCACCATAAACTATTTCATCAAATCCCTCTCTATACTTAGCACCGCTCTCACCCTCGTCAGAGTACCATCTAACAATGTTTAAATCATTAGCTTTACAGTATTTAATAATATCTTCTCTCTGGGCTTCTAGTCCATACCTATCATCACTTGCTTGAGCATCAGTAGAAACTCTTATATATGCTATAACGTTTTTACTCATCAGTATCAACTTCTTTAAAATAATCCATTAGTGATATTAAAACAAATTCACTTAAACTTCTATGGTCTTCAGCAGCAAGTTTTTCTAACTTCTCTTTAAAGTCCTTAGTAGTTCTAAACATAATTCTCTCACTTCTACGAGTATAATCTTTCTTAACATAAGCCATAATATACCTCCTTTCATGATAATTAATAATATTATGGTCATTGCTTGTTAAGAATAGTATAGCATATTAAGATGACATTGTCAACAGTTATTTTAGTCTTTTTATTTTTTGAATGTGATTTTGCGACTAACCCACCCCCCTCGGCGTTCCGCCCTCCCCCCCGGGCGTACCCTTGAAAACCGCTCCGCCTCTTGCTCACAAGTAAAAAATAATTTAAAAATATTTAAAAAAATGATAAAAAAGTGTTGACAAACGGCGTCAAGTATGCTATAATATAAGTAACAAATAAGATATATCTTATATCTCTAATTTAATAATCTTGTCAGATTGACCGCTTGACCAATTAATCTTGATTTATCGACACATAAAAACGATTAATCGATATTTAAGTTACTGGACAAGATAACTAAAATAATTTAAAAAATATTAAAAAAACTATTGACAAGTTCATTATAATATGATATAATATATATGTAATCAAAAGGAGGTGGAACAATGGAAGAACTAAGAAGTACTACAATACACATCACAGTTACGCCGACCATCAAAAAGCAAGCACAAGAAAAAGCCAAGCGAGAACTTAGAAGCCTAAGCGATTATATCTACACTTTAATTATAAAAGACTTGCAAAAAGATGAAAAAAATTCAAAAAATTAGTAAAAAAGTCTTGACAAGTTGTAAATAGTATGCTATAATATACTTGTAAGATAAAAGAAAAAAAGAGCGACCCACAGCAACGACCAAGAAGCAAGGGACGCCCTCAAACTAACAACAATCAAAAGACTTTTTTATCTTCTAACGGTTGTATTTTTATTATACAGCCTAAAAGAGAAAAAGTCAAGGAAATTTTAGGAGGTAATGAAAAATGATATTGTATTATGAATTAGATTTAAACCACTTTGACGCATGGAGCGGAGCAGAAAACACGCTTGCAAGAGTGCAAGACCATGAAATGATTGAAGACCTTGAAGCACTGCTTAATGACCTTTATCCAGACGGATTGACAGAGACCGAACTCAATGATATTTTAAGATTCGAACCGGATTATATTTACAACATGCTAGGAATTAAAACAGAAGCCGAACTTGATGAAGAGATTGAAGAACTACAAGAACAAATCAAAGAACTAGAAGAAGAACAAGAAGACGCAGACGAAGACGAGCAAGAAGAACTACAAGAACAAATCGAAGAACTTAAAGAACAAATCGAAGAATTAAGGGAGGAATTTTAAGATGTTATATATTACAGTAAATAAAGCACATAATACCCAATTAGATTTTTATATAAACGCTTACGATAACGAAGACCCTATAATTTTTCAAGGTTACAAAGACAAAGGTTATAACGGTTATACAGTCAAGGAAGCAATAGCAAGATATAAAGAAGAATGTAACATAACAAGAAAAGACATCAAAATTATAGACAATTACAGTATAAGGGGCTACGAGCTTAAGCCCTTACCCGAACAAAATCAAAAAAGCTTTTACAATAAAGCCATGGTCGAGGTAGACGAAGAAGGGACAGAATATTTATATAGTTATAACACTCTTATAATGACCAGAGACATGGACGGTAATTGCATAAGACTTTGGGACGGCTGGAGCCAAACAACAGGAAAACACATAAAAGCATTCAGCGGTTTAAATAAAAAACAATTTTTAAATCTAAGTATGGAGGGATAAAGATGACAAAAGAAGAATTATTACAAGACTATAAGATTAAATATATAGACAACGCCCGCCCCTATAGTGACGGCGCCGTGAAGATTAGTAACTTTTTTTATAACTATTTTAAAGATGTAAGAAAAATATATAAATGTTATCATCAACTTTTTAAGCTTTTCAATACTTATGACATAAGCGTGATATTGACGCCAGGCGGTTCCTGGTATTATGAGCATAATCTTGATTATTGCACAATAACCAAAACATTAGACAAGAAAATTAAAAGCATTTTAAAAGGCTTTAATTATAAATATTTATATGATATCTAGGAGGTATAAAAATGAGATTTTTATTTAAAACAGATACTTTTTTAAAACCGTATAATGAAAAAAAATGGTATATTGATTATAACTATATTAATAACCAATATATAAGCGCAGCAAACATCAAACAAGCCATTGATGAATATCAAAAAATACTGCTAGATGAATACTATATAACAATATCTAAGACCGCAATAAAAACAAAAAGCCCTATATATGTAGACGACGAGAACGGTCACCCGATTCAACTAGGTTACACTTTTACCGCATCTATGGATTTTTATGATGATAATTACAAGGTTGTTAAAAATTATTTAGATTTATGGACCACTATCGAGACGGTCGTTCCAACTCAATTCAAATAAAGGAGGACTAAAAAATGAAAAAAGAAGAACTAATAACAAAAGAATTATTACAAGACATTTATTGTAATTTAGACTGGACCGGCATGGAGTTTTATTTATTCAATGACGGCGACCACGGCTACAGACAAGCGAGGAGCCGTTCACCGTTCGAAGATGATATTATATGTACCATACCATTAGGCGATGGCGGCTATTTTTCAAACTATAAAGAGCTTGAAAAAAATGATATTTTAAATGATATTAATGATTATATCTTAAAATCCATCGACCATCACGAAGAGGAGCAAGCAAGACAAGAAGCACTTGCGAGAGAATTTAAAAATGTTTAAAAAATGGAAAACACCACAAGGACCGGCGAGCCGTCTGGTCCTTGACTTTATACAACAGACCCACCTATTAATAGCAGGAACTACTGGAAGCGGTAAAAGTGTTATAATAAATAATATTATATACACTTTACTATATAAAAGCCCTAAAGAAGTAAAACTTATCTTGATTGACCCGAAAAAAGTCGAGTTAGTACAATATAGAGAACTACCGCATACTTTAGCCTACGCAAGCGAGCAAGTGGATATTATCCAAACTATAAAAGACGCCGTTACTTTAATGGAACAACGATATAGAACCATGCAAAAGCAAGGTATAAAAAAATCAAAAGAAGCGGACCTATATATCATCATAGACGAGTATGCCGATTTAATCACGACATCAAAAAAAGACACCGAACGACTAATATGCAGAATAGCACAGTTAGGACGTGCGGCAAAAGTGCATTTAATATTGGCAACACAACGCCCGACCCGTGACATAATCACCGGGCAAGTTAAAGTCAATATCGATAGCCGCTTAGCTTTAAGAGTACCGACCGCCCAAGATTCAAGGAACATCATAAACATCAAGGGAGCTGAACAGTTAGGCAAATACGGACAAGCGTTTTATCTAACGCCGGACACATTGACCCCACAATTAGTTGATATTAGCTATATACAAGAAGCAGAGCTTGCCGACCGTGTTCAGTGGTGGACAAGTCAGACCAACAAAATATTTAATAATATATACAAAAAAGCCTATATTTAATTATATAGGCTTTTCTTATGCTTGCTATACTAATCTATTCACTACCTAAATAAAAGCCCGCAACGGCTAAAATATGAGCAATTAAAGCATATTTAAAGCAATATATGCGGGCTTGTCAAGTGTAGTAAAATACACAAAATCGATTTAAAGCCCTTAAATTGACACGTAGCACGTTTTTAGGTGCTTAGGCATATAAATATACCTTTTTATAAAATAAAGCCCGTAGCTTGTCAATTTGACGCCTTAAAATCGATTTTAGAATATAAAATAACACGCACTTTTTATTTTATAGTTATAATTAAACAATATATTTTCTTTATATTTTTTTAAATGTTGTTATAAAAATATTCTAAAATTCTCTTTCTGGGCGTCTTCTGTGACTTGCTATAGGCTTTATTAATCTTAGTTATTCATCTTCAGGCTCTTGTATTATTACATGTTTATTGCCATCAGTGACCACATCATTAGCATATCTTTCTGCAATTTCTTTAGGATTTTCTCCCTCACCAAGTGGGTTCTTAGGCGTGATTTCAATGTCTTGCTTGTCTGTATATCCAAAGTGATTTTTGCCTAAGAATATACCAACGACAGGATTTACCTTGCCGTCGACCATCCAACCCTCGTACAATTCTTCCAGCATATTCTTCGCTCTTTTAATCAAGTCGTAGTGTGTGTCTTTTCTATAGTTCCCAGCACTCCACTCATATAGCGTCGACCTATCAATCCCTAAAGCGTTAGACATACCACTAACAGTAGGCTTCATCTCATCTTCTACACAATGATTAAAGTACCACATAATTCTTTCTTCAACGGCTTTCTCATCACTGATATCAATAGGCGGTAAATTCCAGCTTGCAAGGGCGTGTCTGATATATCTACCCCTATCCCCTGGTTTCATTTTATCAGTTACCTCCCCCCTTAGCTCCCCTTCTTTACGTTGAATATTAGCCATTTATATCAATCCTCCTCACTAATTCCATCAAGAACAAACTCATTATCACTATTAAACGGCTGGATAACTATTTCAGTATCTAAAGCATCAAGCCAACTTAAGAATGTTTTAAGCTTCATGTTCATGCTATTATTATTATTCATCATTCGATAAATCATACTCTTTGAACTGTACCCTAGTCTTTCAGCCATTTCTTCATAACTCACATCGTTCATTTTCATGAGTTTTTGTAAAATCTCTTTACCAGTCATTTTTTCATTTTTACCTCCTAATTCATTACAATGTATACAAAGTATACATTACAATATATATTTAAAATATTTTTTCTCTAGTATATATATATATAGAAAAAGAATATAAAGATTTATATCATAATGTATACAAAGTATACACTATAATGTATACGCTATATGTTATATATTCTATAACATATAATATATCTGTTTACCTCTTTAACATAATCTTTACTACTATAAAGCTTTATACGGTTATCTTCCTATAAAAATCTTTAATGCACTAAAGTGAGAATAATTTTAATCAAAATTTACATTTTTATATATAATTTTTGTTACATTTTAAGTTTTAAACCTAAAATATTAAGTGCACTATTAGACTTTTTCTGTCCAATAAACCATTCAGAATGTTGATTAAGATTAGCTATAAATTTCTTATAAGTTGGTGTTCTATATCCATTACCTCTGCACCAAATTTTATAAGTATTATATAAATTTACGCTGCTTATAAAACATTCTTCATTATCTACCGATTCACATTTATCTTCTAAGAACTGTAACATTAAGTCATTGTCTTTTTCATAAGACTTAACTACCTTTTTCATTTCTTTAGGTAGTTCTAAACCAAATCTCTTATACATAAAATATCCTGTTATAAGCCAATGAAAAATACCTCTCATAGCTTTTTCTGTTCTAAACTCGTCTTTAAGCGTTTCGTCTCTCTCGTCTTTTTTAAAGTGCCTATTAAACTCTATTACTACAATTCTATCTGAATAAAATAGTGATTTATCTTGAACTGAAGGTAGGTCATTACAACTAAGCCATAAAGTAAACTGCGGTAGAAAAGTCATCAGATTTTCGTGTAAATTTCTAGCTGTGATTTCCTCTCCCCCTGTGAGTTGTTTTATAGCCTCCTCGTCAAGACTACCATATTGATTAGATTCACTCATAGTTACGAACCTCTTACCTTTTAAAGCAGCAAGAGTAGGCGTAGCGTTATCGGCGTTTTTAGTTTGTCCTGATTTACATATAATTGATACTGGACTTACTGTGGCGTAGTCTCCTAGTAGATGATGTATAGCTCCTAGCAAGGTAGATTTACCGTTTCTGGTAGTCTTACCGTGTAGGATAAACATACACTCCTCTTTGCTAGAACCTAGTATAGAGTAGCCAAGTGCTGTTTGTAGATATCGTGCTTTCTCTAAGTCATTGCTGGTCACCTCCTTTATAAACTCCTCGAAGCGTGGGTATTCCACGTTGTCTTGTAATGTATAAGAAAAGTTAGTTTGCATAGTTAGAAAGTCTCTCCAACTATGTTCCCTAAACTCCATCTTATCTAAGTCATAAGTGCCATTGAGACAATTTATCAAGTTAGGATTACTGTCAAATTGTGTAGCACTTATAGGATAGACTGAAGCCGCGTCTTTCATAAGTCTATCTCTAAAGCGGCGGTCACCCATTCTGATTATAAATTTAGAGTAGCTTTTACGCTTATCATCATCGGCTATCTCACCACAATATAGCTGCATAAGCCTAGAAAACTCTTTTATCTTTTCTGCTGTAATTAATGAGCCTATATCTTTATGCCACGCTCCATTGTCATAAGCATACCAAGACTTAGCCTCGGCGCAATATCTAGCACTACTTTTATATACTTCAGAAAAGAGTTCCGCCATTCCAGATTCGTCCCAAGTATAGCCTGTAGAATCAGTAGGCTTTATCTCTGGACTTTTACTTTTTATATAAAACATTTTATCTGATAAGTCTTCAGATAAGATTAATTGTCCGTTTTTAAGCTTAAATAGCTCCTGTGCTTGTTCCATATTCATCTCCTATATCTTGCTATACTGTCTACTATAGACTGTACTTCTCGTTGATTTAAAGGCTTACTACAAGCCGTCTCGTTTACATATAATAACTCTAAGTATATATCTTTCTTGCTATAGCCTAAGTTATACATTCTACCTGCTAAAGAGGTTAAGCATAAATTTCTACTACCCTTGTCAATAGGTGGGTATGTAGGTCTTAGCTTTATACAATTACTAGTAGGCTTTTCATAAGATATATTATATATAACACTACCCTTAGTGGTATTCTCATTTATCCTTAAGCTTTCTGTAAAGTATTTACTCACTACATAATCTATAGCAGCCTGATTTTCTATAATGGTAGGGTAGATTAGCTTTTTACCTGTCATTATAAAGTAACGCCTAGTCTTATATATCTCTACTCCTTGCCTGTTATTCTTGCCGGCAAAGGGTAGGTCTCCTTTTAAGATTATATGCACGCCACGACCAGATTTTGATTGTTCTGTGTATGAGTGGCAAGTGTTTATTATATCTATACAAGTAGGTGAGAAAAAGCCGTCCTCGTCATAGCCTATATCAATATCTATACCAACGTAGCCATTGTCATTAAATACATAACCTAAGTGGTCGTAGTAGCCCTTACTTACACTCTCATAGGCTGTATTAAAGTCAGCCCAAGTGGTAGGGTCTGAAGAGGACGCTGCTTTTTTCTCGAACGCCCTCATAGGAACTTTAGAACTGTCCCAAGAACAAACCCAATTATTCATTTCTTTTAATTCTTTTGGGATTGCTTCATACATGGTTTCTCCTTGAAAAAGTACTTACCGTCTACACAATAAGGGTAGTCTTCAAATTGATTAGTCTTCTTTACCTTACCGTTTTCTAACATATATTCAGCGTGTTCTTTGTTCATTTTACTTTTTACATAGTCGTCTCCGGCTTGCATAATAAACTCTACAAATTTATCACTCATAATATTACACTCCTATTCCTCTTTCTTCTACTGGTGTTTTTAACAACTCTATCAACGCCTCATACATTTGTATCATATTATTTTTGTCTGGATTGATAGAATCGTCTTCATTTAAGTTTTCTGTTCTAATATCAAATGTGCCATAATATCTAACACTACCGTCTTTGTTAGGTGTTTTATCATCTATGCTAATGGAAGATAATAATTATCTTCCATTATTTTGATTCTTGTATTAAAGCCCGCTTTATCTAGCTTTTCTTTAAATTCCTTTACTGTCATTTTTACTCTCCTCTATAAATATTTTTATTAAGCCAATTATAAGCTTAAGTGTAGCGGGTACAAAAACTATAATAAATGGTAGCCATATAGGGCTTGTTACCCATCACCACGACCAGCTTACAATGTGTGTTAGTTTTAAAATTATAAATATAAGTAGTATTAAGGTTAAGATAATTCTTATAATTTTATATTTGTCATCTTTACTCATTTTTTAAGTCCTCATCTTTTACATACATACCGTCTTTCATAACGCCGTGGCGGTTCTTAATAGTGTTATAAGCACTCTCAACACAGTCTACAAAGTCAAGGTTATAAAGATAAGCAACGCCCATGATTAAAGCCATTGTTTGTCCAACTACCCAAGAACTATATTTAAATTGTAAAACACTATCTATATTTCTAGATATATCTAGTAGTAACAATGTTTTCGAATAATCTTCAATTTTTTCAATAATTTCATCGTAAAACAAGTCAGTTGTTTTTTCGCTTATTAACTCTATATTCGTGTCATTGCCAAGCATATTGCCTATTACAAGCGTTACATATACATCACCAATACTATCGATTATGTCTTCCCTGTTGTCCTTGCATATAGCCTTAATAAGTTCTGATAGTTCTTCAACAGTCTTAATTGATTGTACTTCAACTGTCCCTTTAGTGTCTAATTCTCTTTCTTTTGCCCAGTCAATGATGTGGACGTTTAATTCATTAATTGTCATTCTATATAACCTCCTACTCTATTTCTAAATTACATGCTGTTATATCGCTATTTTTGTTGATAAGGTTTATTACATCTTCATCTATATATTGTAAAACCTCTTCTTTTTTTCGATTCTTTACATTGTATATTTTAAAAGTTACATTATATTCTTCGTTAGCCTTTTTTATTTGCTTAATCAAGCTCATGCACTCTTCAGCTACATACATTATATTTTGCTCTAACGGGTTATCGTATGCGTGGTTGCAATCAAAGCCGATTAAAAATCCATCTATACCATCTAAGCAACCTACAAAGCTTACGCCGCCATGTACTGATAATTCATCTAATAGTTCGCTATTTTCGCTTATTTCATAAAATCTATCACCTTCGGGTATTGCTACATATCCACAATACCAATGATTATACTTTTGCCAATCGCCACAATCTGTATCTTTTATATGTCTTATAATTATTCTATAATCACCAAATGGTTTATCTTTTATTATTTCAGCCGTTCTCATTCTTCTACCTCCTCTACTGGTATTTGCTTAAATTCTGATAAGTCTGTATGTTGCTCTTGTTTTATTTTGTCAATCTCTTTTTGTGTAAACTGTGTTTTACAATCGTATTCTTGTCCTGCATTGTCTAAGAAAAAGGTATTTTCATCCATATCTAAATTTAAAAAAGCATACTTTACGTCATAGTCATCATAAAAACTTTCTATTTTATGCAAATAAAACTTTTCCTCTTCTTCTCTTTCATCTATAGGCGTTCTTGCATATTCCACGCATATTTTTAATAAGTTATTATTTGCTAAACATTCAGAAAAAAGACTAACACGGTTATTCTTTTTAAATATAACGGCACATATTAATGCGTTATTATATACTTCATAAGTGACCACTGTATCCTCAACTACGTAGCCTAATTCTTCAACTCTTTTAATAAATTCTTTTGTTTTCATTCTTCCAACCCTCCTCAACTCTACAACCAGTAAGCTTAAAACCAGGTCTGTCATATTCTCCATTAAAAAACAAATATCTGATAATACACTCTGTTTGATAGGTGTCACAACCCTCTTCTACTTGTGTTTCTATACTTGCTGTAAGATTAATTGTTATCTTTTTCACTTTCTAACTCCCTTATAATCTCCTTTAGTTTATTTACAACATCGTTTAGCTTATCTTCTTCATTGACCGGTATATGCTCTGTATCAGTCTTTTTTAAAGCTTGATTGATTGATATAACAATAAGTATAATAATGTTTATCGCAAACCAGCTTAATATTGATGTTACTATCCAAGTCATTAGTTTACCTTCAACTCCTCTACATACACATATTTCTCTATGGCGTCTCTTATAATATCTTTGATATTATTTTTTGTAAAAGAATCAAGAGTATCAAGAGAAACACTTATATTAAAATGATTTACTCTTTTTAATTCATCTTCTGGTACTTCAATTATTTCAAATTCAGATAAGTCTGTATGTTGTGTTTTTTTAATGTATTCTATATCATTGTCTGAAAACTGTGTAGTGCATACATCATCTTGAACGTTGACCCCAAGCCCACACTTATCTTCATGAAAGTTATATCTTAAGTATGATTCTGTTTTTGTGGTGAAAAATGGATTTTTTAATCTAGCATAGCTTTTTTTCATTCTTTATCCTTTCTAATTCTTCATTAACTGGTATAATATCGAACTCACTTAAGTCAGTATCAAATTTTATTTTTATATCTTCAATTTCAGCATAAGTGAATTGAGTTTGATAAGAATATTCATAAATATCATTACTAAACTTCCAGTCTGGGAAGTCGTTACTATATGATAAATACACATCTATTTTGTCTAATTCATAAAACTCTATTCTTTTTCTTTTAATAAAAAACTTATCACATTCAAAACTTTCATCGATAATTTTTCTTTTATCTTTAATTTTTTCTGTAACATTCTTCGCCTCATCATTCATATCGAATTTTTCTAAGATTAAATGTAAAGCGTTTAGAATGTATACCTCTTGTGATAATTGTTCTAATTTATTCATTGTTTATCTCCTTTCGTTGAACTTCTGATTTTCACATACAAGTCGCCTATATATTTATCCTTTAATCTATAGCTATCACAATATTTAAGCCAACCTATATAACTACATACTGTTGATAAATCTCTAGTATTATAATCAGTCTTTTTCTTAAGTTTTCTCATTTTAGATTTAAAATTTTTAGCAACACGCTTTCTAAGCAAAGTGTAGTCTCCAAAAAATCTATATCCTACAAAGTCTACCCCTCTTGTTTTAGTTGGGAATATTTGATAGTTATCTTTGAGTTCTAGTTTTAAATAAAAGGCTAAATAATTCTGTATTTGATTTAATATAAATCTTAGTTCTTCTTTATCATCAGACAATATGACCATATCGTCCATGTATCTTATATAGTATTTACAATGTAAATGTTCTTTAATGTAGTGGTCTAGTGTGTGTAAATAAAAGTTACCAAAATATTGACTTAAATAACTACCTATAGGAATACCTTTGTCTAGCGGATAGGAATCGATTATTTTAAACAATAAACGTAGTAGTTTTTCATCTTTAAATGTTTTGCGCAACATATTTTTTAAAACATCATGGTCCACATTATCATAAAACTTTCTAACGTCCATTTTTAAACAATACTTAGTACCAGCTTCATCTTTTAAATACTTTTGCATATACGTCCAAGCCGTGTGTATACCTCTACCTGGAATACTAGCGCAAGTTTGATTGATAAATTTATTTAAAAGTATAGGCTCTAGTTGTAATAAAATAGCCCATTGTATAATTCTATCTGGATAATAAGGTAGTTTCATAAGTTCTCTTTCTTTACCTTTATCGTTGATAATCTCATGTTTGTATTTACCTACTTTATAAGTTTCATTGTCTAAGACATATTTGATTATTCTTGCATAAAATAAAGGGTCTTCGTCTACCTTTTGCACTTCTTTATAATGTGATTTATCCTTTCTTGCTTGTCTGTGTGCTTCTAATATATTTTCTATAGATGTAATTTTATTAAATAAATTACCATATCTTTTCATACTATCTTCCTTTATATATAATGTTTATCAACCGAGTTTTCGAGAATTAACCTACCAACACGGTATTTGAAATTCTTATGTTTTGCCAAGAGGCAAGGCAATTATTTGTAAATAATTTAAAACATTTTAGTGAGTGCTGATAACATCATTAGCATTGTCTACACTGTTCTCGAAATTGACATAGAACGTACTAGCATTAGACGTATTACCATAATAACTACTAACATAAGTGACATAAGCAGCACGAGAAATAATTGCCTATAAATTTTAATTAAAATTTACAAAAACATTAAGCGAGCGCCGATAACATCATCAGCATTGTCCACACCGCTCCCGAAAAAGACATAGAACGCACCAGCACCAGACGCATAACCAAAATAACCACCAACACAAGCGACATAAGCAGCGACGGAACCCGGCACATAAGCATAATCACTATAATATGTTGAATCGGAGCCGTTTGCTGTTTTAGGAACGAAACCTAGTTCATTACTTCCTTGAATACTGCTAGTATAACCACCTATATCTTCGTTAATACCTAAAGAATGTGACTTATAGTTATTTGCTGTGTTATTAAAACCGTCTGTATTTGTTTTCATTATGCCATTTTCTCCGGTCATTGCACCGTCCAGCCATTGAACTTTATTACCCCACATGTCTTCAAGATACTGGAATCTCATTTGTTCAACATCACTGTTTGTTCCGTAGTTTACGCCTTTGCCATTAGTATAGCCCGTGTTTTTATGCTCGCTGCCACCGGTTAGTCCTTTACCTAGTGCCGTTTGAGAATCAAGATTGCCATACTTTAGAACATACATAGCTTGTAAGAATGTCCATTGATAAAAAGCTAATTGTTCATATCCCTTACCGTTAGCTTGTGCTATTGTTCTAAAATCACCTATTGCTTTGTTTCCGGTCGGCATAACTCCTTTTATACTTCTAAGCTTACCGTTTTCTTCATAACCAAGGTATGCTCCTAAATAAAAGGCGTCTATAGCTTCTTCTCCTCTACTGTGTGCATAATATCCATAATCTGAATTGTTAGGATTGTCTGTCATGCTAACATATACTTTATTATCAACTGTTTTAATGTTTAATCCTTTTCTGCTAAACTTAGCCATTACATCGCCATCGTCTGGTGATAAGTTGTTAAGTTCATCATCTTTTAGTTCTCTAACTTCTTTTCCGTCTTTAAATAAGACAAGTTTTGTCCCGAAGAATTTATCCCATTCAGGTGAACCTTTACTCATACCTTTTGCATCGTCTTCGTATGTTATGCAAGCTAACGGGTCAGGATTGTTTTGATCTATAACCGCTGTCATTGTTATATATCTAGCTTCAGGTCTTAAATCAGATTTTTTAACATATTCACTTAAGTCAATATCCGCTCCCTCGCCTTTAGGTCCAGCGGGTCCTTGTAAACCTTGTGGTCCTCTTTCTCCAGCGGGTCCTCTTTCTCCATCTTTACCTGGTGGTCCTTGCAGACCTCTTTCACCTTGTGTACCTTGTTCACCTTTAGGTCCTTTTAAAGCTGCTAATTGTTCTTTAGTAAAGTCTTCATACTTAAAGTCTTTACCGTTCATACCAGCCGGT